>Ga0326726_10005137_pt1 | contig 11892 bp, 11 predicted proteins | sample MHFenrmetagenome_2_FD_207603 | JGI IMG/M metagenome (GOLD analysis project Ga0326726, IMG submission 207603) | Lab enriched peat soil microbial communities from Michigan Hollow, Ithaca, NY, United States - MHF15MN | ecosystem: Environmental > Terrestrial > Soil > Wetlands > Peat | place: USA...
CGAACTGTGCAGCATCAAAGCCATCGGTGTGAAGGTTTTCATGAAGGAGCCGATGCACAGATTGAAGACGATGAGCGCGGCGATCGCCCAGTGCAGAACGATCGCGACGCGCGTGTAGCGATCGCGTGGAGCGCCGGAAACGTCGTTTTGATGCGTCATTGCCCACCCATCGTCGCTTTACACACCCAGGAACAGTAATAGCGTGTCGTTGTACATCAGCATCCGCCCGAAGAAGATGATCAGCACCCATGCAACGAGCGAGAAAGCGGAGACCGCTTTGGCGGCGGCCGGCGCGTTTCCACCCGCGGGCGTCGCATAGACCGCCCTTTCCAGACCGCTGATCTGGAAGATGACCAGATTGGCGAAAGCCAGCAGGAGGAAGATCACCTTGAGCTGAAACGACAGATTGTTGATGTAGAAGATGGCTCCCGAGCTCGTGCCCGTCACGAAGACGATGCCAGTCAGCAGATTGCCGATGAATCCCACGACGGCCCAGGGGACTAGAGGACGGAGCGCTGCAATGGGTATGCTTTTGAACAGGCCCATGATGCGCAGATCCAGGGTGCCGATGATCCCGATGATCAATGACATGCCCACATAGTGGGTCATCTCGCAGACTGGCCACACCCACTCATGCGCGTTGACAAAGGCCTGCATACCCTGGACGGTCAAGAATTGCGCAATGCCTTCCACGATGGCTCAGGTGCTCCCCACACTCAGACCCAGCCACCTGTTCACCATGTCTGGATATCCGGTCAGACGTCCGACGATTAGCGCGAGATACCAGCTCACCAGCGATATGATCGCCAGATTGCGTCCAACGCGGGTCACCAAGCCGGCCTGAACGCTCGCGGCGTCCGTGAAATACAAGCGTTGCAGCAGTTCGGCAACGATCATGCCGATTGCAACGAACATCAATTTTGCCCAGAACGCCACCATCGCGGCCATCGCGTGCGGCTCAGCGATGAACAGCAGAAGCCCGGAAACCAGGTTGATCGAAAAGCCTATCCAGACGAGGCCGTACAATCGCCGCAGCCCGGCAAGCGGAATTCCCTGCGCGACTCCGAGTAGTCGTAGGCCGATGATCGTGTTGACTCCAACGACGATCGCCAGACCCACGGCGTGCGCCGTGAGTACGGTTGTGTAGGCAAAGATGGATGGCGATGATCTGACCCAGTTAGCCAGGGGCAGGTCTTGCAAGTAATCCAGCACGGCAGCCAACATCCCCTTGGTTCAGGCCCATCGCAAGGCGCACTACTTGACCGAACGGTCTGCAGCAAGACCGAACACGCCCGAGGACGCCCGACGTCATTTATCGCGCCGGAAACACTTCCGCCGCATGGGCTAGACCTATCGTCCGTTGCGGACCCGCGGGTGACCAAACGCGAGAGGGCGCGACATCGCGCCGCCACGATGCGCTCCGCACCACCGATCATTCACTAGAAAAACGAAGCAGTGGGTCCGAAAACCGCCGGGCAGGTCATCGCCAGGATCGTCCGCGTGTTGGCCACGGCCTTCACTTTTGGTTGATCATGGATTTGCGCTGCAAGATCCGCCATTCGCCATTGCGCTTCTCGAGGATGTCTTCGTAGTGGCCCGGCCATCCGACGATCGAAGTTCTCGAAGAGCTCATGTTTCCCGTGTTTCCGGCTTCCGCCTTCCTTTCTGGTTGCGGATAAATACTGAGAAAGTATTCGTAGTGCGTGGCTCGGGTCGCACTCTCGAAGTGAATGTAGCTGTCCAATGGCAAGTGCCAGACTTCGCCTCCCTCGCCGCCTCCTGGGCCAGGCGGTCCGGCATTGGAACCGGGCGGCGGTCCAACACCAGGCGGCGGAACACCAGGCGGCGGCCTAAAACCAGGCGGTGGCCCAGCATTAGGACCGAACTGTCCGGCGGGAGGCTGCGGTGGAGCACCTTCCTTCAAGGGCATACGGATCTCTTGGCCCGGGCTGGGCACGGCGATATTGGCGCCGTCTTCCCAGAAGGCGTTCTCGAGCGCCTTCTGGTCGTGCTTTTCCACCCCGAAGCGATAGTTCTGGAGTGCGGTGTAAACGGCCAGATAATCCGCCATCGTCGGCACATAGCCAGAGGCCGCTGGCTGAGCGGCTACGGGAAGTGCAGGTGCTGCAGCGAGCAGCGCTACGACGCTGACTGCCAGAGCACGTCGCAACCTTTCGAAATGACCCTTCGGTACGCGCATGGAAAATGCCCTCGCAGGTGGATTAGAAATCACCGACCCAGCTTATCCAGGTACTTCACCATCTCTTCGGGATCTTTATCGACATAGGTGTTGGTCTCCGGGTCGAAGCTGGTGATGGATACGGTGCAGACCCATTCTTCGGGCTCGCCGCTGAACGGCCCTATTTCGCTGATTCCCTTTTGAATGCGCCTGTAGTTGCGCGCCGCCGTGACAAAGGGTTGCGTCCACACGGTATCGTCGTAAATGGTGAGGTTGGCTTCCAAAGTCTGCGGATCGACCAAGCGCATCCGTTCGACCATGTGCATGCCCTCACCATGCGGTCCCCAGATGGCCTTCGATAGATCTGCTAATCCGCCCGGACCGCCGCCGGGAGGAGCAAAGCCGGGAGGCGGAGGACCGGGACCACCCTGACCGCCAGGAATACCACCGGGAAAGGCGCCGCCGGGAGGACCGCCGCCAGGAGGACCACCGCCGGGACGAGCAGCGCCCGGAGGACCACCGCTGGGCGGAGGTAGATTGGCCGTGCCGATGGTCTTCTCGGGGGGCAGACCCTTGCCAACACCGTACTGGAACGTGATCTCAGGCAAGAAGTCGTCGGTCTCCACCACCAGGGTATCGCCTTCCCAGTGGCCGACCGAATTGCCGTAGTACTTGGGCGATGTGGTGCCCTGCTTCTCGTTCATCCTGATGAATCGAGTGTGGCCGACCGCCTGCATATAAATGCTGATCAACCCGGGTGCATAGGTGAACTTGATCGGGCCCGTGCGCATGGCAATCGGCAGACCAGGCGACATGCAACCTTCCTCGGCATAGGGAATGTCCCGCTTCGGCTTGTAAGCGTCGACAAGTTTCTGCGCCTGTGCGGTGTAAGGAACGTTCAGCTTCTCATCGCCTTCGATAAAGCCGGCAAAGGTCATCCACATTCCGCTAAACAGATCGGGCATCTTGCCCGCGTCGGCCCACGCTGAACCCAGCGCAGCTGAGCCGGTCCTTTGCGAAGAGTCTCCCGCCCTCTGACTCCCGGTCTTGTCTGCCGAGCACCCCATCGCGCTCAGCAACCACATGGCTGTCACGACACCTGTAGTACGAATCGTAAGAACTGACATGATCGCTTGCCTCGTTTTCCGTCGTGCTATTTGTAATCAGGGCAAGTCGCGGAAGGCTGCGCAGAACCTGCCCCGGGAGGAGGACCGCCAGCCCCCGGAGGACCGCCAGCCCCCGGAGGACCACCAGGGCCCGGAGGAGCGCCCGCCGGAGCGGTTCCCGCTATTCCCGCACCCGTAACATCACGTCCATCGGGCAAAATCAGCCTATTCGCGGAGCCAGTGTGCTTCTCGATGTCGCGATTGGCATACGCCGTCACGGTGACCTTAGTGCCCTGGGCGAAATCGGAGGGTCTGAAGCCCGCACGCGACAGCCCACCGACCGTACCGAACTCGAATCCCCACAGTTCAGAGGCGCCTGCGGGTTTTTCCACTTGCACGTATATCCAGGCATGCGGGTTGGCCCATGCCACTTGTCTCACGGTACCCTTGAAGACGAAACACTTGTTCGCATCGAAAGTACCCCCGCCGTGGTGCGCCCACGCCGTCGGCGTGCAAATGCTTAGCAGCAACAACCACCCTGCTACCTTGCTCGAAGAATTTTTACGCATTGGTCACCTTGAAGATACTGAAGGCATTGAAGATGCGAGCGAAGACTACTGCCGGTCAAAAGCGCACGGATAGAAGCGCCCCGTACGTACGCGGATCGGTCCAACCCACTAGGAGGCTGGTCGGATCGCCCAGTACGGTGTAACCGATATATTGTTTGTCGGTGAAGTTACGCACGTAAGCCGAGACCGAGTAGCGGCCGCCATTGCTCGACCATGTGCAGCTGAGGTTGCCTGTCGTCCGCGAGCCTACGTCCACATACTGGCCGTAACCGAGCGCCAACCAGTCCGCGTGCAGGTTCTGGGTAAGGTGCGCCGACTCGAATCTGCCGTCGATGCGCGCCGACAATGACGAACCGCCGCGAAGATTGAACATGTGCTCGTAGAACGCGCTGATCGTGCTAGGCGTTAGCGCGCGCTTTTCCTCGGGTTGAGCTGAAGCGAATTCCGGCGGCTTGTCCTTCCATTTCGATTCGACGTAGTTGTAGTTGAACCCGAGGAGGTTCTGCGCTGTCAGCCGATACAGCAGTTCCAACTCGCCGCCGATATTCGTGGCCGGCACGGTGAGGTTAATGCTGTTGCGTATACTCGCAAAGTCGCCGGGACTGGGGGTATTTGGAATATATGAGGTCCGAAATCCGTGATAGTCGTAGTAATACACTCCGACGTTAAGCTGCAGCGAATCGTCGAGAAACCGATTCTTGGAGCCGACCTCGAACGAGGTCAATTTCTCTGCATCCACGATGTTGAGGGCGTGGCTGGCGATACCCGCGTCTCCCGGTCGAAATCCCGTTGAGACCATCCCGTAAAGCATGTTCTTCTGAGTCAGGTCGTACTCGAGGCGCACCTTGTAATTGAAGTTGTGGAATGTGACCTCGACGTCATTGATCGAGTCGCCCGGCGGCGGCGGCACGTTCGCCTGACCCGGCCCGGTGCAGTGGACTCCGGGGGGCAAGGGTATGAGGAACTGCAGAGGCGTTCCGCACAGTGAGAACGGGTTGTCGAAGAAGAACTCGCTGACCACGACTTTCGTATCGTCGTAGCGCGCACCGAGCGTAATACGCATGGCGGCGGTCAGCGGAATGGTCGCCTCGGCAAAAATACCCAGGTCCTTCGTGTCCTTCTGGTCGCTCGTATGCGATAGAACTGACAGCTCCGTCCCGTCGGGGTTGGCGAGATAGTTATGATTGGAATTGTCCAGTTCATTGTGATAGTAAAAAAGTCCGCCTTGCCATTGCACTTTGGAGTCGTTCTGGGAGGAGACGCGCACTTCCTGCGTGAGAAAAGTATCAGTAGGCGTCAGGAATTTCTGTTCCAGCGGAACACCGGTCGAAATGAAATTCGAGGACTGGAGGAGATGATCGTCCTGCTCCCAGCTACGATACGCCGGCAAATAAGTGAGCGTGACTGGCCCAAGATCCCAATTGGCTTCTGCCCAGTACTGCCGCTGCTCCTTGTGACCCGGAAATATTTCGCTGGTCACTGTCTTAAGGGCGAGCGTCGGCGGAGCGGCAGTGGTCGAGTTGCCACCCGAAAACGCATCACGGTTCTCGTAGGCTAAGCCAATCAAGAGCGAGAAGGCGTCGTTCGGCTGCCACAAGAGCTTCGCGCGCCCGTTGGTACGCTTTTCCATCCCCCTGTTGCCCTGGTCATAATAGCCGTCGCCCTGATCGTAGTAGTCGCCCGACACGCGCGCCGCGAATTTATCGCCCATCGGAATGTTCACGGCGACGGTGTAATGCTCCAGAGCGTAGTCGCCAAATTCAACGCCAGCGTTGGTTGAGAACCCATCCACGCTGGGATTGGGCGTGTGGAAAGCCACCACGCCGGTGGTCGCACTGCGTCCGTAAAGTGTTCCCTGCGGCCCGCGCAGCACCTCGACACGCTGGAGATCGTAGCCACTGCCGACGCCTTCGTAGATGCCGTCCACATACACCGCGGTGCCCGGCGCCGCGGAGATCCCGCTCGGCCCGCCCGAAGCACTGGCTCCGGGACTGATGCCGCGGATGGTGATGTTATTGCCTTGAACGTCGGCGCTCCCGACGTTGACAGAGCTATTGTCGACGGTGGCGACTCCCGGGACGTCCTCCAGTATCTGCCGAGTCGTGTATCTGCCTTGCGTGGCCAGCTCCTCACCCAGGCGTACGCTCACCGACGCGGCAATGCTCTGGATATCGTCCGTCCGGCGTTCCGCCGTGACGATCACTTCTTCCAACACGTTGCTGGGTTCCTGCGCAGAAACCCGCACCACGAAGCCTACGGCGCAAATAGCCGCAGATGACCACACGCCAGTACGTATGAATGCCACGGGCCCCCCCCATTTAAATTTGTAATTCGGTCTTGCTCGTCGAATACCGGGACGAACAACAAATATCGATTATTCTCCATAGTACCCATGATTTCAATATTAATCTGTCATACTGGCGAAAGCACCCGCAGCCTCCCGCGCCTGGCCCGCCTTGAAGCGGTCGTCGACGCACACGTTTTCGTCGAACGGGGAACCCCGGCGGGCTGGCCTCTTATAGGTGGGCGCGGCCGAGTCGTAATAGTCAAAATCAGGGGTGGCTAAAGACATGTCCAATCTGCAGATCGACGTCAGCCGCACTGGCGATGTTGGCGTCATCGTCGTCACCAATCCTCCCGTCAATACGATCACAGCGGCGGTGCGTGCCGGGCTCGGCCACGCGCTCGATCAGCTGCAAGACCGGCCGCGCCTGAGGACTTTGGTGCTGTTGTGCGGCGGCAGCACATTCTTTTCAGGCGCCGACATCGGCGAGTTCTCCGGGCCACCGAAGGAAGCGGAATTCCGTGCTCTGTTCGGAAGATTTGAGACACTCGATATTCCCATCGTCGTCGGCATGCACGGCACTGTGATGGGCGGCGGTCTGGAAATTGCCCTCGCCTGTCACTATCGGGTCGCCGCGCCCGGCACCCGCTTTGGCTTTCCGGAAGTCACGCTCGGAATCATCCCCGGCGCCGGCGGCACGCAGCGCATGCCGCGGCTGATCGGCGCGGAGAAGACGCTGGAAATGATCCTCTCCGCACGTCCTGTCGATACGACGCAGGCCCTGGCGCTGGGTTTCATCGACGCGGAGATCAAGGGCGATCTCAAGGCCGGCGCCATCGACTTTGCCGAACAGCTCGTCGCCGAGGGCAAAGGACCGCGGCGCACGGGAGAACTGGATGTCGATCCGGCCACCGCGACCGAACAGGTATTCGCGGCGGCGGAAGCGCAGGCCCGCAAACAGTATCCCAACCGCACTGCTGCATTGACCGCTATCAAAGCGGTGCGCGGCGCTGTCACATTGCCCTTCGCGCGCGGCCTCGAGTTCGAAACCGAACTCGTCAATGGCGCCAAGCTTACGGACGAATCCAGGGGGGCCGTGCACTTATTCTTCGCCGAGCGCGAAACGCGGCGCGTTCCCGGATTGCCCGAAGGCAAGCCGGTACCCATCAACAAGGCCGGAGTCATCGGCGCAGGCACCATGGGCGGCGGTATCGCTATCTGCTTCGCCAACGCCGCAATTCCCGTCGTCGTGCTGGATGCGACGCAGGACGGACTCGACCGTGGCCTCGCCAACGTGGATCGCACGTACGAGTCCATGGTCAAGCGCGGCCGGCTGAGCCCCGAGGACAAGGCACGGCGCCTGTCGCTGATCAGCGGCTCGCTCGATTACGCCGCGCTCCGCGATGCCGATGTCATCGTCGAAGCCGTGTTCGAGAACCTGCCGCTGAAGCAGGAGATCTTTGGCAAGATCGATCAGGTGGCAAAGCCCGGCGCCGTGCTGGCGACGAATACATCCACGCTCGACATCAACGAGGTTGCGAAAGCCGTCGGCCGGCCGCAGGACGTCATCGGCATGCACTTCTTCTCCCCCGCCAACGTCATGCCGCTGCTCGAAGTCGTACGCACCGATCTCACTTCGCCGCAGACCATCCGCGCGGTCATGGATCTCGCCAAACCCCTGCGCAAGACGCCGGTGCTCGCGAAGGTGTGCTATGGCTTCATCGGCAATCGCATGATGGAAGGGTACGCGCGCGAAGCCGAGCGCATGGTACTGGAAGGCGCAACACCGCGTCAGATCGATGCCGCTCTCGAGCAATGGGGGATGGCTATGGGCATCCTCGCCGTGTTTGACATGGCGGGCATCGACGTCGGCGTCAATGTGCACAAGGCGAATGCGAGTCAGTTTCCGCCGGATCCGGCCTACTATCAGGCGGACTTTGCTCTCTTCGATGCCGGCCGGCTCGGGCAGAAGAATGGCAAGGGCTATTACCGCTACGAGCAAGGCGATCGCGCGCGTCACGACGATCCGGAGGCGATCGCGATCATCGCTGCCCGCGCAAGGCAGGTCGGGGTTACACCACGCACGCATACGAACCAGGAAATTCTGGAGCGCTGCCTGTATCCGCTGCTCAACGAAGGCCTGCGCATTCTCGAAGAAGGCGTTGCCCTGCGTGCCAGCGACATCGATATCGTCTGGGCCGCGGGTTACGGATTTCCGCGGTATCGCGGCGGCCCGATGTTCTATGCCGAGACGATCGGCCTGAAGACACTCCTCGATGGCATGCTCAGATACCGCGAGATCTTCGGCCCCATGCATTGGGAGCCGGCGCCCCTGCTGCGCAGGCTCGTGGAGAACGGCCAGAGCATCGCCGACTGGCAACGCAACCGAGGTTGAGCCCATGAACGTCAACGAACGCATCGCGATCGACGTTCACACGCATGCCGAGGTGTCCTGCCGCCAGGCGCCCGACGAGGCCTGGGCGCCTCGAAATACTTCAAGGCGGCCAGGCGGCCCACGATCGCGGAGACGTTCGCGTACTATCGAGAGCGCAAGATCGGCCTCGTGATGTTCACGGTCGACTCGGAATTCGAGATCGGCAACAAGCGCATCCCGAGCGAGGAAGTCGCCGATGCGGATAGGTATTTAGGACATCGGACCGATCTCGAACTATCGTTCAAGTCCAGAGGTACCCGATGAAACTTTACAACGCGAATTTCTCTCCGAACTGCCTGCGCGTGCGCGCAGTGATCTTTGAGCTCGGCGCGGACGTCGAGATCGTCGAGGTCGACGTCTTCGGCGGCGGCACGAAGACGCCTGAGTACCTCGCGATCAACCCGAACGGCAAAGTGCCGGCGTTCGTCGACGGGGATCTGAAGCTCTTCGAATCGCGCGCGATCAACGCGTATCTCGCTAGCCTCGATCCGAGTCGGCGGCTCTATCCACAGGACCTTAGGAAGCGCGCGGTCGTCGATCAGTGGTCGTATTGGCAGGCCATTCATTTCGGCCCGTCGAGCCAGAAGCTGACCTTCGAGAAGGTGTTCAAGGAAAAGTTCGGCCGCGGCAAACCGGACGAGAACCTGATCGCCGCCGAAGCCAAGGAAACGACGAAGCTGCTCGGCGTGTTCGACCAAGGTCTCACGGGGCGCGATTGGATCGCGGGCGACCTGAGTGTCGCCGACTTCGCGCTCGGAACCACGCTGACGCAGCGCAAAGCGGCCGGCATCGATCTCGAGCCGTTTGCCAATGTCGCGGCATGGATCGACCGGCTCGAATCGCGTGAGTCTTGGCAGAAGGCGGTGGCGCCGATGTGAGGGTGAGCGCGTCACGTAGACCCGAGTCTGCGTCGGTAAGTAGGGGTTGGCAGTCGCGTCCACTCGAGGAACCGAACCACATCGCGACGCCACGGCGTGGGTAGCGAGTTGGGTAGCCTACCTCATCGAATCTGGCGACTCGTTTTGGTTTCAATATGTTGGTTGGCGTTTTCAAGTCCTCTCCTGGGCACCACATACAGCGTTGCGCCGCCCGAGCGTTCTGTCGTGACTACTCGATCTCGTAGACGATGAATTTCGCTCCAGGCGTTGCGTCGACCTGCAGCCCGCAAGTTCCGTACTCGCTCGGCACCGTCCACTCCGAGTACGGCTGATATTCGAGGCGTTCGTTCCCGTTTTCGCACGTGACCGTGAGCCCGTGAACGTCTTCGGTCCGCGCCGCGATCGTGAATGCGCTGGCATTGAGCTTGTGTTTCCAGGACTTGCGGCCTGCGGTCACTTCAACGGCCCGCGTCGCACTGTACGGCAGCGCTCCGCCGACCGGCGTGACTTTGCGCGACGCAGACCGAACTGACGGTGTCAACCGCTCCAGCGCTTCCCGGGCGAGTTCGAAGCGTTTCATAGTCCCTGCAAACGCTGCATCCTGACTTGCGAGTTGGAGCCACTCGTCGCCGAGTTTGTGCTGCCAGGACATCTGCAAGGCCGTATAGAACTCGGGCGGCGGACCGCCCTCGCCGCGCATCTCTCTCGAGAAAGCCTGGGCAAAGTTCGCGTCTTGCTCGCGCCAAGAGTTCGAGACGCAGCGCTCCCGCTTGATGCGTGAGCCGGGAAGCGCCTCGGAGTAGCAGTGAATATCGAACTTGTCGTCGCTGTTGATGTCGTTGAACCGGAGAAACATTGCGTCTCTGGCGCGCAGCAACTGGCGTCGAAGCTCGGGGATGCTGCCGTAGACGATGATCTCGTCGTCGCCGCTTGGCGGAGGGCGTGAAGCCGATTGCACGGGGGCATCTTGACCGGCAGCCATGCTGCAAAGTGCGAGGGCGCCGCACACGACGGCGAGATGGAGTGCTCTTCCGAATGCGATCAACATGGCGGGTGATCGGACGCCCAGAACTTCACCTGCGCTCGTCCGGCACTATAGCTCGAACGTATCGCTGTCTGATCCTACGAACTGGGAGCCCCGATACTAGCGGTGGCGAACGTCCATTTTGCTGCGCAGTGTGCAGGTCACCTCCTAGGCACCATCTCCTCGCAACTTTCATCGACGCTCGCCGCCTTCGCTAGACGCAAGCACCTGACGCGAGCTCGCGCTTCCGGTCGACTCTCGTACCGGTAATAGTGCTCGCGGAGCAGCGCTGCCCTTGCGGCACCACTGCGACAGGCGTACCGTCGGACAAGATCCCGAGTCGGAGGACACCTCATGACCAGCAAGAACTGCATGTGGGCGTTACTGGCTTTCTGCGGCTCACTGCTTACCATCGCTGCACCCACAGTAACTCAGGCGGCCGACCAGCCGGCTGGACAGGTAGCGAAGTCAAAGGCCAAACAGGACGCCGTCGCCTGCCGCTACGTCGACTCGCCGGGCTCGCGCGTAAAACGACACGTGTGCGGGACGCCCGCCCAGTGGGCTTCTGAGAGTCGCATGCCGGCTACTGGCCCCTCCTTTGCTAGTCCTCCCTCCGTTACTCCTAACATGCCGGAGTTCAGCAACCCAGCGAACCAGTCGGCTTATCGGGGATATAGATAGTCCCGAGTCGGCCACCGCATCCATCGCGCGTCTAGCGGCCGCAAACGTCCACTTTGCTGCGCTGTAACCATACGCGCGCCTAGGGGCGGCGCACGTCTATGCGGTGGCGCAGCATAGAAGCCGCCTCCTGGGCACCACCAATCCCTACACCGCGAGCGATCAGCGCGAACGGGACCAGAGTCATCGGACTCCTCCGCAGAGCCAGGCCCCGCGACGGTGCAAATTGTAGTAGGCGAAAAGAAACCCCGCCGAAGCGGGGAATGCTCGAAAGACGTCCCGGCGCGAGATGCGCGCTTAGACGAGGATTCCTCGCGACTCAATCGACGAGCTCGGCCCGTCGACAGATCCAATGCGGTCGGTGGTGGCTCAGGTCCGTGAGGCGCGAGCAAGTGAATCGCACGCGGCCAACGAGTTCGACGTTGAGCACAACCTCACGCAGCGCAGGCGATTCCTCGGTGCAGCGGCCGGCGGTGAGCTTTGCGCGAACGACTTCGCGACGGCGGATCTGACGGATGATGTTTTCGGTTTCCATGGACTCATCGTCGCAGGAGAACGTTGTGACGTCCATCCGGTGATGCCCTGAATCGACTCGCTACTGGAGAATCTCGAGCACGAGATTGACCGGCGTTCGCGTCGCGAGCCTCAGGTCCCGGAACCCGGCTTGCCGGGCCAAGCGGCGCAGCTTCTCTTCTCCAGCTTGCGCGCCGAGCGCCAGGCCGACGTCCTGGGATAGTGAG
>Ga0326726_10005138_pt1 | contig 11892 bp, 14 predicted proteins | sample MHFenrmetagenome_2_FD_207603 | JGI IMG/M metagenome (GOLD analysis project Ga0326726, IMG submission 207603) | Lab enriched peat soil microbial communities from Michigan Hollow, Ithaca, NY, United States - MHF15MN | ecosystem: Environmental > Terrestrial > Soil > Wetlands > Peat | place: USA...
GTCCGCCACCGGGGTTAGGATACGCCGCTCGATGAAAAATTGACCGATGAGCTGCTGGTCGCTCGAATAGACCTGCGTCACGAGACTTGGCTGATAGGTTCCCAACTGATCCAATGCAGGAAGGTCTTTCGAGAAATGCCACAGCGCCCCACCCGCCGTCAGCACCCCTATCAAGATTACCGCCCCCAGGCTTATGAGCAAAATCTGCCACCAGCGCCATGGGCGACGAGGTGACTGTTGACGAAACGGATCCTGTAGGTATATCGATTGATCCATCATAGTTACGCGGGGTTACCCTTGACTGAGGCTTGACTTCCTGAGAAGAATACCAAGGTCACCATACCGTGGAGGTCTTCAAAACTCAAGGCTCATGCCGGTATCGGCGAACCGGCCCCACATCTTCCCTCGGCATCGCTTGTACCGGACACCATGCTTCGGGTATACTCGGTCCCCGACGCCTGGATGCCTGGGCGTCTTTTTTTTGGAGCATGCAGCAATATCTATGGATCAGACAGCCACATCGGAATCTCCCGTCACGACACAACTCGAACCCAAAGAGCGCCGGAGCGATATTCGGAATATCGCGATCATCGCCCACGTCGACCATGGCAAAACGACATTAGTCGACGCCGTGCTCCGACAGACTCATGTCCATCGCAAGATCGACGATATGGGTGAACGGATCATGGACTCGATGGACCAGGAACGTGAGCGCGGGATCACCATTCGGGCCAAGAACGCTAGCGTGACCTACAAGGGCGTGAAGATCAACATCGTCGACACGCCGGGCCACGCCGACTTCGGCGGCGAAGTCGAACGGACCCTGCGTATGGTGGATGGCGTCCTCATCCTGATCGACGCGAAAGAGGGCCCCATGCCGCAAACGACCTTCGTATTGCGGAAGGCATTAGCGCTCGGCCACAAGGCCATCGTCGTCATTAACAAGATCGACCGGCCTGACGCGGTGATCGATGACGTCGTGAATCGGACCTTCGACCTGTTTGTCCATCTCGGCGCCACGGACGAGCAGCTCGATTTTCCGATCGTCTACACGGCGGCGATCAAGGGCACCGCAACACTCGACATCAATAAGCCCGGTACGGACATTCAGCCGCTCCTCGACACCGTACTGGAAAAGATTCCCGCACCGGCCATCGATGCCGACGCGCCCCTCCAAATCCTGGTCCTCTCCCTGATTCAGGATCTCTACAAAGGCAAGATGGGCGTGGGGAAGATTCAGTCCGGTTCGATCGCCCGCAGACAGAATGTAGTCGTCATCGGAAAGGATGGCGCACAGTTCCCTGGAAAAGTGTCGGACCTCGCGGTCTACTCCGGCCTCGAACGAACGGATACGGAACGGGCCGAGGCAGGGGAAATCGTCGCGGTGGCCGGCTTGGACGAGGTGAGCATCGGCGATACGATTGCCGACGCTGAGCATCCGGTCGCACTGACCCGAGTCACAGTCGACGAGCCGACTGTCCAAATGACCTTCTCCGTGAACAATAGCCCCTTCGCCGGACGGGAAGGTAAGTACCTGACCTCACGGCATTTGCGCGATCGACTCTTCAAAGAGCTCGAAACCAACGTGTCGTTGCGCGCAAGCGAGACAGATAGCGCGGATAAGTTTCTCGTGGCCGGCCGTGGCGAACTCCATCTCGGCGTCTTGATCGAACAAATGCGGCGGGAAGGATACGAGCTGCAAGTCTCGCAACCGGAAGTGATTGTCCACCGGGAGGGTGACAAAGTCCTCGAACCCTACGAAGAGCTGACCATCCAGGTGCCGGAAACCTATCAGGGCGCCGTGATTGAAGAGCTCGGCAAACGCCGCGGCGAGTTGCGGCACATGCGACTTATCCATTCCGACGCAGGCCCGAGCGAAATGCACCTCGAATACCATATCCCCACCCGCGGCATCATGGGGCTGAAGAACCTCTTAGTGTCCAAGACTCGGGGCACCATTATTATGCACCATGTCTTCGTCGCCTACGAACCGATGGAGCAGCGCGACCTCACCGTGGCGTCTCACGGATCACTCGTCGCGCACGAAGACGGAGTCAGCACCGGCTATGCCATCTTCATGACCCAAGAACGGGGTGTCATGTTTATCGGCCCTGTCGTGGAAGTCTATCGCGGGATGGTCGTCGGAGAAAACAGCCGGGACGAAGACATGGACGTCAACGTCTGTAAAGAAAAGCACCTGTCCAACATGCGAGCCTCAGGCACCGATGAAGCGTTGGTCCTCACGCCGCCACGGGAAATGGGCTTGGAATTCGCGCTTGAATATATCGGCCCGGATGAACTGGTGGAGGTCACGCCGAAGAGTCTGCGTATCCGCAAACGGCTTCTCAACCCGGATGACCGCCGCAAGGCCCGCAAATCGGCCAAATAGCCTCCGCTGCAGCGATGAGAATCAGGAAGAAAACCCCCAAACCTTCCGCCCGCCGCCCCCCGCTCTACTTCGTCGGCTATCGGGGGACCGTGCCGGCTCCCGATGAACTCAAGACTTGGTATGACCTCGAATACGGCGGGCCGTTGGTACTGCGCGCCGGTGAGCAGGAAACGGAGTCATGGCTTGCAACCCATGGTCCCTGGACTGCCCACATCGTCATACCGCTCCCTGTCTCTCATATCGCAGGCCTGAAAGCGCAGCTTGCATGGGAACACGAGCATGTCGGCGCCGTCGCGCCATCTCTGATGCCTCCGCGCGATATGCCGGACAGCATCCTGTTTGCCGCTCGACTCGCGCGGGGCCTCACACTTCTCACGCAAGGCACAGCCTATGACATCACTACCAACCAGTACGTCAACCCGTCGGATTGGCAGGATCGTCCCCTCACCCAGTTCATCGTCGGCGATCACATCCCAATCGTACGGGGCGACGATGAACAGAACAGCCGAACCTGGTGTTATACCCTCGGCCTCAGCAAGTTTGGGGTGGATGAGCTTGAAATGTTTCTCCCCCTTGGTCTCCCGGACCAGTCTGTGCGCGATACGCTCAAAGAAACAGCAGATGAATTGACCAGGACCGGACAGTCTCCAAAAGTCGGAAGCCAGATCCTGATAGGATCCTTAGGTCAGAAAGTCGCAATTGCCAATCACCGCACTGTTGCACCAGCCGGGCGCATGCTCGGGTTTCGAGAAATTCGCCAGCTACCAACTAGTTGATTTGGTTTGTTTGGTTTATCTGGTTGATTTGGTTCATCTAATTCGTTCGTTCAACCAAACAAACGAGACAAACCCAAAAAACAAAATAACGGTCTTGGCGCCTGCGCACTACTTCGTATCCTCCTAGGCCTTCAGGCCCGTTGACAAGTTTCCAAGCCACACGGTACAAAATTGTAGGTGACAGTGTCAGAGGCCGGACTAACCCTAGTGAAGGAGGCATGCAGATGAGCGACGTAGCAGCAGAGATCAAGGTGGGCGATACCGCACCGGATTTTAATTTAAAAGATCAGGACCAGAAGGACGTGAAGCTGAGCGACTACAAAGGCAAGAAAAATGTCGTGCTCTGCTTCTATCCGCTGGACTGGAGCCCCGTCTGTCAAGGCGAGAACAAGTGCTTGACCGACGACTTCCCCAAGTTCCAATCAGCGAACGCAGAACTGTTCGGCATCAGCTGCGACAGCTTCTTCTCACACAAGGCGTGGGCCGATTCCATGGATCTCAAGCACCGCCTGCTGTCGGACGTGCATCGGACCACGGCCAAGGGCTACGGCCTCTACTTCGAGCCGTTGAACTGCTCGAAGCGTGCGACCGTCATCGTCGACAAGAACGGCAAGGTTGCCTACGCGAAGGTTCAGGAAATCAAGGTGGCGCGGGAAGACAAGGACATTCTCGCGGCTCTCGCGAAACTGGGTTAATTTCAGTCAGAAAGTCCGAAAGTCGAATGTCTTCAAGTCGAAGGCGTTCCGACTTTCGGACTTTTGACGTTACGACTTGATGACTCTATGCCTGGAACCGTCGAAGACGTCAGAGACGAAAACTATAAAGAATTCACCGACGCACCTGCGTCGATCGTGGCCTACGGCTTAGCGACCTGTGAACCCTGCATGGCCTACGACCCGATCCTGGTAGAAACAGCTGCCAAGTTTCCCGACGTGAAAGTCGGCAAGGCCAAGATGCATGTCCCTGGCCGCTGCCGCGAGATTAAGAAAAGCCACACCTTCGAAACCTATCCCACGACGCATTTCTTCTCCAATGGCAAGCTGCTCCTCACCCGCGAAGGGGTGGTGGAGCCCGCTGAACTCGCCGCGCTGATTTCGGATCACTTACTCAAGTAAAGAGAGACTACAGGACATCGGTGTTGGCCCCCTGCTCCAGAAAAGCGCGTGGATGGGAGCCTGATGATCTTCTGTGCTCGCGCAACGCGCGGCCTTACCACGGAAGAAGGTGAAGGTTAAGGCTCAGGTTGAGCGCTGACCAATCCGACTCGGCGTCTTTTCGACCCTCAACCTCGACCTAAGCCTTGGCCTTCCTATGAGACGCGCGCAATGGAAGATCAATCAGCCCCCATCCCTCGAGAGAAACGAGCAAGCTTGGCCACTCTCCATCTCATCTTGCATTTTCAGAAGATTGGGGCTACTTTTCGCAAAGAAGCAACGCGGCTTGTGGAGGCAGCATGAGAGGCATAGATTTCGTCACGAATAAGAGCGGGAAGAAAACCGCGGTACTCATCGACCTCAAGCGGCATGGACAACTCTGGGAAGACTTCTACGACAGTGTCGTTGCCAGAAACCGCACCCGTGAACCGCGCGAGTCTCTTGACGCGGTCAAAGACCGTCTTCGCCGTCTAGGCAAGTTACGTGGCTGAGTATCGGATTACCTTCGCCCGCTCAGCTCGGCACGAGCTTGAGGTTCTCGATCCTTCGGTCATTCGCCGTATCCTGCCAAAAGTAGAATCTCTTTCCACACACCCACGCCCACACGGTTTACGCAAGTTGACCGGCGAAAAGAACTTGTGGCGCATCCGTATTGGCGACTATCGAGTGATTTATTCGATTTTCGACAGCGAACAGCGAATAGACATCACCGCTGTTCGACATCGCAGAGAGGCCTACGAGTAGGGACATCGAGGAGCCGTCAGAACTTGCCGCGCTGATTTCGGATCACTTGCTGAAATAGAAAAAAGAGCGGGCAGCCTGGTTGTCCTCTGTGCTCGCGGAACGCGCACACTGTGAGGCGAAACCTGGCAGGGGCCTATTTCATTTACCGCGTCTTGGAGCAATGCTCATGCTGGATGAGCCAGGCAGTACCTTCTTTGCGCAGGATCGTGGTGCATTGCCCGGAGTCCTGCCCTTCGAGTTCACCTTTCCTGATCGACTGAAATACATAGTCGTAAGTCGCCCAAGCCGCGGGGCTCAGCATTCGAACACGCAGGTTCGACAGGGCGCTGATAAAACGTAGAGTGCTTCCCTTGTTGAGTTCAGCGTCATAGTCCGACAGCCATTTTTCGATGGAATCCCGCGTCTCCGTCTCACCATCCTGAATACCGACATAGTCCTTGGTGTATAGCTTCAACACAGCTTGCTTATTTCTGGTTTCGGAGAAGGTCGAGGCTGCCATGGCAGCTTCCTTAACAGCCCTCTCGACCGTTTCCCCTTCCTCCGCAGACCAGGACACCGATGTCCACGAGAAGCACAACATCAGCAGTAAATAGGCCAAACGTGTGGTCATAGAACGCCCGAAATGGACATACCCGCAGCGAGCAGATAGGCTGAGGTCAAGGTTGAGTGAAGATCAGACTTTTTTTCTTAGCCTTAGCCTCAACCTCAACCTTCTTAACGCGTCAGCCTGCGTATTCGAAAGACAGATCCCGAGACTGAACGAGGCGAACATTCGACACCCTTCCCGATGCAAGAGAGGAAGCCAGTTGTTTCCAGATGTGTTCGACCAGCTGCTCCCCCGTCACGGACTGAGTCCCGAGAACTTGACGAAGGTCGCGACGGTCGAATGTCTGCACCACCTTTTCCTGGACCACGCGATTGAGGGCCCCGATATCCGTCACCATACCGGTCACAGGATCGATGGCGCCATGGACCGTGACGAAACAGTCCCATTCGTGGCCTTGATTGCTATCCTGCACCGCCATGAACGAGTAACGGCGCGTGATGCTGGCAACGTCGAGCCCGGCTGCCGCCGTCACATCGGCATATAAATCTTCATCCTCATATAGCCGAATCGCGTGGAGCGTACCGATGGCTTTTTGCGTATCCAGCTTGCCCCAGAGAACACGTGCCAGGTTTTCCGATGTGGGAATCCTGTTCTTGAAATAGGGCATATCCAAGTTCAAATTCTTATGGTCGAATTCTTCGAGCACGTTGAGCAAAATGCGCTTCAGATCGAAAAGATTCACGACCATACCGGTCTTCGGATCCACCCCACCTTCGACCGTCACCTCGACTATGTAGTTATGTCCGTGGGCCGGCGGGTTATAGCAGAGACCAAACACTGCGCGGTTCTTGGCCTCATCCCATTCAGGCTTGTTATAGCGATGCGAAGCCGCAAACTCGATTCGTTTTGTCAGTAGAACGGTTGACATAATGTTTAATTTTGAATGTTCAATGATGAATGTACGAAACGTCCGTTGCCTTTATTCTCCCTGCACTCCAATTACATATTCAACACTAAACATTCAACATTTTCCTCGGCGCTTACGCGCCCAGCAGGATGCTCAAAAAGGCCGTCCAGCAAGGCCGCAGCGAGCGAAGATCCGGAGGCGTACCCTCTGGGGTACGTTGAGGATCTGAGCGATGAGAGAACGCCGCTGGCGGACTTTTTCAGCATCCTGCTAAGTCAGAGAGCCACTCTTCCCGCATACTCCCAGGCACAGGCGTCTCGGCATGGTACTTGTGATGATGCACCGTCAGCATAACCGACTGGCGCAAGTCGGCGAACGACGCGATCATCGACGCAGTCGGCCTGAAACGGACGAAATGCACCGCGCTGATTTTGGTTTCATGACTGTGGCCGCCTTCGAACTGCCCGAACACATGCTCGGTTCCAGCGCGGATCGCGACGGTTTCGCCGTGATCGAGCCCCATGAACACATCGAGCCATTCTTTCATCCGTTCCTGCTCCGTAATTTCGATCAGCAACGTGGCGCTCAACTCACCAGCCTCCGGCATGAGAGCATTATAGACGTCCAATTCATCCTGGATTTTGCGGGGTTCAAGAATGTGCTCAACCCGGATCATTTCCTGGGTCTGAAACCGCAGCGTCTCACGATTTTCGAAGATGAGCGTGACGAGCGGCCCGACAGAAATCCGGCGCCGCTGTTTGAGCGCAATGATCTGCGAGCGGAACTGCTCCCGCTGGCGCTCATAGTCAGCCATAGACAACAGGTCAGTCTGTATAAGTTGCTTCATCGACTTCCTCGCGCTTCACAAACGTGCCGCTTCTTGCGTTTTACGTCTAACGTTTCACGAACAACCTCTCACCCTTACCCCTTTACCCCTCACTCCTCACCCTTTATCCCTTTACCCCTTCCCTTTACGACCGCAGCCCATAGGCATCGCGCACGATTTGAATCGGATGCTGTGTCGGCCTGCCGCCGGCATGGGCCATGGCGCCGGCTTGATCCATTTGCAGTGCCGCCAGAGGACAGTCGGAGGCTACAACATCCGCCGGAGCCTGTTCAATCGCTCGAACGGCCTTCTGCGCGATCAACATCGAAAGGGGAAAGAACTCCGTCTTGGCGGACCATGAACCATCGTGGCCGGAACATTTTTCAATCACCTCAACCTGCGCGCCGGCGCACTCCATAAGTTCCTTGGATTTGAATCCGATGTTTTGATCCCGCAGATGGCAAGGCACCTGATAGGCCACTCGGCCCGGCTTCTGCTGAAAATCCATGGCCAAGACGCCGTCACGTTTCAACTTCATGAGATATTCGCTGATATCGAACGTCCGTTCCGCCACGCGCCGCACCTCATCGCCCCCGACGATCTCAGGATATTCCCGTTTCCACATCAGGCTGCAACTCGGCACCGGCGCGACAATGTCGTAGCCCTTCTCCACCCAGGGCAAAAACGAGGCGACATTCGCCGAGGCGGCCTGCTGAATTGCCGCCGCATCACCGATATCGAACGATGGCATGCCGCAGCAACGCTGTTCGGGAAACACGACATGCACACCGTTCTTTTCGAGGACTTGGATCGTCGCTTTGCCAATATCCGTCGCTTGATAATTGACCATGCAGCTGCCAAAAAACGCGACCTTTCGCGGCGCGGAGGCCGGAATCTGCGACTTCCCTCGACGCTGCCACCAATGGATAAACGTCTCGGAAGAAAATCGCAAGACCTGCCGATCCCGATGCACACCGATCCAGGATTCGATCACCCCGCGAACAAACCGGAGACTCAGGGTCCAGTTGGCAATAGGAGCCAGGAGGCTCCCGAGGGCGCCGATCATATCCGTCTTAATCAACAACCGATCACGCCAGCTCACGCCTCGCGTCACGGCCAGATGCTTTTTCCACGCGATCATCAAGCGGGGAAAATCGAGGGCATACTGATGCGGCGGTGTATAGGGACAGTGGTTGTAGCAGAGTTTACAGTAATAGCACTCATCGACGATCTGATGGTGGTCGGTGGGCGTGAGCTTGGCGACGTCACCTTCATACCGGTCGATGCCGTCAAGCAGCGTGTTGAACGACGGACACAAATTGAAGCAGCGCCGGCAGCCATCGCAGACTTCATAGATGCGCTGCGTGTTTTTCTGAAGTTGCGCGGGATCGATGGGGTTGATCAGGCTCAGGCCATTCATGGGTGGGGGAAACATGCTCTCAGCCATCAGCAGTCAGCAACCCTGGTCACGTTTCCCTGGTTCATCCGGTTTATTTTGTTTCTCTGGTTTGAATCGGACAAACCAAATAGACCAAACAAACGAGACAGACCAAATGCACGATGAACGGATCGCTGACGGCTGAACGCTGAAGGCTACTTCTCAGCCCTGCTTCAGGCTTTCGAGCCCCTTCGTGAAGCGATTCGCATGGGACCGCTCCGCCTTGGCGAGTGTCTCGAACCATTCAGCAAGCTCAGCGAATCCCTCATCCCGAGCCGTTTTGGCCATACCAGGGTACATCTGCGTGTACTCGTAGGTTTCGCCTTCGACCGCCGACTTCAGATTGGCTTCGGTATTGCCGATCGCCACTCCGGTCGCCGGATCCCCGACTTCCTTCAAGAAATCCAGGTGCCCGAAGGCGTGACCTGTTTCTGCCTCAGAGGTATCGCGGAACAAGCCTCCGATATCGGGAAAGCCCTCGATGTCCGCCCGCCGGGCGAAATAGAGATAGCGCCGGTTGGCCTGTGACTCGCCGGCAAATGCACCCTTGAGATTGTCGTGGCTCTTGGTCCCTTTTAAGCTCTTCCCCATCGTCTCCTCCTTATGCTTAGAAATCGTGCCGTCACTGCCAGTGGGATCTTATCACTATGCCCTCGGTGAATAACATAGTCATTCTCGCAGGATCAATGGGTCCTACCGGGATGCTGAAAAAGTCCGCGCTCAACCTTGACCTCAGCCTACCTGCTCGATGCGGCCTTGCGGGAGCCTGCGGCTCGTCATCCGGCCGGTCGATACCGCGGCAACTCCGGTTCCATCTCTGCCAGGGACTTGTATGTCCGGTCCTTTGCGGACAAGATGGGTGTCGCAATCGGCCAGGGAATGGCGAGGACCGGATCGTTCCAAATGATGCCCCGTTCGTCGCCCGGCGCATAATAGTCCGTACACTTATACAAAAACGACGCGCGATCACTGGTCACGCAGAATCCATGCGCACAACCTGGCGGCACATAGACTTGGCGCCGATTCTCCGCCGAGAGCTCGGCTCCATACCACCGGCCAAAGCTCGGTGACCCCTTTCGGATATCCACCACGACATCATAGACAGCCCCGTCGGTCACCATCACCAGTTTCCCCTGGGCATGCGGCTCTTGATAGTGGAGTCCGCGCAATGTCCCCCGCAAAGACTCTGAACAGTTATCCTGCACGAAGGGGCCTGGAATACCGGCATCCCTGTACCGGCTTGCATGGTATGTCTCAAGAAAGAGCCCGCGGGGATCGCGGAAGACATTCGGTTCAATCAGCACTACGCCTGGGATATCGGTTTTCGTAACCCGCACGATCCTCCTCCGAAGTTCGAAGTTCCGGGTTCGAAGTTCCAAAAACCTCCGCCTTCGAACTTCGAACTTCGAACCTCGAACCTCAAACCTCGCCTGCCTCGCCCGCCTAACCTGTTGCCGGGTTTTCGGGATCGACGATCTCAGGAGGTTCGGGGTACAATTGCCCAAGTCTATCGATCAACGGCTTCGCTTCCGGTGTGCTCTCATGGGTCGGTTCGCTCACCGGATGATCCCAGGTGAGGGTGCGAATGTCGGCGTCCGCCAGTAGCGAACGGATCGTCGATAAACAGGCTTCCAGTGTTAACTCCGTGCCCTCGCGAAGATCGAGCACGCGTTCCTTGGGATCGGTCGGCGGCGCCTCTGTATGGGTGAGCGCCCAACAACGGTCGAAAATAGTGTCTCGGAGTTCCGGCGAAACATTGCACGTCGCGAGATCGGCCGTACAGAGGGCCGATACGAACAGGACGAATTGCAAATCCGGCATTCCGGAATTCTGGATATCCAGCGACGGCATGGCCGAGCATTATCGATGGCGACCGGCACGGAGTCAACGGGTGAAGGGCCCCAGCGGTAGAGAAAAGGTTCAGGTTAAGGCTAAGGGTGAGATGAGGAAAGTCAGATCCTTGCTCAACCTTAACCTTGACCTCAACCTGCTTCATTCAATGAGGAGTATCCGACCATGATTACCATTTCGCTGATGGGTCAGCTTCAAACCGCCGATGGAGAACGAGACCTCGGCTGTGAGATTCCCTCCCCCATGTCCGTCCGCCAAGTGATCCAGCGGCAGGGCATTCAATTGCGTCATCTCCTTCAACTCATTCGCGAGAAGAAAGTGCTGGTGACCATCAATAAGAAAATCGCCAGCGAGGACTCGCTGGTTCAGGACGGCGACGCGATCAGGCTGGTGGGGCACGATGGTATGGGTGGAACGGGGCTAGGCCCCTCGATGTAACTAGCAGGCTGTTGATAAAGTCCGCCAGCGGAAGAAGACTGTTATTGGGTTTATTTGGTCTGTCTCGTTTGTTTGGTTGAATGAGACTAACCAGATGAACCAGACAAACATAGTTTTCCCACATCCGCTAGAAAAATACAGGGCCGGCGCCCCGCTCGGGGAACCGGCCCTGTAACTCGCTCTGCATGCGGCGTGATTGAGACCGCTGCTTACTTCTTTCCGAGGATTGCGTCCTTGGCGGCTTTGGCCACGCGGAACTTGACCACACGCTTGGCCGGGATCTTGATGGCCTCACCGGTCTGTGGGTTCCGTCCCATGCGAGCCTTGCGGTTCGCCAACACGAGCTTGCCGATTCCAGGAATCACGAACACGTTCTTCGCTTCCTTGTAGGCCAAGGCGGCAAAGTCGTCCATGAGCTGGACAGATGCCTTCTTGGTCAAGCCGGTCTTCTGGGCCAGATAATCGGCGATTTGCGACTTGGTCATTGATTTAGCCATACGAGCAACCTCCTTAAAGAACACAGATGGTGAATGGTGAAATGTAGTAAACTCGCCCCTCGTGACTCCGCTCAGACTCAATAAACATTCATGAACGAATAGTCGTGTCGCTGGAAGCGGCGAAAACCTGCGGGAGTCTATCCAACCGCCCGGAGGCTGTCAACCAGAAAAACACAAGCCAGGCGTAGGGAAAAGCCTTCACTGCCTTCTTGCAGTTTCAAGACCAGCCAGCGTAGAGTATGGTCGTCCAGCATATTTCTGAACCATTATTGCCGAACCCTGAGTCGCTAGCATGGCAAAAGAACTCCCGATTCTGCCATCGACC
>Ga0326726_10005139_pt1 | contig 11890 bp, 10 predicted proteins | sample MHFenrmetagenome_2_FD_207603 | JGI IMG/M metagenome (GOLD analysis project Ga0326726, IMG submission 207603) | Lab enriched peat soil microbial communities from Michigan Hollow, Ithaca, NY, United States - MHF15MN | ecosystem: Environmental > Terrestrial > Soil > Wetlands > Peat | place: USA...
GCGCTGGTGATGGCGGATGCCGGCGCATCCTGACGCGGCGCGGGCGCCTCCATCTCCGCAGGCGTTGCATTCCCGCGGGCCGCCCCGGCCGGGGCGGTCGTGCGTACATCGCGCTCCGTCACGGCTGCCGGCTTGCCGACATCCGCGAACTGCCATTGTGCGATCAGGACTGCGAGCAGCAGGCTCGCCGCGAGCGAGGCGGGCAGCCACCAGCGCCCGATCCGCGGCGCGAGCGCGCGGCGCGCCTCGGCGAGGATGCACCGGTCGATTTCCTTCGTGGGCGCGCCGGTATCTGCGCCGAGCAGTTTGCGCCACGCTTCGCGATCGAATGGTTCCTGTTCTTTCCGTTCCATGCCTCAGTCCGCGGGCGCGTCGTCGCCGAGCGCTTCCTTCAGCCGCGCGATGGCGTAACGCAGCCGGCTCTTCGCGGTCTCAGCGCCTGCGCCCGTCTGTTCCGCGATTTCCGCCACCGACAATCCGCCCTCGACATATAGAAGGAATGCGACGCGCTGTTCCTCCGGCAATTGCGCGAGCGCCAGGTTCAGCCGCATCCGCGCCTCGCCGGCGACAGCGATGGCGAGCGGGCCGCGCGCCGGCGGATCGGCCGCGGCCGCGATCGTGTCGTCGTCCGTCGCTTCGTGCGCCGCGCGCCGCCCGCTTTTCCGCCAGTGATCCATGCAGCAGTTGTGCGCAATCCGGTAGAGCCAGGTCGTGAAGCGCGCCGTGGGCCGGTAGCGCTCGCGGCTGCCGATGACGCGTGACCAGCATTCCTGGAAAACGTCGTCGGTCGCCGCCGCATCGCGCATCAGGCGGCGGATAAAGCGCCACAAGCTGGCGCGATTGCGCTCGTAGAGCTCGTCGAATGCGCGCGCATCGCCCGCGGCATAACGCAGCATCAATTGCGCGTCGGCATCCGGCTCCCCCATCGTCGGCACTTTACGCCGGAAGGTCCGGCCGACCCTTTCTTGAACGCTCCGGGCGACTTCCAGGTGTTCGAGTCCTGCGCAAATTCGATGTGCGCAGGCGCTCCGTCGGCCCAAAAACAGCCCCCAACGAAAATATTTCTGGCTCTAAGTCATTGTTTTCAATGAATTTCACTCACCACCTCAAAAAAGATCTCAAAAACCACTTGCAATGGAGTCGGTGTTATAGTCAACTACAACACCAGAGGAGCCCAACAGTACATCGGAAGCCGGCGAAAGGCCGATCCGAATCGAAGCGAAAGGAAAGGAGAAGGTCATGTTCACGATGTTTGCAAATAGCACAAGGTTGGCGGCCACCACAGCAGCGGCGGTTGCGATCGTGTCATTCGGCGCCGTGGCAATGGACCAGAGCTATATCGCCTCTGCCCCCCGCGGCACAGTGGAAATCGGCGAGCTCACCCTGGTCAACGTCGCCCAGACGGCCTCCGTGATGCTGCCGGAAGTGACGGTGGTTGCGAAGCGCGAGTCGAACGACGCGTTCTTCGCGATGGCCCCGGAGCTCCCGGAAGTCGTCGTGGTCGCAAAGCGGGTGGCTTACATGGTCGCCAAGGCCGATGCGGCGGAGCAGGCCAGCTCGCTGAGCGTTCAGGGCCCTGCCGAAGGTGCTCTGCTAAAGTAGTCTGGTAGCGGGCTAAGTCACTTACGGCACAGCGCATGGACACCAACTGGAACGAAAGCCTGCCGATCTACCGCCAGCTGCGCGACCGCGTGGTGGCGATGATCCTGGAAGGCGTGTTGAACGACGGCGATCCCCTGCCGTCGGTCCGCAGCGTTGCGGCCGAATACCGGCTGAACCCGCTGACCGTTTTGAAGGGTTACCAGCAACTCGTGGACGAGCAGCTGGTCGAGAAGCGCCGCGGCCGCGGCATGTTCGTCACCGAGGGCGCGCGCCGCGCGCTGCTGAAGGACGAACGCCAGCATTTCCTCGAGGAGGAATGGCCGAAGGTCGGCGCCAGGATCCAGCGCCTTGGTTTCGAACCGCGCGAGTTGCTGGATGCGCTCGCCAAGGCACCGCCCGCCGCGGCATCGACGCTGACGGCGGTCCGCGAGGAAGAGCCGGACGAGGGAGACACGCGTGAGTGACCTGATCGTGGCGCGCGGGCTCACCAAGAGCTACGGCGCGACCCGTGCATTGAACGACGCGACATTCAGCGTCGGCGCCGGACGCATCGTCGGCCTGATCGGGCCGAATGGTGCCGGCAAGACCACTGCGCTGAAGGCCGTGCTCGGCCTCGCGCGATTCGAGGGCGAACTGTCGGTGCTGGGCCTCGATCCCTACCGGCAGCGCCACCAGCTGATGAAGGACGTCTGCTTCATCGCCGACGTCGCGGTGCTGCCGCGCTGGATCCGCGTCCGCCAGCTGATCGACCTGGTCGCGGCGACGCACCCGAAATTCCGCCGCGAGGTCTGCGACCAGTTCCTCGCGCGCAGCGACGTCAAGCGCGATAGCCGCGTCAAGGAACTGTCGAAGGGCATGGTGACGCAGCTGCACCTGGCGCTCGTCATGGCCATCGACGCGAAGCTCCTGGTGCTCGACGAGCCCACGCTCGGCCTCGACATCCTGATGCGCAAGCAGTTCTACGAGACGCTGCTGAACGAATACTTCGACGAGCAGCGCACGATCCTCGTGACGACCCACCAGGTCGAGGAGATCGAGCACATCCTGACCGACCTGATCTTCATCGACCGCGGACGCATCGTGCTCGATGCCACGATGGACGAAGTGCAGGAAAACTATGCCCAGGTCGCCGTGCGGCCGGAGCAGCTGGAGGCGGCGAGGGCGCAGAAGCCGATCGCCGAACGCCAGGGCCTGGGCCGTACGCACATGCTGTTCAAGGGCGTGGACCGCGCCGATCTCGAGCACCTCGGCGACGTCGGCGTGCCGTCGGTCGCGGACCTGTTCGTCGCGGTGATACAGGGAGCACGCGCATGAACCGCTTCATCTGGCTGGTCCGCCGCGAGCTCTGGGAACACAAGGCGATCTGGGTCGCGCCGATGATCGTGCTCGCCTGCCTGCTGCTCGCCGTCATCACCGGCAATGTCCACCTGGGCCCGATCGGCGCGATGGATTCCTCCACGGCGCTTGGCAGCATGCCGCAGGAAACGCAGGTCAAGCTGCTGATGATCGCGTACGCGGGCCTCGCGCTCGTCGTCTACATGGTGATGGGCATCGTCGCGTGCTTCTACGCGCTCGATTCGCTCTACGCCGACCGGCGCGACCGCTCCGTGCTGTTCTGGAAGTCGCTGCCGCTGTCGGACGCGGAGACCGTGCTGTCGAAGTTCACCGTCGCCGTGGTCGTGATACCGCTGGTCGCCTTCGTCGGCGCGCTGCTGGCCCAGTTCATCATCGCCGGCGGCGGCGCCGCGAAACTGGCGGCAGCGGGCCATGCTGCCGGCATCATGTGGCAGCCCGATGCGATCTTCGGCGGCATCGCGATGTCGCTGACCTGGTGCATCACGGCGATGTTCTGGTATTCGCCCGTGATCGCCTACCTGATGCTGGCCTCGGCCTGGGCGCCCAAGGGACCGTTCCTGTGGGCCGTGCTGCCGCCGGTGGGCTTGAGCCTGCTCGAGGTCGTGCTGCTGCGCACCGCCCACGTCAAGGACTTCCTCGCCGATCGCCTGTTCGGCCTGTATCGCCTGCTGGGCCCGCGCGAGGACCTGATCGCGAAGGGCCCGGACAACACCATCCACATTTCCGACATCGACCTGGTCGCGAGCATGAAGGCGTTCTACACGTCACCCAAGCTGTGGCTGGGTGTGCTCGCCGCGGGCCTCATGCTGGCGGGAGCGATGTGGGTTCGCCGCTACCGCGACGAAACGAACTGAGGAGAGCCCGATGCGCAAGACGATCCGCGCCGCCGCCGCGCTCGCATTGCTGACCGCCTGCCTGCCCGCGATGGCGGCGACCGCGACGCAGACCCGCGCCTGGCAGTACAAGACCGATGCCGCCGCGGGACTCGAGGTCCACAACCTGATCGGCGACATCCGCATCGAGCGCGGCACCGAGGCCGGCTTCCACATCACGGCAACCGCGACCATCGAGGCCGCGACCCAGGACCAGGCCGATGCGCTGGCGCGCGCCATCGACTACCGGACGCGAGACGTCGGCGTGGGATCGCGCTTCGAAGTGGCGTTCCCGAAGGAACAGTTCCCGAAGCTCTACTACGCCAAGGGCCCCGATTCCTGGTGGAGCGTCATGTACGTCAGCTACCTGGGCGAACGGATCCGCTTGACCGGCGACCGCGACGAGGCGCCGGCGGTGCGCGTGGACCTGCTGATCCGGGCGCCGGCGGGCGCGAAGCTCAAGGTGAAGAACACCTTCGGCGAATCGACCGCCCAGGGGTATTCCGGCGAGCTGAGCCTCGACGGCAGCAGCAGTCCGCTGCGCTCGGCCGGCGGCGAAGGGCGCCTCGAACTCGACACCGGCAGCGGCGACGTCGAGGTCACTGGCCACAAGGGACGCGTCAGCGCCGACACCGGCAGCGGCAACGTCAAGATCACGGATTGCGAATGCGAGATCGAGGCGGATACCGGTTCCGGCAGCGTCGGGGTCCGTGGCGGGTCCGGCGTGCTGCGCGCCGACACCGGCTCGGGCGGCGTTTCGGTCGATGGATTCAGCGGCGCGATCTCCGCGGACACCGGTTCCGGCGACGTGCAGGGCCGCGGCGTCTCGAACGTCACGGAACTGGACCTGGACACGGGCTCCGGCAGCGTCTCGGTGGACGGCGATCTCTCGGCGCTCAAGCGGCTGCACGTCGACACCGGCTCGGGCGGCGTGCGCCTGCAGTCGGCGGCCGCGCCCTCGATGGAAATCATGATCGATACCGGCAGCGGCCACGTGGACGTCAATGTGCCGGGCGCCATCGTCAAGCAATCCAAGAACGGCGTCTGGACCGTCAGGATGCGCGACGGCGCGGGCAGCGGCACCATCGACACCGGCTCCGGCGGCGTGGACTTCGTCGTCTCCGCCAACTGAGTCAACCCGCTAGCAGCAGCGACTCGGCGTGCTCGTTGGCCTCGGGCGTGCCGAACAGCACGACGATGTCGCCCTCGCGCAGCTTCATGTCCTGGTCGGGATCGCGGCCGACGATGCCGTCGCGGCGCACCGCCGTGAACGAGACCTCGGCGCCGTGCTCGCGGATCTCGCGCAGCGATCGGGACACCGCCCAGGCCCCGGGCGGCAGCACGACCGTGTGCAGCTGCTCGCGCAGCGCGTGCGATTCATCGATGAGTTCCGCGTCCTCGCGCTGGAATACCGTCCGCAGCATCCGGTAGCGCTGCCGGCGGATCTCGCCGACCGTGCGCAGCACGCGCGACATCGGCACGTCGAGCACCAGCAGCGCGTGGGAGACGAGCGTCAGCGCCGCTTCCAGCGTCTCCGGGATGACCTCGGTGGCTCCGGCCGCGTGCAGCTCCTCGAGCTCTGAATCGTCCATCGTGCGCACTAGGAGCGGCACGAGGGCACGGGCGCGCCGCACGGCCTCGACGATCCTGAGCGACCGCTCGGGGTCGGAGAACGTCACGACGACGGCGCTCGCGCGCTCGAGGCCCACGGAATGGAGCACGGACTCGTCGGCGGCGTCGCCATAGACGACCTGGTCGCCGGCGGCGCGGGCAGTGCGCACGCGCAACGGGTCGAGGTCCATCGCCAGGTATTCGAAGCCCTCGCGCTCGAGGATGCGCGCGACGTTCTGGCCGACCCGGCCGTAGCCGCACAGGATCACGTGTTCGCGCGCGGCAAGCGCCTTCGTCGCCTCGTCGATGCGCGCGAGCCCGGTCTGCGCGGGCCCGGTTTCGCGCAGCACGAACCTCGCGATGCGCTTGTTGTGCCGGATCAGGAACGGCGACAGCACCATGCTGAGCGTGATCGCGGCGAGCATCGGCTGCGTGGTCTCGGTGCCGATCAGCCGGTTCTGCAGCAGGAGCGTCAGCAGCGCGAACCCGAACTCGCCGCCCTCGGACAGCACGATGCCGGTACGCAGTGCCTTGAACCACTGGCCCGCGAAGCCGCGCGCGGCCAGCATCACGATCAGCGTCTTCAACAGCAGCATGCCGGCCAGCAGCGCGGTCACGACGGGCAGGTGGCGGAACAGCCCCGGCACGTCGAGCTGCATTCCGACCGTGACGAAGAAAAGGCCGAGCAGCGTGTCGCGAAACGGACGGATGCCGGCCTCGACCTGGTATCGGTACTCGGTCTCGGCGATCATCATGCCGGCGAGGAAAGCGCCCAGCGCGAAGGTGAGCCCGGCCGCGTGCGTCGCCCAGGCGGCGCCCATCGCGACGAACAGCACCGCGAACGTGAAGAGCTCCGGCGCGCCGCTCGCGGCGATCTCGTGGAACAGCGGGCGCAACAGCCAGCGTCCCGCCGCCAGCACGATCACGAGCGCGACCGCGGCCTTGGCGATCGCGAGCGTGATTCCGGTCGTCGAGACCGCGCCCTCCGCCGAGGCGAGGACACCCGCCAGGGCGAGGAACGGCACCACCGCCAGGTCCTGGAACAGCAGCGTGCCGAATGCAAGCCGGCCGTGCGTGCGGTTGAGCTCGTCCTGCTGGGTCAGCTGCTGCAACACGATCGCGGTCGAGGACATCGCGACCGCGCCGCCGAGCAGCACGGCGACCGCGAGCGGCACTTCGAAGGCGAGCGCGATCGCGGCAACCGCGGCGGTCGTCAGCCCGACCTGCAGGCTGCCGAGCCCGAACACCTCGCCGCGCGTCGCGATCAGGCGCGGCAGCGAGAATTCGAGCCCCAGCGTGAACAGCAGGAACACGATGCCGAACTCGGCGAACGCATTGGTGGTCTCGGTCGCCGCAATCCAGCCGAACGCATGCGGCCCGACCGCCATGCCGACCGCGAGGAAGCCGATGATCGGCGGCAGGTGCAGGCGGCGGACCGCGACCACGACCGCGAGCGTGGCGGCGAGCAGCAGCAGGACGTCCTCGAGTACCGTTTCACCCATGCGGCCCATGCTCCCTGCCGCGGGCCCCGCGAGTCAACCGCTCGCGCGGATGCGGCCTTCAGGGCACCAGCACGAGCGCGCCCCGCACTTCGCCGCGCCGCAGGCGGGCGAGCGCCTCGTTGGCGGATGCGAGCGGCATCACTTCGACGGCTGTCTCGATCGGGACGCGGCCGGCCAGCTCCATGAACGCGAGGCCGTCGCGCCGCGTCAGGTTGGCGACCGAGCAGACGCTGCGCTCGCCCCACAGCAGCGCATAGGGAAACGCGGGAATGTCGCTCATGTGGATGCCGGCGCAGACGACGCGGCCGCCCTTGCGCACGGCGGCAAGCGCCGCGGGCACCAATGCGCCGACCGGCGCGAAGATGATCGCCGCGTCGAGCGGCACCGGCGCCGGGCCGTCGCTCGGACCCGCCCAGGCGCAGCCGAGTTGCCGCGCAAATGCTGCGGCGGGCTCGTCGCCGCGCCGCACGAAGGCGTAGACCTTGCGTCCTTCGCCGTGTGCCAGTTGCGCGACGATATGTGCGGCGGCGCCGAAGCCGTACAGCCCGAGCCTGCCCGCCGCGCCCGCCGCCGCGAGGGCCCGATGGCCGATCAGGCCTGCGCACAGGAGCGGGGCCGCCTCGGCATCGCTGAAGCGATCGGGGATCGGCAGGCAGTAGCGCTGGTCCGCGACGAGGTATTCGGCGTATCCGCCGTCCTGTTGCCAGCCGGTGAAGCGCGCCAGGTCGCAGAGATTTTCACGGCCGGCGCGGCAGTCATCGCATTGCCCGCAGGTCCAGCCGAGCCAGGGCACGCCGAGCCGGGCGGACTTCGGCATCTCGACGCCGGGCCCGGCGGCGACCACCTCGCCCACGACCTCGTGTCCGGGAATGCGCGGCACGTGGAGTCCGGGCAGTTCGCCGTCGACGACGTGCAGGTCGGTGCGGCAGACCGCGCACGCGCGGACCTTCAGCAGCAGCTGGCCGGGGCCCGGCTGCGGCACCGGAAGATCCACGGCTTCGAGCGGTGTGCCGGCGCGCGTGAGCAGCATGGCGCGCATGGTGGGCGGACTCAGCCGAACATTTCCCCGTAGTGCGAGTTGCCGCGGCTCTGCGTGACCAGCAGCTGCAGGAAATCGGCGGCGGACATCGGCTCGCCGAACAGGCGGCCCTGGCCGTAGTGGCAATTGATGCTGCGCAGGTAGTTCAACTGTTCCTTGGTCTCGATGCCCTCGGCGACGACCTCGAGATCGAGGTTCTTGCCCATCTCGATGATGGTGCGCACGAGCGTTGCGTCCTCACGCGACACGGCGGCGTGGCGCACGAAGGACTGGTCGATCTTCAGCGTGCCGACCGGGAACTGCTGCAGCGCCGACAGCGACGAGTAGCCGGTCCCGAAGTCGTCGATCGAGAGGTGCAGCCCCATCGCATAGAGCTCGTCGAGGAGCCGCACCATGCGGCGCGCGTCGGTCATCAGGGTCGTCTCGGTGATCTCGAGCTCGAAGCTGGACGGCGAGACGCCGGTGTCGTCGAACACCGAACGGTAGCGGGTCAGGAATTCCGCCTGGCGCAGCTGCTTCAGCGACAGGTTGATGGAGATGCGGCCGGGCTTCGGCACCTGGTCCTGCCAGCTGCGGTAATCATTGCACACGCGCTTCAGGACCCATTCGCCGATTTCCTGGATCAGGTTCGATTCCTCGGCGAGCGGGATGAACTGCGCGGGCGGAATGTCGCCGTGCCCGGGCAGCCGCCAGCGCAGCAGCGCTTCGCCGCCGACCACGCGGCCGTCGCGCAGGTCGATCTTCGGCTGGTAGAACATCACGAGCTCGTCGCGCTCGATCGCGCGCCGCAGCTTGCTCTTCAGCATCAGGCGCTCGACCGCGATGGCGCTCATGTCCGGCGTGAAGAAGCTGTAGCTGTTGCCGCCGTTCTGCTTGGAGTGGTACATCGCGGCGTCCGCGTCGCGGATCAGGTCGACGACGTTGTCCGCGTCGCGCGGGCAGAACGCGATGCCGAGGCTGCTCGTGACGTACAACTCGTGCTGCCCCAGCTGGAACGGGCGGCCGAGCTCGTCCAGGAGTTCGCGCGCGAGCGCCGCGAGCGCCGCGCGGTTGTCCTCGTCGCGCGGCAGGTTCTCGATGAACACCGCAAACTCGTCGCCCGCGAGCCGGCCGAGCATCCCGCCGCGGGGCATGCGCCGGATCATCCGTTCGCTCAGGATCTCGAGCGCCCGGTCGCCGGCCGCGTGCCCGAAGGTGTCGTTGACCTCCTTGAAATGGTCGAGGTCGATATAGATCAGCGCCAGCGCTTGATCACTCTTGCGTGCGCGTGCGATCGCCTGCTGCAGCGAATGCTGGAACTGCAGCCGGTTCGGGATCTTGGTCAACGTGTCGTAGCGCGCCAGGTAGCGGATGCGGCGCTCCGCGCGCTTGCGCTCGGTGATGTTGCGGGCGACGAATATGCAGCCCTGGAAGCGGGGATCGTCCGCCGCGATCACCGAGCCCGAGAGCGAGACCGGGATCGTCTGGCCGTTCTGCGTCCTGACGGTCAGCTCGAGCGTCTCGTTGGCGGCCTGCTCGATGTTGAAGGTCGTGCGGTCCTGGTCGGAGATCACGTAAGCCAGTTCGCGGCCGAGCAGTTCCGCCTGCGACCAGCCGAGCAGCTGCGTCGCCGCCACGTTGACGCGCTTGATCAGTCCGTCCGGCGAGGTCACGAACACCGCGTCGTTCATGCTGTCCAGCATGATGTCGAGCGCGCGGCCGGTGGCCGCATGGTCGCTCAGGTTCATGCGCAGTCGCTCCAGCGCGAGCGCAAGCTCCCTGCCGTAGCCGCCCGCCGGCGCCTCGATGTGTGTCGCCCAGTTGCCGCCCGCGAGCCGCTCGACGGCGGCGCGCATTTCGTCGATCGGTCCCTCGACGCGGCGCGCGAAGCGCCAGGCCACCGCGAGGGCCACGCCGAACAGCAGCAGGCCCCCGCCGGCCAGGACCAGCAGCCGCTGCTCGAATGCCGAGCTGCGGCGCTGATCGAGCGCGGCGGAGATCTCGGCCGTCTGCTGCGGCTCACCGCCTGCGGCGACCTGCCTGACCAGCGTGTTGTCCGCCCCGATGCCGAGGCGCAGATCGAGCGCCGCGAGGGCCACGAGCACGACGAGCAGCACCGAACAGGCGACGGTCGCCATGACGAGCGCTCTGGTCCTGAATGTGGGCCTCATTGCCATCCAAGCGGTGCTGCCGCGCCGATCCCCGTTATCTTGTAGATGCCGGTCTGTGCCGGCCCGGCCATCATACGCTAGCATCGCCCGCTTGGACGCACTGCAACTGACCGGCCGCGACCGCGGTCATATTGTCGACCTGGCGTCGCCGCGCTGCACGCTGCATGCGGCCGTGGTCGATGCGTTCCTTGCGATGCGGGAGGCTGCCGCAAGCGCGGGCATCGACCTTCTTCCGCTGTCGTCATTCCGCGACTTCGAGCGCCAGCGCCTGATCTGGAACACCAAGTACCGCGGCGAGCGGCCCGCGCTCGATCGCGGCGGCCGGCCCGTGGACATGAGCCGCCTTTCCCCGGGGAAGAAAGTCGAGACGATCCTGCTGTGGTCGGCCCTGCCGGGCGCCAGCCGCCATCACTGGGGCAGCGAGATCGACGTCGGCGACGGCGCCGTGATCGCGGGCGGTTACGACGCGCAGCTCGAGCGCGCGGAATTCAGGCCCGGCGGGAAATTCGCGGCGCTGTCGCGCTGGCTCGGCCGCAACATGAATCGTTACGGCTTCTACCGGCCGTACACGCGGGCGGGCAGGGGCGTGCAGCCCGAGCCCTGGCACCTGAGCTTCGCGCCCGTCGCGCGCCGCGCTTTGCCGTTGCTGACGGCGGACGTGCTCGCCGCGGCGATCGCGGGAGCGGGTGTCGAGGGCGAGGCCGCGATACTCGCGCTGCTGCCGTCGATCCACGAGCGCTACGTGATGGGAGTCGACGCGCCGCCGCGGATGCGCTCGCGCTGGGCCAGGCTCAGTTCGCGCTGACCGGGGCGGGCGCGCCCCACACTTCCTTGAGGTGCTCGACCAGCAGCGTGCGCACGCCCTGCATGGCGTTGAGCTCGACGGTGAACACCGGCGGATTCCGCCGCAGCATCGGCCAGCGGCTGCTGCGCGCGAGCCCGCGCAGGTAATCGACATTCTGCTGGATCGCGTCCATGTACGGATTCGTGCCGCCGAACAGCGGCTCCACATGGCGGTACGCGTGGTCGAACATGTCGCCGAGCCGGTTCTTGATCGTCGTCGCGACGAACTGCGGCGTCTGGCGCAGCAGGTCGAGCCCCGAGCCGTACAGCACCTTCACGCCGCCCGGGCCCTTGTGCGCGGCGACGTCGCCGAGCACGAACTCGGCGTACAGGCGGTCGCGGCACTTCTCCAGGTAACAGCGGTCGGCCATCTGCGCGAGCATGTCGGCCGTGCCCAGCATGTGGCCGACCAGCCGGTCGCGCGCGTCGCCGACGCGGATCAGGTCGAGCGGCATCTCGTAGCCGGTGAAGTGCACGATGCGCGTCGACACCGGCACCCAGTCAGCGAGACCGATCGTCGGCAGGTAGCGCCCCAGGTGGCGCGCGCTGCGCGTGACGTGCTGGCGCGTGAAGACGGCGCCATTCGCAACGTCCTTTTCGGCATTCTCGCGGATATAGCCCGAGTCGTGGAAAAGCGCGGTCACCAGGGCCATCAATGCGCGCTCCGCGCCGATGCGCGGCCCGTCCGGGTGGCTCTTCTCGTAGCCGGCCATCAGCCGGGTCATCGCGAGCACGACGTCCTGCGAGTGCTGCAGGTCGTGGTAAACGGTGTCGACCCCCAGGAATCCGGGCGTCCGTCCCGTGAAAAGCCGCTCGAAATCCGCGAGCGCAGTCTCGAGCGTGGCGAGCGGCGCGCCGGGCCAGGCATCGGCATAGAGCTGCAGCACGGCCTCGCGCACGGCGGGCGGGGAGCTG
>Ga0326726_10005141_pt1 | contig 11889 bp, 6 predicted proteins | sample MHFenrmetagenome_2_FD_207603 | JGI IMG/M metagenome (GOLD analysis project Ga0326726, IMG submission 207603) | Lab enriched peat soil microbial communities from Michigan Hollow, Ithaca, NY, United States - MHF15MN | ecosystem: Environmental > Terrestrial > Soil > Wetlands > Peat | place: USA...
TCTGGGTGCTCCCTTCGACCGCCTGACCATGGCCGAGGCGGTCGCCAAGCACAATCCTCGCTACGCGCTCGACGATCTCGGCAATCCGCAATACCTGAAGGCGGCGCTCGGCACGCTTGGAGTCGACGTTCTCCCCAGCGACGGACTCGGGGTGCTGCAGTTGAAGCTCTTCGAGGCGACGACCGAGGAAAAGCTCGTCCAGCCGACGTTCATCGTTGCCTATCCGGTCGACGTCTCGCCGCTGGCGCGCGCGAGCGACGCCGAGCCGGCGGTGACCGACCGCTTCGAGCTCTTCATCACCGGTCGCGAGCTCGCCAACGGCTTTTCGGAACTGAACGATCCCGAGGACCAGGCGGCGCGCTTCCTCGCGCAGGCGAAAGCCAAGGAGGCGGGTGACGCCGAAGCGATGCACTACGACGCGGACTACATCCGTGCGCTCGAATACGGCATGCCGCCTGCGGCGGGCGAGGGCGTGGGCATCGACCGGCTGGTCATGTTGCTGACCGACAGCCCGTCGATCCGCGACGTGATCCTGTTCCCGCAACTCAAGCCGGAAGCGTAGCCCGGGGTGAGCGGAGCGAACCCCGGGAACCGCTTGGGCCTCGAACGAGGCGGCTGACTGCGCTTCTGTCCGCGGCGCACCCACAATCCAGTCTCGACGCAACGTCACGTACGAAAACCATGCCGGCTCCCTATCGGACGTTTCGCGATTTCTATCCCTATTACCTCTCCGAGCACAGCCATCCTGTGTGCCGGCGGCTCCACTTCGTCGGCTCGACGCTGGTGCTCGCGGCGATCGTCGCGGCGATTCTCACGCGCAATGCATGGTGGCTCGCGGCCGCGCCGGTCGCGGGCTACGGCCTTGCCTGGATCGGGCACTTCTTCTTCGAGAAGAACCGCCCGGCGACGTTCACTAATCCGTGGTACAGCCTCCTTGGCGACTGGGTCATGTTTCGCGATCTGCTGATCGGGCGCCTGCGGTTCTGACCTAGACCCGCTGGCCGGGCCGACCCGCGGCCGCATCAAGGCGATCGCCGAACGCTACCGCCGCGATTCTTCCTGTTTCTGCGTCCGCACTACCTACTTTGCGATATTCCGCTCGATCCACTGCGCGAATGCGGCCAGGAACTTCTGCAGGAAGTCGCGCACCGAGTCGTCGATCAACGCGCCGCTCGCATCGAAGAGCTTGGCGGCGTTGCCGATGTACGCTTCCGGCTGCGCCATGGCGGGCACGTTGAGGAACACCAGCGACTGACGCAAGTGGTGGTTCGCGCCGAATGCGCCGATCGCACCCGGGGAGACGCTGATGACCGCACCCGGCTTGCCGCTCCACGCGCTGTGTCCGTACGGGCGCGATCCGACGTCGATCGCGTTCTTGAGGACGCCGGGCACGCCGCGGTTGTACTCGGGCGTCACGAACAGCACCGCGTCCGCCTTCAGGACGCGGGCCTTGAATGCCGCAGTGGCCGCGGGCGGACTGGCGTCGTCGTCCTGATTGTAGAGCGGCAGCTGACCGATCTCGACGATCTCCAGCTTCAGGGGAGCGGGCGCCATGGCCGAGAGCGCCTTGGCCATCTTGCGGTTGACCGATTCCTTGCGCAGGCTGCCGACAAGGACGGCGACGTCACGGGTCGTGGCCATAGGTCTCCTTTCTTGGTTGGTCCTGGTGACAAAATGACTCCCGCCGACCGCAGGCCATCGTGCTGCCGATTATAGAGAAAGCCACCGCACCGGTCAGTTTGCGGCCGCATCCGCGGTTTGCTCCGCCACTGGCCAGGATGGCATAATCCTCCTCCTCGGGGTGTAGCGCAGCCTGGTAGCGCTCTTGCTTTGGGAGCAAGATGTCGGAGGTTCAAATCCTCTCACCCCGACCAGATGGCAGATCGGCTTCAAGGTCGCGGCTTCTCGCTCCACCGGGCGCCCGTAGCTCAATTGGATAGAGCACCGGCCTTCTAAGCCGGCGGTAACAGGTTCGAGTCCTGTCGGGCGCGCCACAAACGCGACGGGCCCGGCGGATAGCACGATGGTGGCTGTAGCTCAGCTGGTAGAGTCCCGGATTGTGATTCCGGTTGTCGTGGGTTCGAATCCCATCAGCCACCCCATTTCCTGTAGAAGAATATCTCGCCTTAATTCGCGCCGGTGGTGAAGAACTCCCGAATCCTGGCCTGGAACTGATTTTGGTCGTGCTCATATAGCGCGCGGGCGCGTAAGCCCATGGTGAGGCGCTGCTCGTCACTCAACCGAAGCGCGCGCCGGATCGACTCCTCCAGATCGTCAGGCGTCACGCGAGATGCTGTGACCAGGTGATACGGCGTCTGATTCTCGGGTCGTACTGGAACGAGAATTCCGCTCACGCCGTCCTCGACCATTTCATTCATCGGCGGCCCGCTCGTCGTCACCAGGACGGAAGCGGCCGCGCGCGCCTCGTTCAGTGAGTGTCCGAAGCCTTCCGCAAAGCTGGGGCACACATGAATGCCGCTCTGTCGCTGCAGTGCCCGCAGCTTCGGCTCCGGGATGTGTTTCAACCAGAAGATGAGGTTGCCCGAAGCCTGCAGCGGCATGCTCAGGTCGAGTCCAGCCGTCGCATTGGCGACAATGGACATCGGCGGGAAATCGGGATTGCGAAGCCATACTGCGACGACCGCGTCCGCATTCTTCTGCGGCGATTTGCCGCACACGTGAAGGCATTGCCTCCACGAGCGTTCACCCGCCCCGGGTTGCCCGACGTCGGCCGAGGTCCATCCGGTGTGCAACTGCGCGCTGACGCCCTTCGAGCATGGAAGACTCGAGAACACGGTGCCTGAATACCGGGTCTTAAGCAGGACCGTGTCGATCGATCCGGAGGCAATGACGTCCTCGTCCGCGGGCGTGATCCATTCGACGTTGGGGACGTACGCGACGTGCCGCGCGAAGCCGGGGTCGAGAAACGGCGGATTCGAATGTGCGTGCTCCAGGAGGAAGACGAAATCGAAGGGCAGGCGCGCGCGCAGTTCTTCTTTGATCACGACCGGCGTCGTATAGTCGCGCATGAACCGCGTGTGCAACGCGAAGGTCACGATCTGAGCATCCGGCCGGAAGCCTCTGATTGCCGCGGCGAGGACGGCTGCGTCGGTTGCCATGCCGGGCGAGCGGCAGAAGACGAGCGCGCAGCTCGGGGCCTTGCTGGCCATCACTCAGACGCCGCGTTCTGCATGTGCGGCATTGTGCGGTAAGTTCGCGAGCCGAGACAAGGACTCCCATCGTGACGAAGCCCCCCGCACGACGAGACTCGTCAGAAGAAATCGCTGCGTCGGTTGCGGAGCTCGAGGAAGCCGAAGCGCTTCGACGTCAGGCTGTGCCGACTCATCTCCGACGCGAGAGGCAAGCTCGCCCGGCGTCAGCGCGTCCGCTGACGTTGCAGCAAGGGCGCTCCGATCAACGCTGACTCAACCTGCGCGTACCTCGTCGGTCCAAACCTTGAAGCTCGCCAACCTGTTGGGGCCGAACGTGCTGCTGATCGCGACGTCGGAAGCGTCGCGGCCTCGGGCAATGAGCACTCTGCCGATGCGCGGCGTGTTGTTGCGGGGGTCGAAGGTATACCACTGGCCGTCGAGAAAGGCCTCGAACCACGCCGAGAAATCCATCGGACCGTATGGGGGCGGTATACCGATGTCGCCGAGGTAGCCGGTGCAGTAGCGCGCGGGAATGTTCATGCACCGGCAGAAGGCAACGGCCAGGTGCGTAAAGTCGCGGCAGACCCCCGTCTTGTCGTAGTAGGCCTCGAACGCCGTCCGTGTCTTGCGGGCGTGCTCGTAACCGAAAACGATGTGCCGATGAACATAGTCGCAGATCGCCTGCACGCGGCCCCATCCCGTGGGCGTCTGCCCAAAGAGATTCCACGCGATTTCCGAGAGCCGATCGGTTTCGCAATACCGGCTTCCCAGCAGGAACAGCAGCGTTTCCTCGGGCAGGTCCTGCACGGGAACCTGCCGCGCCTGCGGAACGACCACGTCGGGTGCTCCGGTATCGTTCACGAGCGCATTGGCGGAGACGCGTATGCGACCTGTCGGTGCGACGATGCGGGTGCACCAGTTGCCGAAGCTGTCACGATAGCCTGCCACCCGCACAGCCGGGTCGAACACCACCTCGTCGCGGCCGACGAGATCGGACGCCCGCGTGAAGTGGACGTTGAGGTTGAATATCATGGGGGTGGGCTGCGGGCACTCGTAGATCATTTCGAAGCCGACGCGGATTTGCATCATGGTTCTCCGGTATCCGTCAGGTTGCGGCGCGTAGCGAATCGATCAGCGTGCGCCGCAGCGCCATCCAGCGCCGGCCCGCGGCGAGGACGATGCTCTGGTTGATCTCCAGTTCGATCCCGACATAGGCGTTGGACGGGAAGCGGAGGCGCAAGTGCGAGGTCAGCCCGTCCCCCTTGCCGGCATAGGGATAATTGCGGCGCACCCGGAGCTCCGGAGCGAATGCCGCGAGCGATGCCTTCCAGCGAGCGCACAGCCTGGCTTCCCCGTGCCGGCCGGGATGATAGAGCAAGCCCACGTCGGCGAGCCGCACCTTGCCGTCCAGCTCCGGAGTGAAGCTGTGCGACGAAATGTGGATCACGCGCCGGCCGCGCGACGCCAATAGCCTGACGAGGCGCTCGACCTGCAGGCGATAGGGCCGGTAATGTCGTTCGACGATCTTCGCGCGGAGCTCTGCCGGCGCGTCGCGTGTCGCCACGGAGAAGGCTTGCGGATGCCCGATGGATCGATTGAGGTCGACAAGCAGACGGCTGACAGTCGAGGTCACGAGCGGCGCTTTGAAAGCGCGGGCCAGCGCTTTCGCCATGACCAGCGCACCGGGATCGTACCCGCGGTGGGAATCCAGCAAGGCTCGTCGCCCCCGGAAAAACCGTTGATAGGACGCGGGTATCCGGTTGCCGCCGTGTTCGCAGGTGATGAGAAAGGAGTCGGTCGCCACGACCGGTCACCATCGCAACTCGGGTAACTGGCGAAATACCTGTCGCGTGCCTTCGCTCCATTCGTGGCTCAGTGCGGTGAAATAGCCATCCCCTTCGTCGAACCGGCGCCGCATCCGGACTTCGAGGCTGTCTCGCTCGTAGCAAATCAGGTCGATCGGCATGCCGACGGACAAGTTGCTGCGCATGGTCGAATCGAATGACACCAGCACGCACTTCGCGGCGTCTGCGAGCGGCGTGGAACGGGTGATCACGCGGTCGATGATCGGCTTGCCGTATTTGGTTTCACCGGTCTGAAAGTAGGGTGTGTCGAGCCCGGCCTCGATGAAATTGCCCTCGGCGTAGATCCGGAACAGCCGGGGCGGCTCGCCGCTGATCTGCCCACCTACGACGAACGACGCGTTGAAGGTGATTTCGCTCTCTTGCAGATACTCGCCGTCGCGCCGTTCGATGTCGCGCATCGCATCCGCGACCAGCATTGCGACGTCGAACATCGTCCATGCGTTCCAGAGGTTCGCACCCGCGTCGCTGATGGCGCAACGCTGGTTCAGCACGCCGATCACGGCCTGCGTTCCGGCGAGGTTTCCGGAGCTCAACAACACGATAACACGATCGCCGCGACGCTCGAACACCGTCATCTTGCAGAACTTGGCGATGTTGTCGAGACCGGCATTGGTACGCGAGTCCGACGCGAAAATCATCCCCTTGTCGAGCATTACGCCTATGCAGTAGGTCATGCCTCGGCTCTCCGGTCAACAAGCGGCGCTCGTTTGCGGAACCTGACTTCTGGTAGCACATGCACCTCGACCCGGTGTTCCTGTCGATCGTCGGCAAGAAGAACGAAGTTGCCCTCTTGCGCCACGCCATCGACGGTTACGCGTGTCGCGTCGCCTTCCTCGTCACCTTCCATCTCGGTCCGTCGTACCGCGATCTGGTAGTAGGTTTCGCGATACCGGTAGCGCAGGGAGAACTCGTTCCACTCCGGAGGCAGGCACGGCGCGAAACGAAGTCGATCCACTTCCAGCTTGAGCCCAAGCAGCGACTCCACGACGAGGCGGTACATCCAGCCGGCCGAGCCCGTGTACCAGGTCCAGCCGCCGCGGCCAGTGTGCGGGGCGAGCGCGTAGACGTCGGCGGCGACGACATAGGGTTCCACCTTGTAGGCCGCAGCACCCTCAGGTGTTCGGGCGTGATTTGCCGGGTTGATCATCGCAGTCAATTCCCAGGCGCGTGCACCGTCGCCCAGCGCCGCGAATGCCATCGCGGTCCAGATCGCGCCATGGGTGTACTGACCGCCATTCTCGCGGACTCCCGGCACGTAACCACGGATATATCCGGGATCGAGGTCCGACGTGTCAAAGGGTGGATCGAGAAGCTGGATCAACGCGTGGTCCCGGCGAACCAGACGCGCATCCACCGCGTTCATCGCCAGGCGCGAGCGCTCGGCATCACCTGCTCCCGAGAGCACCGCCCAACTCTGCGCCACCGAGTCGATTTGACACTCTGCATTGTCAACGGTACCCAACGGCGAGCCGTCGTCGAAATATGCACGGCGGTACCACCCCCCATCCCAGGCGTTCTGCTCGATCCGTTGCCGCAATTGCATCGCCTCTGCCTCGCAACGGTCCGCGAACGACGGGTCGTCACGCAAACGCGCCACTTTGGCGAATTCTCCGAGGACGTGACAAAAGAAGAAAGCGAGCCAGACACTTTCGCCCTTGCCGTGCCTGCCGACGAGATTCATGCCGTCGTTCCAGTCGCCGGATCCAATCAGAGGCAATCCATGCGTGCCGAATCTCAGGCCGTGGAGAATGGCCCGCGCGCAATGCTGATAGACACTCGCGCTTTCGTCGGACCCTCCCGGCAAGTCGTAGTACGAGTCGTCCTCCGGATTGACCGGGCGACCTTCGAGAAAGTGCGCTGTTTCATCGAGAATCGATAGGTCGCCGGTGGTCAGAACGTAACGGCATGTCGCTAGTGGCAGCCACAGGTAATCGTCCGAGCAATGCGTGCGCACACCCCGCCCCGATGGCGGATGCCACCAATGCTGAACGTCGCCTTCGATGAATTGACGGCTCGCGCAGAGCGCGATGTGCGCTCGCATGAGGCCGGGTTCAGCGTGAATCAGGGCCATCACGTCCTGCAACTGATCGCGGAAACCGTAGGCTCCGCCCGACTGGTAGTAGCCGCTTCGCGCCCACAGACGGCAGGCCAGCGTTTGATACACGAGCCAGCCATTGGTCAGTACGTTGAGAGCCGCATCGGGCGTTTCCACCTGGACGGCGGCAAGCGTGTGCCGCCACTGGCGGACCACCGCCTCGAGCGCGTCACGGGCGGTCGCGGATCCCCGGAAACGCTGCGCCAGCAAGGCGGCCGCGTCGGCGTTCGCTGCTGCGCCGAGCCGAAAGACGGTCTCGCGCTCCTGCCCGTCCGCCAGTTCGAAAGCCACCTGGATCGCGGCGCAGGGATCCAGCGCAGCGCCAACCTTGCCGGACAGCCGCGCCCGATGCATGGCCGCAGGGTCGCGGAGCGTGCCATTGCGACCGATGAATTCGGTGCGGTCGCCGCTCACCGTTCGAGTGGCGTCGTCGACGTCGAAGAACCCGACCCAGTCCGAGAATTCGCTGTTGTACGGATTTCGAGCATACAACGCGCCATTCCTGGCATCGATCTCAGTCGTCACGTGCATCGCCGATTTCGCCCGTGCATCGCCCAACACCCACTCGGCGTAGCCCGTGGCGGATAGCCGTCGCGCCCGGCCGGAATCATTGCTTACTTTCAACGAGCAAAACTTGACCGCCGCATCGAGCGCCACGAAGACTGTAAGTTCCGAACGAATTCCGTCCTCCTTGTGCTCGAAAACGCTGTAGCCAAAGCCGTGTCGGGTGACGTAGGGCGCAGCGCCTGCGCAGGGAGAGGACGTCGGTGACCAGAAGTGTCCGGTTTCTTCATCGCGAAGGTATAGTGCTTCTCCGCTCGGCTCGCTCACCGGATCGTTGTGCCATGGCGTGAGTCGAAACAGGTGGGCGTTCTCGCTCCAGGTATAGCCGAGCCCGCTTTCCGATACGACCGTTCCGAAGCAAGGGTTCGCAAGGACATTCACCCAGGGAGCCGGCGTCGCGTCTCCCGCCGCAGGCGCGATGACATATTCGCGCCCGTCAGACGAGAATCCCCCGATCCCGTTGAAGAGGATCAGATCGTCTTCTGGCGAGCCGACGGCCGCGGAAGCTTTGGGCCGATAGATGCGGGGCGGCGCCAGTCGCGGAACTCGCACCTCAGTCGGCATGCGACGGTTGATCTGCTCGGCCAGGGTTCCGAGGCTGTCGGTGATTATTGCACGGGCGACCGAGTGGAATAGAACCCGGTCCTCGGAGGATATCTGTTCCGCGTGCCGGACGAAAATTCCGCCGGGTCGATCGACAACATGGGCCTCGACACCGGCAGCGATCAACCCGATGATTTGTTCCTGGAGCCGTTGCCGATAAACGTCGTGATCTTCGTTCCAGATCACCAAGTCCACGGCCAGCCCCTTGAGGCGCCAATAGGCGTGCGCCTGCACGAGTTGGCGCACCAGCTCGATATTGGCGGGATCGGCAATCTGCAACAAGACGATCGGCAGGTCACCGGAGACGGCATAGCCCCAGAGGCCGGATTGCCCGCGACGGTTTTTGACCAGAACACTCGCGGCTGCGCGCAACGATGCGTTGGCGTAAATCACCGAGCTGGCGAGACGGCCGTAGAGTTGCGAATCGGCCTCGGTGGCGTTGAGCTGCCGGAGCACGACCTGGCTGTGCGTCCACGTCAGTTCGAACACGCGATCCGCGAGACGGCGATCCTGGTATTTGTCGACGAGATGGAGGACGGCCTCGTGCGTCTCGCCGGCGCCAGAGACCATGTCGAGCGTCACCGTAACCCCGGCGTCGATGATCACTCGATAGCGGATCGCCGCTATCGGATCCAATACGGGGCCTTCGGTGTTCGAAAGCGCCCCGGGATCGGTCATCGCCAGGGGCGCCACGACCGAACCGCCGCGGCCGATGAAACGCATCCGGTCCGTCTCGAATGAGATCTCGGAAGCGCCCGCGCCGTGGACGGTCATCAAATGAAACATCCACGGTACCTGCTCTTCGAGCGAGCGCCGGCGGCGGGTGCAAATAATTGCGCGCTGTTCCCGGAGGAGCTCGGTTCGCACGAAGAGATTGCTGAAGGCCGGATGCAACGCGTCCGCGGCCGCCGGCGCGAGAACCACTTCCGCATAGCTCGTGACGTCGATCGTCCGGGGAGTCCGGGACCGGTTGGTGATGTGGACCCGGCGGACTTCGATATCGTCTTCGGGCGAAACCACGATCTCGGTGTGCGTCTCGAAATCGAAGTCCCTGCGTCGGAACTCCGCCCGGCCTTCCGAGAAGATAGCTTCGTAGTGTTCCGCTTGCTTGAGTGTGGGCTGATACGCGGCCGACCAGAACTCCCCGCTCGCCTCGTCGCGGAGATAGCAGAAGGTCCCCCAGTTGTCGGACGTGCTGTCTTCGCGCCAGCGGGTCACGGCCAGGTCTTTCCAGCGACTGCTCCCGCCTCCGGCATTCGTGACCATCACGTGGTAACGGCCGTTCGACAGCAACTGCACTTCCGGAATCGCTGTGTGCGGGGTGGTGAGCACACGCACCGGCAACTCCGGGCCGCCCCCCGCCGCGCGGAGCTCGGAAAGCTCGGTGGCGGTCGCATGAAACAGCGTGGCTCTCGGGATGCGCTCCTGGAGAAGAAGCAGCGTCGCCTGAAAGAGCGGGTCCGACTCGAAGCGCTTCTGCATCGGTCGCCCCAGGAGTACATAGGCGTAGGAGAGCAGGCTCATCGCCTGGTGGTGCGCCATGAACGACCGGACCACCGTGCTCGAGTCCCCGCGACGTTGCCGTGACGGCGTGTAGTCGATGGCCTCGAACAGGCCGAGTCTTCCGGCCAATCCGCCGGCGGCGAGACGTTGCAAGTTGAGGCACGCTGCCTCGGGAGCGACCATCAGCGCGAGCGCCGACGCGTACGGCGCCACGACCAGATCCTCGCCGAGCCCGCGTTTCAAGCCCAACCCGGGGACCCCGAAAGCACGATACTGATAATTGAGATGGACATCGACGGTGTTGTAGCTACTCTCCGACATCCCCCATGGCACGCCACGTTGCCTTCCATACTCGATCTGTCGCTCGACCGCCGCCACGTAAGTCTGATCGAGCAAGGTGTTTTCGTAGGTCGGCATCACCAGCAGCGGCATGAGGTATTCGAACATCGAGCCGCTCCACGACAGCAGAACCACCTCTCCGTCCACGGCGGTGAGCAGACGTCCGAGCGCGAACCAGCTTTCCTGCGGTAGCCTCCCCTGGGCGATGGCGACGAAATTGCACAATCGCGCTTCCGATGCCAGCAAGTCGTAGTAGCCCCCATCGCAGCGGCGCTCCGTGACGTTGTATCCGATCGCCAACTGCCGGCGCACCTTGTCGAACAGGAAGTCATAGTCCATTGCGGCAAGTGCGGTCGCCTGCAGCGCAAGCTGGTCGATGGCGCCGATTCTTGCCGTTGCGCGCTCTGCACCTTGCCTGACAAGCGGTTGCAGCGCGGCGAGGAAGCCTCGCTCTTCTGTAGCCGAGCCATTGTTGCGCCGACGTTCGATGATCGGCGACCAGGCCGCGTCGAGGGCAGCAAGGTCGCGCAGCGTTGGGATACCGCCGGCGCCCGGAAAGGCGGGACCTGTTCCTGACACCGTTCGCAGCTTCAGCCACGGCGCGAGAAGAACCAGTTCATCGCGTAACTCCGCGCATTGCCTCGCGAGCGCATCGGCCCAGAAACCGGCCTCGCTTTCGATGTTCGCAGGGCCATCGGCGCCATTGGCGGTGAAATGTGCGGCCGCATCCGCAGCGCGCCCAGCCAGTCGTTCTACATGGACCCACGCGTCGGCCAGCGTGACCGGTCGGGCAGCGGCCGCCAATGCGAGCGCAGTTTCGAGCTGCGCGAATTGCGCAACGGTGGCTGGAGAATCCTTCCCGACGGTGTCGACCAGAAGCGAGAACGTGTCGCTCATGCCCTCGAGCCATCGTCGGTTAAGGATGGGGGCGTCGCAAAGCGCCGTGAGCCCGGGTCGCAAGGTCAGCAGATGGCCCGCGAGGTTGCCGCTGTCCACCGTCGAGACATAGAGCGGAGCGAGCGGCAACTGCGTTTGGGTGTCGTACCAGTTATAGAAGTGCCCCCGATGCCGCTCCAACGATTCCATGGTGTTCAGGGCATTGCTCGTGCGCACGACGAGTTGTCCGGTCGAGATATAGCCGAAGTCATGCGCCGTCAGGTTGGCAAGCAGCGCCAGTCCCATGTTGGTCGGTGAGGTCCGGTGCGCGACCTTGAGCGCGTGATTTTCCTGTACGTTGTCGGGCGGCAGCCAGTGGTCGTCCGGGCCGACGTACGCCTCGAAATACGCCCACGTTTTTCGCGCCAGCTTGCGCAGGAAATGCGTCTGGTCCACCGTTAGCCTGGTGCTCCGCCGCGCAAGCGGACGACTCACCCACCAGGCCATGGCGGGCGATGCTGCCCACAGGAACAAGATCGGCCCGGCCGCGACCAACACCAAAGGACGGGTGAGAGACAGGCCAATCCACGCAGCAGCGGCAATTGCCGGGGCGATCGCCATGGAGCGATAGGACGCGAGCAGGTCCGTGCGGCCGTGTTGCTCCAGCGAGCGATCCACGTCGCTCGACGGGTTCCATTCCAGCAGGCGCCGGTGGGTAATCAACATCCGTCCGATCGTGCGCACGATCGCATCGAGGCAGAAGAACGCTTCGTAGGGGAGGAACGCAAGCGCGAGCAGCGCTTGCACGAGGTGCCGCCGCGCGGCGCGCCCGACGGCTGCCAGATGTTGGCTGAACGGCACCTCGGCCGGCTTGTCGGCCAGATCGGAGAGC
>Ga0326726_10005142_pt1 | contig 11888 bp, 13 predicted proteins | sample MHFenrmetagenome_2_FD_207603 | JGI IMG/M metagenome (GOLD analysis project Ga0326726, IMG submission 207603) | Lab enriched peat soil microbial communities from Michigan Hollow, Ithaca, NY, United States - MHF15MN | ecosystem: Environmental > Terrestrial > Soil > Wetlands > Peat | place: USA...
ATCGCTCTCGCTGAGGGCAAGGCGGTTGAAGCTGTCTCGGAGTTTCGCCAGGGTGACATCGGCTACGACGGTGCGCCGGCAGGCGAATGCGCCGCGTGTTTGCCGTTGGAACTCGGCCGAGCCTTTGACGCAGCGGGGACAACAGATTCGGCGGCGTTCTATTTCGAGCGCTATCTGGCAACGCCGTTTTGGCAAAGGCCCGCATTCGACCTGGATCCGATCCGCCTGCCGGCGATTCGCGAGCGATTGGGCCAGCTCTACGAGTCGATGGGCAATACGAACAAGGCGCTCGAGAACTATCGCGCGTTCATCGAGCTGTGGAAGAACGCCGACCCCGATCTCCAGCCACGCGTCGCCGACGCGCGCAAGCGGATCGCTCGACTGACGCCCGTCGAAAAGCCGCGTCCCTGACCTTGCGGTCAGCCACGCAGCGCATGTCCGGCTTGCGACACGCCTTTCGTTTCGCTAAGCGGGCACGAGCCCCGGATTGTTTCTCTTCCCACCACTACGGGAGCTCGCCGTGAAGAAAGAGTACTGGGATGTAACCGACGCGCAGGTCGTCGAGAAGACAGGCCATCCGCTCGGCCACTGGATGCGCGTGCTGGCCGCCTTCAATGCGACCGCAAAACCGTCGCGCACGGTCGTCGAGCACCTACAGTCGGAGCACGGAGTCCCTCGGTATTGGGCGCGCACCCTCACGACGAGGTACCTCAAGGTTGGGCGGTAGACCAGACGTCCGGGTTGGCAATGCGTGGCTGAGTCCCGGGCGCTGACGTATTTTCTGCCCGGCGATCGGCCCTCCGCCGCTTACCACCGAACGAATGAACCCTGGGATCGCCGCACGCTGAGCCAGGGGGGGCAACCAATGGACGAGAAAAAACTCTTCACCGATTTCTGGACGAGCGAATCGAAGACGACCAGCAAGGTCCTCGCGCGCATTCCGGAAGGGTCGGACTACAAACCCGACCCTCGATCGCGTACCGCGCAGCAGATCGCCTGGCAGATCGTGTGCGAGGAGAAGATGATCATCGACGCATTGGAGACCGGAACGGCCGCCTGGTCCCCGCCCCCGATGCCGTCGACCGTCAAGGAGATCGTCGACGCCTACGATCGTCAGAACGCCGACATGCCCGCCCGCTGGAAACGGATCCCCGACGAACGCTGGACCGGAACGGTGCACTTCTTCGGCCGGGACCGCTCGGCGTCGGCGATGGCGTGGAGCTTCCTGTTCGACATCGTCCACCATCGTGGCCAGATCACCACATATTTGCGCCCGATGGGATCGACGGTCCCTCAGATTTATGGACCTAGTGGGGATGAGCCTTGAATTGCTCGGCTTTCGGCTTTCGGCCGATCTTGATCCGGCGAACGGCGTGCAACTGACAGCCGATAGGCTACTGCTGACGGATCTCGGCTGATAGCTGACGGATCGGCTGTCAGCCAGGCTGCTGGAACACAACACACAACTCGGAACGGCACCGCGCGCATCTCAGATTCCACGATCCGTGGCCCTACTGTGATGCCCGCTTCCCCGCCTTTTCCCGTTCGCGAACCTCGATCGGCACGACGACTCGATGCCCGCCGAGGTCGATCCATACCTCGAGCTGCATCTCCCCAGCCTTCGTCGGCACGTAGGTAAAGTCCGCCGTCTCCCCCGGCCCCATGCGGACCAGCGCCGGCGTGGGGGTTCGCAACGCAATCGGTAGATCCGCGCCGTCGCGCGCCAGCGGGCTCCACTTCGTCGCCTGCTCCGCGGTGCCGAACCTGAAGTTCAGCACCTCGTCCGCGTGGATACTCACTATCCGCAGTCGATTCGTGTCCCCCACAGTCATCACGATCGGGCGAGGAGAGATTCTGCCGTTCACGAGCAGTGTCGACGGCCCTTGTTTGTAGAACTCCGGTAGCCCGCCGCCACCGGCGACGATCAGATGATCCTTCGTCGTGTCGCGCGGCCAGTCGCTCACGATGATCGCGCCGTACATCCCCGAGCTGATCTGCCGCATCTCGTGCAAATGCGAGTGGTACGGGAACGTCCCGCTCCGCGGCGGCGTGAACTCGGCGGCGAACGTTCCGCCCGGCGGAATCGGCGGCATGATCTTGTCGCCGAGTCCACTGAAATCCGGCACGCCATCCGGATAGCTCGCGATCTCCAGGCCGTGCCAATGGACTCCGCTCTGCTCGCGCAGATTGTTGTGTACGAGAATCCTCACCGGTTCACCGCGCTTGAGCTCCAGCACCGGTCCGGGGATCGTCAACGAATCCTTCGCCGGAACCTCTTTGCCGGTCTGCAGGAGGAAGCCATACGCCGGCTGACCGCCGATCAGGGCGTTCTCGTGCTTCTGAATGAGAAGGTTGATGGTGCGCCGATCGGCGACCGCGTTCTCCTTGTAGTTCGGCGACGGCGTCACGTGCATCCCGATGACGAGCCCGCGCATCGTGTGGCCGCCGGGCTTGTCATGCTCCGGCATCGCGTGATCGCCGCTCGAGGCCAACATCACGTTCGCCTCGGGCGAGTCGTGGAGACTCACGATCTCGCCGATGTGGCTGGCGAAATGACAATGGAACACCCAGTTGCCCGGCGTCGTCGGCAGGAACGCCAATGACAACGATCCGCCGATCGGAACCACGCGCATGTTCTGCAGCGCCTGCATTGCCGGCGCGACCGCAGTATCGGCGCGCGCGCCGCCATGGCGCGTGACGCGGAAATAGAATCCGTGCAGATGGAGCGGATGCTCGATCGCCGCGGCGTTGACGATGCGGAAGCGGACCGAGTCCCCCTGGGTGAACGTCAACTGTTCGTTGTACGGCCACGCCTTGCCGTTGAAGGTGAGTGCCGACTCGAACGTCTGCGTCTTCTCCACCGGGTAGAACCACTCGGTGATCACCCAGACTCGCTCGTTGGCTGCCGGCGTAGCACCCCTGGCGTCCACGATGAGCCCACCCGTCAGCTGCGAGTCGAGCCAGTTGCGGTCGTCGAAGTTCGAGAGCCCCTTGAACACCGCCCAATAAAAGAAGTCTCCAACCTTGTCGAGCTTGAACGTGACCTCGCGCGTCGCGCCGGCCGCGAGCTGCACTGTGTCGCGGTCGGCCGGCATCGAACGGCGCAGCCCGCCGAGTGTGAGCGCGGAGTCCGAGCGGTTGTGGACGGTGAGGTGCACCGTGGTCCCGATCGGCGCGCGCAGCAGCGGGGCGGGTACCGTCGGCGCCTTCCCCGTCTCCGCGAACGCCAGGATTCGCACGACGGGATCGAGCTCCCCCTCTGGCTGGTACGCCGCCTCGACGATGTCGAGGGACAGAGTGAGCGTGCCGCCCGAGAGCGTTCCAGCCGGGCGTCGGTTGTCGTTCACTCGAGCAACCGACGCGTTCGCGACTGGGCGTGGCAGGGGAAAGCGTTGGGGCGGAGCGACGACCGACTCCTGGGGCGGAAGGACGGCCGAAAGGAGGAATACAGCAACCACGGGGAAAGCCATCGTCGGCTCCGGGTGCATGGGGGGGGTTGAGCCCAAAGCTGGCGGCTGGCGCCGCCATGTCAACGACCGGGCGAGTGCGGTCCGGTTACGGGAGCGCGAACGTCACGAGGCCCGGCATCGTCGTGATGACGACGTACTGCTTGCCTCCTGCGCGGAACGTCACGGGCGTCGACCGAACCCACTGGAAGCCGCCCGACGTTTTCGACCGCCAGAGCCCCTCGCCGGTGAGCGCGTCCACGGCGTTGAGGTAGCCCTGTGTGTCTCCGTAGAAGACGACGTCGCCCGCGGTGACGAGCGTGCCGCCACAGAGCGGCGACGCGAGCAGCGGCTCCGCCGTCTTGAGCTGCCATCTGATCTTGCCCGTCACCGCATCGATCGCGGTCGTGGTCGCGAATGCTTCACCTCTCGCCGGCGAGGCGATGCCGCCTTCGTAGCGCTCACCGACGGTGTGCTCGCGTACCATTCTATGGTATACGTTCGGCGTGTGCTGACCGCGCACGTAGAGGAGTCCGGTGCGCGGCGAGTACGCCATCGGCTGCCAGTTCGCGCCCCCCTGGATCCCCGGCGCGATGCGCGTCCCAAGCTCAGTCGGCTCGGCCCACATGTTCTCGTGCGGGACGAACTCCTCGGATCGCACGATGCGTTTGCCGTTGCGGCGATCGAGGACGTAGACCCAGCCGGTCTTTCCAGCATGCGCGATCGCCGGCACGCGCGTGCCGTTCATCTCGAGGTCTACGAGCACCGTTGGACTCGCCGCGTCGTAGTCCCACAGATCGTGCGGGACCATCTGGTAGTGCCACCGATGCTTCCCGTTCTTGACGTCGACGGCGACGATCGAGTTGTTGTAGAGATTGTCGCCGGGCCGCTCGTGATCGTCGTAGTCGGCTCCTGGATTCCCCGTTCCGAAATAGACGAGCCCTAATGCCGGGTCGTAGCTCGGGGTCGTCCACACCGGAGCCCCGCCCTTCTGCCAGGTGTTCGGGTTGCGCGCGCTGTCAGCGTGTTCGCGCTCGATGTTGCGCGGCAGCCGTTCCCCGTCCGGCGTCGTTCGAGCCCACGTTCCCCACCAGCCACCTTCGTCGGGCGACGGGATCGTCCAGAATCGCCAGACGCGTTGGCCAGTCTTCACATCGTACGCGTCGACGAAGCCGCGGATCTCGAACTCCCCGCCCGCAACGCCGACGATGACTTTCCCGTCGGCGACGAGCGGCGCCATCGTGAACGAATATCCGAACGCCCCGTCCGCCGCGCGCGTTTGCCAGACGACCTTCCCGTTCTTGGCGTTGAGCGCGATGACGCGCGCGTCGAGCGTAGCGACGAAGACGAGCCCATTGTCGACCGCGACGCCGCGGTTGTTCGGTCCGCAACACACGCGGATGGTTCCGTTGTCTTTCGCGGCCCACCGCCAGAGCTCTCTCCCCGTCGCCGCTTCGAGCGCGAAGACCTGGGGGCCGGGGTACGTGTAGTACAACACCCCGCCGACGACGACCGGACTGCTCTCCTGTTTGAAGATTCCTTCGGTCTCCGCAATCGGCTCGGGGCGGGTCTCGTGCGTCCAGGCGAGACGGAGGCGACTGACGTTCTTCGTGTTGATCTGCGTCAGCGGCGAGAAGCGCTGGTTGGTGAAGTCTCGGCCGTAGGACGGCCATTCGTCGTCGGAGCTGGCGAGAGGCGAAGCGGCGGCGAGCACGACGAGCGTGGCCGGAATCAGGCACGGGACCCAGCCGCGTCGAAGGCCGTTCATGCTCCGAACTTGCTACCCTCCGCCGCCGGTGACAACGTCGGCACGTTGGACCATTTTCGGCGGTTGCACCTGACTCCTCGCGCTATCATTTCGCCGTGCCCGACGCGCTGCTTCCGAATTCTGTCACCGACTGGCTCCTCGACTCCGACCCGTCGATCCGCTGGCAGGTCATGCGCGACCTCACCGACACGCCGGCGACCATCGTCGCGGCCGAGCGGTCGCGCGTCGCGTCGGAGGGTTGGGGCCCGCTCTTGCTCGATCAACAGCGCCCTGACGGTCAGTGGGGCGACGGGATCGCCACACCGTTCTGGTGGTCGAACCTGTACACGCTGCTGTTCCTACGCGACCTGGGTATCGACCCGACGAACGCCCGTGCCCGCACAGCGATCGATCGCGTTCGCGACAACGTTACCTGGGGACCCGAATTCGGAGACTCGCCCTTCTTCGAGGGCGAGGTGGAGCCGTGCATCAACGGCCGCGTTGTCGCGCTCGGCGCGTACTTCGGCGTGCGTAGCGATCGTCTGGTTGATCGACTGCTAAGCGAACAGCTCGCTGACGGCGGCTGGAACTGCGAGGCGGAGCGCGGGTCAGTGCGAAGTTCATTTCACACGACGATCTGCGTGCTCGAAGGACTGCTCGCGTTCGAGACGGCGTTCGGTGCCACGCCGCCGGTGACGAACGCGCGGACCCTGGCACACGAGTATCTCCTCGAGCGTCGCTTGCTCCGAAGGTTGTCGACGGGAGACATCATCGATCCGGCGTGGACACGGTTCGCCTTTCCACCACTATGGCACTACGACGTGCTGCGGACCCTCGACTACCTGCGCGCGGCCGGCGTACCGCCCGATTACAGAGTCGAGGAGGCCGTTGCGATCGTACTTGAGCGCCGCCAGGACGGAGGCCGCTGGCTACTCGACGTGCGGCACCAAAACACCTTGCACTCGGAACTGGCCGGCACCGTCGGAGCGGCGAATCGTTGGATCACACTACGCGCGCTCCGCGTGCTGGATTGGCACTCACGACGAAACGCTAACGCGGCAGCTCGTTCAAGAATCGCATGACCTCGGGCCAGACGACATCCGGCTGCTCGGCGTAGAGCATGTGCGCCGCGCGAGGAACGCGGACCAGTCGGCTCTTCGGGATCATCGTCCACTCGGTCACCATATCCATCGGGATGGCGTCTTCCTCGCCGTGCATGACTAGCGTCGGAATCTGAAGCGAGCGTAGCGACGGGCGAAGGTCCCAGTCACCGTACGACGCCATGACGACGCCATTGGTCGTCCTCAGTCCGTAGCGGATTCCAGCCGGATCCGACGCGCAAAGGTCGGAGCGAATGCGCGACAGCGACTGCTCGGGGTCAGCGACGCGCGGGCGAAGCGCGATCACCCAGTAGTCTCGACACGCCTGGCGAATGTTGTCCCCCGCGGCGAGCCGGCGATAGGCGTCCGCCGACCTTGCCGTCTGCGCGCTGTCCATTCGCTTCCGCATCGTCCGTCCAAAGCGCTGCCATAAGTCGCCGCGGTGTGGCGGGACCGGACCGAAGAACACCATTGCCCGTACGTGCTCCGGATGCGCGATCGCGTACGTCGCGGCGAGGAGCGGGCCGTATGAATGCGCGACCAGGATGACCCGATCGAGCTTGAAGTGGCGTCGAATCGCGTCGAGGTCGCTGATCTGCGCGGCGGCCGTGAGAACCGTGGTGTCGCGCGGCAACGTCGATCGCCCGCTACCGCGCTGGTCGTAGAAGATCACAACATGCTGTTCGGCGAGCGGCGCGAAGTCGCCGAAGATGCTTTCGAGATCGACACCGGGGCCGCCATGCACGGCGATGATTGTGTCGCGTCCGCTACCGACGACACGATAGAAGAGGCGGACCGAATCGCTCGAGGTGACGTAGCCCTCGTTCGGGTTCTGGGCCTTGGCCCGCGAGACCGGGATAGCGGTCGACGCAGCGAGCGCGGCCGCGAGAAGGAAGCGCCGAGTGGTCATTCGATGTCGGTGATTTGACGTTGAGTGCTCGGCGGCGCGGCACTTTGCGTCAACCGGCGTCGCTGTATGATTGGCGGGTGGCGCGCGGCCCGCAATTTGACGAGGCCAGGAATTTGCGCTCGCCGACAGGAGCGCTCCTATTTGATGGCCTCGCACCTGAATCCCTGTCCACGCACGAAGACGATTCGAAATGTCCAACCTCACTACGCAGGCGCGCCTCACATCATTCGCTCCTCAGTTGCTGGTCGACGACCTGGCGCGCTCGATGACGTTCTACCAGAAGCTCGGCTTCACCTTCGGCGAAGCGTGGGACGGATTCTACGCCATTGGGGAGCGGGACGGACTCGAGCTCCATCTGAAGGAGGCGCCGAAGAACCGCGACGAGCGCGAGCACCGGCGCACGCACGAGCATCTCGACGCGGCGGCCGGCGTTGACGGCATCGAAGCATTCTACGAGGAATGTATTGCCAATGGGGCGACGATTCTTAAACCGCTGGCACCCACGGAATGGGGGACGAAGGACTTCTACATCGAGGACCCGGACGGCAACGTCATCTCGTTCGGGGGACGTCCCTCCGAGAACGCGGGGCAGCAGCCACGGTGAGCTCCTTCTCAGCTCGCTTGCGCGTGGCATTCTTGCCGTCGTGGTGGATCCTCTTCGCCGCCGAGACGCTTCGAGCGGGCCACCATCCTGGGTTTGTCATGCATCCGGAACAGGTTCCGTATCCGTGGGGCGCCGTGTTCACGGTCTGGCTCATTCTCGGAGTCGAGGTAGCGGTGCTGCATGCGATCCTGCGTCCCAGACTCGACCAACCGTGGCGCCGCCTCGGAATCGCCATCGTGCTTGTCGGCGGCCTCGCCGCGCTCAGCCTCTTCACCCTCGTCACGGACATGCCGGGCTACTACTATGTGCCGGGCATTTTTCATTTTCTCACGTTCATCGTTCTGGTCACTATCGCGGCGGTTCGATCCGCAGCACGCCGACTGGATCGCGCATCGGCCTGAGCGCAGTCGAGGCGCGCAATGAGTGACGTTCGCGCCACGTCGCCCGGCCCTCGCGTCGATCACTTGGTCTTCGCGACTCTCGACCTGGATCGCGGCGTCGAGCACATCGAGGATCTGCTCGGAGTTCGGCCCACACCAGGCGGAAGGCATCTGGGTAGAGGAACTCACAACGCGCTCCTCGCGCTCGGCGCGGACGTCTATCTCGAGATCATTGCGCCCGACCCTGAGCAGCCCGATCCATCAACACCTCGCGCGTTTGGTCTGGATCGCCTGAAGGAACCGGGCCTCGTCGCGTGGGCCGCAGGAACCAATGACGTCGACAGTGTCCGCGCGCGAGCCGAAGCGAGCGCCATTCTCCTCGGGAGCGCGCAGAACGGCAGCCGGCAGCGCGCCGACGGTGTCATGCTCTCTTGGCGTTACACTGACCCCGCGACTGTCGTTGCAGACGGCTTGATACCGTTCTTCATCGACTGGGGGAAGTCGCCTCATCCGGCCCTCACCGCACCACAAGGCGCACGACTCGTTGCGTTGCGGGCGGAGCACCCAGATCCAGCGTCGCTCCAGCGTCAACTGCAGCTCCTCGAGATTCAGATGTCCGTGATTCGCGGACGACGACCTTCGCTGGTTGCCGTGATCGACGGCCGTCGAGGTCGTGTCGAGTTACGCTGAAGCGTCTCAGATGTCCAAGCGTCAGCCCGGCGCATTCCCGACGGCGGACGGTTTCGGCGCGTCGCGACAGATCGTCCGCGTCGCCATCTGGATCAGTCGCTCCGCCGTCTCATCGACGCTGAGCGAGCGCTCCTGATAGAGCTGCGTGAAGGTCGCCAGGCTCGTAACCACCCACAGAACGTCGGCGGCCTGCGCCTCGGTGATGTCGTCGCGCATTTGTCCCTGTGACTTGAGCCGCCGCGCAAGGTCGGCCATCCCCTCCTTGCGACCGTACTCGAATCGCGCCGAGGCGTGCGCCACGTCGGCGTCGACCGCCGCGAGCGTCATGATGGCTCGCGCGACCGCGTGCTCCTCGGAGTAAAGGCGCGCCCCCTCGCGAAGACTCGTCTCCAACGCCGCCCGCGCGTCGGGATTCCTGAACGCGCGGCCGAGCTGGTCGAACCCCACACGTCGTAGCAGATCCTCGGCGAGCGCGACCATGAGTCCCTGCCGCGAGCCGAAGATCTTGTAGATCGTCGATCGCGCGACCCGCGCCCGGTTCGCTACATCCTCCAGCCCGGCGTTCTCGATCGGCAGGCGCGCGAACCCTTCGCGCGTCACCTCGAGAATCCGCATCCGCGTCTCGAGCGCGCTGTCGGCCCGCAGAGACTGATGGTATGCGCGCTTCTTGGGCGTTCCCCTTGACTTTTTCATTTGAGGCGACAGATTGTAGTTCGAACTACAGATCGTCCACTGAAATAATACATCGGCACGAACGCTGGAGCAATCGCCATGAACGCCCGAATCTCCGATCGCTGGTACGCCGGTTGGTTCAACCAGGACTACCTCGATCTCTATGCACACCGGAACGCGCAGGAAGCACGTTCAGTCGCCGACTTCATCGCCGCGCGCCTTCCCGGCGTAGGCGAAGGACGCACGCTGGACCTCGGGTGCGGCGCCGGCCGTCACCTTCCGTATCTCGCCGAGCGTCAACCGACCGTCGGGTTGGATCTGTCGCCATGGCTGTTGGACGTCGCCCACCAACGGAACCCCGACGCTCCGCTGACCCGGAGCGACATGCGGTCGCTGCCGTTCAAGGATGCTTCGTTCAACCTCGTCGTCAGCCTCTTCACAAGCTTCGGCTACTTCATGGATGACGCCGAGAATGCGCTGGTGCTCGAGGAGATCGCGCGCGTCACCACGCCGTCGGGGTGGCTCGTGCTCGATTTCCTGAACGCGCCGCTCACGCGGCACACGCTCGTTCCGTTCGAACGGAAGCAGGTTGGCGAGCGCTGGGTTCGGCAGGCGCGCGCCATCTCCGACGACGGCCGCTACGTGACGAAGACCATTCACATCGAGGACAACGACCGCGACTATGTCGAGCGCGTGCGGCTGTTCGAGCCGGATGAATTGATGAAGATGCTGCGCATTACCGGGTTCGACGTGACCAGCCTGCACGGTGATTACGCCGGCGGCGGTTGGACCGCGACGTCGCCGCGGGCGATCGTCGTCGCGCAACGGCGGCGGGCGTCGCACCTCTCGCTCGTCGCGTCGTCCGCCGACGCGCCGAAGCCGCGCCGATCAGTCGAAATGAGAATCCGACCATGAACCACATCGCCCTTCAACCCGGGCCGCGCCGAATGCTTTTCCGCGGCACTCTGACACTCCTGGCGGCCGCGCTGGTCGGCGGCTGCCTCCCTTCTCGAGTCTATCATCCTGGAGCAACACCAACCATGAACACCGAACGAAACAAGGCGATCGCCCGCCGGTGGAGCGAAGAGCTGTGGAGCCAAGGCAACCTGGCCGTGGCCTCCGAGATCATCTCGCCCGACTACGTCCGCCACGACCCCGGTGACCCCTTTCCGGCCCAAGGCCCGGAGGACGTGAAGCGCATCGTGACGATGCTGCGGTCGATGCTGCCGGATCTCACCATCACGGTCGAACAGATGGTCGCTGAGGGCGACTACGTCGTGAGCCGCTACACGTCCACCGCGACCGACACGCGCGGCTACATGGGCATGCCGCCGACAGGCAAGACGATCCGGACGAGCGCGATGCAGATGTTCCGCTTCGCGGACGGCAAGATCGTCGAGAGCTGGGCCGTGCGTGACGACCTCGGTACGCTGCGCCAGTTGGGGCATTTCCCCAGGCCGCCGGCGGCCGAGAAGCGCGACCCTTGACGGCCAATCAGTCCTCGTCGCGCGGCTGACGGCGCCGTTCGGGAAAATGGTTTCATGGAGGTGCGGCATTTCGTCATATGCCTTGACAAGCATATACACTGTGGTGTATATCTAGGCCATGCAATCTGCCTTCGAGATCATTGCCGAGCCGAACCGTCGCGCGATCCTGAGCCTCCTGGTCTCGTCCGAACAGCCGGTCGGCGAGATCGTGCGTCAGCTTCGCATGCCGCAGCCGACGGTGTCAAAGCACCTGCGGGTGCTACGCGAGGCAGGGTTCGTGGAATCCACCGTGGACGCACAGCGCCGTCTCTACCGACTCACGCCGGAGCCACTTCAGGAGCTCGATGCCTGGCTGGCTCCGTTCCGTCGGTTCTGGTCCACTCACGTCGATGCTCTCGAACGCCACCTCGACCGCATCGATCAATCCAAACCAATGAAACGGAAAACAAGGAGGAGACGATGACCGTTCGCGAACAGTACACACCGGGTCCCGCCGTCGGGGCGCAGGTACGAAAGGACGGAGAGAAGTGGACGCTCGTTCTCGTCAGGGAGCTGCGACACTCGCCGGAAAAAGTCTGGGAGGCGCTGACAGAGCCGGACCATCTACGCGAATGGGCGCCGTTCGACGCCGATCGGAGCCTGGGGGCGCCGGGAAACACGGTGAAGCTCACCACCATCGGAGCGCCCACGCCGCATGTCGTCGAAACAAAAGTGACGCGAGCCGACGCTCCGAGAGTGCTCGAGTACAACTGGGGGGGCGGGGATGTCCGGTGGGAGCTCGAAGCCCTTGGAGGCGGCACGCGCTTGACGCTGTGGGCCAACATCGATCGCCGCTACATCGCGATGGGCGCT
>Ga0326726_10005143_pt1 | contig 11888 bp, 10 predicted proteins | sample MHFenrmetagenome_2_FD_207603 | JGI IMG/M metagenome (GOLD analysis project Ga0326726, IMG submission 207603) | Lab enriched peat soil microbial communities from Michigan Hollow, Ithaca, NY, United States - MHF15MN | ecosystem: Environmental > Terrestrial > Soil > Wetlands > Peat | place: USA...
GAGCTTCAGCCGGATGCGCTTGTAGATCATGTCGAGCGTGGCCTGATCGATCGGCGCGTCGATGATCGCCTTGCGGAGCTCCTCGAGAGCCTGCTTGCGCCACACCGCATCCTTCTTGAACCGCTTTTCGGCGAGCATCGCGTCGAGCTTCGCGTCGAGATGGTTCTGCTTCATGTGCTGGTCGTAGTAGTAGAAGCCCACGCCGAAGCCCGCGGGTACGCGCACGCCGTCGAGGTTCGCGGTCACGATCTCGCCGAGGTTCGCGGCCTTCGTGCCGTAGATGATCACGTCCTTCGCGCGCATGCGCGTCAGCATCGCGAGCCGGCGGTTCGTGAGGTCGGCCACCGGAAGATCGACGTGCTTGGCGCTCGCGATCTTGGTCTCCATCTCCTTGATCTCGTCGGCGGTCGCCGGCCGCATCGTCATGCCGGTGTCGGTGACCTCGTAGTAGACGATCTGGCCGTCGAACTTGCCGTACTTCTCGCGCGCCTTCTTGTCGCCGGCATTCGGGATCCCCCACGCGCCGGCGCGCAGGTTGACGTGCGACAGCGGCGTCGAGAACGCGGTCGCGAGGATGCCCGCGACCGGCGTGATGTCTGGATAGCTTTCTTGAAGCAGCACGATGTCGTGGCGATCGTAGTTCAGCGACTCGTACGCGGTCCCGACCGGCACGACGTGCAGCTTGCCGACCGCCTTGCCCTTCGTGAACGCCTGGAACTCGGCGGCCTTGTAGACCTCGTCGTTGGTGATGATCTTGAGCCCTTTCTTCTGGAGCTCCGGCGCGATCTTTTGCTGCATCGGCGAGTCGGGACGGAACGGCATGCCCTTCTGGAAGAACGTGGCGTCGAGCTTCGCCTTCACCTTCATCACGTCGTCGGGGCCGATCTTGTCGCCCTCCCAGAACGAGAAGCTCCACTTGTCGATCTTCAGGTGGTGCGTGAGGTAGCAGAGGATGAACTTCGGCTTCACCCGCTCGTAGTTCTTGTTGTATTCGATGATGTTGTCGCGGGTCCACGCCTGCTTCAGCAGCACGCCGAGGACGAAGTCGGCGTGGATGTTGAAGAGGTTGACGTCGAAGAAGTAGATGTCGTTCGTCTTGACGTCGATGATGCACTTGCCGAGCTCGTCGCTACCGACCGTCTTGGAGTAGTTCTTCCACGTCGCGACGTCGGGGACCTCTTTCACCCACGACCGCTGTTCGCGCGCCTGCGCGACCCCTGCGAGGGCGATCACCACGGCCAGCGGAGCCAGGGTCCAATGCTTCATGCCACCGTTATAACGCGTATATTCGGCCCGTGGTCTCCACGACGAACACCGCACGCGCCGCGACCCTCGCGGTCATCGTCGCCGCGCTGGGCTACTTCGTCGACATCTACGACCTGATCCTGTTCGGGATGGTCCGGATCCCGAGCGTCCAGGCGCTCCTGGGCCCACTCGCCACCGACAACGACGTCACCAACAACGGGCTGTTCCTGTTCAACGCCCAGATGCTCGGCATGCTGCTCGGCGGCATTCTGTGGGGCGTGATCGGCGATCGGCGCGGCCGGCTCGCGGTGCTGTTCGGGTCGATCACGCTGTACTCGCTCGCGAACATCGCGAACGGCATGGTCACCACGGTCGATCAATACGCGGTGTGCCGGTTGATCGCCGGGATCGGCCTCGCCGGCGAGCTCGGCGCGGGGATCACGCTCGTCTCCGAGCTGATGGGGCGCGAGAACCGCGGCGTCGGGACCACGCTCGTCGCCGCGCTCGGCGTCTCGGGCGGCGTCGTCGCGGGCCTCATCGGCGGCGCGTTCCCGTCGGTGCCGCATCCCGGATGGCGCGTCGCCTACTACATCGGTGGCGGCCTCGGCCTCGCGCTGCTGATCCTCCGGATCGGGGTCGTCGAGTCCGGCATGTTCCACAGCACGCTGGCGAACAAGACCGTCCGGCGCGGAAACTTCTTCGCGCTGTTCACGAACAAGAAGCGCCTGCTGCGCTACCTGGCGATCATCGCGGTGGGTGTCCCGGTGTGGTTCACGATCGGGATCCCGTTCCAGTTCGCGAACAAGGTCGGTGCGGGGCTCGGCCTTTCCCCGGCGCCGAATCCCGCGACCGCGCTGTTCTTCTGCTACGCCGGGGCTTCGATCGGCGGCCTCGCCTGCGGGTTACTCGGCCAGTACTTGAAGTCCCGCTTGCGGACGCTCGCGATCTTCCTCGCCGCCGACGCCCTCGCGATGGTCGCGTACTTCGCGCTCGGCGGCGTCTCGATGACCGTGTTCTACGCGCTGTGCTTCGTCGGTGGCTTCACGACCGGATACTGGGCGGTGTTCGTCTCGACGGCGGCCGAGCTGTTCGGCACCAACTTGCGCGCGACCGTCACCACCACGGTGCCGAACTTCGTACGTGGCTCGGCCGTGCTGCTCACGATCGGCTTCAAGGCGCTCCAGCCGAGCCTCGACTGGGTGGGCTCCGCGATCGCGGTCGGCGTGTTCGCGTTTGCGGTCGCCGCACTCGGCCTGTGGTCGCTGCCCGAGACGTTCGCCATCGACCTCGATTTTCACGAGGAGTAGCGTTGACGTTGACGTTGACGTCGACGTGAACCTGAACATGAACGCCACCGTCGAGGTTGACGTTCTCGATCACGCCGATCAGATGTCGACGAGTCGATCAACGCCAGGGGCGCCGGCCACTCGGTGGTCGACGACAACGTCGAAGGTGGTGTTCACGTTCATGTTCACGTCGAGGTCGACGTCAACGAGGAGTCACTTCGACAGCGGCAGATCGAACGTGAACGTGGTGCCGACGCCGACGGTGCTCGACACGGTCAGCTTGCCGCCGTAGCTCTCGACGATCTCCTTCACCACCGGCAGGCCGAGTCCGGTGCCCTCGCTCGCCTTCGTGGTGAAGAACGCGTCGAAGATCCTGGGCAGTACGTCGGCGGGGATGCCGGGACCGGTGTCGCTGACCTCGACGATGACGCGGTCGTGCTTGTCGGCGTACGCCGTGATCGCGATCTTGCCGCCGGCCCGCCCGAGCGCGTCGGCGGCGTTGATCACGAGGTTCACGAGGATCTGCTCGATCCGCGTCTTGTTGACGGTGACGAACACGCCCTGCTCGTCGAGTGCGAGCACCGACTCGATGTTGCGGAGCTTGCCGGCGCCCGCGAGCATCCCGATCACGTCGCGGATCACGACGTTGAGGTTGACGGGGCCCGTGTGGTCCGGCCCGGGCCGCGCGAGCTCGAGCAAGCGCCGGGCGTGGAGCGCGACGTGCTGGCCCGAGCGCTCGAGGTCGGTCATCGCGGCGCGGCCTTCCTCGTCGAGGTTGTCGAGCTGCGACAGGATGGCGTCGATCGCGAGCACCTGGATCTGCGCGATGTTTCGCAGCTCGTGGCCGACCCCACCGGCCAGCGTCCCGAGAGTCGCGAGGCGTTCGGCGAACAAGAGCTGGGCCCGCGACTGCTCGAGCCGCTCCTCGATCGAGGCCAGGGCCTTGCGCAACTCGACCTCGGCCGCCTCGCGACCCGCGATCTCGGCATCGCGACGGGTCAGCGCCTCGTGGAGCTCGCTGATGTCGCGCGCGACGATGACGATCGCGCTCACCGTCCCGTCGAGCTCGGCGAGCGGCGCCGCGGTCACCGACACCGGCGTGCGCTTGCCGGTCTTCGCGACCAGCCACGAGTCCACGCGCCGGAGCACGTCGCCCCCCGACACCCGCGCGCGCACCGCCGTGCGAATGCCCGAGTGTTCGTCGACGAGCAGATCGGCGATGGGGAGTTTTGCGAGCTCCTGCGGCGTGTGACCGGTCGCCTCCGCCGCGGCCGAGTTCGCGAGCTGGATGTTGCCGGCGACGTCCACCACCAGCACGACATCGACCATCGCCTCGATCACCTGGTCGAAGCCCTTGCCCAGCTCCATGAAGGCACACCCTAACAAGAGTCCACTCTCGGTGGTACTCGGTGGAGCTCGTAGCTGGGGCGCTACTTCGGCAGCGTGATGTTCGGGATGCGGCCGTGCGAGATGGCGCCGTCGCCGTTCGGGATCCAGGCCTCGTTCGAGACCGTGTTCGCGCCGGTGTAGCGGAAGATGAACAGGTCGCCATCCTTCCAGTCGATCGCCGGCGCGGGCTCGTCGTACTCGTGCGGCTGGGCGTCGAAGTTGCCGCCGCCGTTCGGCTCGAAGTGATCGGTCCAGGTCGCGAGCGGCATGTCCGTGGTGCCACGGCGCCAGATCAGATCGAACGTCACGTCGACGCTGGCGATGATCACCGCGTCGAGGACGCAGTGATACGTGCCGGCGGGGACGCTGGCCTTCAGGGTATACGGAGCTTCTTGGGAGCGCCCGGCCCCCACACCAGGAGCTCAATACGGATTCGGTTCGTCCTCGACGAGCTTCACGCGGGTCTCGGCCTGGTCGGGCGCGAGCCACAACACGGCCCCGTTCGTGTGGCTGTCATTATCCCCGCAGCCGGAGACGAGGCCGAGGGCCAGGGACGCGAGTGACGACAGCGTGGCGCGATTCATTTCTTGGTCTCCCCGATGACAAACACGGCGATGAAGTGAGTCGCGACTGGATTCGACTCCGACTTCAACACGAGCCCGGCTTTGCGCGCGGCCGCCATCGACTGCGCGCGGTGATAGATGCGATTCGAGATCACGATGCGCCCGCCGGGCTTGAGGGCCTGGCTCGCCGACTTGAGCCACGCGGCCGGGTCGGTGAAGAAGTGATCGACCTCGGCGAGCAGGATCGCGTCGTAGGTGCCGTCCTCGAGCCCGGTGGCCTCGGCGGCGACCACGCGGCGCTCGACCACATCCGAGAACCCCGCGGCCTTGATCCGCTGCGCGAGCAGATCGAGCGACGCGCTGTCGATATCGGTCGCGACCACGTGGCCGCTCGGCGCCACGGCGCGCGCGATGTGAACCGTGAGCAGCCCCGAACCGGCGCCGATATCGGCGACCCGCGAGCCCGGGCCGATGCCGAGCGCGTCGATGATCTTGTCGGGCCGGCGCTCGCTGTCGAACCGCGCCTGCTCCTTCGCGCTGAGGTCGCTCGTCGTCGAGCTCGAGCCGGAGCCCGGCGCCTCGCCCTCGGCTTCCGTGCGGCCGCATGCCGCCACGACGACGAAGCAAGTGACCACCAGCGCGCGCATCCGGCTCAAGGGTAGCCGAAAAACAAAACGGACGCCGCTCTGCAGAGGCGCCCGTGCCAGTCGTGGTGATCAGATCGACTTACAGCAGCTTGGGCCGACCGAAGATGCCCGACACCGCGATGCCGTTCGCAAACTGACCACTCAGACGATCGTCGCGTTTGGCGATCGAGTAGGCGACCGATGCGAGGGCCATCTTCGCCGTGTTGGCGGCGTTGTAGGTCGCGGTGTTGCCCGCGGCATCGTAGCCGTCGACCTTGCCGTCGCGTTTGACGCCGCCGAACCAGCCCGATTTCAGGTGACCCGAGCTGTACACCCAGATGAAGTTCGAGCCCTGCGGCGTGCCGTCGCCCCAGTTGCCACCCGCGTGGCTGACGGTGTCCTTCGGGGTGTCGCCGCTGACCGTGATGGTGATGTCGTCGGCGAGGACCTTGTTGGTGACCGAGTCGGTCGTGCCCTTCAGGTCGGTCATGAAGGCGTCGAAGATCGTCTTCAGCATCGCCGGGATCGTGTTGACGCGACCATCGGCGAACGCACCGTGCGGGTCATCGTTCATCGCAGGCATGACGATCGAGTTGGTGAGACCCATCTTGAACGCCTTGACCGCGACGATCAGCGCGTTCGCGATGTCCTTCACGTTGTTCGGCGTGCTGCCCGAGACGCCGTACCGCGTGGTGTCGGCTGCAGTGATCTGCAGCTGCGCCGCGAGGTTCGTGCCGAGGAGGCCTGCTGCACCGATCGCGGTGCCGTAGGCGCTCTTCTGCGTCGACCGACCCGCTGCTCGGTTGAGCTGCGCGAAGGCGGCGTACTGGACGGCGTAGGCCGTCGCGTTCTTCGGCATCGACAGCAGGCCACCGGCACGCGAGGCCGCGCTGTTGAACAGGTTCACGATGCCCGTGGCATTACCGACGGCCGTCGGAGTAGCCGCGCCGGGCGCGGTCCCGAGGTTCAAGCCGTTGATGACGATGACCGGAACCACCGACGGGACCGACGACTGCATGGCCGTCGCGACCGCGAAGATGTTGTTGTTGTTCAGGTTGGTCAGCGTGGTCTGCGGATCGTTCGTGTGCGCGTTCGACTGGCCACACACGAAGCCCGTGATCTGCTGCGCCGCCGGCAAGGTCGCCCACGGCGTATCCGGTCCGACGCGCAACGGGCGGTCGGTGCCCGCGACGTTCGTCGTCATACCGGGCTTGTGGTAGCTGAGGTTCGGATCGTTCGCGTCGGCGATGTCGGTCTGTGGCCACAGCAGCGTGAACCACGACGCACCACCGTTACCGGCGCAGATGTGAACCGACCGTGTCGCGAGCGACTCGGTGGCCGAGAAGGCGAGCTCCTTACCGCCAGTCTTCTCGAGAATCTCGGCGATCTTCGCCTTCGACACACCGAGCGCTGCACCTGCGGCGAGCGTCCACTGCATGAGCGCGCGGCGAGTAACCTCGTGCTCTTCGTCTCGTTTGGAGAATGGGTTCTTTGCCATGGTGGTTCTCCTCACTCGCAGGTGTAGGCGGCAGCCAGGATCGTAGCGACCGCGAGCTTCCTGCCGGTCGCGTTATCCGACGCGCTGTTGACGGTTAGGTTACAGAACTCGACGTGCTCGCTCGTGGCGGGCTGGCCGATCAAGCACGTGATGCCATCGGGGCGACACGCGCCTGCCGCGTCGAACAGCTGCGCACCGGGGCAGCGGGCGATGGTGCCGGCCGTGAAGGCCGCCAGCACTTCGGGCGCGCCGGCCGCGAAGATGTCGAACTCGCGCGACATGCCCGAGGTCGTGAGAGCCACGTTCTCGCGCAGGCGGTTGGCGTAGTTCGGACCACCGAGGGCGTTCTGCCCGTTGCGGTAGAGGTCACCGGCGGAGACCGCGGTCGCGTTGGCGACGTTGATTCCAACGCCGGTCAGCACGTTCCCGAGGGTCACGTACTTCACCTTCGGACACGAGTGCATGTGCGAGGTGAAGCTCGGCGGCCCTTCCTTCGTGAGCCTGTCGAGCAGGTCCCACGGAGAGATGGTGTTGTTGTCATGGTCGAACGTGGTGTCCGTTCCACCTGACGTGGAGCCCGGAGTGGGCGGGTTGCTTGGCGGCAGATCGTCGGTGCAGGCAGAGGCCAAGACCGACGAGGCCAGGATCGCAAGGGTGTATCCAAAGCGGCTCATGGTCTTCCTCCTTAGAACTTGACGAAGTCGTCGCTGGTGTAAACGGCGTAGATGAGGTCTTTCATCTTGAATCCAGACGCCGTGAAGGCATCGATCTGCGCCTGGATGGTCGCCTTGGGGACTTCCTGGAGCGTGTCGACGATGTCGGTCTTACCGAGCGCCCAGTTCCACACGCGGGCCACACCGCACGCGGCCACATCGGGGTCCGCGGCCATGGCTGCACCGAGCGAGACGAGGTCCGGCGTCGGCTTGCCCATGCGCCACGCGGTGGGCTCACCGGCGGGCAGGTAGTCGCTCATCTTCGCGAGCGGCGCGCCGTCGAGCGGCGTCGCCACGGCGATGTTCGTCTGGTACATGCCGTTCGCGTCGTAGTAAGCGAACAGCGGCGCGATGTGGTTGATCGACGAGTGGCAGTTCGCGCAGATGACGGCCTGCGTGTCGTGGAAGTTGATGCGGCCACCGTTGTCGGTGCCGGCGATGGACGCGAACGGCCACACGCCGGTATACGGAGCCGCGGCGCCGACGTCGGTCGGGGTCGCCGAGACTTCAGCCGGGAACTTCGTACACACGAAGGTCTCCTGCACCCAGCGAACGCGGCGGAATGCAAAGTTCGAGTCGAACTGCGCCATCGAGCCCGGGTTCGTGAGGATGCCGGCCTGAGGGCCGCCATTCGCACACTCGGCGGGGGTGAACACGCCCGCGGCGAAGGTCGGGCAGTTACCCGACGGTGCCGTGAACAGGTCCATGTAGTTGCCGTTGTTGACCGAGATGTTCGCCGCGAAGGCCGGCGCGGTGTCGAGGATGGCGCTGGCACCTTGCTTCAAGGTGTCCTGCCAGTACGACATCATCTGGGTCGCGAAGGCCGGCGTGCTCATGTAGCCCTGAACGAGGGCTTCATAGACCGGCTTCTTGGCGGCATCGTCACCGGCGGTCGCAACCGCATTGATGTCGGCCATCGACGGCAACGAGCCCGTCAATCGCAACGATGCGATGCGCAGCGCCGCGTTGTAGTCGACCACGCGGCTGTTCAGCTGCTGGTCCCACTCGTCGCCGGTGGTGCTGCAGTCTGCAGGGCAGTTGGTCGAGGTTTCATTTGGATCACAGACCGCGTTTCCGCAGGTGGCTGACACGTCGTCACCACCTCCGGAATCACCGGTGCTGCATGCGGGAGCCGCGATCGCGGCAGCAAAGAGTAGAAGTGAGATCCTCTGCATGGGGCTCCTTTAATTACATTCCTTCAACGGTGATCCAGGTGTTGAGCGCAGTCTGAAAGTTCGCGAGAGTGGGGGTGGATGCCGCGCTCAACTTGAACGGGTGAGCGGCATCGCCAGCGGGGTCGGGTGCGAGCAGCACGCCGCTCTGACCGACGGTCTGGAAGTTCACGTGGGCGCGAACCTGGAGACAGGTGTTGTTGTCGGTCGCACTCGCGAGCCCCGACAGATCCATCGCGTTCTTCGCGCCCTGGTTGGTGCCGCCGTGGCATTGCGTCTGGCAGGTGGTGATCACCGGCTTGACGTTGGTGAGGAACGACGCGAAGCCGGCCGTGCCGCAACCCGTCGGCGCCGGCGGCGGCATCGTATCGGGGTGGAAGGCCTCGAGCATCTTGAAGCTGATCGAGATCTGGCGGTTCGGGCGGAAGCCGACGAACGCCGCCGCGCCATTCGCGATCAGCGAGCAGCTCGGGCCGGGACAGGTCGGGGCCGTCGGACTCTGCGCGAGGTTCAGCTTCACCGAGAAGAAGCGATCGATCTTGTCGGGGATGGGAGCGAGCGTGCCGGGCGTGGTGTCGGCATCCCACGACGAGAACAGCGGGTGCTCGAGGTAGACGCCATCGGTCGACGCCTTCAGATAGAGGTCGGTGACGTAGAGATCGTCCGAGAGCGGCTGCGCGACGAAGTCGATCTCGGCACCGACCAGCCCGAGGTCATCGAGCGGGACGTTGTTGATCGGGCAGCACTTGATGTTGGCGGCGCCGCAGTCCGAGGCATCGCCGGGAACCGGAGCGGTGCCCGTGCACAGCTTCGGGGTGAACTTCGCGGTCTCGAGCTGGGGCCCGGTGTTCCCCTTCATCGCCGCATCCTTCTCGGCCTGGATCCAGACCAGGACGGCCGAGGTCTGGGTCGCGTCGAGCGCGGGACCGGCGTGGGAGCCCTTCGTGAGCACCCGGCTGGACTCGGCCGCTTCGAGATTCACCACCTGGGGATCAAATCCCAGGAGGGTCTCGCGCATCCCCAGGTCCGTGGTGCCCTGGAGGAACGCCGTGGCCGGGTCCGAACCAGCGTGGCAGGACACGCAATTGGTCTTAAATACTGGGAGAGCGCTGCTGGTCCACTTCGCCCGGGCCGCAAGCTGCTCCGGAGTGAGGTTTCCATCCCCATTCCCACCGATGAGGCCCGTGCACCCACCCAGAACGAGGGTAAGGGTCGCGATCGTGGCCGTAACTCCAGCAGATAGGCGCACCATGTCCAGATGGCGCATCAGCGTGTCCAGCATGGCCCGCCGCGATTGGAGCGGCTTCATGTTGGCTTTCACAGCTGCGAGACCTCCGAGCATAAGGCCATCGTACAGCAACCGTCATGCCGCAAGGGATCGGAGCCGGCACAAATTCAACCTGCTGAGATGATTGAGGGTTAGCCGTGTTACACCTACATTGGCTATGAGGGGCTTGCCCCCCATGTGAGGACACTCGTCCCCTCCTGGTAACATATTGAAAACACGAGTCCAAGATGCGCAACATCAATCAGTTGGGATCGCATCGACTCGATCGATTCCGGCTAGGCGCCTGGCTGGGTCTACTGACCCGTGCTGTCAGCTGACGACAGATCGCTGGAGCTGGCGGGCGGTCTTCGACGTCCCGTCGTGACTCCAGCCCGGGGCCGCGAACATGTAGCCGAGCTTGGCGCGGAGTGTTGGCGCGCGCCGGACGTCGCGGATGATCGCGGCCCACTCGTGAAACCCGATCGTGATCACGTTGAACGACTTGATGTCCTTCGTGAGGCCATACACGACCGGGGCACGTTCGCGCGCGTAGGTTCCGAACAACCGATCCCAGACGATGAAGATGCCGGCGTGGTTGCGATCGAGATACTCGACGTTCTTGCCGTGATGAACGCGATGATGCGACGGCGTGTTCATCACCCACTCGAGCGGGCCGAGCGTGCGGATCGCCTCGGTGTGGAGCCAGTACTGATAGAGCAACGACCACGCCTGCGCGGTCAGGATCATCGCGGGTGAAAACCCGACGAGCGCGAGCGGTGCCCAGAAGACCGGCCCGCTGAACGGCGTCAGCAGCGTCTGGCGCAGCGCGGTCGACAGGTTGTAGCGCTCGCTCGAGTGGTGGTTGACGTGGATCGCCCACAACGCGCGCACCTCGTGATGGCTGCGATGGAACCAGTAGTAGCAAAGGTCCTCGGCGAACAGGAGCCCGAGCCACGACGCGAGTCCGAGGTCACCGAGGTCTACGAGGCGGTGCTGATAGAGTAGGGCGAAGAACGGGATCGAGAGCAGCTTCGCGAACCCGGAGATGACGACGTTCATGAGCCCGAACGACAGGCTCGCGATCGTGTCGCGGTTCTCGTAGCCGCGCACCTCGGGATGGCGACGGGCCCACATGCCCTCGATCACCATCGTGAGGATGAAGGCTGGAATCGCGTACAGAACGAGGTTCGACACCGCGCGCCCCTTTCCTTACGCTACCACGCCAGGTGAGAGTAGCCGCCATGACCCAACATGGTGGTGACATCATCGCCGACGTCCTCGCGAAGCACGGCGTGACGCACCTGTTCACGCTGTGCGGCGGTCACATCTCGCCGATCCTCACCGGCGCCGACGCGCGTGGGATCCGTGTCGTCGACGTGCGTGACGAGGGCAACGCGGTGTTCGCTGCCGACGCGGTCGCGCGGATGACCGGCACGTGTGGTGCCGCCGCGGTGACCGCGGGTCCGGGCGTGACGAACACGGTCACCGCGATCAAGAACGCGCAGATGGCACAGTCGCCGTTGATCCTGTTCGGCGGCGCCACCGCGACGCTGCTCAAGGGACGTGGGTCGCTGCAGGACATCGACCAGATGTCGGTGATGAAGCCGATCGTGAAGTGGGCGACCACCGTGAAGACGGTGCCGGCGCTCGCGCCGACGGTCGAGCGCGCGATCGCGATCGCGATGGACGGCGTGCCGGGACCGGTGTTCGTCGAGGTGCCGGTCGATCTGCTGTATCCGGAGTCGATCGTGCGCGGCTGGTACGAGAAGGAAGCCGGGCTCGGCAAGGCCAAGGGGATCGGTGGCAAGGCGCTCGAGCTCTACATCAAGGGCCATCTCTATCGACAGTTCCGCGGCCCGGCGATGCCGGAGCTCACGATGCCGCTGAAACTCCCGCACCTGCGTGGTGACAACTCGATCGAGAAGGCGGCCGAGGCCCTGCGTGGCGCGAAGAAGCCGGTGATCGTGGTCGGCAGTCAGGCACTCGTCGGCGTCCGCGATCCTGGCCGGCTGGCGCGCGCGATCGGCACGCTCGGCGCGCCGGTGTATCTCGCCGGCGTCGCGCGCGGCTTGCTCGGGCGCACGCACGAGCTCCAGCTCCGTCACAACCGCGGCGTCGCGCTGAAGGAA
>Ga0326726_10005144_pt1 | contig 11886 bp, 10 predicted proteins | sample MHFenrmetagenome_2_FD_207603 | JGI IMG/M metagenome (GOLD analysis project Ga0326726, IMG submission 207603) | Lab enriched peat soil microbial communities from Michigan Hollow, Ithaca, NY, United States - MHF15MN | ecosystem: Environmental > Terrestrial > Soil > Wetlands > Peat | place: USA...
CTTTCTCTATTTCAAATTCACCTAATACCTTTTGTACAGGCGATGAGACATAAATAACAACCACTTTAACATCTTCATTTTTAAAGATAGTTTTACGGAATTCAAATTTCTTTGAACCATCTAATATCTTTACAGCAAATTCTGGTTTAATGGCCAATAATACTTTCATCGCTACCTGACTTTTTAATTATCGCTATTAATTTATCCCAACTTAATTTACCAAATCCTCTTGGTAATTTATCCGGTCCTTCAATAACTCCTAAATCTAGAAGATCTTTCAAAGTTGGTCGCTTCGGGAAAGAGTATGCATATAAAAAATTCACAATGAACGGCTTTAATTTAGGAAAACGGTGCCAAAACTCAACTAGATTTTCTTTAGTCAAAACAGAGCGAAGGTAGGAAGCTTTTATCAAATCATTTTCACTTCTAATATTGTTGTTTATTGATTCAACTATCCCAAGAGTGGTCACAACTCCTTTATAAATTCCACCCGTTCGATAAAAAACAATTATAGCACCAGTATTAATGTTCCTTTCAAATGAATGGGAAATGTATACTTTTCTTATAGAGTTCCTATGCGGTTGGTTTTCAACAAAATCATCCGGTGACTCTGTTCTGAGAATTGAATCTGGGAACAATTCTGTGTGATATTCTGGCTTAATTGAAACAAAATAAACATCACTTAATTTAGAAAGGAACGGAAATGTACTTAGTGGATTGGCCTTATCTGCTATACCAGTAAAGTCACGAACAAAAACTAATTCGTCCCCGCTTTTTGTTTTTTTAATTCCCCATTTCTTGAAACCAAATTCTTCAAATTGACGTATGAGTAATTTCTGCCCAGGTCGTTTGTCAAAAATTGTAACATAAATTTCATCAACCTTTTGTTTTAACGCATTATCAAAAATTATTTTGAAAAATCTTTCACTAATGTTTAAACCAACCATCGAAACTTTAAATGTCCCAACTTTTAGTCTTTTCTTAGAAGGTAATACTGGATCAATGTCAGCATAATTTTCTTTCTCGCCCTCAACTTTTAAATATAAGAAGGCGCCAAGTTCCTCACCGTATTTACAAATATAAACGGGTTCATCAGCTTTACCATTAAACCATTTATCAAATTCATAATAATCTTCCCTGAAGTTATCAAAAAAACTTTCCTGCAATTTCATATTACCGAAATAATCTTTTTTAACACTCAGAACGATATAATCTATAAGTTCAGGATTCTCAGATATAATTTTCCCTAAAAATGATTCAATACTAAATACTTGAGATTGAATATTTATCATTTCAGCTTTATTTAATATTCCAGAGTCCTCAGTAATTAGAATATCGACTCGATTATTGATGAGTTCATTCAGGAGTTTTGAATCATTAATATCATTTTCAGTTTTATCTATTTTCTCATTAATGATTTTAATTAAGGGATGAATTGGTGCTTCTGTTTTCAGAATATTGTAATTATCTAATTTTATTGTGAATGACTTAACAGTTTGAGCATCTTGGTATTTTTTTATTTCCTGAATAGTAATTGGATGGACACACTTTCCATAATGAAGCTTGTCAAGCCACCTGAATAGCAAACCTATTTCTTGATTAACTACTCTGCCTGTTTCTCTATGAATAATAATATTTGTATCGAGTAAAACTCTCACGAAGCTTTTAAATGATTTTATAGATATTGGCCGTTTAAAAATATTGAAATTGAGGGAGTTGTAAAATCCGCTGGCATAATATTAGTTAAAAACCAAGCCTGAATATGCAATATGCGGTTTATTTAAATAACAATTATTTTTCAATAAGATTTAATAAATTTTATACTACAGCGTACCAAATTATTAAAAATGCAAGATTGGAAAGATTACATAGAACAAAAATTTATTCCTAAAGAAGATTATCTCTTAGAGTATAAATATAAAGATGTAAATGCCGGAGATAGATCATTCAAAATTGAAACAATAATAATTACACACAATAAAACCAAAACCTGGTTTAAATTTGTGAACTGCTATGGAACTTGGACATTACTAGATCATGTATGGTTTGGTAATCCCAGGACAAAATGTCGCCCACATATTTACTATCCTATTGAATTTAATAGACCTACAATAGAGGATGTAAATAATTTTCTTAAACCAGCATTTGAAGGTTGGTCTATTGAGGAACGTTATATTTTTTCCAAATACGTCGGGTCACGTTATATCAATAATTCAGCAGAATCCCATTTTTTAAGTCAATTTGACTTAAAAAGAGAAGACCTTTGGGTATGGGAAAAACTTGGTTGTATCGCTGGTTTATTAAATATGTTTGGGATAATTAACACTCTCATAAGCAAAAAAGAGTTTGGTAATGTAAAGCAAGTTGTAATTGAGCCAATAAATTCCCATCAAATAAACTAAATATTACTTTTCTAATGACTGCCATTTCCAATAAAAAATAATAAAATAATTTAACTTTGTGGATAGCAACTAATTCTAAATCACATCCCGTACTTATCAATAATCTCCTGTTTTGTCTTTCCGAGGATATCGTACTTCTTCCCTACCTTAATAAAAGCTGCGAGAGCTTTTTCAAGATGGTGTCTTTCGTGAGCAGCAGATAACTGTGTTCTTATCCTCGCCTGTCCTTTTGGAACTACCGGGAAGAAGAAACCGACAGCATAAATTCCTTCAGCATAAAGATCTTTTGCAACATCCTGTGACAGCTTTGCATTAAAAAGCATAACCGGAACAATTGCAGTTTCACCTTCTTTAATAATGAAACCGGCATCGGTTAAACCTTTTCTCCAGAATTTAGAATTCTCTTCAAGCTTGTCGCGTCTTTCTGTTGACCTGGAAATAATATCGAGAACGCGCAAAGCACCTTCGACAATTACTGGAGCAACTGTGTTTGAGAAAAGATAAGGACGAGCTTTCTGTCTGCACATCTCAACAATTTCTTTTCTTCCGGAAACACATCCGCCGCTAGCACCGCCGAGTGCTTTGCCCAAAGTTGTTGTGATGATATCAATCTTTCCGAGAACTCCGCAATGTTCCTGCGTGCCTCTTCCTGTTCTTCCAATGTAACCGCTTGCGTGTGAGTCGTCCATAAAAACCATCGCATTATATTTTTCTGCAAGCTCAACAATTTTATCCAGCTTTGCCAGGTCGCCATCCATTGAGAATGCACCGTCGGTAATAACCATTCTCAATCTTTTATTCTGGTGAAGCTGAAGCTTTTCTTCAAGGTGAGCCATATCAGAATGTTTGAATGAATCGTTCTGCGCTTTGCACAAACGCATTCCGTCAATGATAGATGCGTGAACAAGCCTGTCTGCAATCATCACATCCTGTTCAGTTAGTATTGCTTCGAAGACTCCGGCATTTGCATCCATACAGGAAGGAAAAAGAATCGTATCTTCAGTTCCGAGAAACTCTGTAAGTTTTTTCTCAAGCTCTTTGTGAATATCCTGAGTTCCACAGATAAATCTTACTGAAGACATTCCATAACCTCTCACATCGAGTCCATCGTGTGCAGCTTTCACAACTTCAGGATGGGATGAAAGTCCCAGATAATTATTTGCACACATATTAATTACTTTTTTCTTTGCCGAGCCGATCGGAAATTCAACTTCTATCTCAGAATCCTGCGGAGCGCAAATTGCTCTTTCTTCTTTAAAGATACCCTGAGATTTTAAATCTTCAAGCTGATCGGAATAAACTTTTCGAACGTCTGTATTGTATGCCATTTTCTTTACTCCTTAACATTAAATTCTTTAAGAAGATTTACTATGTTGTTTACACTGTCAAATGCTTCAGGTGAAGCTTTTGCATCGGGAATCTGGATGTTGTATTTGGTTTCAAGGAAAACTTTTAAAGAAACCATCGAAAATGAATCAACTATACCACCAGAGATCAAAGGTGTATCGTAAATGATTTCCCTATCGTCGTCAGTTTCCAGGTATTCATTTTTTACGTATTGAAGAATTGTGTCTTTTATTGATGCCATAATTTTTAACTCCGTTTATGTTGTTTTGAATTTCTTTCTTCTACATGCTGAACTCGTTTCAGCATCTGTGGTTCTAATTCTGAGATCCCGATACAAGCCTGCCTGTCCGGCAGGCAGGTTCGGGATAAACTTCACATATCATTTTCCAGCGTAGAAATATCTCCAATCTCTTCACCCCACTCTTTTGCACGAAGAACACGACGCATAATTTTTCCGCTGCGTGTCTTGGGCAGTGAATCCACAAACTCAATTTCCTGAGGCATTGCAAGTGCGGAAAGTTTCTTTCTTACAAAATTCATTATATCAAGCTCAAGCATTTTGTTAGCTTCATTTCCGGGTTTGAGTGCAATGAATGCCTTAACAACTTCCATATTCATCGGATCAGGTTTTCCAACGACAGCAGATTCAGCAACTGCAGGATGTTCAAGCAATGCTGATTCAATTTCAAAAGGACCGACGAGATGTCCTGCAGTGTTAATTACATCATCATCTCTTCCGACAAACCAGAAATAACCTTCTTCATCAATACTTGCCCTGTCGCCGCAGAGATACCAGCCATTCTGAAATTTCTTTTTGTAAGTTTCTTCATTGTTCCAATAGCCTCTTAACATTGCAGGCCAGCCGGGTTTCAGTGCAATCATCCCGACAATTCCTCTTTTCTCAATCGGCTGATGAGTTTTCAAATCAACAACTGTTGCCGTGATACCTGGGAAAGCTTTTCCCATCGAGCCGGGTTTTATTTTCATTCCTGGGTAATTGCTGATAACTATGCTGCCTGTTTCTGTCTGCCAATAAGTATCGAGGAAAGGCAAACCGAAAGCTTCTTTCGACCAGATAACTGCTTCTGCATTCAACGGTTCCCCAACACTTGCCAGATGACGAAGTGAAGACAGAACATGTTTTTTCACTACTTCTGTTCCCTCTTTCATTAAAGCACGGATTGCTGTCGGTGCAGAATACCAGATTGTAATTTTATGTTTCTCGATAAACTTATACCATGTTTCAGCTTTGAAGCCTGCATCAAGCACACATTGAGTTGCAGCATTCGCCCACGCACCGATAATTCCGTACGAAGTTCCTGTCACCCAACCCGGATCAGCAGTGCACCAGTAAATATCTTCATCTTTAATATCTAGAACATACTTTGCAGTTATGTATTGTGAGATCAATGAATAATGAACGTGCTGTGCACCTTTTGGTTTTCCCGTTGTTCCCGAAGTGTAATGAAGAACAGATGGAGTTTCCGCTAACGAAGGATAAATTTTGAAATCATTAACTCTTTCTGCTTTATCCATATGAAAAGCAATTTCTTTTTCTCTGAGCGGTTTACTTCCATCATCATCAACTACAATAATATTTTTTAATGAAGGTAGCTGTTCAACTATGTTTCTGACTTTAGCCAGGTGTTTTTTCTGAGTGAAGATAGCTGATGTTTGTGCGTCTTGAAGACGTGTAAGAAGTGATTCAGAGCCGAATGCAGAAAACAACGGTTGTGCAATAGCACCCATCTTCAATATTCCGAGAAAGCCAAAATAAAGTTCGGGAACTTTATCCATGAATAAACAAACTCTGTCACCAAGATTTATTCCAAGTTTTTGCAAAAATGTTGCAATCGTATTCGTAAGTATTCGCATATCATCAAATGTGTATCTCTTTTCTTCACCATCATAACCTTCCCAGATGAGTGCGAGCTTTTTAGCTTTACCCATTCGGCAGATTCGGTCAGTGCAATATTCCCCTATGTTAATTACATCCCCATCTTTATATCCAAGTTCATTTCGGGAAATTTCCCAGGAAAAATTTTTGTATTCATCTTCATAGGATTTCATATTTGGCTGGTTGTTTGGCATTGAGGTATTTCTCCCTGTATAGATTTTTCAGAATGTGAGAAAATTAATAATTAACTTATTCAAATTTAACTAAAATTAATTATTGGATTAAGCTATTTAAGAGGATTATTAGTTTGATTTCTTATTAATTTTGAATTAATAATTCAATTCATATTAAAAAGAGATCTTAAAAATGAAAAGCAGAATTGAAATCCAAAAAGGCGACATCACCAAACTAAAAGTTGATGCAATTGTAAATGCAGCCAACACTTCACTTCTCGGCGGTGGTGGAGTAGACGGTGCAATCCATCGTGCTGCGGGACCAGAATTGCTTGAGTTCAACAGAAAACTTGGCGGATGCAGAACCGGTGAAGCAAAAATTTCTCCGGGTTTCAAACTTCAGGTAAAATATATTATTCATACTGTTGGTCCCGTTTGGAATGGAGGAAAGAATAATGAAGATAATCTTCTTACAAATTGTTATAAAAATTCTTTGAAGTTAGCAGTTGGAAACGGAGTTAAAACAATAGCATTCCCTGCCATCGGCACTGGAGTTTATCGCTTTCCATTGGAAAGAGCAACAATGATTGCAACAACAGAAGTGAGAAAGTTTATGGAGAAGAATAAATCTATCGAGAAAATAATTTTTGTTTGCTTTGATGAAGAGACTTATCAGGTTTATAAGAATATTCTGGAAGAATAATTTTATCTGAGAAAAATAATCGCGGTTCCCATCACAGCTACGAATGCACCAATTATCGCTTTCCAATCCAGCTTTTCTTTAAAATAAAATCTAGAGATAGGCAACATAATTATAGGCATAGTTGCCATCAGCGTGGAAGCAATTCCGACTTTTGCGTACTCAATTGCGATTAAACTCCCGGTAATTCCAAGCACTGGTCCGAAGATGGTTCCAATTAAAATTACTTTAGTTGAATAGCTGTCTTTCGGATAAATCCTGATCGGATTTTTGTATCTTCTGAATGTTGCAGCTAAAAGAAGAATAATTATTGAAGCGGAAAATAATCTAATGAAGCTTGCAGCAAAACCATTCAACTCTCCTCCCTGAAAAGCATATTTAGCAAAGATCAATCCGCTTGCCTGACCAAGCGCACCGAGGAATCCATAAAAAATACCGATTTTACTTATTGTGATTTTCTTTTCTTCAGGGATCTTTCTTTCTAAAACTACAATTAATATTCCTGCAATTGTCAGCAGCATCCCAAACATTCCAAGCAATGAGATAATTTCATTCAGGAAAAAGAATGCAAGTATTGTGCTGAGGACTGGTACTGAAGCCATTATTATTATTCCAAGTCTTGCACCAATTAGCTGGAATGATTTGAAGAGAAATGAATCACCAAGAACTAATCCCAGTATTCCACTAATAACTAAGTTAGAAATCTGATTAAAAGTTAAAGCGAGGCTAACTCCAAAAACTCCAACTATTGAAATTAGCATTATGCTTGCAAGAACCATCCTATCAATGTTTACCTGAAGGGCACCAACTCTTCTTGCAGCATTCGTAAACGCATACGAAGTTATAGACCAGCAGCAAGCTGTAGCGAGCGCGCTTATTTCACCAACGTAGTTCAAAATTGGCTATAACGAATTAATTATATTGAAAGTGACACATAATTCAAATGGGAAACGGTAATGCGAAACGAAAATGAACTTTGTCAAAAACTCATAAACTAAAATACATTTTGTATTCAAACGGATGAGGCATAGTGCCTATTGACAGAACTTCTTCCCTTTTTACTCTTACCCATTGTTCAAGCAGCTCATCAGAAAAAATATTTCCCTGCTTTAAAAATTTGTTATCAGCTTCCAGGGCATCCATTGCTTCTGCAAGACTTCTTGGGAGAAAATGGATCTTGTCAACGGATTCATCTTCTAAAAAGTTTTTGTCATAAGGTCCGAATCCTTCTTTGACAGGATCTATCTTTTTAACCACACCATCTATACCCGCTAGCAATATTGCTATCATTCCAAAGTAAGGATTCATTGTTGCATCAGGTGGACGGTATTCAAATCTTGTTTCATCAGGATTGATTACATATTGAGGTATCCGAACAGCAGAAGCTCGGTTTCCCTGCCCAAATGTAAGTGCAACAGGAGCTTCAAAACCGGGAACAAGTCTTTTGTAAGAATTGGTACTTGGATTTGTAAATGCTGACACAGCAGGTCCGTGCTTTAGTAAACCACCGATGAAATATTTTCCCATTTCGCTAAGATGTGCGTAAGCACCTTTTTTGTAAAAAACATTTTTACCCTTTTTAGTTAAATAGAGATGCAGATGCAAACCATTTCCCGACTGCTGGTACATCGGTTTTGGCATAAGGGTTATGTGCAGACCGTGTTTCTCAGCAAAGTTGTACAGAATGTATTTGGTTGTTACAATATTATCACCCGAAGTAAGCAGATCGGCAAAAAAAGTTTCAATTTCCTGTTGCCCTCTTTCGCCAACTTCGTGATGATGATATTTCACCTTCACTCCCTGTTCAATTAAAAGCTTTGTGAGCTGATCCCTGAAATCATCGTACTCGTCAAAAGGATTAGCTGCATGATACGCTTTCTTGTAAAACTCTTCAACGTGTTCGACTTTATAATAGGAGGTTGATGTACGAGTATCGTATTCAACGTTTGAAAAAATATAAAATTCGAATTCCGGACCCCACCAGGATTTATCGGCACCTGTCACTTTCTTTAACAAGGCTTCAGCCTGCTTGGCAAGGAATCTTCCGTCCTGGTCAAATGGAGATCTTTTATCATCAGTTAAAAGAATATGTGAAAAGAAACTCAGAGTTGGTGCATCACGGAATGGATCGATGGTTGCAGTATTCAAGTCAGGAATAAGAACCATATCGCTGTTCTCAACTTTCCTGAAACCATAGCTCGACCCATCGAAACCAACACCTTCTTTTACAATCTTCTTTAATGTATCATCATAAACGGGCAGGGAAATGTGATGCAATCTTCCAACAAGGTCCAGAGCCTTTAAGTCGATAACCTGGATTTTATTTTTCTTGATTAGTTGTTCGCATTCGTTAAAAGAATTGTTTGGCATAAAATCCTCTGAAGAAATCATTAGTAAAAAGATTCCGGCTTTCGCCGGAATGACAATTGCAAGATCAGACTACTATTCCCCAAAATTCACTGCAGCTATTCCCGGGAAAATTGCAGTGGTATCAAGCTCTTCTTCAATTCTTAAAAGCTGATTATACTTTGCAATTCTATCTGTCCTGGAAAGTGAGCCCGTTTTTATTTGTCCCGCATTTGTTGCAACCGCAATGTCGGCAATAATCGTGTCTTCGGTCTCACCCGAACGATGACTTATAACGTTTGTGTATCCAGCAGTCTTCGCCATCTCAATTGCATCGAGTGTTTCTGTTAAAGTACCAATCTGATTTACTTTAATAAGAATCGAATTTGCTATTCCTTCTTCGATACCTCTTATAAGTCGTTTTGTATTTGTAACGAATAAGTCATCTCCAACTAGTTGAATTTTATCACCAAGCTTTTCCGTTAAAAGTTTCCAGCCATCCCAATCATCTTCGGCCAGTCCATCTTCTAAAGAAATAATTGGATATTTGTTTACCCAATTAGCCCAGTAGTCAACCATTTTTTCAATCGGAATTTCTTTATTGGGTTCTGATTTAAAAAGATGATATGCATTTCTCTCTTTAATGAAGAACTCACTAGCTGCGGGGTCGAGAGCCATAAAAATTTCCTGTCCAATTTTGTAACCTGTCTTTTGAACTGCTTCGAGGATAACTTCTATAGCTTCTTCATTAGAACGTAAACTTGGGGCGAAACCTCCTTCATCACCAACAGCAGTATTCAATCCCTTCGATTTCAAAACAGAAGCCAGTGCATGAAAAGTTTCTGCACCCATCCTGAGCGCTTCTGCAAAACTTGGTGCACCAACCGGCATAATCATGAATTCCTGGAAGTCGACATTGTTATCTGCGTGCTTTCCTCCATTTAATATATTCATCATCGGTACGGGAAGTGTGCGTGCATTTGTACCGCCAATATATCTGTAAAGTGGAAGATCGAGTGTTTGTGCTGTGGCTTTTGCACACGCAAGTGACACTCCGAGAATTGCGTTAGCGCCGAGATTTGATTTATTTTCTGTTCCATCAAGATTTATTAAAAGCTGATCAATAGCAATCTGGTCAGCAGCATCAAGTTCAATTATCTGATCAGCGATTTTTTCATTTACATTTTCAACTGCTTTCAATACTCCCTTACCATTATAACGTGCTTTGTCTCCGTCTCTCAGTTCAACAGCTTCGTGTTCACCGGTTGAAGCACCGCTAGGCACAGCAGCTCTTCCTATAATTCCGCTCTCAAGCATCACTTCTACTTCGATGGTTGGATTCCCTCTCGAATCGAGTATTTCTCTTGCTAGTACATCTACAATTGTTGTCATTTTATTCTCCGAATAGATTTCAATAATTTTCAAAATTTGTAAGTGGAAAATTACCGAACTCGTCTTGGCGAAGCAAGCCGTAGCCAGAAGGTGAAGGAAAATGAAAGAAATTAAACAGTTCATAACTTCGATTATCCCTTACTAAAAAATATAGAATTCTAACTCCCTTCGTCAAAAAAATCTTGTTAGTTGAGTAGTTTAATTTATCTTTCAACCCCATATTATTTTACTTATTTAAAAATGAAAGAGAAATACAGTTTCAGAGCTTATCTTGCATGGATAACTATCTGCATTGTTTGGGGGACTACATACCTGGCGATAAGAATTGGAGTAGCAGAACTGCCTCCAATGTTATTTGCAGGATTCCGATGGTTGATTGCAGGTTCATTGATGACTATTCTTTTAAATTTAAGAGGATACACGCTTCCAAAACTTAAAGAGCTAAAGCATCTGGCAATTGTTGGAATTTTACTGATAGGTATTGCAAACGGTTTAGTCGTAGTTGCTGAACAATGGCTGCCCAGCGGATTAACTGCACTGATTTTAAGTTCACTCCCCTTTTGGGTTGTAGGATTAGAGTCGTTGCTTCCTAAAGGACCGAAAATAAACTGGTTAATTATTTCAGGATTGGTTTTGGGAACCTCGGGAGTGATTTTAGTTTTTATCAGAGATTTAAATGTCACTTTAGAATTTAACATTTTACTTGGAGGTATATGTCTTCTGGGTGCAGTAATTTCCTGGTCAGCTGGCAGTCTTTACTGGAAATACAAACAATCTAACGTACGTCCGTTAATGGGTGCTTCCGTTCAAATGCTTATTGCCGGATTTCTGCAGACTCTTTTAGGATTTGCATTCGGTGAGCATAACAATTTTCATCTTACACAAAATGGATTCTTGGCACTAGGCTATCTGATTTTATTTGGTTCAGTCTTAGGTTATGCTTCATATATTTATTCCGTTACGAATCTTCCACTGTCGCTGGTTTCAACTTATGCGTACATAAATCCCATCATTGCAATATTGCTTGGCTGGTACATCCTCGATGAACCGCTGACGATCACTGTTTTTGTTGCTTCGGGGTTAATCTTGTTAGGCGTTGCACTTGTTAAAAGGGGAAGCACAGTAGCTCTGAAAAACTAAACAAGTTCTTCCTGTTGCTTTACGTTGTGTAAGGATTAGCAATTAAATCAAATGTTTATTTGTTACATCTAATGAACAAGTTCTACAATAAATTGCTTTCATTATGAATATCGGAAAAGTAATTAATATAGCGAAGGAAAAGAAGTACTTGATTTTAGAAATAACTAAGCTTGAGGAGCTTCTGGTACATTAAAAAATTGTATTTTTTTTATAACCTCTGTACCCTGAAAATCTTTCTAGTAACTCGAGCTCTTCCAGATAACGCCAGAATAAAACATTTGCAATAAAAAGTAAAGTCAGTACAAACGAATAAAGGCCTCCAAAATAAATTGGTAATCCGAGCAACCAGAGTATAAAAGCTAAATACATCGGATGTCTGATTTTTGAATAGATCCCGGTTGTGATAAGATCACCAACATAAGTTTCAAGTGACTTGATGGTAAACAAAGCTGTGATAAAAAGAAACAGACCAACAATAAATAACAAAAG
>Ga0326726_10005145_pt1 | contig 11880 bp, 10 predicted proteins | sample MHFenrmetagenome_2_FD_207603 | JGI IMG/M metagenome (GOLD analysis project Ga0326726, IMG submission 207603) | Lab enriched peat soil microbial communities from Michigan Hollow, Ithaca, NY, United States - MHF15MN | ecosystem: Environmental > Terrestrial > Soil > Wetlands > Peat | place: USA...
AATCCGCCCAGATACCCGCCGCACGGCGAGGTCCCTACGGCGCACGAACGATTCGCTTCTCTTGGCTACTCTGGTCCAAGGTGCGAGAACCGAATACGCCCGTCTTGAGTAGTGTCGGTGGGTCTGGGGGATTCTATAGCCGGAAATGTGTACTCGAAGGCGCGCTATGCTGCCTTCGGTTGTGAAGCTCGGTGCGGTTCTTGCAGGGAAGTATCTTCCGGGAGTATGGGAGGAGTCCCATAATCCCTGATCGCGGCCAAGGGGTCACGAAATCGCGGCTGCTAACCGCGCAAATTCCTCGGCCGTCAGTTGTTCGGCGCGGCGTTCCAGCAAATCCCCACACTGGCCACGCAATCGCTCCCAGTGCTGAGGTGAAAGCTCAGGGAGCTTCTTGAGATTGTTGCCCAGCGTCTTGCGCTTCTGCGCAAAGGCGCGTTGAACGACGAACTCAATGCCGGGAACTTCCAAAAGCCCCGGTGTCGTGGGTTGGAATTCGACCCACATGACCGTCGACGTCACACGCGGCGGTGGATAAAACGCACGCGGGGGAATGTCGAACAATGCCTTGCCGCGGGCGTGCATCTGGAACCACACCGAGGATGAGGCGCGATCCCTCTCGCCCGGCCCCGCCAGGAGCCGCCGCACGACTTCGCGTTGCAGTGTAAGCACCGCACCGGGAAATCGCTCGCTACGGGCAAAGGCCCACTCAAGAATCGCGTGACCGATGCCGAAAGGCAGGTTTCCCACCAACCAACTGGGGTTGAGCGGTTCGGCGTTGTCAGGCAGATTGAGAATGTCCGCGAAAATGACCCGCACCGGACCACCGGTGGGGAATTTCTTCTTCAGCATCCCCACCATGCGACTGTCTTTCTCGACGACCCAAACTCGCTCGTGCCCACGAATCAATGGCACCAGCCGCTCGGTAATAAATCCCTTACCTGGTCCGATTTCGTAGATCAGATCATCGCTCTTGATAGGGAGCGAGGTAGCGATCCGGTCGGCGATCGAACCATCAATGAGGAAATTCTGTGAGAGTGATTTGCGCGCGGTCAGCTTCGGCTTGCCTGACGCCTTGGGGCGTTCTCTGGTCGGTGTCGATTTCCCCATCGTGGGCCTCAATTAACCGCAATCCGGAACAACCGTGCGGCGTTTTCATCGGTCGCGCGAGAAATCTCTTCAAGCGATGACACACGCAGCTCCGCCAGCTTCTGCGCCACCAGCGCCACGTGGGCCGGCTCGTTGCGCTTGCCCCGATGCGGATGCGGAGTTAGAAATGGACAGTCAGTCTCCAACAGTACACGATCAGCGCGGACCTTTTGCCCCACAACGGCCATGGTTGCATTCTTATATGTGAGGATTCCGTTCACCGAGATGTAGTATCCGAGATCGATGGTGCGTTGGGCCTCTTCGACGGTACCGGAAAAGCAGTGGAATACGCCACCAAGGTCGAACGCCTCTTCGTCGAGCAGAATCTCGAAAATGTCCTCGAAGGCGTCCCGGTTGTGGATGACAATCGGGAGTTTCAGTTCGCGGGCAACGGCGATCTGCCCGATCAGCGCCCGCTTCTGCGCATCCCGAGGCGAATGATCGCGGTAATAGTCGAGCCCGATCTCGCCGATGGCCACCACTTTGGGGTGCGATGCGAGTTTCTCTAGGCGTGCCGACGAGGATTCCCCTTCCCAGATCTTGGCGTCATGGGGGTGGACACCGAGAACCGCGTACATGTTCGGGTACTGATCTGCCAGCTTCAGAACGCGTTCGCAGGAGTCGAAATCGGTGGCAATATTAATGATCGTGTGAATCCCGGCTTCATGCGCCCGACTCACCACCGCGTCGCGATCGGAATCGAAATCCGGAAAATCCAAGTGGGCATGTGTGTCGATCATGGAATTACAGTAGGGGGAGGGCGAGGCCCGCAGGCGCCGAGCCTGCTCTTTGAAATCCCTTGCGGACAAGGGGCTTTCAGCCCCTTGCGGGCGCACATCCGTGCGCCCCTACGAATTTCGCTGACGTCCCACTCACGTTGAATGAGCAAGAGCAGGCTCTCCGCCGCGGCGGATCGCCCTTCCTCATCGCTCAATTATGTGATGCCGCTCCCCGGCTCGATCGGGCCATCGGTGGTCAACAATCGCAGCGTCTCGCCCTGCGACGCGGCCAGAAGCATGCCATTCGATTCAACGCCTCGGATCTTCGTGGGTTTCAGGTTGACCAGGACAATGATCGTCTTGCCGATCAGATCTTCGGGCTTGTAATGAAGTGCAATGCCCGACACAATCTGACGTGTCTCCGTCCCAATCGCGACCTGCAGCTTCAGAAGCTTGTCGGCCCCCTCCACCTTCTCGGCGGCGACCACCTGCGCCGTGCGCAGTTGCGTCTGACGGAACTGGTCAATCGTGACCACATTCGCCGCGGCTTCGTCGGTCTTCTTTGCTTCGGGAGCAGGAGTCGTCGTCACGTTCACTTTCTCCAATCGTGGAAAGATAGGCGCCTCGAGATGGAACGGGCCCGGGCATCTCGGTCGCTTCAAGTGATCTTGAGAGTAGTACCCACTGAGACCACGGTTCAACTCGCCTTCGGGGTCCAAATAACCAAACGACTTGAGGATAAGTCGAGCCTTAGAGGGAACTATCGGCGAAAGAAGTATCGCTGCGAGCTTTGCGGATTCAGCCGCGGTCGAAAGTACTGAGCGCAACTCGTTCTTCTTGCCCAGTTTCGCAAGGTTCCACGGCTTGTTTAGTTCAAGATACAGGTTTGTGTCCTTAACCAGATCTAGCGCAGCGGCTATAGCCGCGTTCGGATTGACTCCTGTCGCGTGACGCAATCCAAGAGCAACCTCTGCATGTTGATCCGATAGGACCGCGTCCGCGAAGTTGATGCAGGCGCTCTCTCGAGCACCCGACTTTTCATCCGACCAAAGCAGATCGTCAACTTGAAGCGTCTCGCCAAAATTCTGATTTATCAGAGAAACTACGCGAGACACAAGGTTTCCCAGATCATTCGCCAGGTCGGCATTGAATTGCCGAATAAATTCGTCTGCCTTCAAGTCACCATCTTGGCCAAATTGGAACTGCGTGAGCAAGAGGTACCGCGCCCCATCCGGCCCGAACTGATCGACCATCGTGTGCGGGTCCAGCGTATTCCGCAATGTCTTGCTCATCTTCTGGCCGTTCACGGTGAAATACCCGTGAATGAAGATTGTCCCCGGTGGTTTCTCACCGATGGCCAGAAGCATCGCTGGCCAGAAGACGGCGTGGAACTTGAGGATGTCCTTCGCCATCAGATGCAAGACCTGGGCGTCCTTCCACCACTTGCTGAATTCCTTCTCGTTGTCCCCGTAGCCGATCGCAGTGATATAGTTGGGCAGCGCGTCCACCCAGACGTACGCGTTCTGCGACGGATCCCACGGGATCGGAATCCCCCAATCGACTTTCTCGCGTGAAATCGAGAAGTCCTCGAGCCCCTGCTTGAAGAGACCCAATACTTCGTTCTTGCGCTCGGCCGGGAGGATTCGAATCTGATCGGATTCGATCAACCGCCGCACGTCTTCGAGGTAGGCAGTCAGACGGAAGAAATAGTTCTTCTCCCGCAACTCCTGCGGCTTAGTCAGGTGATTCGGACACAAACCATCGACCAGTTCCTTCTCGGTGATGAATTTCTCACAACCGAGGCAATACAGGCCGATGTACTCGCCTTCGTACACAACCGGCTTGCCATCCGGTCCCTTTGCGGCGCGGAGGCGTTCGAGCATCTTGACGACGCCCTTCTCATGCCGCTTGTCGGTGGTGCGGATGAAGTAGTCGTACTTGATATCGAGGCGCTTCCACGCCTCCTGGAAATGCTGGGCATGCAGATCACACCACTGCTGCGGCGTCATCCCGCGTTCGCGCGCCGCCTCCGACACCTTGGCCCCGTGCTCATCGGTGCCGGTCAGAAAGAACGCCTCGCGTCCCAGCAGGCGGAAGGCGCGCGTGAGGAAATCGGCGACGATCGTCGTGTACGCGTGCCCGACATGCGGCTTGTCGTTCACGTAGTAGATCGGCGTCGTGATGTAGATGGGTTGATTCTCGCTTGTCATCGCTTCTGACCCCCGTCAGGGACGGGCCTGCCCAAAACACGGAAGGGGCATAACGCCCCTTTACCCAACCAATATGTACGATGCCGTGCCCTCGAACAATTGCCTTTGGGCCTCACTCAAACCACGAGTCGCGCCTGTCCTGCACCCGCTTGACCTCTTCAAGTGGCACCTTGCTGGTGCGCCCATCTTGCAATCGCACGGTGATTTGTTCACGCAGGACACTGATCCCCTCGATCTTGCCCGGACCCTCGGCTGTCTCCCACGGCAATCCCACGTCGGGATACAGCTTCGTCGCCTCTTTGTAATACCCGCTCTCGTAACGGAGGCAGCAGAGTAGACGGCCGCAATTGCCGGAGATCTTCGCGGGGTTGAGCGACAAATTCTGATCCCGCGCCATTTGCGTCGTGATCGGCTCAAACTCCTTCAGGAACAGCGTGCAGCACTGCTCGAACCCGCAGATGCCGATGCCGCCCACACGACGCGCTTCGTCCCGCGCCCCAATTTGACGAAGCTCGATGCGCGTCTTGAAAACCCCGGCCAGATCCTTCACCAGGGCACGGAAATCGACGCGCTTATCTGCGGTGAAATAGAAGGTCATCTTGTTGCGGTCAAACTGCCACTCGGCATCGACCACTTTCATCTCGAGGCGACGCTCCTCCACCATGCGGCGGCAGGTTTGACGCGCCTCCAATTCATCGGTGCGATTGGTGGAATCTCTGGTCAACTCATCCGGCGAAGCGGCACGGATGATTGGCAGCGGTTTCACTCTGGTGTCGCGTGCCCGCTCAGCCGACAATTTCAAAATCACACGCCCAAGATCCTCGCCCCGTTCCACCTGGACAATGACCGGCTGGCCAATCGTCAAGGGTAGGTCGTAGGGATCGCGGTAATATTCTTTGCGCGCTCCTTTGAACTCGACCAGATACACCGGATGCGATCCCGGTGATATGCTGGTCACTTCCGGCGTCGGCTGTGATTCTTCTGGCAGTGACTGTTCGTCCACGTCAATTCAACCGATCAGCCGCCCCGAGGCGGCATCTGTTCAATTACCCGGTGAAAACAGGGCAAGTCAAGGGGAGGTTCCCCCCGGTGAGGCTAGGGGCAGCGCAACCGCCGCCGCAACGCCAGAAATGTCCCCGAAATCGCGTGCCGGTCGGCCACGTTGACGTACAGCGTCCCGCGCCCATTCTGTAAAATCCTCCAGCACGCCCAACCGGTTTCGAGGTCCGGAAGCGGCGCGCCGTCGGTCCGCTGTGACTCGCGTGCGCCAATTCTGCCACAGTCCTGCAACAGGCAGAGACCCCAGACATCAAACGCTTGCAAGGCAGCATCAAAACCCACCCCCGATCTTCCCGATGGAAAGGTGGTGGCAATTTGGGAGAGTAACGCGGGTGTCTTGGCCGTGAATGCTCCTCGCCAAAGCTCGCCGACAACTTCGCGCCATGCCTTGGCTTCTTCCGTCGCCAGACGAAGAGCATTCCCCCATCCACCACCGCACAGATGTGCGACCGTGGCGGCGGCTTCGGAGTCGAGGCCGCGTCCGTCCGCCAGTCGCTTGGCAATTGTCGCCGGATCTACAGGTACAAAACGCACCATCTGGCAGCGCGAAATGATGGTGGATAGGAGGCGCTCGGGAGACGACGACGTCAGAATGAAATAGGCGTTCGGCGGCGGTTCTTCAATCGTCTTCAGTAGGACGGATTGATGATCATCGTTACCGGTCTTATCGGCTGAATCGATGATGACGACCTTCGCCCCGCCTTCTACCGAGGTCTTGCTCAACTCAGAGATGACGGCTCGAATCCGATCGATTGTGATGTACGCGCGGCGATCAAAGCGCACGACCGCGAACGGATCATCCCGCTTGGCGGCAAGAAAGACACTCTGCGCCTCTTCCGATTTCGACGGGACCGGGTACAGAAGATGCAGATCCGGATGGGTGCCAAGCGTAACCCGCTGGCAATCGCGGCACGTTCCGCACGGGTCCGCCCCGGCGTGCTCACGGCACAGAAGCCAGCGCGCCACCCATTGCGCCGCCGCCCACTTCCCGACACCATCCGGCCCGCAAAGCAACAGCGCTCGAGGCAAAAGACCGGAAGTTGCCGCCTGTCTTAGGGTACGCTCAGCCGCCTTCTGTTCCCAGAATGACGGGATCGGGGCCGTGCCACTGTCCGCCTGATCGACCACGAGGACTCGCCTGTTATCGCTTCATCGAATCGAGGAAGCGCTCATTGTTCTTGGTCTTGGCCATGCGATCGACGAGGAATTCCATCGCCTCAACCGGATTCATGTCCGAGAGGAATTTCCGCAGGATCCAGACTTTGTTCAACGTGTCCTCATCGAGCAGCAATTCTTCCTTACGCGTCGACGACCGGTTCAAGTCGATCGCGGGAAAGATGCGCCGGTTGGCCAGACGGCGGTCGAGGACCAATTCCATGTTGCCGGTGCCCTTGAACTCTTCGAAGATGACCTCGTCCATCCGCGAGCCGGTTTCGATCAAGGCCGTCGCGACGATTGTCAGCGAACCGCCCTCCTCGACATTTCGTGCGGCGCCGAAGAATCGCTTCGGACGCTGCAATGCGTTGGCGTCGACACCGCCCGAGAGAATCTTCCCGGAGTGCGGCACCACCGCGTTGTGGGCGCGCGCCAGACGCGTGATCGAATCGAGCAGAATGACCACGTCCTGCTTGTGTTCGACCAGACGCTTGGCCTTTTCGATCACCATGTCCGCCACCTGCACGTGCCGTTCGGCAGGCTCATCGAAGGTTGATGAAATCACCTCGCCCCGCACCGACCGCTTCATATCGGTCACTTCTTCGGGACGCTCGTCGATCAGAAGCACCATCAACTTCACGTCGGGGTGATTGGTTGTAATCGAGTTGGCGATCTTCTGGAGGATGATCGTCTTACCGGCTTTCGGCGGCGACGTGATCAGTCCGCGCTGCCCGCGCCCGACCGGCGTCAACAAGTCGATGATGCGCGTCGACATGTCCTTGGGATCGGTCTCGAGGTTGAACTTGGTTTGCGGGTAGAGCGGGGTCAAGTTGTCGAAGAGAATCTTGTGTTTGGCGACGTCGGGATTCTCGAAGTTGACCGCCTCGATCTTCAGAAGCGCGAAATACCGTTCCGTCTCCTTCGGCGGACGCACCTGCCCGGAAATCGTGTCGCCGGTGCGCAGATCAAAACGCTTGATCTGCGAGGGCGAGACATAGATGTCGTCCGGCCCGGGGAGATAGTTGTAGTCCGGCGAACGCAGGAACCCGTAACCTTCCTCAAGGATCTCCAGTACCCCCTCGGCAAAGATGAGTCCGTCTTTCTCGGTGTTCGCTTCGAGTATCTTGAAAATCAACTCCTGCTTGCGTAACCCGGACACGCCGGGGATGTCGAGCTTTTCGGCGATCTCCAGAAGCTCGGCGATTGTCTTGGCTTTCAGTTCTAAAATATCCACGTAAGACCACCTCCGCGGTCTTGGGGCATCCAAACGGGGTGCCCAATTTGGTTCAATGTCGATGCTGTTAATGTTGGCCCAAGCAAGCGGGCCTGATTGAGGGGCGTATGTGGCTGGGGCGCGATCGCCCGGCGCTTCAGCGGTCAATCATCCGGCAACTCCCGGCACGGCGCATCCCCCCACAGCTTTTCCAATCCATAGAAATCGCGTGAACGGGGGAGAAATATGTGAACGACCACATCGACGTAGTCGACGAGAATCCATCCCGTGCCACGGTATCCCTCCGTGTGCCAGGGGCGGATATCCTTTTCATTGAACGTGTCGGTGATGTGGTCGGCCACGGCGCGTGCCTGCACTTCGGCATCAACCGAACAGATGACGAAGAAATCCGTGACCGAGGAACGCTTGCGCAAGTCCAAGATGCGCACGGAGAATGCCTTCTTCTCGCGAGCCAATTGACCCGCGCTCAAGGCCAACCGCGCTGGAGTTATGGCAGAATCCTCCTTTGGGGATGAAGTGTGGGTAGCAAAAACACCATGTTATGGCTTGTCGCCCGCCGATGGGGGGGGCGATTGCTGCGTCAGCGTCGTCGGATCGATCGCATTCTTGCCGAGGACAATCGTGAGGTCCACGCCCAGATCGTTGGAACGAGCCCGCTCGTCGGTGCTCTCGGCCGGACCCAGGGACCATGCCGCAAGGATCTGATCGAGACGGTCTTTGTCGAGGCGGCGGTTGATGAACAAGGTCTGCTTAATGTCGGCGCGGTCAAAATTGCCGACGTCGATGGGGTCGAAGCGCATCTTGCCGACGGGCAGAGCGCTCAGATGATCGGCCACGCGACGCGCCAGCGCCGGACGGCCACTGCCATTCAGAATCTGAATGCGCACAATCTCGGGCGCCTCGCGGACTTGCGGTCGCGAATACGACAGCCGCGTGGAAAAGGAAAAGGCGAAAATGCAAATGAACGCCGCCACCACCAGGATGGTCACATCCAGCAGACGCGACTTCCAGCGAGGCGTTGGCGTGCCCGCCTTGGCACGGCGTAAACGAAGAGGTGTTCTCATAAAGAGTTCAATGGGGGAATGGCGATGCGATGTTGGCAGGTCGAACGGGCGGAGTTAACGCCACGGATCATACCAGTAGCGACTCCCGACACCGTAACCTGAACCCCAGCCCCAGCCATATGGCGATGTGCCGCCCGGAATCTGGCGGAAATCCACCATCATCAGGACATTCTGGGACGGGCGGAACTCCAGCCCCACATCGGGGATGAAGAACCCATTGGTTAATGACGCGCCCCCTGAATTCGCCCCCTGCGAACCGAACGGCTGGTGCAAATACCCCAGCCCGACATGCAAGGTCAACGGCCTGAATAGCTGATACTCCATCTCATTCATGTAAAGACCAACCGAACCGGAGCCGCCCGATCCGGACATGTAGCTGATCGAATACGATTGCCGCATGTGAAAGCGTGACGGATCCAGAAGCGCCCAGCCCGGCCCGCTGGGATCCGTGGTGAGGTCGCGAACGCGCGGCGCACCACTGAATGATGGGACCGACGACGTCTGTCCGCCGACTCCCATTTGGGCCTGAACTGAACCTGCCGAGACCAAAACTGCGGCAAGAACCACGAAGCTCAATCGCCTCATCGACATAATCCTGCGAACTCTGTCACGTAGAATCGTGAATCCCAGAGATGATCCGCCCCAACCCGTTGTGATCATCGCATGACCCGCCTTCTCTGTCAAGGGCAATCCCGCCCTCGCAAACTGTTCACCGGCTTCCCAACTCCATCGTTAGTCCAGATCGGCTGGCTGAGTCGTCCACTTCACAGAGCAATTACCCGCGAATGTATCGGTTGTTCCCCGCATAATATGCTGCCCGACAAATAGTTGCAAAAACGCGCCCATCGCCGGGCGGCCATGCGTGCTCCCGGCCAGAAGTCGCCGGGAAGAAGCGAGCACGGATATTTCCGGCAAGTGCCTGTCCTGTCATGTTGTTCAGCGGCCTCCAATCCCGGCCCCCCCCGTCGGCCGACTGGCTCAGCGCTACCTCTCCCTGTCAGGGAGAGGTCCCTCCGTAGCCCCAAAGGGGCGAAGGAGGGGGTGAGGGTGGAGCCCCCGTTCAGGGATGCACCGTGGAATTCAGGCGCAATTGTCCCGTACTTCGAATTGGACAACGGGAGGAGGCCCAACATGCGAATTGTCATTCTCGGCGCCGGCCTGATGGGACGGGGTGCGGCATTTGATTTCCTGAAGAATCCGAAGGTGCAATCGGTGGTGGTGGCCGACTCCAATCGCGAGGCCCTCACCGCCTTCAAATCGCGTTTCTCCGACCCACGCCTCACCGTCGAGTCATTCAATGCCGCCGATGACGCGGCGGTGAAAGGGCTGTTGCAGGACGCCGACGGCGTCTTCTGCGCGGTGCACTATGGGTTCAACGAGTCGTTCACGCGCGCCGCTATCGCCACCAAGACGCATCTCGTCGACTTGGGGGGAAACAACGATGTCGTGAATTCGCAGTTGCGTCTCAACGACCAGGCGAAGGCCGCGGGAGTCACAATCGTGCCCGATTGCGGCCTCGCCCCGGGGATGGTCTCGGTCCTTGTCGCCTGGGGATTGAAGAGATTCGCCTGGGCCGACACCGTGAAGATTCGTGTCGGCGGCCTGCCCGCGCACCCGAAATATCCCTTCGAATACGAGCGGCTCTTTTCGGTCGAAGGCTTGATCAACGAGTACGTCGAGCCACCAGTGCTGCTGCGCGACGGGAAGTCTGTCGTCGGCGAACCACTGGGCGATGTCGAAGAAGTGGAGTTCGATCAACCGGTCGGTACGCTGGAGGCGTTCAACACCGCGGGCGGGACGTCGACTCTTCCCAAGACGTACGTCTCGCGCCTGAAGAACCTCGATTACAAGACACTGCGCTACCGCGGCCACCCCAAGGCCATGCAGTGGCTTTTGCATCTCGGCTTATTCTCGTCCGACCCGATCACTGTTGACGGCCAGCGCATCATTCCGCGTCATCTTATCGCCGAGCGTATAGTCGCATCAGTGCCGCTCGGAACTGATGACTTGACGGTGGTGCGTGTGCAGTTCGAGGGATCGGACGAGGGCCACGCGAAAATGCATCGACTCGATATCATCGACCACCGCGACAGCGCCAACGACCTCACTTCGATGATGCGCATGACCGCCTTTCCCGCCGCCATCATCCTGCAGATGGCCTGCGACGGGCGCATCACCCAGCACGGCGTCATCCCGCAGGAAATCGCCGTCGATCCCGACGAGTTTGTGAAGGAACTTCAGGCGCGCGCGATCAAGATCAAGGGGATTTGATCGCCGCAACAGTCTGCGTCGAAATTTGACGCTGATACAGGACGCCCCTCTACTGCCCCTGCCCACCCAGGCTGTCGCTCTCCGATCCTCGGCGGAACAGCCACTCCGTGTTTTCGGCGTCACGATAGGCGGCGCGCAGCCGCGCCGAGGCACGGCGCTGCGACAGGATCCGGGACGGCGCATCAAAGGTGAGGAATCTGGTGATGGTCAGGTTGCTATTCAAGAACTCCCGCGTCTCGCGAAACTCACCCAGCGAATCAGAAACCGCCTCCGCTTGCGGCCAGAATTCCGGTACCCATCCGTCGGGCACACGCACCACCAGTGTGTCGTAGACCATCTTCGTGAAATCGACTGTAGCCGGATCGGGCCGTCCGCCCAACGTATCAGCCGATACCCACCCGGCTTGACAGGGACGGATGACGATCTGCCGCGGCCCGGGCAATGCCCAGCCACGGATCGTGCCGTGCAGATACGCCTGGATCGCGTCGGACGATAGTACGTTGATCGAATCCAGGCTGGCATCGCATGAGGGAGTCGAGACTCCCAGAAAAACGGCTGCGGCCAATTGCGGGCTCCACCGACCCTGCAATGGGAACCGTCGCGCGAAATGCCCACTCGCCTCAATCTGCGCGTCGAAGCGAAGATCGCCGTTGGCGTCGAGCGTCCCGTTGGAACGTGTCACGAGCACATTGTGCGCGGCGCTGCGGTCGGGAGTGCGCAGAAGCCGTCCGCCAAAATCCCCGACGACCAGCGCCTCGCGCGATTCGCAGGCGCGCGGCAGTGTGCCCAGAGGATAACGCGAATCGGACATGTCCGCCCACAGTGTGTCGCCATTGATCACGGTCATCGCGATCACATGGTCGAACCAATCTTTCGGAAAATCCGGGTCGATGGGGAGCGGATTGCGGGCACGCACCAAAGCCGGGTAGGCGGTCACGCCGATCTGGCGCAGCATCGCGATCCACAAGAAGACCATGTCCTTGCAATCTCCGTAACGACTGGCGTACACGTCCTGCGCCTTG
>Ga0326726_10005146_pt1 | contig 11879 bp, 10 predicted proteins | sample MHFenrmetagenome_2_FD_207603 | JGI IMG/M metagenome (GOLD analysis project Ga0326726, IMG submission 207603) | Lab enriched peat soil microbial communities from Michigan Hollow, Ithaca, NY, United States - MHF15MN | ecosystem: Environmental > Terrestrial > Soil > Wetlands > Peat | place: USA...
CGATGATTTTTCCGAATCCTCAGTTTGTTGTTGGGTTAGATCGTGTCGGGTTTGCTCGGATAGGGACTGCTCTGAACTCTTAATCAGCAGCGCACATAGGCAGGCCATATGGGCATCTCCCGGTTGTTGAAAAACTGATGTGGCTGGGCGATCGCATCGTAAATTAAACTACCGGCCGAAGTGATCATTGCACGACCATGAATTGAAAGCATGCGAGAACAATGTGCTGTGCTAATTTTGTGCTAAAGCACAGCGCAAAAGACCAAAACAGATCGAATAGACTAGACGCTATCGAAATCTTGTAACGCCTTGTCTACCAAAAGAAAAACGGGAAACCAGAGTCAAAACAGGGAGTTCAAGAATACGCCTTCATCAGCCTCATAAGCCGCGGGTCCCCCGTTCAATCCGGGGCACCGCCACCATTTTTCAAGCGGTTACGTAGCGCTCCCACTCGGGACTGCGCCCCGCTGTGCTAGGATTGTGCTGCTTTCTCGCCGCAGTCGATCGAGGATCTCCGCCCCCCGCACAAACCCTCCGGCTATTGCCTCAACGAATTGTCCGGGCATCATTCTCTGCTGCTGTTCCAGAGCACGACACCCTCAAATCCATAGTAAATGCAAAAGCCGTTACGACGTCAAATCAGACATATTTGTCTTGATCAGTACAGGACAGGATTCCCTCCCTGGGTTGTTCTGAATGGCTGATGCCTAGCGATAATTCGAAGTGTCACCCATTCGAATGTTGCACCATCTTGTGAACCATGTGTGCGAGCTAAGAATCTACTTCTCTATCTTCACGTCCTTCTCACCCGCCATGCTTTTGCCACCCTCCGCCATCTTCCCGTCCATCATCACCATCTGACCCTCCTTCATCTGCATTTCTTTCCCGCCCTTCATCACCATCTTGCCGTTCATCATCACCCTCGTGCCGTCGGATAGTGTCGTCTCGCGATCCATCCGGGTCACTTCCTTCCCGTCCTGCATCATCGTCATCTTGCCATTCTTCATCATGACGCCATCCTTCTCGGCGGCCAAGACGGAGGAGGCAAGGAATGAGACGGACAAACAGAGCCCAACAACTGCGAGTGTAACGGTTCTATGCGTCATCATGGTGTAACCCTCCAACTTTCAATTGTGAATGAGCGGTGCGAACGAACTGTCTCGAACGACGTGGGCACTGGAGCGCCACGGAGGGCCTCGCCCGGCTTGGAGGGACGTGGAACCGGTCTCCTTCCTCGGTTGCCAGCGTTCGACAAGGTCGAAGTCGTGCCGTCTTCGTTGTGGCCGCGCACAGGCAGACTCGTGTGGTTGTTGAGGGGATACGTGAGCCGATGAGTCAGATACGGAGAGCCGTTGGAATAGCGGGCACAGGCCCATAGCCAAGATTCGAAGAATACGACCGCGCATCAATAGATGAGGCATCGTTTCGCGATCTCCTCATAGCCACCCGTTCGCAAGTCCCCCTGCGACGTTGTTGGATTTAGCTGCAGCAGCCCTGGCCGCTCTTCAGCGTTCCCACAGACTTGCCCACGTATTGCTCCGGATTAAGATCGAACTTCTCTTTGCACTTGGAGCCGCAGAAGTAATACGTCTGCCCGTTGTGCTCGGTTCGTCCAGCTGCGGTAGCCGTGTCTACGTCCATACCGCATACAGGATCTTTCATAGCTGTTGTGCTCTTCATTATCATCTCTCCTTCGTCTGTAAAGTTTGGGGCGATGATCGTTCTAAATGTTGATTGACCGGCTTCACCACCTCATCACGCACTGCCCCTACCTCGATTGGAAATCATCTGCCTAGCGCAATGGTGCAGATGACCGCGACGAACGAGGCGGGCAGGCACAGACCTTCTTAGTATGAGCGCGAACAGGAGAATGAATGGAGGAGGCGAAACGCTGGCGCTTTCCTCTCGCCCGATCGTCTCACTTGCGATTGGTTCTAAATCGATTTTGACGCAAATCGTCTCATTTCGGTGATGTCGAAATCTGTTCAAAACAGCTCAGTTCGAGCATGCATCCGATCAGCGCCCTGTGATGAAAAGCGAGCGATTCAGGAAGAGATCAACAAATTGCTGTTGTGCCCCGCTTAAATTGTGGACAGATGGCTTAGTCAGCTAGATGCATGAAACCCCCTGAATTTATTCAAAACCCATCGGAGCGGAAGACAGCCGAGGCCCTCTCAATAGAATCCTGAGCGAGTGCACCCGGATGTTTCTTCAGAAATGGAGCATCGAAGAGGGCTGGATTCTCTGAAAAATGGATGGCTTGCAATGTTCAATAGACTGTCCACAATTTAAGCGGGGCACAACATATGCGCCGACCTATGCTTTGCGCAGCATCCGACAAAATCCGGCGGGTCGGACAGCCTACTCTATCGTCGTTGCATTTATAGAGATCTGGGGGAAGGCCTGAAGCTACTGCGGAGTTTCCTCAAATCGGATGGCGATGCCTGAGAGGGCATGTTCGATGCGCAGCTGATCCATAGCCCCTTGTGTCAGGATATACGGGTTAGAGCTGTAGGGCGTGTACCATCCGTATCCATACAGACCAAACGCCGCTCCCGCTGGACCCAACAGGCCGGGCTCATAGTAGGGGCTTCCCAGCTGAGACATCACGACCATAGGCATATCCGGTACGATCGCATCGGCCCCCAACGCGCGGGCACGATCCAGCAACGTGTGTCGAAGCGTTTCCACACTATAAATTGAGCTTCGTACCGTAATGCGTGCTACCTCCACGTGTGAGCGTACGGGCTGCGCCATAAGCCACTCGACAGGGGCGACGGCGCGTCGCGGTGAATAGGTTGTATCCGTGAAGTACTCGATGCGGGTGCCGACGCATCCTGTGAGGAAGGCCGATACTGCGAGGGCGAGGATAATTCGTGGGAGGGTCACCATACATGGCCTCTTACCATTTACTTCAGTTCATTCTACTCCAAGACTGCCTCAAACCCCATTCCCCATTGGCGGGGGATTGGCAGAACGATGGGTCGTGCCTTCGGCTGCGGCCCGTGTATCGCCATCACATATGGTCGTCTGACTTCGTGGCGGATAGTAGTCCCGGGGGCCAGTCTAACCAATGATTTAGCATACGGGCATGTTCCATAAGCCTGGCGTAGGTTTTGACCCCGACTGTTTCCCCGTTTTCGGCGCTCCACAGTCTCTCCGGGAATGAAGTCAGCGACTTCCACTTCATAGACACATTGCTTTTGATGAAACAGTGGAACTATATTCCCAACATGGCTCAGCCCAAGCACTTGCAAGCGTTGTCCGCTGCCACCCTCCGTCTTTTGCATCCGCTCGTGAAAATCCTTCTGCGGAACAATGTTTCCCATAGAACGTTCACCGAACTTGCCAAGTTGGTCTATGTGGAAGTCGCGAACGCTGAGTTCGGGATCGCGGGCAAAAAGCAAACGACATCCAGGATTGCCATCCTCAGCGGATTGACGCGCAAGGAAGTGCAACGATTGTTGGCGCAACCGCGCGATACCGAATCGGTCACGGAGGAAGAGTATCACCGGGCTTCGCGGGTCATCACCGGCTGGGTGCGGGACCCGGATTTTGGAGATGGAAAGGGACATCCTCATCCACTTCGCATGGAAGGGAAGCGCGCATCATTCAGAGCGTTGGTCAAACGCTACAGTGGAGACATCCCGGTTCGTGCGATGTTGGACGAATTGCTGCGGGTAGGAGCCGTCAAGCAGTTGAAAGATGGACGGATTTGTCTGCTCTCTCGCGGGTATATCCCTCAGAAAGGTCCGGTCGAGAAATTGCACGTTCTTGGAACTGACACCGCCGACCTCATCTCCACCATCGACCATAACGTGTATCAGAAACCATCCAAGCCCCGTTTCCAACGCAAGGTCATGTACGACAACGTGCCTGTCGCGGCTGCGAAGGAATTTCAGGTCCTCGCCGCCGCCCAAGGGCAGGAATTATTGGAGTCGATCGACCGTTGGCTCTCTCATAGAGATCGTGATGTGAATCCAGCTTCGAAAGGGACCGGCCGTGTGCGTGTGGGGCTCGGGATTTATCATTTTGAGGAACAACTGGAATCAGATCAGGAAAACCCCGCACCATGAGACGAAAAGCGAGACAGAAGGTTCTTGCTCCCATTGCTCTGTTTCTGTTGCTGGCATCGTGCGGCCCCAGCCCACAAGCCGGAGGTGGAATCGGCGGGACAGGCAATACGGCCACGGTCGTGTCCGGCCCGATTACCAATACCAGCTCCAACAAAGTCGCCGTATCCGGATACGACTACAACACCAGTTCGACAGTGATGACAGTGGACGGAGCAGCCGGCAACCAAAGCGATCTCAAAAAAGGGATGGTGGTCCTCGTCAACGCGACGTTGACCCACCACTACGGCACGAACGATCCTCCACAACGCACGGCCAATACACTGTTCTATGAAGATACGGTCGAGGGGGTTGTCCAATCCGTAGCCCCGGACGGTTCGAGCCTTGTGGTCTTGGGTCAGACAGTGCTGATCAAGACGACGACCATCGTCGATGCCACAATCCCCGGACAGAATATTCTGAACCTCGTGCCTGGTCGAGATCTCATAGAGGTGAGCGGGTTCGTCACGGGGGACGGGGTCATTATTGGCACTCTCATCGATCTGAAGACCGGGACCCCTGATTATGAGATCAAAGGTTTCATCAAGAACCATGATGCGACTCACGGAACATTCGAGATCGGCGCCTTGACCGTCGATTATCACAACGCGAACTTGAGCGCCATGCCGAATCCCGCATCGAATACTTGGAACGGCCTGCTGGTGGATGTGCGTGGAAGCCAAGTCTCACCCGGAGGTCCTGGCCCCTATGGTGTCCGGATAACCGCGACCAAGATACAGCCGGAAAAGTTGGGTATTAAAGGCGGAGAGGGAGCCGAGATTGAAGGATTCGTCACCCTTGTGCTCGCACAAAGCGACTTCTATCTGGGCAATGTGCATGTGCAGACGAACGCTAGCACGACCTTCGAAGGTGGAACCCTCAACGACATTCTGGTTGGTGCCCATCTGGAGGTACATGGTTCGTTGGTCGGTGACGTCGTGAGTGCCACGAAAGTGGAGTTTGAAGGAGAGACGGAATTGGAAGCGAATGTCGCTACAATCGATCCGAGCAACAATACACTGACGTTGATTGGCTTGGCAGGCCTTGCCATCCAATTCGACAGTAAGACTACGCTACATGGCCAGGGGAACCCACGGCTTCTCGCCGATCTCAGCAGCGGCGACCATCTTCAGATACATGGGCGACCACGTGGCGGGAATACCGTCTTGGCCAAGGAGGTGGAACGGAGTGACCCCAAGTCGAACGTTCAACTGCAGGGCTTAGTCACGTCGGCCTCAGACCCATTCATGGTCTTGCTCGGGGCTTCCATCGACACGTCGTTGATTCCGGAGAGCGGATTGAGGGGACGTGATGGAGCCATCGGGCGAAGTGCCTTCTTCGGCAATCTCTCAAGCGGCAAGAAAGTTACCCTCCGCGGGACTTATCAAGGAAATACTGTTACGTGGTCATCGGCCTCGCGTGGCGAGTAGTCGCATTCAGCCTGCGATCTCCCTCCGGCTGATCCTCAATCCCACTCCAGATACGTGCCTCCTTGAGCAGAGTTATTTGGCCATAGCCGTGCCGTAGTACGTGTTGACCATGACACCGATGTCTTTCAACATGGGAGTCGGCAGTGTGCCGCCGGCGCAGACGATTACAGCATCGTTCTTTATTTCGGTCTCTTTCCCCTTGTACGTTAGCGTCACAGTATCTGGTCCGATCTCTTTCACGTTGGCATCCAAATACACCGTGATCCTCTTTGTCTCCACACTGTGTTTGAGCTGCTGGCGGTTCTTGTCTTTCGGACGTGTAAAGATGTCATCGCCGCGACAGGAGATGGCAACCGTGGTGCCCCGTTCTGCGGCGATCGCCAAGGCCGCTTCCGCCGCGCTGTCTCCGCCGCCTACCACCAGCACATGCAGCCCGCGGTATTGTTCGGCGTCAATCAGGCGATAGACGACTTTCTCTTGCTCTTCGCCAACCACACCAAGCTTGCGGGGCGTGCCACGGCGGCCAATGGCGAGGAGCACGTTCTTCGTCTTATAGCTATCCTTTGACGTCTTCACCAGAAAACCGCTTCCCGTTTTCGTGATCGCATCCATACGCTCCGTAAAATTGATCTTGATGCTGTTCTCACGCGTAATGCTGCTCCAAAACCTCAACAGCTCTTCCTTGCTGATTTCTAACTTATTAACCTTGCCGACAATGGGCAGCGTCATCGGCGCCGTCATGGCCAGCTTCCGACGCGGGTAGTGGTAAATCGATCCACCAAGGGAGTCTTCCTGCTCAACCGTCACGAATCGCAATCCTGCCTCTTTGGCCGCCAACGAGGCGGAGATACCGGCCGGTCCGGCGCCAACGATCACCACATCCCACTCGCCCCCCTTGCTCTTGTTTTTCCGAATCGTCTCGATCGCCCGCGCTCCCTGATCGACCCCCTTGCGGATCAGGCCCATCCCACCCAACTCGCCGGCAATGAAGATCCCTGAGACATTGGTTTCAAAGGTGGGCTTGACTTGAGGGATGTCAATGCCACGCTTCTCGGTCCCAAACACCAACTGAATCGCCTCCACGGGACAGGCCGCCTCGCAGGCACCGTGACCGATGCAGTGATCGGGCTGGACGAGCACGGCCTTCCCTCGGACGATTCCAAGCGCATGTTCCGGACAGGCTTTGACGCACGCGCTCGAGCCGATGCACTTGTTGGTGTCGATGACAGGGTGCAAGGTCAGTGGCTCTGGGATTCCCGACTTCACCGTCTCAGCCATGCGGGCGCGGAAATACGTTTCCTTCTTACGATGGCGGCGATAATACAGAAGCAGTGCGATGATCACCGGCAGAAGGTAGAGCAGCGTGGTGAGATATGATTGCGACATGCGACCCTTTCAGTGCTATGGTCTTTCACGATCGATGACGACGGTGATCCCATCTACTCCAGGTTTCACCGGCTGACTCATCCCTTCCAGGTCTCCGCTTTGTGGCATCGCCTGGCCGGACTTCGATAGACGCGCCACAATCACCACCGTTCCTGCGTCGGATAGTTTTCTGGACGGCATGGGGCTGGTCGAGTCATCGAGTCGGAACCTAAAGGGCAAATCATTTATCGTGGCCCGCACGATCGAGACCGGCATAGGTAGGCCGTTCATCTCGCGCGCGAACACGAACAACGTGTCCGTTGTGACGCCTTTGCCGGCAAGACTCGGCGCCAAGCTCACTATTCCGCTGATTGCGGCAACCTGACCACCTGGCTTTGTCGAGGGCGCCGCCAAACCGACCGCCTTGGCCATCGCTGGTTTTCCGCCGGCTAACCCTTGGGCCTCGGCAATGCCCGATCGGAGCTCTTGTCGAACCTCCCCTTCCACATCTGCCGGAAGATTGGCGCTGGCTCGCTCCCAATACTTCGCCGCCCGCCCAAAGTCTTTGCGGTCGAACGCGACGGTCCCGGCCAACATCAGTGCTTTGACGTGGTTCGGATCGATCTTGAGCGCCTGCTGAATCAATTGCTCCGGTTTGCCTTCCAGCTTACGGCCATGCAGCACGCCGAGGGCATCGGCATAGTCGACGAGCATCTGGGGATCGTCGGGGATCAACTTGACGGCCTTCTCATAGATCGGCAACGCGTCGGCATGCCGTCCGATTTCTACATACGAGCGCGCGAGAAGGGCCCATCCCACTCCGTCGTTGGGATTCTGCTCGAGCTTCTTTTTCAGCCTCTCGGAAAGTGCGTCGAGCCCTTCGGATGTTCGATGGGCATAGTCCGACCCTCCTTGTGCTGCCGGCGAGGACGCACTAGAACGCGTGATCGCCTCCGGATTGCCCAAGGTCCAGTACAATAGTCCGCTGATGGCCGGAATGATGACTGCCAACGCCACAACAACCACTCGGTTGTTTATCCGCGGCAATCGTACCGGAGCCATGGTCTCGGCTGGCCCCGTTTCTTCAAGCAGCCGTCGTTCGAGCTCCCGTTTGGATTGTTGATACTGTTCCTCTGTCAGCAAGGCGTTCCTAAGGTCTTGCTCCAGTTCGGCAAATTGCTGGCGATAGACCGGGAGTGTTTGCTCTCTCTCTCCATTATGCGACGGCTCCTGGCGCTTAAGCAGCGGCCACAGGAGCAGACCTAGCACGAGCAGTGTCATAGCCCAAGCAATAAACCAAAATGTGAGCGTCATGATCGTCCCCCTCCTGTAGACAACGGTGGCTCAACATGATTCATGCCGGCTAGGAGAAGTCCCACCGGAGTCCGAAGAAAAAGAATTCTCTCAACGTCGAGTCCTTTTGTGTCGAGCTATCCGTACGCGTTTTTTCCACCCCACCTGTGGCCTCGAAGGTCCAACTGTCGAGAAAGCGATAGTTAAGGCGAACCGTGGGAGTCACGCGATACAGATCCACGTTAAAGCTATCCTTCTGGTGATAGAGCAGGACGAACGTGTCGAACTGCCACTGTTGCCCGAGACGAGCCAGCGAATTGAGCGTGAGCGATTGCCCTCGGTATGCTGGACTCGTAATGTAGCTGGCATTCCCCACAAACGTCGTATTCTCAAACGGAAAGTTCGCCCCGATCGCTTGAGCCGTATAGGTCCAGATATCGCCACTCCCAGGCAGTGCTTGCAAGGAGCACGATGCATCCGTAATGGCGTTGGGATTGATGAACACCGTACTCGTGCCGGGCAGAATGACCAGGCAGTTCGACGCAGATGCACCAGAAATACGATTCAAGCGTACGTCCCCACCGAGTTGCCAGTCTTTACTCACAGCATGGAGCGCCCCGGCGAGGAACAGGTCACTTGTCGCAGTGACATTCAGTGCTTCCTCACGCAACAGACTCGCGTTCCCTGTGTTGATGTTACTCAGTGAAGCGCCGGGGATTCCAAAGAGCGCATTCGCCGTTCGCAAGTATGGAGTCCTGCGATGGTCCGCCATGAAGTTGAAGGTCGTTCCCTCTGTGACCCACGTGCCATTGATCGTCGCGATGTTCAGCGCGTTAAAGTAAATGTCATAGTCCACCAGCCCGTAGACATTTTTTCCATTGGATCCATACCGTACCTCGGTGCCGACTGCTCGACGGTCAACCACCCCGTTTACCATTTGATTGAAATAGTACGCATTGCCGCTCCAGGCCTGTCCGATCGGACCGATGTCGACATTGGCTCCGTAAAAATAGGGAATCAAGTCGGCCCGAAAGTTTCGCGGGTCGTCGGGTACATAATTGGGAGTCAAGCTGAATTGTCTCGGCTGCCCACCGAGGAGGTTCACGCTCAAGAATTGAGGGACCAGAGTATAGCGGACCCATGCCCCATCGAACCGGAAATCCAGCACGCCCCCGGTATTCCCAGGTTGACGACCGACCCGTACAAAATACGAATCCTGACTTGAGTGTTCTAAGTAGAGAGCCCTGAGGCGGCTTACATTTCTTCTGCTGTCGTCGGTAGCCAGAAGGTTATAGGACTGCGTCCCACGCACCACGACTTTATTGTCATATTCATTCTTGCGATAACGCCCAGTGACATCGAAGGCAGACTGGAGCAAGGACTGGTCGTGGTTGTTGAAGGTCGTCGTAGTATTGCTGACTTTGTCGGTAGTTTTTGACTGGGAATAGCCACCGTAATAGTACTCGTATACACTCCCGTAGACCCTGAATTCGTCAATCTTCTTCGTCTCTCTGCTTGATTTGGTTTGTACGCGCTGGGTGATGGCCTCCTCCAACGCCACCAACCGTTGTCGGACTCTTATCGCTCCTTCCCCTTCGGGATAAAGTTTGAGGTAGAGTTCAAATTCCGCTTTCGCTTTCGCATATTCCCCGCTTCGTTGTCTGGCGACTCCGACCCACTCCTGAGCTCCTTGTGATTGCTTGTTCGGCGGGAGATTGAGAAGTGCGTTGAAAATCTGCAATGCCTGCTCATTCTCTCCGGCAATCAGTGCCTTATGGCCTAGTTTCATCAAATCCTCTGCATACGTCTCGACATCCATTCCAGGGCGGAATACCGGAATTTCGAAAGACTGCTTTGGTCCTTTGGCTACAGCAGAAGGTGACGATGGAACGCTCACCTCAGGCGGGGGTGGCGGAGGCATCGGAGGATGATCCGGCTTCACGGAAATGACGATCTTGTTCCGCTCATTGCCCCGTTGACTGATCCGAAACCGCACCGGTCGGCTAAACTGAACAGAAAGACCGTTCATCCCCTGGTCGGGAAACGTGACCGTGAACTTTGGCAGAAGGTCGCTGGGCGGCGGCACTGCAAGCTCACGCGAGAACCTCCGCGAGCGGTCGAGATCTGGAAGGTCCAGAAAAATCCGGATCAAATCGCCTTGATCTGAAGGGGTATGGCGCTGGTAGATAATGCGCGTATTAAAGGCAATATGGATTTCCGCCGCGGTTGGGGTTTCGACGATCTCGACGCGGTCAAGCACCTGCTGAGCAGCCGTCGGTGCAGGCGCAAACAAGCTGCTGAGCAGAACGATTCCGCACAAGAAGATCGCCGCCACGACATGGCTCAATGCCCTGCGACTACACGCTCCCAACACATACCTCTAAAAGGTTGGTGACGGCCGAACTGAGTTGAGTCTGGGAAAATACCGGTGCAACCTGCAGCGATGTCGAGTGATTGTCTCGAAATGGCCGCATCGGCAATGAGGCGACTGCCTCACGCGACAACAAGTCATCGCGTACTATCCATGCATCAGTCGCAGACTTCCGTGCATGGATGCTTCGGCCCTACGTACTCTACCGAACCCCCCACTTGATCCATGGGTCAACCTCACCGATTACTTATTAAAGGTGGAGGTATTGTGACAGCCGGATTTGTCGCAAGAGTTTGGCGCTGCTTTATTACCGTTATGGTCGTTCGGTCTGGTCACGATCCCCCCTGCCCAGTTCATGCCGCGCTCATGACAGGTATTACAGCTCCCTGCGGCCACCACCCCGCTATGGACCATCCTCGTCCCGCTGAAGGTTGTTGTAGACTTGTGACACGTCTCGCAGGTCGTGGTGGTCGGGATGTGATTCGCCGGTTTGCTCACCACCCCGGCATATCCGCCGCTATGACAGGTTGCGCAGCCAGACGCTATTCCCGCGTGGTTATATGTGGTCCCCGCAAATGATGTCGTGGACTTGTGGCACGTCTCGCACCCGCTTGTGGTGGGGAAGTGATTTGCCGGCTTGCTCACCACCCCGGCATATCCGCCGCCATGACAGGTCGCACAACCGATCACGATCCCGGTGTGGTTCATCGGGGTACCCGGCCCGAAGGCCGTCGTCGATTTGTGGCACGTCTCGCAGCCTTGCGTCGTGGGTATGTGCGTCGCCGGTTTGCCCAACGCCGTCCCGCCGTTATGACAGGTGGCGCAGCCGGTCGTGATCCCGGTGTGATTAAACGCGGCCCCCACAAACGACGTCGTGGACTTGTGACAACTCTCGCAGGGCGCGCTGGTCGCGATGTGATTCGCGGGTTTGCTCACGACCCCCGCATACCCGCCGCCATGGCAAGTTGCACAACCGGCCGTAATCCCCGTGTGATTCATCGGGGTGCCCGGCCCGAACGCTGTCGTTGACTTATGGCACGTCTCGCAGCCTTGCGTCGTGGGTATGTGCGTCGCCGGTTTGCCCAACGCCGTCCCGCCGTTATGACAGGTGGCGCAGCCGGTCGTGATCCCGGTGTGATTAAACGCGGCCCCCACAAACGACGTCGTGGACTTGTGACAACTCTCGCAGGGCGCGCTGGTTGCCACGTGAGTCGCTGACTTACTCACCACCCCCGCATACCCGCCGCCATGGCAAGTTGCACAACCGGCCGTAATCCCGGTGTGATTCATCGGGGTGCCCGGCCCGAA
>Ga0326726_10005148_pt1 | contig 11877 bp, 13 predicted proteins | sample MHFenrmetagenome_2_FD_207603 | JGI IMG/M metagenome (GOLD analysis project Ga0326726, IMG submission 207603) | Lab enriched peat soil microbial communities from Michigan Hollow, Ithaca, NY, United States - MHF15MN | ecosystem: Environmental > Terrestrial > Soil > Wetlands > Peat | place: USA...
GACATGGGTATCTCCTTGTGAGAGGTTAAGCTTTTATAGCATGGTGAGAATGCAGGCGACAGCCTGACCGATCGAGCTGGGCCCCATTCGCACCGCGGGCTTCCGGTCAATGCTGATGATACCCGGGCTGGCACGCCGAACCGCTGAATCATGACCAGCCCGAACGGTTTGCCCCCGGCCCGGTACCCTTGCTATGGAAAAAAACAGCCCCACCCGCACGGTCAATGCAATGAAACGATGATCGCAGCGAAGCGCGTCAGCTGTCTTTCGGGGCCTTCTGCGGGCAGTTCGCATCGTAGGTCGCCTGCATCCGCTTGAGCTTGAGAATGCCGTAAAAAACAGTGGCTGCCATCGAGAGGACCAGAAGTCCGACGATCAGTCTTTCCTCGCCGAACGAAGCCTGGCGGTTGGCAATATAGGCGGCAACGATCAGGCCGAGAATGGCGAGGTTGATGATCCAGTTCACCGGCTTCGACACGACGTAGTGCAGGGTGCCGAACCCGGCGAGCTGGTAGAGCATGAACGGCAGGATGGCGACCGCCGGCAGCAGTTCAGGGCCGAGGCTGGCATCGGGAGTGACGGTCTTCACGGCATGCAGCAGCGTGCTGGTCGCCAGTTGATGGAACAGCGGCGGCACCGCGCAAAGGAAGGGCACCGCGGCCAGCAGTTCGAGTATCAGCGCCCCGCTCCAGACCCCGGTCTTGGACGAATTGTCCGCGCCCGCGCCGGCAGCCTGCGTGCCGACGAACAGGCCCGCGACGACGGCCGCCGCGCTCGCCAGCATCAGCAACTCCACCGTGATGCCGAAACTGGTAGCGTCGCCGGCTTTGACCAGCAGCAGCGCCAGAAAACCGGGAAGATAGAACATGACGCGCACCAGGCGCGCCCACACGCGTGCGTCGCGTTCCGGAGGCAGGACCGGAAGCGGAAGACCGTCAACGCCGGTTGCGGGTCTGTTTTTTGCCATATCGCTACTCCCCTATGAAAATGTTAATTGTTGCCTGTCACAAACTTATTGATCCGGCACGAATTAAACATGAGTACCGTTCGTGCTGAGCCCTTCGACTTCGCTCAGGAGAGCCTTGTCGAAGGGCTCAGCACGAACGAACTCGCGAATATATCTGGCCGGATCATTAGCATGGCCGCCTATTTTGCAAGATCTATCGCAACGCGGCGAATGCAGGTCGGCCGCATGAATCATAATCCAGGAAGCGTAGTGTCTGGAAGTGCGCATCCGTCGCAGCTTGCTCTCGCGGCTGCCAGCTTTGAAAACGATCATGAACCCCTTTCGCCCTAAGCCATCATGAACAGAACCCCAGGTTTCCCGGCTGGATTGTCCGTCCGCATCTGCACCGCCTTGTTCGCTGTGCTTGCGGGCCACGGCTCCGTGGCGCTAGCCGTGCAGCAGGACGCATCCGAGCCGCGTGCCGAGATCCAGATCAATCTCTGCGCCAGGCCGCAGGACGTCATTCATGGGCTGGCCTTGCAGCCCGATGACGCAGGGCCGACGGAAGTCTGGTATTTCGATACGCCGGGGCTGGAATACGCGCGGCGCGGTCTGGTTTTCCGCCTGCGGCGGGGAGATCGCAAACCCGAGTTGACGCTGAAAGTGACCAACCAGGATTGCACGCAAATCAAAGCCGCCTGGATTCCCAAGGGTGAGGGCAAGTGTGAGTACGACAATCATGGCGCCCTTTTCAGTGGCACGGTCTCCCTCATGCACACGCTCGACGACAAGGCCGCCCAGGCGCTCATGGCGGGGCGCCTGCCGCTGAAGAAGGCACTCGGTGAGGCGCAGATCGCATACCTGCGCGATGTCGTGTCGGCCTGGCCGCTGGTGTCTGCTATCCGGCCCCTGGGCCCCATTAAAATCCAGCAATATCGCGCTAAAAACGCACACTTCGATGTCAATGTCTGGCAGCTTCCCGCAGGCGAAACCACCATCGAGCTATCGGAGAAAACCACTTTCAAGGATGTGCTGCACCGCCGCTCGGATTTGCTGGCGCTGCTGTCGCGTACCGGGATCGCGCTGTGCCCCGATCAGGCCGGGCAGGGGATCGACCGGCTGAAGATCCTTCTGAAACGGCCCTGAACCCTTCTGTTGGTGGAGGTTCGCTTGTCATGATCCGAGTGCTTCCAGGCGAGAATTCAACTGTAATCTGGGGCGGATCGACCTGCGAGATCGTCATGCGCGGCTTCTGCGGGCCGAGTTTCCACACCGACAGGCAGTGAGCATACCCACGGCTATTGCGCTCTAGTCGCTGACGGGAAGATTCAGGATCGCGAACAGTGCATAGCCCTCGAGGCGGTTCTGCGTCCAGAACTCCCAGTACCCGCGCAGATTCAGGGAACCCTGCCCGCCGTTGGCATCGAACGTGTAGCCCAGCTCCGGACCGATGGCGGCAACCCGCGACCTGAAGTCGCCCAGGATCTTGGACTGCAGCAAGCCGAGTGTCCCGGCGGTCGGGTAGCGGTCGGCACTCAGTTGGTAGTACACATACCCCGCCAGCCCGACCTGCCAGTTACCTGATAGTGTTTGTGACACATCCCAGCCCAGATGGGCATCCACGCCACTCGTATAGTCCGTGTCGGGGTTCTCGAAGTTGTAGGTGAACCCGAGCACCGCGGAAAACTCGCGTCCGCTGTGCGGGCTGAAATAGGTGTAGCCGCCGCCCGCGTCGATCGCGGCATGGCCGAGGCCGATGTTGGCGAGGCGCCGGCTGTCGTAGGCCCCTGCCGGAATGTTGCCGGTGAAATAGGCCATCCAGTTGTGCACCTCGTCATTCCAGGCGAGGCTCGCATAGGGCGACAGATCGCTGCCGCCGCTCACCGAGCTGCTGACATCGGACTGTGCGTCAAGGGAACCGAACGAAATTACCGTATCCACCTGGGTGCGGTCGTTGCCCACCCCGAAGCCCAAACCGATAAATGCCTGGCCACCGAGGAATTGCGTTTCCGGTGCATAGCCCGGCTGCATATTCAGCAGGGCAAACTGCGTATCGTTCCCGCTGGAAAGGATCAGACCCTGCGGCAGGACCCGGGATTCCTCCATGCGGCCGCTGTAATAGTAGGGCATCAGGTTGAGCGACCATCCGGGCGCCGGCGGCACCGCCGCCATGCTGGCAACCTGCCCCGGCAGCCAGAACGAGGCCCCGCCTTCATCGGCACGTGCATCAAAGCCTGTTGCGAGCGCACAGACGAGCAGCAGGGCCGCACCGAGTCCTGCAGCGCCCCGCGCAGAGAACCCGTGACCGTTTACAGGATCTTGCCGACGATCCATTTGACGATGTCCGCCAGCGGTACCTCCCTAATGACCACCGCCAGCAAAGGAACACCCACCGCGACAAGGAGCTGCACCACCGCGGCGCGATCGACAGGCACCACATGCAACCCCCGCACGGCCTGCAAGTGTGAGTTGAGTCCCGATGCGGCGGAGAGATCGGACGCGCCCATCAGGTCTTCGCCGCTTCTTTCTCCCTCGATCCACTTGCGATGGAAGGCGACATGATGCTGATCGGCAAGGCGGCCGTAATCGCGCAGCGCCTGTTCGCGCACCGCGATGAGTGGACGGGCGAACACGAGCAATGGCCCGAGGAACAGGACAAGGATGATCGCAAGCCACACCGCCAGCGCGATCCAGACGGTGGTGGGACTGTACTGTGCCAGGTCGAGCTCCTTCAACATGGAGGACGCGACCACGCAGCTCAGCGCAAAGACGAAACCGCTGAAGACACCGGGATAGATCGCGAGGAAGCCGAGCCCCGCCGAGCGATCGGAATGCAGGGGCATGAGCCGAAGCGGCAACCGGGAGATGCGGTAGAGCAACTCGGTCCACACGAGGAAGCGCCAGATCCAGCGCAGAACCAGGAAAAGGAAGAAGGGATTGCTCAAAAAGCGCGCGGTTTCCCCGGCCCAGGACAGGACGACCCCGCCAGCGGCAGCCGTCCCCTCCCAACTCGATCCGGCGAGCTCGACGGCGTATCGCGCGGTGGCAGTGGACCAGATCACGGCAACGGCAAGAATGATTAGTTCCGCGATCCAGGAACTGGAACGGCGGTCGGCCACGGCAAGCGCGGATGCGAATGCGGGCAGGCTGTCCTCGGAGAGGATCTGTGCCTGGCGGAATTGATGTGCCAGCATGAGGGTGCGGCCGTCGGCATAGCGCTCGGTCGCGAGCATCGCCCAGATCGCGACCAGATAGCGCGTATAGACCGTCGAGTCGGTGAAATACCCCCAACCCGAGAAGCTGCTGTCGACAATGGACTGAGCCACCGCGAGCAGCGCCGGCAGCAGCCACGCGAGCAAGGCCAGGCCGATGGCGGCGCGCTGGGTGGGAAGCTGATCCGCTCCGGTTAGCCCGAGACGGATCAGAACCCCGTTGAACGGGCCACCCACTACCAGTGAGAACTTTGTAGTCTCGTGATCCGCAGATCCGGAATCCGTCACTTTGTACTCATACGTACCGACGATGTCGCCGTGCCCGCCTAGCGCGACCGGGGTCGTGCTCGGCGGGCACCGCATGCGTCAGCGCGACCTACCACTGGAACGTTGCGCCGAAAAGCGGCCCGTTCAGGTACACGCTCTGGACCGGATCATTCGAGGACATTTTGTAGTCCAGGTAACGCCAGGTCGCGACCAGGGCGCCCCAGTTGTAGCGGTAGCCGATGCCGGCATTGATCTGCCAGGTGAGATCCGACTGGCCGGTGCCGACGTCGAGGTAGTAGGGGATGAACCATTTGTGCTCGCTGCCAAGGTCGGCAACGCCCTTGACGCCGACGATGCCGTCCCAGATGTTCGAGCTCACTTCGGCCGAGCCGCTGCTCGAAACAGGCGGCAACGAGCTGATGTCGCCGCTTATCGACCAGTCGAGCGTCTGGGTCACGTCGAGATAGCGCGCGCCGGCCAGCAAGTCGAGCGTGTATTCCGGCTTCTTGACCAGTTCGTAGGTGCCGGCCACGGTCCAGATCCAGGTCTTGAGGTCGTACTTCAGGTTGGCACTGACGTCGGCGGGTATTTCCGCGCCGCCGATGCTGAAGTCGCGCGAGCCACTTTTCTTGGCGCCGAAGTCACCATAGACCAGGTCGGTCCACAGCCCCCACTTGTCCTTCTTCGCGCTGGCGCTGCCCATGAACGCCATCTTCAAGGAGTCGAGGACATCCTGCCCCGTGATGTTGACGCTGGAATCGCCGCTACCGGAGGACGGAAAGGAGGTTTCTCCGCCGATGGACGGAACCCAGAGGTAGATGGACGCTGAATATTGCCAGGCATCGTCCGGGGTTTCTGCCTGCGCTGCAACTGCAACCGGAGCGAGCCCGGTCAGCGCCAAGGTGAGCAGGGCGGTTACGGTGCGTGCGGTAGGACGAAAGTTCATTGTTGAATCTCCATGAGTGGGGTGAAGAAAGGGTTACGGTTGGTAAGTGCAGTTCTTCTGCCCGTCCGCCTCGAAGCACGAATTGTAGGTGTTTTCCAGATCGTCCTGCGTGACGTGGGCGAGACCGTTGATCGCGCCGATCCCGAGCTCCTGGTCGAGCACCTTGAAGCGATACTTCCAGCCCGGCGGCAGCTTGAGCTTGGTGTTAAGCGTCCTGAGGTCGTTGTAGCTCAGGTTCTTGTCGACAATCCGCGAGGATGCCTGCATGACCCACGGTACGCCTTGAGGGTCGTCGAGGATGAAGACGGTCTGCCCCTTTGCATAACCCTGCTTCGACTTGCGACCTACAACCGTGTCCTTGTAGAAGCCCGCGCCCGGCTTGCCGAATTCCTTGGGCAACTGCACCGAGTTGATCCACCTGACCTGCAGGCCACTCAATTCGCGGACCGGCCCAACCGGCGTTTCGAACCAGTCGTACATCCAGAAGCGCGGGCCGTTCTTGAACACGCCGAGAACGCTGTATTGCTGCTTCAGCGCCTCGGTATCGACCTTGGCCCACATTTCGTCAGAGCAGGAGTCGCGCGGGTCTGCCTTGTTGTTCAGATAACTTGTGTTGAAGACATCGCCGACCAGGTCCTTGGTCACTGCGTCGCCGCCGATCAACCATATCTCGCAGAAGCGGTAGTTGTTCATGTTGTCGAAGCGCGTCATCTTGGCGACCTTGCTGTCGTCGGGTGCGGTCGCGCAGCCTGCGAGCAGCGAGCTTGCGATGGCCACGGCTGTCAGTGTTTGCCCAGCCACACCAGTGAAGCGGGTTTTGATTTGGGTGAAATTCATTTTTTTACCTTTTATTAAAAAAGATGGATTCGGGTCAACCTTATTGCGTCATTTCGTTGAGGATTTTCGTTTTCGCCGCCTGGTAATCGCTTTCGCTGATCAGTTTCTGGTCGTACAGCGACTGCAGGTCCTGGAGTTTCTGTTGCGGTGTTTTTTGTGGGTGCGCAGCGGATGCGGCAGCTTGCTGGGCTGCGGCGGCAGACGCAGCAGCGGATTGTTGGGCGGTGGCTGCCGCTGCTGCGTCCTTGGCAGCATTCGCATTGGCGTTGGCAGCGTTCGCATTAGCGGTAGCGGCCGCTGCAGAGGAAGCTGCTTTTTGGCTTTCGGCACTTGAGACCACGGCAACTGTCACCGCAGTCCGGCGCCACACCCCCAGGATCGCCCAGGCGGATTCGGTCACCAACAGTAGCGCAATCACGGCCAGCAGGGATTTTGCCGCGAGGCTCTTATGCAAATTCATTTTGCTCATTTTCTATCTCCTGTTTCAAGACGCGTTCATTACCTGGTTTTGGTGTAGTGGAGTTCCATCATCTTGAACATCTGGGTGCCCATACCCTGGCCCCATATCTCGGTCAAGTGATCACCGTTTTCTGCGATCGAAAGGCGCAACTCCACGGGCGTCGGCTTGCCTGTAACGGGATTGAAGACGGTTGCCTTCATCGTCGCAGACTTGTTGGCACCGTCGAACCCGCCCCAGTACCACGTCATTCCGGTGCTGCCGGTGTCCATCCACGCTGCCTGATACATTTTGGCCACATTGTCGTAAGCCATGTACCCGATACCACTGAAGGGAGCGCCTCCAACCTCTCCGGCCAGCATGTTCTGGACATAGCGTCCGTCCAGCACCCATGTGCCGACACTGACTGCCGTCGATTCGACCGGCACGCTGGTGGGGGAAACCCAGGTTCGGATCTTGACGTTAAACGTCCCGACCATGGAGCCGAGCCTTTTCTGCCCGTCACCCGGCGTCATGGCGCGTTCAATGGCTTTGACCGTAGCCGCGTCGTTCACGGCAGCCTGTGCGAAAACGGGGTTTGCCAAACAAAGGGCGGCACCCGAAACGGCGGCCAGTACCGCAAACTTCTGAACTGTCTTTCCGGCGAATTTCATACGACTCTCCTTTGACGAAACCCCGAACAGAGCCGGGTATGGGTTACGAACGCGGATAGGTTCATCCATTAAAAACTCATTGCGCCTTCTTCACCGGCGGCGGCGTCCAGCTGCCGTCCAAGATGGTTGGCGGCGTCTTGCTTGGCGCATAAATCCGCATCACCAGCTTGAACTCCCCTTTCGGCGCGGGCAGCCAGTTGGCTTCCCTGGCCTTGCCCGGCGAGTCGGCCTGCAGGTACATGTCCACCGAGCCGTCCGGGTTGACGATCAGCTTGTCGCGCTGGGCGAGGCCGTAGCGATTGATCGTGTTCGGCGCGAAGAAGAAATCGCTGTCGTACATGGTCAGCGACCAGAAGGCCTCGGCCGGCGGCAGCTTGCCCTTTTCGAAGCGGATGACGTAGTTGTGCTTGGCGCCGTCGTAGGCGTCGCCGCTCGCGTCCTTTTGCGACAGTGGATACACCGCGTCCTGCGGACGGTTCCAGCCTGGACCGAGCAGGTTGGCCATGCCCCGGGTCAGATAGTCGGTGCCGAAGTTGCCGACGCCCTGGGTGAAATAGAGCCAGCCGTCGGTCGTCTTCTGCCGTTTGAGGTGCACGCCCATCTCCAGCACTGCGAGCTTGGGAACGGCCTTGAACAACTCGCGGTCGATGAAACGCAGCTTGTCCGGGTCGAAATCCTTGCCCGGAATCAGCCCGATCTTGGCCATCTGCGCGACCATGGCCGCATCCTGAGCGGTCGGCGGGTTGGTCTTCATCAACTGCGCGAGGCGGTTGAAATAGGCTTCGATGTCCAGTGCGTTGACCTGCTTGCGCACCGACGTCTTCATGTCGAAGCCGGGGTCGACGGCGCCCGGCGGCGGCGTGTAGGGCTTGCCCCAGGTGGAGAGCGGCACCACCGAAAACTTGTCCTGCAGGGCGTGCACCGCCTGGTAATCCTCCGGGGTGCCGGTGCTGTAGATGCGCCCGAGGATCCACACCATCCCGGTTGGTGACGAGACCTGGGTCACGCCCTGCGGCAGCGTGCCCTTCCAGCCGGGGCCGGTGATGGCGATGGTCTGCGGCTTTCCACCCGTCGTGCGCGAATCCGCCACCGCGATCACCTCCGACCAGCCGTCCAGTATCGGCATGATGTAGTAGCGGTCACCCATGTCGGGAATGCTGAAAATCCATGGCTCTCTGGATACGTCGAGCCAGGACTCGGTGTACAGCGTGTCGGCATTGGGCGCGGCGCAGCAGTGATTGTCCACTGCAGGATAGCTCCGCATCTTGATCATTTGCCCCATCGGGGCATGTTCGGCGTCAGGCCTGGCCACGTTGGTCTGCTGTTTGCGGGCCATGTCGAAGGTGACCAGGGGGTAGCCATAGATGTAGGCTTCGCTGGCGATGCGAACCGCCTCGATTGCGCCAAGCGACGGGGTGCTATCCGCGCGGGCCGCAAACGAGCCAGCCGCCAGGACTGCAAGGCACAACCCTGTGGCTGCGCGTTTGATCGAATTCACCAGCATATTAGTCTCCCGTTGTTGATGTGCTCGCCCGTAACGGCGTGCCCGGTTTACCGACGTTGCACTCGTGGGCGCACTCCTTCTGGACTTTTATCACGGCCGGAGGATGCTACCGGTCCTGTCTCCGGAGCTTCGTCCAGGCCAGACGGTTGCGGTGCACCCCCTGCAACTGCCTCATTTTTGGCTTCGCGCGAGCGTTCCGGGAAGCCGTCGCTTCAGCGTACGCCGGCCCGGTTCACGGGTCCGCCGAGGTTGACTCCAACACCGCCGCTGTATCCCACCCCGGCCTGGCCGGCGCCCGCGCCTGGTAGAACACCGACGCCGGACGCGGGACCGCCCACCCCGCCGGCTCCGACCCCGGGGGCAACGCCCACTCCGGGCGCCCCCACGCCGACGGTGGAGCGGCGAGCCACACCGGCATAGCTGACCGGTGTCATGGGTGCGCCGATGACCGCGTGCGCTGGGGTAATCAGACCTTCTTCGCCATTGCCGAGCCAGCTGGTTGCGGCCAGGCCAAGCATGAGGACAGACTTGCGTGTGACGGCTTTCATGGTTGTGCTCCTGTCGGCGCGCCTTGCGGCAATTCGTCGAGTCCGATGAGATCGTTGGGGTTGAGTTTCTCCGCGGCCGCCGGCGGCGCGAACGCGAAGGCGTTTGGTGCCGGCACAAAGCCGGATTTCCAGCTCTTGATGCGCAGGGTGTATTGCGGCGCGTTGTTCACCGTCTTGCTGGTGATTACCATTTTGCGCGGGATGGGCCGCTCGCCCACTTCGACCCAGAGCTGCCAGTCGGTATCGGCGTTGCGAAAGGCGAGGTGCTCGCATTCCCGGCCGTCGATGACCCCACGGCCTATATGCTTAGCTTCCAGGACGCCGGCCACGAGAGCCTCATAGGGCTGCGACAGCAGCAGGTCCGCGCCCGGCAACGAGATACCATGGCCCGCCCGCAGGGCCGCGACCAGCTGGTCCACGGTGCCGGGCGCGTCGAACTGCGCGTAGCCGTTGATGTGCTTGCCCAGGATGTTGACGGTCTGGCCGTTGAAAACCATTTCCACATCCGCATAGCCGCCCACCCGGTGAGCGCGCAGCTTGTCCGGGCGGCTCAACAGCATCCCGCCGGAATTGGTGAACTGGATTTTCTCCAGTTGCGGCGTGATGACTTCGATGTCGCTATCGAAGGTGATCTCGATCGTCTGCTGGCTGCTCACATAATCCGACATGGCCTTGAGAATGGGCTTTGCATCGTTGCCCTGCGCCAGGGCACCCGGCGCCGTCGCGACCAGCGCCGCCGCGACAAGAAGTGTGCGGGTGAATGACATTCGGCTTCGTTTGCTAATGTTCATTTCGGTTTTCGCTTTCATCATGTCGAACCCTCGCGTTGTTGCGGAAATTTGCGACGCCATGGCTTGCCACAATATGTTTGTTTATACATTGTGGGCGCCGTAAAACCATTTGGTGGGCGATTACCTTCCTGCCTATGGCAGGTCTCAACCCGAGGCCGGATCAACAAAATGGCCGCTTGCCACGGAAAGCACGGTTGTATTGATTGCTCTCCGATCGGATAGATATGCCTCATAGCCATTCTATTGATGCGGGCATTTATAATCCTGACGATCTGCGACAACTTATTGACAATATCCGACAATCGGTCTGTTCACGCCTGATCATCAATCCATGCCCAATACCATGCTCGCCAAGCCTCTTCCTCCAAAGCATGGGATGATCCGGGTTGCCCCGATGGCAGCCATCCCGGCGCTGCTCCGCGAATTCGGCGTGGCCCCCGGACCTCTGCTGAAGAAATTCGGACTGTCGGAAGAGATTTTTTTCCAGCCCGACAGAACGATCCCCTTCGAAATGCTGGGGCGCGTTGTCAATACCTGTGCGCGCGAAACCGGATGCCCCCATTTCGGGCTTCTGGTCGGCCAGCGTGGCAATGCCTCCACGCTGGGTGCCACGGGTTTCCTGATGAAGAACGCCCCGGATGTCAGGACGGCACTCAATGAGGCGATTCTCAACATCGACCTGCATGATCGCGGTGCGACACCCTTCCTCGATGTATCGGATGAAACTACCGTGCTCGGTTACGCGATCTACCAACCTGGCATTGAAGGGTCTGACCAAATCAGCGATGGTTCACTGGCGATCATCTGGAACGTCATGCGTGGCTTGTGCGGCCCTGAATGGCTCCCACTCGAAGTCTGGTTTACCCATGACAAACCGGCTGATATCGGCGCCTACCGCCGTTTTTTCCGGACGCCCCTTCGCTTCAATGCCATGCACAACGCCCTGGTTTTCCATACCACCTGGCTGGCCAGGAAGATCGACCATTCCGACCCCATGATTTACCAGCACTTCCAGCAGCACATTCTGGACATGCGGCGTTACTCGAACCAGGATTTCAGCGAAAAAGCCTATCAAGCGCTGCTGTCCCTGCTTGGTTCCCAACGCTGTTCACTTGACGATCTGGCCAGACATTTCACGATTCATCCGCGAACCTTGAATCGCCGTCTCAAGGAGTCCGGCACCAGTTTCCGCGAGCTTTACAGTGAAGCGCGCCACCAGACCGCGAATCAGTTGCTGCGCGACACCCGGACCAGCATCGAATCCATTGCAGTGCTTCTCGGTTATTCGGACGGAACGGCTTTCAACCGGGCGTTTTCCAAATGGGAAGGCGTCTCTCCCGGGAAGTGGCGCAGGCAGATGCAACTGGCACGGGACTAGGCTGCGGGGCCGGTGCTGTCTTGCCGGATGGCAGTCTTGAGTTTGAACGCCAGCGTCCCCATACCCAGACCGTCGTACTTGAAGTCGAAGGCGCGTTCGCATTTTTCAGGTCGAACGCGTCAATCACGTTCACACCATGCGATTCATCGCTATAGACAGACGAACAGGGCGCGTCCTATTTCTTATCACTGCCCGCCCGGCGACGCTCGAGCGGCCGGACTGCCTGGATGATACTGAAGAAGAATGCCGTGGTCAGCCCGAACAGGATGATGCCGTTCAGCGCCTCGAGCGCGCCCATCAATCTCCATTGGTGTGCCAGGAAGACATCGGCATGGCCG
>Ga0326726_10005149_pt1 | contig 11876 bp, 13 predicted proteins | sample MHFenrmetagenome_2_FD_207603 | JGI IMG/M metagenome (GOLD analysis project Ga0326726, IMG submission 207603) | Lab enriched peat soil microbial communities from Michigan Hollow, Ithaca, NY, United States - MHF15MN | ecosystem: Environmental > Terrestrial > Soil > Wetlands > Peat | place: USA...
CTCCTCCTCGAAATCAGAAACATCAGGACTGACCCCATCTCCGACCCCATTCTCGGCGGACTAAGTGCGCGTCGTCTGCGCGGCGAACTGGCTCATCCACTCCGCCTGGCGCTGCTGCATTTCCTGGGGCGTCAGGTCTTCTTTGCGTGTCGCGATCGTCCAACTGTACCCCTCCGGGTCCGTGAACGTGCCGCACCGATCGCCCCAGAACTGGTCCGCCATCTCTCCCATCTGGCCCGCAGGGACCTGCCCGCCGGCCCCAACGGCGCGTTTGAACAGGGCATCGCAGTCTTCCACGTAGATCCAGAACGACGCCGGTGAGCCGCCCATCGTTTTGGGACCCTTGCTCCCCATCATCGCGTCGTGCAGCATGAAGCGCGAGTCGCCGATGCGCAATTCCGCGTGAAGAATCTTCCCGTCGGGGCCGACGCTTCGCGCCGTTTCTTCAGCGCCTAGAGCCTTCTTGTACCACTCGATCGCCTTGGCGGCGCTGTCGAGCGTGAGCATCGGCGTCACCGTGTGAAGCCCGGACGGAATCGCGTGTTTCGCTTTCGCCATGATTGCCTCCTGTTCCTCAAAGCACGAGAGGTGCGACTTTCATTCCACCGGGTGACCGGCGTCCTGGCGGCAAACTCCTGGACGACCACAAGCCCCACAACCAGTTTCCTGGCGAGCTTAACCTCCTCTTCGAGTGACGACATTCGAGGACAGTCTTGACAGGTCGGGCAAAAGGGAACAGCTTAATCGCCTGCCCCAGCCAGCGCTGAAGCGAAAGGAGCGCCGGAATGGCGAATTTCTTCATTCCCCGTTACGAAGTCGCAGCCCGTTTCGAAATGACGAATGACGGCGGATTCGCGCATCCATGGAAGATGACGATCGGCCTCGGTGCGTCCGCGTATGGCGTAGTGGGACTCGCTGGCGGCTATGATCGTACGGAGCCGCTGAGGGTGGTCTCCAACAATCCTGGCATTGTCCGGCTGAGTGAGAAACCGGGCCTGCCGCTCTCGCCCGGGGCGTGGCCAAACGAAGACCGCTTCATCACCGTGATCGGCGAGCGCGGCGGGACGACCATGCTGGAGGCGCGAGGGCCGTATGGAGTCTGGTGCGCAATTCAGATCGAGATCACCGGGGGATTCAGCAGCGACGCGGACATCCATACGCCTTTCGTGGAAACCAATCGCTGGGATTTCGGGTATGAGAAGGACCTGAATGCCATGGGTATCAACCTTCCCAACGGGGTGCGGATCCCGCTGCCTCCGAGGGGCCCGGCGTGGCCAACCCGTGAGACGAACATCAGAATCGTAAGGTCGGTCGATCTGGCCAGACAGGTCATCTACTCGGTCGTGTTGACGCCAGTGGGCCACGACTCTTATTGGGCCACGAAATGGTTGATCGATAAGATTGCGGACAAAGCGATTGACAGGATCGCGGGGATCTGGCTGACCGGCCTGGCGGGCGTCGCGATCGCGGCGGCCGCAGGCGTGATTCTGATCCCGAATGACAGTGCGGCCGACAGTGTGTGGCGAGCCCGATGTGCGGAAGGTCCCGTCTACGGCGTTACCCTCGGCTTCAACACGTGAGACGTTCGCCCAACGCGTCGAAACATCCGACATTTCTCTGACCCGACAGCGCATCTTTTGGAGGTGAAACGACATGGCACGGTTTCTGATCGAGGTTCCGCACAGCACTCAGACCCGCGAATGCGCCGCCGTCGTCGAGGTCTTTCTGCGCACCGGCTCGCACTTCCTCACGAACGCCGATTGGGGGTGCAGGGACGGCGACCACAAGGCGTGGATCATCGTCGACGTCGAAACGCGCCAGGACGCGCGCGCCATTGTCCCGCCCGCGTTCCGCACCCAGGCTAAGATCGTGCAGCTGAATACCTTCAGCCTCCCCGAGATCGAAGAGATCCTTCGTCAGCACCATACCTAGCGGCAGTCCCCGGGGCGCCGGCGCTCCGCGAGGACTTGACTCCGTCGGATCCGGAAAGGCGTAAGATCGCCCGAGGCGCCGTCTCTCGGGAACGCCGCGGCTCCTCGATGACGGCGAGGTCTTCCGTCCGAATCGAAAGGAGTGCTCGATGCGATTCGCGCAACGAGGTGTCGCGCTGGCAGCGTTGGGTGCGGCCGCTCTCGCCGTCGCGGCGGCCGGGTGCAAGGATTCGAACTCGATCACGGCTCCGGTGTCTTCCGCGCCGGCCATGAGCATCGCCGGGACCTGGACGGGAAGCTATCAGCCGAACTCCTCGGCCTGCTCCGCCTCACCCGCCTCGGCGACGGTTCAGCAGGACGGCGCGCAGATCACGGCGATCCTGACGTCCTCGACGTGCGGGATGTCGGGAAGCCTCAAGGGCCAGATCGTCAGCGGCCAGTTCGTCGGCCGCATCGAGATGCGCGGTTGCTCCGGCGGCGGCGTGTCCGGAACGGTGAGCTCATCCAGGCTGACGCTGGCGATCGACGACCTCACGCGGCCGCTCGTCAGCGATCAGGAGATCGTCATGTACGGCGGAACCGTCGAGCTCCACCGGTAGCGGCTTACTCGAACGACAGTCCGAGCGCCTTCGCCAGGAACGCGGCCATCTGGGCGCGCGTGACGGGATTGTTCGGGCAGTAGTTTCCTCCCCCGCAGCCTCCGGTGATGCCCGACGCGGCGAGGGCCTCGACGTACTGGTAGAACGGATTGCTCGACGGCACGTCGGCGAAGGTCGGTGTGACTGGCGCCGCGCTGACCTGGAGCCGGTAATAGACCGCGACGCTCGCCAGGCGCAGGTTCGTGGTCGTGGCCAGGCCGAAGGTGACGTCGATCTGGTAGATCGTCGTCAGATTGTTGATGGTCAGATTGTTGGGCGAAAGGTCGTAGTAGACCGTCTGTTGCCCCGAGCTTCCCGCCGTGTGCGGCCCGCCGAAGCTGCCGCCGCTCCCGAAGGACGCGCTTCCGAGGATGAAGGCCGCCGTCAGGTCGTTGGCGGCGTCCTGGTCGATTCCGTCGAGCTCGAGGCCGAGGACGAGGGCGCCCGCAGGAAGCACCAGGGGCGCGACGTAATCGGCGCTGCCCGCCACCTGCCAGCGGGACATGCTTTGAGAGCTCCACTTGACGTTGCCGTCTTCCCCGGCCGGCAGAAACGCCGCCGCGGGAATTCGGAGGACGCTCGGATTGGCGGTGCCCCAGGTCTCGGGACGTTCCCCGAGGCTCGCGTTGAGCGTTACGCCGGGCGCGAGCGGAAACGTCGGATTTCTCGGCTCGGTCTGCTGGGCCGCCGCGCCCGCCGCAGTCCCCATGGCGATCGCGGCAACCAGGGCCGTGCGCATCCGGTCCATGGGTCCCCTCCTTCTCCGGAAGACGCCGTCAGCGGCCGAGCGCCGCCCGGAGTCTCGCGCGCGCCTCGGACACGGCCCTCTGCTCTGCCTCGGACAGGCCGGCGACGGCCAGGTCGGTTTCCTTGTACCCGCGCGGGACTTCGAAGGCCGCCGCCGGGACCGCGCTGCGGTCGAGTCGCGTCAGCTCCATCGTCACGAAGGGCCCCGAAGCGTCCTTGCGGCGAATGTCGAGGTGGATCGGAAAGCCGACCAGGCCGTTGTTCCGGAGCGCCGGGATCCAGGACGTCATCTCCTTCTGCACGCCGTCGACGGAGGGAAGCCAGTCGAGCGACGCCCCCACCTGCCCGGCCACGCAGACGTGGACCACGGTTCCGGCCGAGGAGGTGAGCTCGGCTCTCTGGCAGGTGAGCCCCGCCACGGTGTCGGGGCCGAGCCGGGTGACCGTGTACTTCGAGCTCTGGCCGGTTCCCCCGCGCGCCTTTTTCAGGTCCCAGATGGAGTACGTCTTGCTCGCGTCGTCGACCATCGTGAGCCGGTTCGGGTCCGAGTCCTTGCCGATGAGCGTCAGCTTGACGTCGGCGCCGCTCTTGCCGAAGGCGAGGCGCGAGACGTCGGTCTGCCACTCCATGCGGTAGGCGGCTTTCGACAGCGAGACCTTGCCGCTACCGGGCACGGTCTCGCCCGTGCGGGAAATCGACGTCACCTTGAAATCCGCAACGCCCTCGAGCTGCGCTCGAGCGACCGCGCTGCCCAGGACGACGCCGCAGACGACCAGGATCGAAAGTCTCACGTGAGATGCTCCCTTCCGCAAACGCTCATTCTAAGGCCAGGAACCGTGAACGCATCGTCGACTCCAACACCGCGAGTGGGCAGCCAGATTCCCGCGCTCACGGGCGTGCGCGCGCTCGCGGCCTTCCTGGTGTTCTTCCATCACAATCCGACGCGGCTTCTCGTCGTGGGCCCCCTCTCCCTGTACTGGGAGCTCCACATCGGCGTCACGCTCTTCTTCGTCCTCAGCGGATTCGTCATCACCTGGCGCTACGACCGCCCGGGCCGGCAGCCGGAGTCCTTCCTGCGTGGATACTTCGTCAACCGCGTCGCGAGAATCTATCCTCTCTATCTTGCGCTCGCCGTCCCGACGATGCTGTTCTGGCGGGAGCGGTCCGTCGGCGTCTGGTTCCTGAACCTGACCGTCTTCTCCTGTTTTCACTCGGGCATTCCCCAGGCCTGGTCCCTCCGCGTCGAGGAGTGCTTCTACCTCGCCGCGCCGCTCATTTTCCTCGCCTGGAGGCGCCATCCTCTCCTTCCGCTCGGCATCGCCGCCGCGCTCCTGGCCGCGCTCTGCCCGGTCGCGAAGTGGTTCGTCGTCGATGAGCCGCTCGCTCCCGTTGCCTACCTCCTCCTGTATACGTTTGCCGGCCGCTTTTTCGAGTTCTACGTCGGCATCTGGCTTGCCAAACGCGTCGCCCGGGCAGAGGCGTCAGACCGAGTGCCCGGCCGCCTGCCCCTCTTCACTCTCGCCGGGGGCGCCGGGATCGGCGCCGTCGTCGTCGCCCTGGCGGCGCTCAAGGCCCGAACGGGGACCGACTACACCTACGGCCTCGACCACCCGGCCGGGATCGCGCTCAACAACCTGGTCCTGCCCGTCTTCATCGCCGCCTTTTACTGGGGCCTGATCCGCGAGTCGACGCTCCTGCAGAGGTTCCTGTCGACCCGATTTGCGAATCTCCTCGGCCGCAGTTCCTATGCCTTCTACCTGATCCACCTGGGAGTCGCGCGGGACTACATGCTGGCCGCCTTCGTATCCGCCGCGAGCCTGCTCGGGGCGACGGCGGGCGCCGCAGCCAACCGCATGGTCCACCACGTCGGCGGCCTGTTTCTCCTCGTCAACCTCTTCGCGATCCTGCTGTACGAGCTGATCGAGGCGCCCGCCAACCGTTTGCTGCGCCGCATGTTCGCCCGGCCGGTGGCCGCCCTGTGAACCCGCCCGTGCTCCTCATCGTGCGGTCCCTCGCCGTCTACGCGGGCACGGCGGCGATCTGTCTCGCCCTGGCGCACCGCTGTGTCCGACCCCTCTCGCTCCGAACCGCGATCCTGCTCGCCGCGATCCCTCTGCTCCTGACCGGCAGGGCGACCTTTTCCGGCGCCGTGTACGCGCCGCTCGACATCCAGTTCCAGGACGAGCCGTTCCGCTCGCACCGCCAGGAAGCGGGCCTGACGTCCGTCCGCACGCCGCTCCTGTCCGACGTCGTCCACTCCATGATTCCGTGGCAGAAGGCCGTGCGCGAATCCGTTCGCAACAGGCAAGCGCCTCTCTGGAACCGGTTCGTTGCCGCGGGCGAGCCCCTGCTCGCCGTCCAGCAGGCCTCGGCGCTTCACCCCTTCACGGCACTCTCATTCCTGCTCCCCCTCGCGTCTGCGTGGACGTTTCAGATGAGCGCCCGCTTCTTTCTCGCCCTCCTCGGCGCGTATCTGCTCTTTCGGGACATGGGCTGCTCGGGTGCCCCGGCGCTCGTCGGAGCGGTCGGCTGGGCCTTCGGCGACTTTCTCGTTTTCTGGATCGGGTACTCGGTCGGCAACTCGCTGGCTCCGTTTCCTCTGCTGATCCTGGGGCTCTTGCGCCTCTGTCGCGACGCCGACCGGCGCGCCGTCGGTCTGACCGCCGCGGCGCTCGTCCTCGTCGTCCTCGGAGGGCACCCCGAAAGCCTTTTCTTCGCCGTGGTCGGTGGAGGCGTCTTCTTCGTCGCCGACCTCGCAGCCGCCGGCCGCCGCCGGCTTCGGCCGTTCCTTCTCTCGCTCGTCGCCGGGGTCCTGGCTCTGGGATTGACCGCCGTCCAGTTGCTCCCCCTGGCGCAGGCCCTGCCGGAGACCGCGGAGCACATCCTTCGCCCGCCCCTCTTCGCCATGGCCGGCAGGTCGGTGTCGCTCTCCGAAAGCGCGCGGCGCGCGGCCGCCTGGATGCTGCCCTTCGTGAGGAGCGACGGGTCGAGGCTCGAGATCCGCCGGGACACGGCCGTTCCGGGAGCCTACTCGGGACTTCTCCTGCTGCCCCTGGCGTGGACGGGCCTCGCCGCTCGCCACCGTTATCGGTGGCCCCTGGTCGCGCTCGGCGTCGCTGGCGCCTCGATGGCGCTTCGCCTGGCCGTCGCGACCGACCTCGTCGCCCGGTTGCCCCTCTTCGGAATCGCCGTGCTCGAGTACATGGTCTTTCTCCCCGCCTTCTCCGTCTGCGGGCTGGCGGCCCTCGGCGCCGACCGCCTCTGCCAGAGCGAAGGGCGGGCGGCGTTCCTTTCGGGCTCCGCAGCGACTCTCGCGGGCGTCGGACTGCTCGCGGCGCGGCTGCTGGCCCCCCTCGAGGCTTTCGGGCTCGCGGAGGAATTCCTTCGCCGCCGCCTCCTGCTGCTCGTGCTTCCGTCGCTCGCGCTCGCCCTGGCCTTTTCGCTGCTCGCCCGGCGGCGCTGGAGCGGCATCGTCGCGGCGATTCCGCTCCTGCTTCTCTCGACGCGCGTCGCCGAAGCCGGCGGCGTCTACCCGACGTGTCCCGCCTCCGCGCTCGCGCCCCGCCTGCGCCTGCTCGACCCGGTGCCACGCGGCGCGCCGGAACGCATCGTCGCCGTCGGCGAGCTCTTCCTGCCCAACGCCGCCACCCTCTACGAGCTCGAGGACGTCCGCGGGTACGAGTCCATGACGCTGGCGCCGTTTCGCCAGACGTTTCCCCTCTGGTGCGCGCCGCACGGCGCATGGTGGTTCAACGAGGTCGACGAGCTCGGCCGGCCGTTCCTGTCGTTCCTGAACGTTCGCTGGGCCCTCGCGCCCGCGGACTACGCGGCGCCGTCCGGCTGGCGGCTCGTCGCGGCCGAAAAGGCCGTGGCCCTCTTCGAGAACCTGCGCCCCCTGCCGCGGGCCTTCGTTCCCGCCCGGCTCCGCGTCGAGCCGGACGCCGGGCGCCGGCTGGCGCTCCTGACGAGTATCGACGACTTCGGGCGGGACGGCCTTCTCGCGGCGGGCCCCGCGCCGTCGGAAAACTGGCGATCGAACGGGCGCGCCGCCGTGCGGGTCGGCTCTTACACGGGCTCCTCCCTCGTTCTCGACGTCGAGGCCGAAGAGCCCGCGGTCATTGCGACGTCCGTGACCGCCTGGCCCGGATGGAACGCCACGCTCGACGGCTCTCCCGCGACTCCCCTCTCGTACAACCACGCCTTCCTCGCCTTCGACGTCCCGCGAGGGACACATCGCCTGGAGCTTCGCTACCTGCCGGCGAGCTTCGTCGCGGGCCTCGGCATCAGCCTGCTGACGCTCGCGGCCGCGCTCGGTGCGATAATTCTCCCGATGACGAAGCGCTCCGCAGCGCGCGATCCATCCCTCAGGCCGCGATAGACCGCCGGAAAGACGCGCCCGTGCCCATCACTTTCGAGCTCGACAGAGCGCGAGGCCAGCTCCGGACCACCGTCCACGGATCGGTCACCGTCGACGACGTGCGCGCCCACGCCGAGGCGCTCGTCCGGGAGAAAGCCCTCGGCTACGCCGACCTCATCGACGCGCGAGCCGCGAAGGGGCCGGGGCTCTTCTCGGGAGACATCCAGCAGATCGCTCAGCTGATCGGAACACTGCACGACGACTTCGCCATGGGACCGCGCGCCATCGTCGTCGGGACCAACTCGGCCTACGGAATGGTGCGCATGCTGGCTGCCCTGGCCTCCGCATGGACGACCATCGAGGTTTTCCGGGACTGGGACGCGGCCGAACGGTGGCTGGCCGGGTCCGGCTCCAACAGGATCGCTTGAGCCAGGGCCGGCTCGGGATCTGGTCGACGGCGGCGCTCGTCGTCGGGCACACCATTGCCGTCGGCATCTTCCTGACGCCGGCGCAGCTGATCGGCTCGCTGGCTTCCCCTGCGTGGACTCTCGGGCTCTGGCTCGCCTGCGGCGCTCTGGTCTTCGCGGGCGCGCTGACGTTCGGCGAGCTCGCCTCGCGCTATCCGGAGTCCGGCGGCCTCTACGTCTACCTGCGCGAGGGCTTCGGACCGCGCGCGGCCTTTCTCTACGGCTGGCAGGCCCTGCTCATCATGGACCCCGGAATCACCGCGGCCGTGTCCGTCGGTCTCTCGCAATACGTCGCGGTGCTCTGGCCCGCCGCCGCCGGGCACCAGCGCGCCGTCGCCCTCGCCGCGATCTGGATCCTCGCGCTCGCCAACATGGCGGGCCTGCGCCTCTCGACCCGCGTGCTCAACCTGCTGACCGCCTTCAAGCTCCTCGCCCTCGCGTCGATCGTCGGCGCCGCCTTTCTCGCCGGCTCCGGCAGCCTCAGGCACTTCGTGCCCTTCGCCTCGCGGCGGCCGGGGGCGCCGCCGATCGAGGAAGCGCTCGGCCTCGGCCTCGTCGCGGTGTTCTTCTCGTTCGGGGGCTTCTGGGAGGCCAGCCGTGTCGCCGGCGAAGTCCGGGACCCCGAGAGAACCCTGCCGCGCGCTCTGGCCCTCGGCGTCGCCGCGGTGACCCTGGCGTATGCCGCGGTGACGGCGGCCCTGATCTATCTCGTTCCCATCGGCGAGGCCGGCACGTCGACCGAGCTCGCCCGGCGCGCCGGCGAAGCCATGCTCGGCCCGGCCGGCCCGACCGCGCTCTCGGCCGTCGTCGCGGTCTCGGTCGCCGGAAGCGCGATGGCCCTCCTCTTCATGGCGCCTCGCCTCTACCTCGCGATGGGCCGCGACGGGCTCTTCCCTCCCGCGCTGGCGCGGCTGACCCGGCGAACGGCCGCCCCGGCGCGCGCTACGGCGCTGCTGGCCTCGATCGCGAGCCTGCTCGTCCTCTCCGGCAGCTTCGACCAGATCGTGGCGTTCTTTCTCTGCACGGCGCTCGCTTTCATAACGCTCGCGGCGTCGGCGCTCTTCGTCGCGCGCCGGCGCGGCGCCCCCGGGCGCTTCCTCGCCCCGGGCTACCCCGCGACCCCCATCCTCTTCGTGCTCTTTCTCGGCGCCGTCATTGTGTCCATCACGCTTGCGCGGCCACGGCAGGTTCTGGCAGGCTTCGTCCTCGTCCTGCTCGGGGTTCCCGTGTATCGATTCCTGTCGTCCCGGGGGATTCTCCGGGGGAAGACCGATGGAGGCCCGCGATGACCTGGATCAAGACGATTGCTCCCTCCGAGGGCGACGAGACGCTGCGCCAGGCGCGAGAGAAGGAGCGCGCGCTGTACCCGAAAGAGTACGCGGTGCCGACCGGCATCACGGACGAGGCCGGGTCGATCGTGGCCTCGCACTCGCTCATCCCGGAGGCCCTGCACCACGCGTTTGCGACATTCGGCGCGCTCATGTCCCCCGACCTGCCCCTGACGCGCAAGCAGCACGAGATGATCACGACGGTCGTGTCGGTCACGAACCGTTGCCATTATTGAATCGAGTCACACGCAGAGTTTCTGCGTCGGGTGACCCTGGATGACGGGCTGGTCGAAGCGATCCGGAAGGACTACCGCACCGCGCCGATCGACGAGAAAGACCGCCTGATGCTCGACTACGTGTCCCAGCTGACGCGCGACGCGACCCGCATCACGCCCGGGCACCACGAGCGGCTGCGCGCGGCGGGATTCGACGATCGGGGGATCCTCCAGATCACCCTGATCGCGTCGTGGTTCAACTACATCAACCGGGTCGCCGACGCGCTCGGGGTCGGCCGCGGCTGAGCTCTACCGGGGCCGGGCGCGCATCAGCCTCGGAACGAGCAGCAGGGCGCCGCCGTAGAAAACGAAGGCGACGAACAGAGTCAGCGGCGTTCCCGAGGGCAGGTCCTCGACCAGCAGCTTCACGCCACCCGCGACGAGGGCGAGATAGGCGAGCGTGCGCAGCTCCTTGCGCCCGGTCGAGCGCCAGAGGCGCGCGAGCGCATACGCGGAGACCGCGAGGATGAACGTCCTCAGCGCCGGCAGCGGCGCGGCGAGAACCCCCGCGGCCGGGCGCCGCAGGACGAGGACCGCCATCGCCCCGAGGCCGAGCGCCGCCAGCAGCGTCGTGGCAAAGGCCGGCAGCGGACCCGCCGCCGGCGGCTCGACGAGCAACAGCGTCGCGGTTGCGGTCAGGGCCGCGAGCGTGACGAGTGCCGGCATCGACGCCGGCCGGATGGCGGCGTCGCTCGCGGTGAACGCGAGGACGGAAATCGTCAGCAGCCCGGAGGCGACCCCGGCCGCCGCGGCGAAGACGGCGCCGTGAGCCTGGTGGATCGCAGGCTCGTAGCGCCGGCCGATCACGGTTGCGCCGAGCGCCACGATGGACCAGACCAGGGCAGGAGCCGGGCTCGGCAGGAGCGCGCCGCTTCCGACCGCAACCAGGGCAAGCCCGACCCAGGCAAAGTAGAGCCGGGCGTCGCGCGCCTCCGGCCCCCGCTCGCGCAGGAAGGCGAGGGAGTAGGCTCCGACGCCGCACGCCAGCGCGACCGTCGCGAGCGGCGCGCTCCCGCCGGCGCTCGATCCGGCCAGGTTCAGGGCGCCGCCGAGTCCGATGGTAAGAGCCAGCGCCGCCTGCACGATCACGAGACCGCCGATCTGCGGCCGCCCGAGCAGGGCGCGCAGGAGGACGCTTCCGAGCCACAGGAGCGGAAGTCCGAGGGCCAGAGCCATCGCCGATTGCGCGCCGACCCCCGGCCCCGAAACCGGACCGGACGCTTCCGACGTCGCCCAGAGCGACAGGGCCGCGGCGCACAGCGTCGGAGCCCAGCCCAGCAGCCGCCAGGTCCAGCGCTCCGTGGCGAGCCAGAGCGCGGCCGTCGCCACGAGCAGGAGCAGGAGGCCGGACAGCCCCGGCGTCTTCGTCATGAGGGCGAGGTAACCGCCGGTGGCGCACGCCGCCAGCACCGCGGTCCACGCGACCGCCGGCAGATCGCGCCGCCGCCCGAGCCCGAGAAGGAGCGCCGTGGCCACGGCCAGCACGCAGAGGCCTTGGGGCGGGGAGAAGATCGCGAAGCGCGTCGTCGTCTCGGCCACGATCGCGTTGGCGATGAAGCCGCCCGTCGAACCGAGAAACGCCGCGGTGAGGCGGCTGCCCCGGGCCGCTGCCCGATCCGCGAGCACGATCACGCCGAGGGCGTACCCGAGGCCGAGGGCGACGCCCGGCGTCGTCGCCATGGCCCCCCGGTCCGTCAACGCGCGGACGAGGAAGGCCCCGGCCAGAGCGAGGACGCTCCAGCCCGTCTGCGCGAGAACGTCGAGGACGAGCGATCCGACGGCGGGAGCGGCCTCCGGGGGCGCGGCCTCGGCCGCCATGGGCGCCGTGCCCTCCTCGCCGGGCGCCTGGCCGGCGCTCTCCCGCAGCGCGGTTTGATCGGGCGCGCCGAGCAGCGCTTCCTCGAGCCGACGAACCCTCTTCTCGAGCTCGTCGAGACGGTCGCCCCGGGAAACCTCTTCCGGAAATCGCGTGGTCACTGATCACAGCGTCGGGCAGCCCGCGCTGCTGCCGCTAGATACAGACGAATCAGCCCCCGCCGGCCCGGGTCTACGAGCCGAGCCTCCGCGCCCCCGTCCGTGATACACAAACGCCCTGGCAGTACGGAGGAGTCATGACGCAGCCTGTTCGCCGCG
>Ga0326726_10005150_pt1 | contig 11876 bp, 11 predicted proteins | sample MHFenrmetagenome_2_FD_207603 | JGI IMG/M metagenome (GOLD analysis project Ga0326726, IMG submission 207603) | Lab enriched peat soil microbial communities from Michigan Hollow, Ithaca, NY, United States - MHF15MN | ecosystem: Environmental > Terrestrial > Soil > Wetlands > Peat | place: USA...
GCAGGCTTCGGGCCGGAAGCCGGGCAGCTGCGCGAATTCGCCGCCGAGCTGGTCGCGCGCAGCCGCTGATGGTCCGCGCGGCCCTTATGCCGCGATTCCCCGCTCCAGTACACTGCCCGGATGGCTGAGGACAAACCGGCCGCATTGCTGGACTCCATCGAGTCCCCCGCCGACCTGCGCGCACTCGCCGAGGGCGACCTTGCGCCGCTCGCCGCCGAACTGCGCGAATTCCTGATCCATACGGTCGGCCAGATGGGCGGGCACCTCGCGGCGGGGCTCGGCACCGTGGAACTCGCCGTCGCGCTGCATTACGTCTTCGACACGCCCTACGACCGGCTGGTCTGGGACGTGGGCCACCAGGCTTATCCGCACAAGGTGCTGACGGGGCGGCGCCGGCGGCTCGGCAGCATCAAGCAGCGCGGCGGGCTCGCGCCGTTTCCGGCGCGCGCGGAAAGCGTCTACGACAGCTTCGGCGTCGGCCATGCCGGCACCTCGATCAGCGCCGCGCTCGGCATGGCGCTTGCGAACCGCAAGGCCGGCAGCGATCGGCGCGTCGTCGCGATCATCGGCGACGGCGCGATGAGCGCCGGGCTCGCCTGGGAAGCCCTGAATCACGCCGGCAGCCTCGACGTGGACCTGCTGGTCGTGCTGAACGACAACGACATGTCCATTTCCGAGAATGTCGGAGCGCTGTCGCGCTATTTCGCGCGCCTGCTGTCCGGCCGGATGTATTCGCACCTGCGCGAGGGCTCGAAAAAGGTCCTGCGCTCGATGCCGGCCGCCTGGGAACTCGCGCGGCGCTCGGAAGTGCATGCAAAAGGCATGGTGCTGCCCGGCACGCTGTTCGAGGAATTGGGCTTCAATTACATCGGACCGGTGGACGGGCACGATGTCGGCACGCTGGTCGCGACGCTGCGCAACATGCGCCAGTTGGCGGGTCCGCAATTCCTGCACATCGTGACGCAGAAGGGCAAGGGCTATGCGCCGGCCGAGGCCGACCCGATCAAGTGGCACGGCCCCGGGCCCTACGACCCGGCGAGCGGCACGCTGTTCAAGGAACAGAGCAGCGGCCCGACCTACTCGCAGGTCTTCGGCCAGTGGCTCTGCGACATCGCCGAACAGGATCCGCGCGTCGTCGCGATCACGCCGGCGTTGCGCGAGGGCTCGGGCATGGTCGAGTTCGAGCAGCGCTTTCCGGATCGGTACTTCGACGTCGCGATCGCCGAGCAGCATGCCGTCACGCTGGCGGCCGGCCTCGCCTGCGACGGACTGCGGCCCGTGGTCGCAATCTACTCGACATTCCTGCAGCGCGCCTACGACCAGCTGATCCACGACGTCGCGCTGCAGCGCCTGCCGGTCGTGTTCGCCATCGACCGGGCGGGCCTCGTCGGCGGCGACGGCGCGACCCACCAGGGCGAGTTCGACCTCTCCTACCTGCGCTGCATCCCCAATCTCGTCGTGATGGCGCCGGCCGACGAGAACGAATGCCGGCAGATGCTCTACACGGCCGTGAGCCAGGATCAGCCGGCGGCCGTTCGCTATCCGCGCGGGCGCGGACCGGGCGTGGCGGTGGACCGCAAGATGCAGGCGCTGCCCGTCGGGCGCGCCGAAACGCGCCGGCGCGGCGGCAGCGGCCTCGCGTTGCTCGCATTCGGCGCGATGGTCGCGCCCGCGGCGGCGGTCGCCGAGGCGCTCGACGCGACGCTCGTCAACATGCGCTTCGTGAAGCCGCTGGATGAAGAACTGGTCGCGGCCATCGCCGCGGACCACCGCGCGATCGTCACGCTCGAGGAGAATGTCGTCGCCGGCGGCGCCGGTTCCGCGGTTCTCGAGTTCCTGCAGCGCATCGAGTGCGGCATTCCGGTGCTGCAGCTCGGTGTTCCCGACGGATTCGTCGAGCACGGCTCGCGCGAGGACAACCTGGCCGTCGCGGGGCTCGACGGCGCGTCGATCAGGACGGCGATCGATCGCTTCTGGCGCAAGCTCGGCATGCCGCAGGCCCTGCCTGCCGGCTAATCAGGACCGATATGGTATGATTTCCAATCTGTCCGGCGGACCGGGCCCTGCCCGGGACGGAAACCACACATGAATGCCAAGGCTGCGACCACCGCGGTCACCGCGGTCATCGATGACGTCCAGAGCCGCGCCGACACGCGCCGGCTGCCGATCAACCGCGTCGGCATCAAGGACATCTATCACCCGGTGCGCGTGAAGGACCGCTCGCGCGGCGAGCAGCACACGATCGCGAACTTCAACATGTACGTCGCCCTGCCCCACAACTTCAAGGGCACGCACATGTCGCGCTTCGTCGAGATCCTGAATGAGCACGAGCTGGAGCTCTCGGTCGAGTCATTCAACGAGATGCTGACGCAGATGGCCGCGCGCCTCGATTCCGACGGCGGCCACCTCGAAATGTCGTTCCCCTATTTCGTGATGAAGAAGGCCCCGGTGACCGGTGTCGAGAGCCTGCTCGATTACCAGGCGACGCTCGCGGCGGAACTCAAGAATGGCCGCACCGAGACCTGGCTCAAGGTGGTCGTGCCGGTCACGAGCCTGTGCCCCTGCTCGAAGGAGATCTCCGATTACGGCGCGCACAACCAGCGCTCGCACGTGACCATCCGGGTGCGCATCGCAGAGCATGTCTGGCTCGAGGAGTTGATCGATGTCGCGGAGCAGGAAGCGAGCAGCGAGCTTTACGGGATCCTGAAGCGGCCGGACGAAAAATACGTCACCGAGCACGCTTACGACAATCCGAAGTTCGTCGAGGACATCGTCCGCGACGTCGCATTGAAGCTCAATGCGGACGAACGCGTGCGCGCTTACGTGGTCGAGGCCGAGAATTTCGAGTCGATCCACAACCACTCGGCCTATGCGCGCATCGAGCGCGACAAGGACGACGCCTGCGGGTGAGGCTCAGCTCGCGACCCGTGTGTCGCCGCCCTGCAGCCGCGAGATCAGCGTGCGCAGGAATACCTTGTTGAAGCGCAGCTGGCAGGCCGACGAGGACTGCTCCAGCAGCGTCGCGCTGACGCGCAGGATCGTGACCTCGTCGTCGGCCACGACGGCGGCCTGGCGCTTCGCGCCGCGCAGGTAGCTGGTCTCGCCGAAGCAGTCGCCGGCCTCGAGGCGGCCGACCTTGAGTCCCTCGCGCTCGACCGAGCAGCGGCCGGAGACGATCACGTAAAAGCGGTCGTCGATACCGCCCGCGCGGACGATCTCGTCGCCGCGGGCGTGCGTGTCCCAGCTGCCCGAGCGCAGGACCTCCCAGATCTCCGCCGATGAGAAGTCGTGGAAGAATTTCAGGCGGCGCAGCAGCGAGAAATGCTCCTGGCGGTCGATCCGGTCCGACTGCGCGCGCAGCTGCGCGTGCACGCGCGCCATTGCGGCCGCGAACTCCGCCCCGTTCGGATAGCGCTTCTCGGGATCCTTGTCCATCGCGGTCGCCACGACCGTCTCGATGTCGGGCGGCAAGTCGGGGCGGATGCTCAGCATCGGCGGCGGCGTCGCATAGACGATCTGGTGCAGCAGCTTCGCCAGCGAACCGGCGCGAAACGGCCGGTTGCCGGTCAGGAGCTCGTACATCACCGCGCCCAGCGAGTAGATGTCCGAGCGGTTCGTCAGCTCGAGCGACTGGACCTGCTCCGGCGACATGTAGCTCGGGCTGCCGGCGATCCCCTCGATCCGCGAGATGTCGGCGTCGGAGTGCAGCGCGATGCCGAAGTCGATCAGCCGGAGGTCGCTGTCCGTCGTCAGCATCAGGTTGCTGGGCTTGATGTCGCGGTGGATGACGCCGCGCGAGTGCGCATAGTGCAGGGCCTTGGCGCACTTGAAGGTCAGCGCGAGCACGTCGTCCACGGGCAGCAGATTGTCCGCGCGCGTATACGCAGCGAGCGTCCTCGCGCCGTGGATGAATTCCGTCACGACGTAGTAGAAGCCGCCCTCTTCGCCCGCGTCGTAGATCGGCATGATGTTCGGGTGCTGCAGCATCCCGACCATGTGCGCCTCGGACATGAACATCTTGCGCGCCACCTTGGCGCGCACGGGATCGTCGTCGCCGATCACGCGATACGCCTTGATCGCGACGTCGCGGCCGTAATAGGGGTCGTGCGAGAGATAGACCGTGCCGGTCGACCCACGGCCGACCTCGCGGATCACTTCGTACTTGCCGATACGGTCGCCGATGACGGGCTCACCGGCCGTTGGCCCGCGTAGCGTCGGCACAGTTGCGGTAGCGATGGCCGGTTCCTCCAGGGATGTGCGACGCGGCAAGTTACACCGGTCGCCGCGAGAGGATATTTCGTCAAACGGGGCGGAACCGTGAAGCGGGTCGCGCTTCGCCGGGGGCCGGGGGGTCAGCCGTCGAAGTGGTCGAAACCGTGAACGAGGTCTCGCTCGATTCCCGCGCCCTGCAGACGGACGCCTGGCTCCGCCGAGATCGAGCCGATGAAGCGGACCGGCACGATCCGCTCGAGCGCCTCGACCGATTGCCGCGCCGCGGCGGGAGCCGAAAACAACAATTCGTAGTCGTCGCCGGCGGCGAGGGCGAAGCGCATCGCGGCGGCGTCGCCGGCCGCCTCGAGCAACGGCGCGGAACGCGGCAGCCGCGCGCAATCGAGCCGGGCACCGACGCCGCTTGCGCGACAGAGTTTCTCCAGGTCGCCGGCAAGGCCGTCGGAGACGTCGATGCAGGCGCTCGCGATGCCGCGGAGCGCCTGTCCGAGGCCGACGCGCGGCTCCGGCAGCAGGAATCTCCGCAGCAGCTCCTCGCGGGCGGCACCGCTTGCCGCGATTTTTCCCTGCAGGATTGCGAGGCCGGCGCCGGCATCGCCGGGCGTGCCGCTGACCCACAGGTCGTCGCCGGCCTTCGCGCCGCTGCGTGTCAGCGCGCGACCCGCCGGCACCCAGCCGCCGACGGTCACCGTGGCGCAGAGCGGACCCCGCGTCGTGTCGCCGCCGATCAGCGCGACGCCGAAACGCCGCGCGAGCTCGTCGAGGCCCGACGCGAAGCCGGAGACCCAGGACTCGTCGGCCGCCGGCAGGGTCAGGCCGAGCAGCGCCCAGGCGGGCTCGGCGCCCATCGCCGCCAGATCGCTCAGGTTCACCGCGAGCGCACGGTGCCCGACGAAGCGCGCACCGGTGTCGGCGGGAAAATGCACGCCGGCCACGATCGTGTCGAGGGCGAGCACGAGCTCGGCCCCGGCCCGCGGTGTCACAACCGCGGCATCGTCTCCGACGGAGATCTTCACGTCGTCGCGCGCCGCGCCGCGGCCAGTGAAATAACGCGCGATCAGCTCGAATTCACCGGGCGGCATGCCAGGCAACCTCGGATGCGCCGCCCGGACTCAGGCGACCTCGCCCCGCTCGACGCCGCGATGCACGCGCGATGCCTTGTCCAGAACGGCATTGACGTAACGGTGGCCGTCGGTCGCGCCGAAGCGCTTGGCGAGTTCGATCGCCTCATTGATGACGACGCGGTAAGGGACGTCGGGACGCGTCATGAGTTCCCAGAGGCCGAGATAGAGGATCGCGTGCTCGACGGGATCGAGCCGCGCCGGCTCGATGTCCGAATGATGGCGAAGCTCCTCGTCCAGCTGCGCCGAGTCGCCGCAGATCGCGGCGAGCGCGAGGCGGAAGTACTCGGGATCCGCGCGCTCGAATGCCGGATCGGCGCTGTATTGGGCATGCAACTCCTGCCAGGGCTGGGAGCTCATCTGCCGTTGATAGAGCGCCTGCACCAGCAGCTTGCGCGCGGCGCTGCGGGCCCGCGCCGAATTGTCGGGCGTGCTTGCCATCGTCAGTTCACGAGCTTTTTCAGCAGGGTGGCGAGATAGATCGCCGCCTGCGCGGCATCCGCGCCGCGGTTGCCCTCCGAGCCGCCGGCCCGTTCCTCGGCCTGCTCAACCGTGTCCGTCGTCAGCACGCCGAATGCGACCGGCACACCGGTGTCGCTCGCAACGCGTGAAAGTCCCGACGCGCACTCGCCGGCGACGTAGTCGAAGTGCGCGGTATCCCCGCGGATGACCGCGCCGAGCGCGATGATCGCATCGGCGCGGCCTGCCTCCGCGATCCGGCGGACCACCAGCGGCAGGTCGAAGGCGCCGGGTACCCGCACCAGTTCGAGCTGGCCGACGGATGCTCCATGACGCGTCAGCGCACCGACGGCGCCGTCGATCAGCTTCTCGACGACCGGGTCGTTGAAGCGCGATGCGACGATCGCAAACCGCAGGCCGCGCGCCTGCAGATCCCCTTCGATGGTGTGAATCCCTTCCATCCGCGCAGTATAGCGCCCGGGCAGCCTGCTTCAGTCCTCGTAACCGGTGATCTCGAGGCCGAACGCGGCTATTCCCTGCAGCAGGCGCGGTGCCGACAGCACGCGCATGCGCGTGATGCCGAGGTCGTGCAGGATCTGCGCGCCGATGCCGTGGGTCCGCAGCACCGATGCGCTGCCGTCGGCGTCTGCAGGCAACGGAGCGCCGAGCGAGCGCAGCGCCGCAAGGATCGCCGCATGATCCTCGGGCGGACGCAGGATCACGACGACGCCGCAGGGTTCGCGGGCGATGCGCTCGAGCGCCCCGCGCAGCGTCCAGGCCGAATGAGCCGGCTTGAGGCCGAGATCGTCGCGCAGCGTGTCATGAACATGAACCCGCACCAGCGGCGGCAGCGGGCCGCCGGGCGCGCCGCGCAGCAACGCGACATGCAGCGCATCGTGAACGAGGTCGCGATACCAGCACATCCGGAACGGACCGAAGTCGGTGTCGATCGGCTGGTCGGAGACGCGCTCGATCGAACTCTCCTTCTGCAGCCGGTAGCGGATCAGGTCCGCGATCGTGCCGATCTTCAGCCGGTGTGCCGCCGCGAAGCGCTGCAGATCCGGCCGGCGCGCCATCGTGCCGTCCTCGTTCAGGATCTCGACGATCACGGCTGCCGCTTCGAATCCGGCGAGTCGCGCCAGGTCGCAGCCGGCCTCGGTGTGGCCGGCGCGGGTCAGCACGCCGCCCGGCCGCGCCATCAGCGGAAAGACATGTCCGGGCTGGCGGAGGTGCTCCGGGCGCGCGCCGGCGGCGACCGCGGTGCGCACGGTATGCGCGCGGTCCTGCGCCGAGATTCCGGTCGTGACGCCTTCCGCGGCCTCGATGCTGACGGTGAAGTTCGTGCCGTGATGGGCGGCGCCGTCGCGGACCATCAGCGGCAGGCGCAGCTCGGCGCAGCGCTCGCGCGTCAGCGTCAGGCAGATCAGGCCGCGGCCGTAGCGGGCCATGAAATTGACGTCCTGCGGGCGCACGCAGGCGGCGGCCATCACGAGGTCGCCCTCGTTCTCGCGGTCCTCGTCATCCATGACGATCACCATGCGGCCGGCCCGCAGCTCGTCCAGCAGTTCCTCGATCGTGTTCATTGCCGCCATTGTGCGTTGAACAGGCGCTCGAGGTAACGCGCCAGGATGTCCACTTCCAGATTGACCGGATCGCCGGCCTGCAGCCTGCCCAGGGTCGTCAGCTTCCGCGTGTGCGGCACCAGGTTCACGTCGAACAACGCGTCCTGCACGCTGGTCAGCGTCAGGCTGACGCCGTCCACGGTGACCGAGCCCCGCGGCGCGAGGTAGCGCGCGAGCGCCGCCGGCGCCTCGACCGACAGCCGCAGCGAACCCGCGTCCTCCCGGATTCCCGCCACGCGCGCGACGCCGTCGACGTGGCCGGTCACGTAATGCCCGCCGAGTGCATCGCCGGCAGCGAGCGCCGGCTCGAGATTGACCGCGGCGCCGCGCGTGAGCGAACCGAGCGTCGTGTGCGCGAGCGTCTCGCGCGAGATGCAGGCCTCGAATTTCCCCGCATCGACGCGCGCTGCCGTCAGGCATACGCCTGCCACGCAGACGCTGTCGCCATCGCGCCAGCTGCCGGTCGCGAGGCCGCCGGTGTCGACTACGAGCGTGAGCGCGCCGTCGGCGCTTGCCGTGGACAGCACGCGACCGATCGACCTGACGATTCCGGTGAACATGGCCGGGCGCGCCGTCAGGCTTCCGCCGGCTGCAGCGTGACCCGCAGATCGCCACCGATGCGGCGCAGGTCGGAAATCGAAAACTCCATTCGATCGGCCATCGAGGCGATGCCCGGAAGCAGGGCCAGCGGCCGCGCATCCATGCCGAGCAGGGCAGGCGCAAGATACAGGACCAGCTCGTCGACCAGTCCTGCAGACAACAGTGCGCCCGCGAGCACCGGCCCGCACTCGGCCTGCAGCTCGTTGACCTCGAGACCCGCCAGGTGCTGCATCGCCGCCGGCAGGTCGAGGCCCCCGTGGCCTGCCGGCAGGATCGCGACGCTCGCGCCCGCGTCCTCGAGCGCCATGCGTCGCTCCTTGTCTTCACTTGCGGTCAGCACGAGGAGCTGCCCCGGGGGCGGCACGATCCGCGCCGACGGCGGGGTCCGCAACTGCGTATCGAGCACGACCCGCAGCGGCTGCCGCGTGGCCTCCGGCAGGCGTACGTCGAGGCGGGGGTCGTCGGATCGCACGGTCGCCACGCCGGTCATCAGCGCCGAGGAACGGGCGCGCAACTGCTGCACGTCGGCGCGCGCGGCATCCCCGGTGATCCAGCGGCTCTGGCCATCGGCGAGCGCCGTGCGACCGTCGAGACTGGCGGCCATCTTGAGCCGCAGCCAGGGCCGGTGGCGTTCCATGCGCGACAGGAAGCCGGGATTCAGCGCCCGCGCCGCGTCAGCGAGCAGGCCGCCCGCCACTTCGATGCCCGCTGCCGAGAGCCGCGAGGCGCCGCCGCCGCTGACGCTCGGGTTCGGGTCGCGTATCGCATACAGGACGCGCCGCAGGCCCGCGGCGATCAGGGCGTCGGCGCAGGGCGGCGTGCGTCCGTGATGGCAGCAGGGTTCGAGCGTCACGTAGGCCGTGGCGCCGCGCGCCGCATCGCCCGCGAGTGCGAGCGCGGCCGCCTCCGCATGCGGCAGGCCGGCCCGCTCGTGCCAGCCCTCGGCGATCACGCGCTCGCCGTCGGCGATGACGCAGCCGACGCGCGGATTCGGATCGGTGGTCCAGAGCCCGCGGCCCGCCAGCTCGATCGCCCGCGCCATATGGCGCGCGTCCAGTGCGTCTCGCGCATTCATCGCTTGTTCCGGGTCTCGCGACCCTGCGCCGGCAGCAGCGACATCTGGCCGGTCGCCGGGTCCTGCTTCTGGCGCTGGCCCATCTGCTCGATCTCGGCGCGGAAAGCGTCCGCGTCCGCGAAGCGGTGATACACGGATGCGTACCGCACGTAGGCGACCTCGTCGAGCGCGCGCAATTCCTCCATGACGAATTCGCCGATCGCACGCGACGCCACTTCGCGCTCGCCCAGCACGCGCAGCCGGTGGCAGATGCGCTCGATGGCGGACTCGACGTCGTCGCGCGGGATCGGCCGCTTCTCGAACGCCTTCATGATCCCGGCGCGCAGCTTGCCTTCGTCGAATGGCTGGCGCGTGTCGTCGTTCTTGACGACCTGCGGCAGCACCAGTTCCGCCGTCTCGAAAGTCGTGAAGCGCTCGCCGCAGGCGAGGCATTCACGCCGGCGCCGGATCTGGTGGCCCTCGCCCGCCAGGCGCGAGTCCGTCACCTTGGTGTCTTCGTGATTGCAGAATGGGCAGTGCACTGCCGCCCCCCGGGTCGCGCGTCAGCCGTAGACGGGAAAGCGCGCGCAGACCGCGAGCACTTCGCCGCGCACGCGCTCCACGACCGACTCGTCGCCCATGCCGTCCAGCACGTCGGCGATCCACGTGCCGACCAGGCGCGACTCATCGAGGCCGAAGCCGCGTGTCGTGATTGCGGGCGTCCCGATCCTGAGCCCGCTGGTGACGAATGGCGGCCGCGGATCGTTCGGCACGGCATTCTTGTTGACCGTCATGTGGGCCCGGCCGAGCGCCGCATCTGCGTCCTTGCCCGTGAAGGCGCGGCCGATCAGGTCGAGCAGGAACAGGTGGTTGTCCGTGCCGCCCGACACGATGCGATAGCCGCGCGCGACCAGCGTCGCCGCGATTGCCCTCGCGTTGGCGATGACCTGCCGCTGGTAGCCGACGAAATCGGGCGACAGCGCCTCGAGGAACGCCACCGCTTTCGCCGCGATGACGTGCATCAGCGGGCCGCCCTGCATGCCGGGGAAGATCATCGAATTGAGCCGCTTGTGCAGAACGGGATGCTCGCGGGCGAGGATCAGGCCGCCGCGCGGCCCGCGCAGCGTCTTGTGCGTCGTGGTCATGACCACGTCGGCGATCGGCACCGGATTCGGGTAGAGGCCCGCGGCGACGAGGCCCGCGACATGCGCCATGTCGACGACGAACCAGGCGCCGACCGAGTCGGCGATGTCGCGGAAGCGCTGCCAGTCGACGACCCGCGAATAGGCCGAGAACCCGGCGATGATCATCCTGGGGCGATGCTCGAGCGCCAGGCGCGCGACCGCCTCGTAGTCGATCTCGCCGGTCGCCGGATCGAGCCCGTACTGCACCGCGTGGAAAAGCTTGCCCGAGAAATTGACCTTCGCGCCGTGCGTCAGGTGCCCGCCGTGGTCGAGGCTCATGCCGAGCAGCGTCTCGCCGGGCGCCAGCAGCGCGAGATAGACCGCGGCATTCGCCTGGGAGCCGGAATGCGGCTGCACGTTGGCGTAGGCGGCGCCGAACAGCTTCTTCGCGCGATCGATCGCGAGCTGCTCGACGATGTCCACGTTCTCGCAGCCGCCGTAATAGCGCTTGCCAGGATAGCCCTCGGCGTACTTGTTGGTGAGCACCGAGCCCTGGGCTTCCAGCACCCGGGGACTGGCGTAATTCTCCGAGGCGATCAGTTCGAGGTGCTGTTCCTGGCGCAGCCGTTCGGCGCCGATCGCGGCGGCGAGTTCGGGGTCGAATGACCGGATATTCTGGTCGCGGGGGAACATGGCAGCGGCGAAGTCTACCCGAAAGGCGCCCCGCTAAGCCGCTTCGACGAAGGCCCGCACGACCCGGGTCCATGCGCGCGCGATATTGCGCCGGTTGTAGCCGCCGCCGCCCAGGCCGAGTATCCGTCCGGACGCGAAGCGGTCGGCGATCTGGCACAGGCGCCCTGCCGCGTGCGCATGCGCTTCCTCGGTGAACCGCAGGTGCGTGATCGGATCGCCCTCGAGGCTGTCGGCGCCGCACTGGAAGATCAGGAATTGCGGCCGGTGCCGCTCCAGGTGCGCCTCGACGGCGTCCCAGGCCTCGAGGAACTGCGGATCGCCGGCGCCCGGCGGCAGGGGCAGGTTCAGTTTCGTGCCGCGCGCCGCCCCGACGCCCGTCTCCTCGCTCGCCCCGGTGCCCGGATACAGGAAGCGCCCGTCCTCGTGCAGGTCCGCGAAGATGAGCGCCGGGTCGTACTCGAATCCGTAGTAGACGCCGTCGCCGTGGTGCGCGTCGATGTCGACATAGCCGATGCGCTCGAGCCCGTGCGCCTTCTTCAGGTGCTCGGCGACCACCCCGATGTCGTTGAACACGCAGAATCCGGCGGCATGTCCGCGCGAGGCATGGTGCAGGCCCGCGATCGGCACGAATGCGCGCCGCGCCTGGCCCGTCATCAGGGCCTCGGCCGCGACCAGCGCGGCGCCAACCACGTCGCACGCTGCCTCGTAGATGCCCTTGAATGCCGGCGTGTCGCCGGCGTCCAGGTATCCTTCGCCGGTCAGCGAGCGCGCCTGGACCAGGTCGACATAGGCCGGCAGGTGAAAGAGTTCGAGTTCGCTGCGGGTCGCGGCGCGCGGCGCGAGCACCTGCACGCGGCGGTCGAGGCCCTCCGCCGCCAGTTCGCGCGTGAACACGTCGTGCCGGTCGGACCCGAAGGGATGGCCGTCGCCGAAGCCGTAGCGCGCGATGCGCTCGCCGACGACGATGCAGGTA
>Ga0326726_10005151_pt1 | contig 11873 bp, 5 predicted proteins | sample MHFenrmetagenome_2_FD_207603 | JGI IMG/M metagenome (GOLD analysis project Ga0326726, IMG submission 207603) | Lab enriched peat soil microbial communities from Michigan Hollow, Ithaca, NY, United States - MHF15MN | ecosystem: Environmental > Terrestrial > Soil > Wetlands > Peat | place: USA...
CGTCGAAGTCAATCAGGATCGCGCGCGCCAGCTCGGCACGTCCAGCCAGGAGATCTCACAGGCTCTGCAAGGCTGGCTGAATGGCATTGCGCTGACCCAGTATCGCGAAAGCGATCAATTGATCGACGTGGTATGGCGCGGCAATGTTCAAGATACTCGTACGCTGGATCATTTGCCCGATCTGGACATTCCGCTGGCGGGTGGCCGGCATGTGCCGCTGGCGCAACTCGCCAAGCTGGTTCCGGTGTTGGAAGAAGGCTTGATCTGGCGGCGCAACCGTCTGCCAACCATGACGGTGCGTGCCGACATGGCCGATGAGATGCAACCCGCAACGATCTCCACACAACTCAACGCGCAGTTCGACGATCTGCGCGCCAGGCTGCCGATAGGTTACCGCATCGAGATGGGCGGCAGCATCGAGGAATCTGCCAAGAATCAAAAAGCCATCATGAAAGTCATGCCGTTGATGCTGGCCGGTGTGATCACGCTGCTGATGATCCAACTGCAAAGCATCAGCCGCACCGTCATCGTGTTCCTCACCGCTCCCCTCGGTTTGATCGGCGTGACGATGGCGCTGCTGGCATTCCGGGTGCCGTTCGGCTTCGTCGCCAATCTCGGCTTCATCGCGCTGGCGGGAATGATCATGCGCAACGCGGTGATACTGGTGGACCAGATCCGCCAGGACGAGGAAGACGGCAAGACCCAGTGGCAAGCCATCGTCAGTTCCACCGTTCGGCGCTTCCGCCCGATCATGCTGACCGCCGCCGCGTCCATACTGGCGATGATCCCGCTCACCCGCCAGGTGTTCTGGGGGCCGATGGCGGTCTCCATCATGGGCGGACTGGTTGTCGCCACCCTGCTCACCTGCCTGTTCCTGCCGGCACTGTATGCGGCGTGGTTCAGAGTGAAGGAGGCCTGAGGCAACGGTGTGGAGAAGTATAGTATGCACTGCCCTTGATTGTTTGTTCGTCCGGGGCATGTTTGCGCTGCAGATCAGACAGAGGTATTGTTTTCAATAGGACCCGGAAAGGTCGCAGACATGACATCTTCAGGTACCCGGCTCCTGGAGAAGTCCGGCTTTACATTAGGAAATGAAACCATGAGATTCAAGCAAGGCATTACTTTGGTGATGGTTGCGTTTATTGTCGGATGCGCTGCGAAAGCACTGCCCCCGGTCTCCTTTTCGGTTCCGACGTTGCAGATCGATTACCTGACAGAGGTCAAGCCTATCCTCGACAAGCGCTGCGTAGTTTGCCATTCCTGTTATAACGCTGCCTGCCAGCTGAAACTTAGTTCGTTTGAAGGCATCGATCGCGGCGCAACGAAACAGCCTGTTTACGAAGCCGAACGCCTGCTGTCAGCGGATCCGACCCGATTGTTCATCGATGCCCAGTCCACCCAGCAGTGGCGTAAAAAAAACTTTTTCAGCGTGACCAGCAGCTCAGTATCACAAGGCTTGAACGACTCGATCATGATCCAGTTGCTTTCCCACAAGATGAAGAGCCCGGAAAGTATTGGAGAGTACCGCCCGGAAACAGACGAATTGACGTGCGCCAAGGACCCGGATGAACTTGGCGGGTTCCTGAAAAAGCATCCGAACCGCGGCATGCCCTACGGCTTTCCTCCGCTCAAACATGAGGAGTTCAAGGTCATTGCAGGCTGGTTATCACAGGGCGCGAAAGGGCCTGATGCGGCCCAGCAGGCGAAGCTCACTACACCGAAGGCGAGCGATGCAAGTGAGATTGCGAAGTGGGAAACGTTCATGAACGAGGAAGATGCAAAGCATGTCGTGACCGCGCGCTACCTCTATGAGCATCTTTTCCTGGCCCATATAAAATTCGGCACCCCGACCAACGAGTTTTACGAACTGGTCCGCTCGAAGACGCCGCCGGGCCAGACTATCGATATCATCCCGACGGTGCGGCCCTATGACGCACCGGGTGTCGAGCGCGTCTACTATCGCTTCCGGAAGATCCACTCCACCATCGTTCACAAGACCCACATGGTGTTCGACTTTGATGACGCCCAATTGCAGCGATTCAATGAGCTCTTCATCCGGCCCGAATGGCTGCAGCCCCCGCACCTCGTGGGGTATGACACTAAGCTGAGCGCGAATCCCTTTGCGGCTTTCGAGCAGATCCCTCCCCGCTCGCGTTACCAGTTCCTGCTGGACAACGCGCAATATGTGATCATGACATTTATCCACGGGCCGGTCTGCAAGGGCCAGATCGCGCTGAACGTGATCGATGATCAATTCTGGGTCATGTTCCTCGATCCCGATCACGACCTGACTGTGCGCTATCCTGACTTTTTGAAGATGCATCAGGACGAGCTGATCCTGCCCACCGAACTTGGAAGCAGCGTGAGGCTCTTTACCGCCCTGACCGATGAACACCGGAAGGCGGAGGTGGAATTCTACCGGGCACGGCAGGACTTCTACACGTCGCACAACAATGACGGCCCCGGCTACGAGTCGATCTGGAAGGGCAACCGCCCCTCTGACACGCCGCTTCTGACCGTGTACCGCCATTTCGACAGCGCCTCCGTACACAAAGGCGTGCTGGGAGATCTGCCGAAAACGATGTGGGTCATCGACTATCCCTTGCTCGAACGCATCTATTATGCGCTTGTCGCCGGGTTCGATGTCTACGGCAACGTGGGCCACCAGCTGGCCGTACGGCTCTACATGGACGGCCTGCGCATCGAAGGCGAGAGCTACTTCCTGGATTATCTGCCGCGGGAGAAGCGGCAGGAGATCATGCAGTCGTGGTACAAAAATACGGACCTCAAAGACATCCACTATTACCCGTCCGACCTGCCGGCGAAGATGGCCTTTTCCACCGACGACCCCAAGCGCGAGTTTATCGAACTGGTCGTGAACCGGCACATCCTCCCCGCGACGAACATCGCCTTTGACCGGCTGAACTACCTGACGGCAGGTGCCGACTATCCGCCGCTGCCGGAAAAATATCAGACCAGGGACGACTACCTGCAGGGATTCCGTGTACTCGCCAAGCCCGGCACGCCGTTCTTTTCCCTGATCAACGACTCCAATGCAAACACCGCCTTTATGCGGATCCGTGTGAAGGGAGGGACGGACGTGGCGGGAACCATTGTGGTCAACCGCTGGCACGACAGTGTGGCTTATCTGACTGGCGAGGACAAAAGGCTGGACCCATCCAGGGACAGCGCCGATTTCATACCGGGACTCATCGGTACATACCCGAACTATTTCGTTGATGTCAGCGAGGAGGACCTGCCGGACTTTTTTGATCTGCTGGCCCATTACGACAAGAGCCCGGAGGCTGTGAAACGGCTTGCCCGGTACGGGATCAACAGGGCCGATGAACGCTTTTGGGACACCTACGACTGGTTCCAGAAGCGCTTCCTGGAAGAGGAGCCGGTACGGGGAGGGCTGTTTGATCTGAACCGCTACTACTACAAGGCGCTGTAGAGAAGCGGTTCCGTGGCAGATTGCCGCGACAAGCGCGAAAGCGATGCCGGAAATATTATGGCGCGAAGATAAATTATTTATAGCTACTGAAGACATCTGGGTCACTTGATGGTGACACGTGGCCGGGCGATCGAAGCGTGCGCTTGATTCATAACCGATTTCTTCAGTTGCTTGTTCCCTGCACGACAAAGGCCATCTACGACATCAGCGGCGGCTCATTCATCAGCGCGATCTGCTCGCGCAATTCCAGGATGCGGTCCTGCCAGTAGCGCTGGGTGTTGAACCACGGGAAAGCAACAGGAAACGCCGGATCATCCCAGCGCCGCGCGATCCATGCGCTGTAATGGATCAGGCGCAGCGTGCGCAATGCTTCGAGCAGATGCAGTTCACGCGGTTCGAAGTCGTAAAAATCTTCATAGCCCGCCAGCAGATCGGAGAACTGCCGGGTCTGGTCGGCGCGCTCCCCGGACAGCAGCATCCATAGATCCTGTATCGCCGGCCCGGTGCGGCTGTCGTCGAAATCCACGAAGTGCGGGCCGTCATCGGTCCACAGCACGTTGCCGACATGGCAATCGCCGTGGATGCGCAATTTTTTCACTTCACCGGCACGCTCGAAACAGCGCCGCACACCTTCCAGCGCCTGCGCGACCACCCCGCGATAGACTTCAATCAGCTCGGCCGGGATGAAGTCGTGCGCCAGCATATATGCGCTCGGTTCCATACCGAAGCTCTCGATGTCCAGCGCGGGGCGATGCCGGTAGGACTCCAGCGCGCCGACAGCATGGATACGGCCGATGAATCGACCCATCCATTCCAGTGTGTCGCGGTCATCCAGTTCCGGTGCGCGGCCACCCTGTTTGGTGAACACCGAAAAGCGGAAGCCGTCGAACAGGTTCAGCGTGCGGCCATTGATTTCCAGTGCCGGCACGACCGGGATCTCGCGCCCGGCCAATGCCGCGACAAACGCATGTTCTTCCAGGATGGCCGCATCGGTCCAACGCTCGGGACGATAGAACTTTGCGACCAGCGGCTGGCCTTCTTCCATGCCTGCCAGGTAGACACGGTTTTCATAGCTGTTGAGCGCCAGCAGGCGGCCATCGCCGCGCAAACCGATGCTGTCCAGCGCATCCAGCACGGAATCCGGGGTGAGCGAGGTAAAGGGTCGGGTGTGCATGGGAAGATTGTAAGACACAACGGATGGCGTATCACGGACTGAATGTTTTGGTTAAGGAACCTCTGATTAAGTCCACCATGAACCGCGTTGCTAATAAAAACGGGATGATCGCAAGGCGCGCGACGCTGGTAGCGGCTGCGACACGTTACTGCGTAGCAGCCGTTTGCGGGAGCAGCCGCCTGCTGCCATTCCCGCGCCAACGCTTCGCGCACCGTGTCTTGGCAGCAGTTATTCTACGATGTCAAGGAGTGCAACACAGCGAGCGCCCGTTTTTGTCGCAACCCGTAAGGGCATTGGCTTTGCGGGCGGTCTGCGGCGTCAGGCTCCTAGCGAAGGGAATAACCATTCGCGTCGTCGCCTTTCTTGCAATGCCCTCGCGACACGTTACTGCGCAGCAGCCGATTGCGGGAGCGAGGGCGGGCAGGCCATCCTGCACCAAGTGCTACGCACCACCGTGTCCGGCCTGCAACCCCACAAAGCCGAATTCGCGGCCATGCGGCACTTAATCAGAGGTTCCCCAACTTTATATCGGTCTATATTTGTTTGCGGGGCACAGTTAACTGTGGGAAAATCCAGCTTGATCTGATGCCAACAACCGTACTTTCGGAGAACTCCATGTCAAGAATCCATACTGTTGCCCTGCCTGTAGTCCTGCTTCTTTCAGCCCTGGCTTTATCGTCTTGTGCGTCCAGTCCGGAAAAGGCTCCTGTTAGTGAACCGGCAAAAGTTGAAGCGCCTGCCGCACCACCTGTTGAAACAGCGGTAGTGCCCGAGCCTGAACCCGCTCCGGTAGTCGTCGCCGTACAGCCTGAAGTCACACCGGCGCCTCCGCCGCAAGTAGTCCAAAAGCCCAAGAAAAAAGTGGCCAAGCGTGCGCCACCTCCACCTGTAGCCGTTCCAGAACCGGCCCCAGTTGTGCAGCCTGCACCACCTGTTGTTCAGCCGCCAAAACCCGTTCCGCCGGTTGTTGCTGCTCCGGTCCGCAAGGAAGCCCCGCCTATGGGCTTCTTTGAAGAATACTGGTTATGGCTGCTGGTGCTTGCGATAGCCATCGGGATAGCGATCTGGTGGAAAAAAGGCAGAGACTGAATCTGGCAGCCTGCCAGGCTTGATGAATAACCGGGACAGCCTGGTCCCGGTTGCTGCACCACTTGATGATGTTCTGTTTTAAGGAGCAATCAACATGGCAGGCAAGAGTTCCGTTCTTAACAGCAAACGCACGCTGGATGCGTTCCCCGACCGCATCGATTTGCGCGACTGGGCTTATCAGCCTGCACTGGCCGGGCTGCCGGACACTCTTGTCAACTGCGCCGAAGTGCCCATCATCCTCGACCAGGGCAATGAAGGCGCGTGCACCGGCTTCGCACTGTCCGCCACCATCAATCTGCTGCTCGCGCGGCGCGGCGTAAAACGCCTCGCCAGCCCGCGCATGCTGTACGAGATGGCGCGTTGCCACGACGAATGGCCCGGCGAGAACTACTCCGGTTCCTCGGCACGCGGCGCGATGAAAGGCTGGGCGGGCCACGGCGTGTGCGAGCGCAAGCAGTGGCCCGACACATTGCAGGGCCGCAGTCATTTCGATACCGGGATCAGCAAGGCGGCTCTCGCCATACCTTGCGGCGCCTACTACCGTATCAAGCACAGGGAAGTGCGCGATGTGCATGCCGCGCTGAACGAGACCGGCGCCGTGTTCTGCACGATGATGGTACACGATGGCTGGGACGATCCCGGCAAGATCAAGATCAAACTCAGCGCCGCTGGACATACCCATACTTTTCCCGTCATCCAGCGCAAGGGCCGCGCCTCTTCCGGTCACGCCATCGCGCTGGTCGGCTACGGCCGCGAAGGTTTCATCGTGCAGAATTCCTGGGGCAAAAAGTGGGGCAGCAATGGTTTTGCGCTGCTGCCTTATGAGGACTTCATGCTGCACGCCACCGACCTGTGGGTGGCGCAGTTGGGCGTGCCGCTGGAAACCGACCTGTGGGAAAACAAAGCAAATGCGGCCGACAGCAGTGCCGGACGTTTCCGCCGCAGCAGCCAGATTCCGCTCGCCGAAGTAAGACCATACATCGTCGATGTCGGCAACAACGGCGAGTTGTCGCAAACCGGCAATTTCTGGACCAGCGAGCAGGATCTGCAACGCCTGTTCAGCGAGACCATTCCACAGACTGCCAAACAGCGCGGCTGGCGCAAAAAGCGGGTGATGCTCTACCTGCATGGCGGACTCAACAGCGAAGCCGATGCAGCCAAACGGGCGGTCGCGTTCCGCGACAAGTGCCTTGCCAACGAGATCTATCCGCTGCACATCATGTGGGAAACCGGTCCTCTGGAGACGCTGGGCAGCTCGCTTGCCGATCTGTTCAGCGATGCCGACAAACGTGCCGGCGGCGGACTGCTCGAAGGCATGAAGAACGCCAGGGATTTGATGCTCGAGCTCACCGCCGCGCCGATAGGCGGACCGATGTGGTCGGAGATGAAAGAGAACGCCTGGCGCGCCTCGGATCACCGGCGCGGCATCGGTGCGATCCAGTTGATGCGGAAACATGCCCTCGAATCGCTCGCACAGGCCGGCGCGGCAGAACGCCAAAAATGGGAGTTGCATGTCGTCGCACACAGCGCCGGCAGCATCCTGTTCGCTCACGCGATCGAACACTTGTGCTCGCTGGGCATCGCGCTGAAGACACTGCAGTTCTTCGCGCCCGCAGTGCGCATCGACGAGTTCAAACAGTATGCCCTGCCCGCAATCAAGGGCGGGCGCTGTCCGCAGGCGACGCTATACCTGCTGGGCGAACAGCAGGAACTGGATGACAGCGTCGGTCCTTACGGCCGCTCGCTGCTGTGGCTGGTCGCCAATGCCTTCGAGGACAAACGCGGCACGCCGCTGCTCGGCATGCAATGTTTTATGAAAATGGAAACGGCCTTGCGCAAGGCCGCTTTCGGCGACGTGATCGAATCCGGCTATACCGGAACACCGGGCTCCGAATCCTCTTCCAGAACTCACGGCGGATTCGACAATGACCCCTATTCGATGAACTCGGTGCTGTACCGCATCCTCGGCAAGCAGCCCGCCCATCCTTTCGAGAAAAGGGATCTCGACTACGACTGATGAATGAACGACGTCATCTGACACCCGCAGTTATCGGGCAGGTGCACTTTGCGCAGTTGCTTTCCGCTGCTCCTGCAACAACTGCCGGAACTCTTCCGGCGAGATCTCCGGCTTTGAAACAGCCGGCATGCTGATGTTCAATACGCTATTGCTGATGGTTCTTGTTCCGTCGGGCGCGATGGCGACCGCATCGTAAGTACCTGCCGGCAAGCCTTTAGGCAGCAGCATCCGGACTTCCCTGTTAGCGCGCCGCGTCAGCGTAACCGGCGGCAACAGTTTCACGGACGTGATGATGTCGTTGCCCGCCAGCAAAGCGATCCCATTGATGATCTTGATGCCGGTCGCCGGTCTGGCCAGCGGGTATATCCCCTTGATCTTCAGCCGGGTCATCTTGGCGATATCCAACTCCAGCAGATTTCCGTTTGTTCCGGTGGCATATAACACCTCACCTTCCACTGACATGTCAGTCAATGTTTCTGCCGGCTCGAATGACGACACGGGTCTGACCCTGGCGCCGGACACATCCAGCACCCGCACGCCCACCCGCGCGCCATACAGAAAAGCTTTAGTACCGAGCACACGAACCATGCTGGCTGCATGCGCTGTCTTGTAGCGCATCTTCAATTTGAGCTTGTCATCGAGCACTTCCATGCCTAGATCGGTTGCCACAAAGATATGTTTACCGTCTACCCGGAGATCATTAATTTTCGCGGCATGCTTATGCCATGACCTGACCCGATCCGGAGCCCGGATATCGATCACACCCAGTCCCCGGTTGTTGCTGAAATACAGTCTGTCCGCCCCGCTGCTGAAGTGCTGCACTCCGCCTTTGACAGCGAGATGTTTGATGCGGTGCGCCTGAAAGGGATCGCTCACATCGACCGTTACCAGTCCGCTGTCCTTGCCGCTGCCGACCGCGACATAGATCATAGCTCCATCCAGCAATAGCCCAGTGGTATTGCCGTCGATCTCCAGCGAGGTCATCCAGGTCGGATTGAGCGGGTTGGTGATGTCGAATATCTGCACGCTACCGTTGTCCATCGCCGCATAGGCGAACTTGCCCTGCGCCGCAATTTGCATCACCTTGCCCCCGGCTTGGTAGCGATCCAACTGAACAGGTTTTTTCGGATTGCTGATGTCGAGCACTGCGAATCCTCCCCACCAATCGCCGATATAGGCATGATCGCCTTTGATGCCGATACCCCAGGCTGCGCCGCTGGTATCGTATTCACCGACGATGGCCGGTACTGTCTTGTCGCTGACATCGATCACCTGTATTCCGGCGAACCAGTCGGTGACATAAGCGAGGTCATCTTTCAATGCGATGCCGCGCGCATTGCCAGGGGTCGGCGTATGGCCGATCTGCCGGGGTTGGGCCGGATCGCTGATGTCCAGCACATAAAATCCCCTGTCGAAAAAGGCGGCATACGCCGTGTCCCCGCGCACCACCACATCTTCAGCGGCACCGCCCGGATCGAACACACCAACTTGTACGGGATGTGCTGCATCGCTCACATCGAACACCAGCACCCCAGCCGCATCACCAGCGACGAATAGCGTATTACCCGCAACTTCCAGGCTCCAGGCTTTGCCCGGCGTCTGGATATCGGCAACCAGCTTTGGAACTTTCACATCGCTCACATCGATGATCTGGAACCCGCCGCGATGGCCGGCCAGATAAAGAAGGTTTCCGGACAGCTTGGGCGTGTAGGCCAAGCCGTTCGTGGCAAGGCTGGAAACATGGGCGGGGTGCAGCGGGTCGCGCACATCGACGATTTGCAAGCCGTGGTCATCATCCGCGACGTAAGCATAACCATCGCGCACCACAACGCCCTTGGCCGATCCGGGGGTATGAAAACTCGACAATAGGCGAGGTCTGGATGGCGTGCTGATGTCATACAGATGCAGACCGGAAAACCAGTCGGCCACATAGGCGATGCTGCCGGCGATGCACAAACGGCGCTCGCCCCCGAAGTTGACACCCTGCCCGGTATCAAGATTTTCATTGGAGAACTGTGGAGGAGTCGCGGAAAAGTCGATGCTCTGCAGCGCCGACGGGCTGGCGGCAAGCACAGTCTTGCCATCCAGCCAGACAGCATCTAGCCAGTTGGAATCAGCAGCACCTGTTTCCCGATAAGATGCAGCGATGGCGGGCAACTCGGGATTGATGATATCCATGCTGATGAGCTCGGCCCTGTCATTCCACAGCATCACCATGCTGGCATGCGCAGATATTCCGGCAACCTGACCGAGCCTGCTATGACTGCCCAACCATCTGGCATGGGCGGGATCGGACACATCGAACAGCGTGATGCCGTTCTCACCGCGCGCAACCAGCGCTATATCATCCTGCACGGTGACTGCCGTGGCACCGCCGGTAATGGCCAGTCTTCCGATCTGCTTGATATGTGCCTTGTCACCGGCATCGAATATCGCCAGGCCATATCCGGGTTGGGCTGCGTAGAGGTGATTGCCGCTGACGACTATTTTTTTCGCTTCACCATCCAGTTCGAAGCGGGACAGCTCGACCGGTGCTCGCGGCTTGCGCATATCGATCACGGCTATCGTGGTTTTGCCCAGCAACAGATAAGCGCAATCATCCTGCACTGTGATATCAGCAATAGACTGATCGGCATGATAACGAGCCAGCACTGCCGGCTTTTTCAGATTGCCGATATCCAGCATGACGACTTCGGTTCCGTCATTGACCAGCCACGCATGATCATTTTCGGCTACGACGCGAGTCGCTAAGCCGCGCGTGATTTGACTGGCGGATATTCTTATCTTGCCCGAGGCGGTGACATCAGCGATCAACAAGCCCCGCTCACCTGCAGCGAGCAAACCATGACCCTGATGTGCCGCCATGTCCTGGATGCGATAGCCCAACGGCAAGGTCTGCTTGATATGGGGTCCGCCCGGCATGATCACAAACTGGTATTTCATGCCATCCGATACATGCATGCGAACTTCGGCCGCGCGCCCCTGCGGGAGTTTATTCGGAGAGACAGACTGGACGACGGTTTCCGCCCAGGAGAAACTGGATACCAGCGTTAGAAACAGCACACGCGCGAACATAAGAGTAACGTTTCCCAAGCGGTTAACGAGGTTGAAAGAGTATTACTGCAGAGAGCCGGTGGCCGGCGGTTTTTTCCTGTACGCGATCAGCACCGCCCACACGCCCAGCGCGAGGTAGCACAGCAGCGACCATTCCGGAATGCCGAGCGTAAGGAAAGTCCAGCCCTTGGCCGCACATTCGCCGGAGCCGTGCATTAGTTGCTTGAGCACATCGCCCATCGGCATGGTTTCCAGCATGTAGTCCAGCCCCGGACCGCAGGCGGGAACCTGGTCTTTGGGCAGATTTTGTATCCAGATATGGCGCCCGGCAACCCCAACGCCGGAAATCGATAGCAGTGCGATAAGTGCCGCGTAGATCCGTTCGCCGCGACGCTTCGGCCCATGCAATGCGGCGAGCGCGAACACCGCCAGCAGAACGACGAACACTACGCGCTGCACCATGCACAATGGGCAGGGATCCTGGTGTTTGACGTATTGCAGGAACAGGGCGAAACCTATCAAGCCGCCGGCAAACAACGCACCTGCCAGATACAGCCAACGATTGGAAATGCTGCTCCATAATTTGCACATGATTATGCGACCTTGTCTACAGGTAAACTTTGAATTTTCTTTGGATAAATCGCGCCATCGCGGTGGCCGACGGCACACGCTGGCGTATTGAGGTATTACCGGCGGGCAACGGAATCAACTCCTCCCCCAGACGCGGGGATTATTCCAGAATGATAATGGTAGCTCGGCCAAAATCGGCGATTACTGGCCAACTGATGTGTAATGCCTATCAGACAGCGATACTACGCGATTTGGCCATTGCATTGTGTATGGTGATGCTGGACACCTCGGCGCTGGGCTTGTTGTGACTATCAACCAATTGTTGCAGCGAGACGCTTTCCAGATAATCGAAAATCTTTTCATTCAGACCCATCCACAAATCATGGGTAATGCATTTATGGCCGTCCTGGCAATTGTGCTCGCCATGGCATTTGGTCGCATCGATCGGCTCATCCACCGCCACCACGATATCTGCAACGGAAATCTTGCTGCCCGGACGCGCCAGGTTATAGCCG
>Ga0326726_10005152_pt1 | contig 11872 bp, 13 predicted proteins | sample MHFenrmetagenome_2_FD_207603 | JGI IMG/M metagenome (GOLD analysis project Ga0326726, IMG submission 207603) | Lab enriched peat soil microbial communities from Michigan Hollow, Ithaca, NY, United States - MHF15MN | ecosystem: Environmental > Terrestrial > Soil > Wetlands > Peat | place: USA...
AATGCCTAATATGAACGGCTCAGAAGTCTGCAAATTCATAAAGTCGCATAAGCCCAGTACATATATCATCGGTATGAGCGGCTTCCCTGACTCTCTGAAAAAGCTGAAGAATGAAGGCGCCGATATCTGCTTCACCAAGCCTTTCAGCATTGATCAAATAAAGAGAGTCATAAAATATCAATTTCATTCGTCCCTATCCCATTCTTGATTCCATTACATTATACAGTTCAGATGGACTTCTTGGGAGTTGTACTTTTCTGTCTGAAATGTTGTATGGATGGGCTAACTAAGAAAAAAAGCCTTCAGGAAGCACTAAACAAAAAACCGATTACTGATTTTTCAAAATCTTCCAATCAGCGGAATAGCTGACTATGCTTACAAACAAACGGCTTTGAAAAGTCTTGACACTGTGAATTACATATCGAACAGCAGCTGAAGCTGGTTTTAAGATTCAATTATGGGGATTGAATACTTGATCCTTGACATTTCCATTTGGGGAAAGCAATGAGTCAAATCAATCAGTAAGTTTGACACATGGCTTTTTTTATAGGTATTGCTGGAGAGAAATTATTTAACTGTCGTGTTATCCGGACTGTAGAGCGGTATGACATAGGGGCCTTCGGGGATGACGGCTACGTGAGAATCGGCATGGATTCTGATGCTATCAGCAATGGCTTTGGAAGGCGATGCGGTGCGATGGATTCCGGTGAGTGAATGTTGATCATTTGTGAGACCCTCACTGTAGAGATAGATATTCGCCTTCTTCATAGCCTTGACAAGCATTTCTGACTGCCACTCGTCGATCGCGGCAGAGCGTTTTTGCAGAAGCTCCTCCAGAAAAAGGTCGGGCCCAAGGCGAATCAAGTTCATTTGCGAAGCGGCAAATTCGGAGGACCCCAGACCTCCGGAGCACTCTGACACGATGACCATATTTCCTCCCGGTTCCAGGATATCAATTGCTCCGACCATCCCTTTCACTGTTTGGTAATAGGTTCCGTCAAGGGGGTGGCCTGCGGCACTTGTGATGACAGTCTTAAACCTCCGCGGCACGGAAATTTCCATATAGGGGCGCACGAAAGAAACCGCATCGAGATGGCTTGCCTCGATATCGCCGAAATTAACAAATGATATCCGGCGATCTTCATCGATGACTGTGTTTACCGCAAAGGCCCTGCCTATCAGCCTTAAAATTTCCAATTGCACGTTGTGAATAGGATTGCCTTCCAGGATGCAGTTAGCAGCTAGACAATGCTCCAAAATCCGCGCGGAATGGAGTATCTTTATCGTGTCTTCATGAGCGATACCGGGCGTTATTATTTTTCTTCCACCGGAATAGCCGGCCATGAAATGAGGCTCCACCAATCCCACAACAATGCGCAAATCGGCACGCAGAAACCGGTGGTCTAGTTTTACAGGTATGTCACCCGGCATGGTTCCCAGGGATAGATGGTCTTCTTCATTACGTGCGAAATGATTGACAACCGGGACTGTCTCCATGACCCAGTCGTTGCCCACCACTTCGTGAAGTTCTTCCCCCTCGTTCGGCCTGTGCAGGCCTGTGGCGACAAGCACTGTGATAGCCTGTGGTTTGATGCCGGCGCGTATCAGTTCTTTCACGAGAGTAGGCAAAACAGTTCCATTCGGGACGGGACGGGTGATGTCACAAATCAGGATACATGCGCTCCGGCATTGCCTCGCCTCTTCATAGAGCGAATTACATCCCACAGGATTGACGAGGGCGGATTTCACGTCGACTTCAGGATCCTTCAGGACGGGCATGGCTTTTTTGCGAATGAACGTTACATCAAGACCATCTGGCAGATCCAGCGTGAGCCCTTTTTTCCCATACCTCATAACGATGCGCATTACTGTTTCACCCTTGCAGGTTATTTCTTATCACATGCCCAGGTAGGCTTGCCTGACGAGATCGGATTTTAGGATGTCTTCGCTCTTCCCTTCCAGGATGACGCGGCCCGTCTGGAGCACATAGGCTCGGTGGGATATCTGAAGGGCTTCATGAACGTTCTGCTCCACCAGCAGAACTGTTACGCCCTTGCAATTGATGTCCTGCACGACCTTGAATATTTCCGAAACCAGTTTAGGCCCCAGTCCAAGGGACGGCTCATCCAGCATTAAGAGCGATGGGTGCGACATAAGGCCCCGCGCGATGGCCAACTGCTGCTGTTCTCCGCCGCTGAAGGTATCTGAGCGCTGTCCTTTTCTTTCCTTCAATATGGGAAAGATATTGAAGACCAGCTCCAGCATCGTCTCTGTCTCCTCCTTGGAATCCAGGGCATAGGCCCCGAGAATAAGATTGTCCAAAACAGAGAGGCGACCGAAAAGCCGCCGTCCTTCAGGAATCATAGAAATCTTCTTCCTCACGATCTCATAAGGCGGCATCTTGTGAATCGGAGCATTCTCAAAAAAAACCTCTCCTTTTTCGGGATGCATCAAACCGGCAATGGTCTTCACGATGGTGGATTTCCCCGCGCCGTTGGAACCGACAAGGCTGACGATTTCCCCTTTGTGGATCTGGAGAGAAACATCCTGCACGGCCAGAAGGCCTTTATACCCAACGGAAATATTATTAACAGACAACACGATACTTGTCCCCTAAATAGGCCTGAATGACTTCCGGGCTGGAGCACACTTCTTTAGGCACTCCCTCCATGATCTTCTTACCGGAATTCAGAACGACAACCCGGTCGGAAATCTCCATAACGGCTTCCATCACGTGTTCCACTATAACCAGGGTCATGCCCTGCGCTCGGATTTTCTTTATAAGATCGATGATCGCCCGGAGTTCAACCCGGGTGAGTCCGGCCATTGACTCATCCAACATCAACAGTCGGGGTTGCGTCGCTAGGGCCATGGAAACTTCAAGACGCTTCTTATCGGCAATGGTCAATTCCGTCCCCAGGAATGATTTCTTTTCGATGAGACCGGTGAAGGCCAATATCTCAAGGGCTTTTTCCGTTGCCAGGCCAATTCTGCTGAAGCGTAGAAGCGCTCCGGTTACGACGTTCTCCAGGACTGTCATGTCGCTGATCACCTGAACAACCTGGAAGGTCCTGGCAATTCCCAGTTTGCAGATCTTATCAGCGCGCATGCGGTAGATATCCCTGCCGAAGAAAGAAACCTTGCCGCCGTTCGGCTTGTAAAAGCCTGTGATGCAGTTGAAGAGGGTGGACTTCCCGGCCCCGTTTGGTCCGATGATGCTGACTATTTCACCTTCTTCAACGAAGAAGTCGATATCTTGATTCGCCGCCAGCCCGCCGAACCATTTCGTCATCCCCTTTACATCCAAGCAGATTGCTTTACTCATTTTATTCTATTCCCTATCCTGGAAAGGATTCCCCATACCCCTTGCGGCTGGTAGACGGAAATGATGGTTATCAAAAAACCATAGATCAACATATCCACACCGGTGCCCTGGTGGCCCAGCCATACGCGGGTGACTTCGGCGATCGGAATCAGCACGGCGGCACCAATGACCGGACCCATCACAGAACCGGCACCACCGAGCATAGACAGCAACACGATCTGTATGGATATAGCCAGGAGCATTACGCTTTCGGGATCGATATAGAGCACGTACTGGGCGTAAAAGGTGCCGGCCATGGCGCTCAAGAAGGCGCTAACCATGATCGCAATGAGACGGTAGCGGACAACGTTCACACCGAGGACCTCCGCCACATCGTGGCTCTCCTTGATGGCACGGAAATAGTAACCCATCTTCGATGTCGCAACAAAATGGCAGACCACTAAAGCGAGAAGCAGAAAGGCCAGCATGATGTAGTAATAGGGCACCTTAGAGTTGTGGAACATGAAATTCGTGAAGGATTCATCCAGCATCGGGAGAGATATTCCCTCAGCTGCGTTTACCAGCGTCCAGTTATTGAAATAGACCCGCACGATTTCGGCAAAAGCAATGCTCGCTATGGCGAAATAATGCCCGCGCAGATTAGAGCAGGGATAACCTATGGCGGCGGCAACTAGAGCTGCTACCACACCTCCTGCTATCAGTCCGAACCAGGGATTCACATGGAATGCCATCAGCAGATAGGAAGAGGTGTAAGCGCCAATTCCGAAGAAAGCCGCCTGGCCGAAGGAGAACATGCCCGCGTAACCGCCCATGATGTTCCAGGCCACGCCCAGCATGGCATACATGAACACGAGGATCATTATCTGCAGCGGAAATATCTGCGTCACCACCAAAGGAAAGATGAGCAGCATGACCATAACTGCCAGCCCGACCGTCATCTGTTTATTTGATAGGTTCATAGATTACCACCCTAAGAGCCCTTGCGGCCTGATCCAGATCGTGATGAGGTAGATCATGAAAACAATGGCATACTTGTAAGCCGGGTCGAAGAAGAAACCACCCAGGGTCTGCACGAGCCCGACCAGAATGCCGGCAATGAAAGCTCCTTCAATGCTCCCGAACCCACCCAGGGCAACGATGGAAAAAGCAATGAGCCCGAAAAGACCGCCTACCTGAGGGTAAATATAATAGTAAGTGGAAAGAAAAGCGCCGGCCACCCCTACCAGGGCGGCCCCGATCCCGAAGGACAAAGAGTTGATGCGCTCCGTATTAATGCCCATGAGCAATGCCGATTCCCTATCCATTTCCGTGGCCAAAATCGCCTTGCCGGTCTTCGTTTTTTTTAGGAAGAGGAAAAGACAGACCGACGTGATTATGCTCCCTACAGATGCGACTGTTTTGGGAATACTCAAAATAATCTCACCAAACTCCCATGTTCCCTGAAGAATTGTCGGGGGAATGAGACGGAAATCCGGTGTCCACAGATAGACGGCCAGGTTGGACAGGAAGATGCTTACGCCGAAGGTGACGACCAGCTGGGCCAGCATCGGCCCTTTCATCACCTTGCTCACGATAAAACGGTAGATCAACATCCCCATCACAAAGAGGAGAAGAAAACAGATCGGTATGGAAAAAAGGGGGTCCAGGCCGTACAGGCTGAATAGCCAGAAGGATGTGAACATCCCGACCATGAGGAAATCACCGTGGGCAAAATTGACGATATTCATGACGCCCCAGATCAGTGTGAGACCGATGGCAATTAAGGAATACATGAAACCGATCAATAAACCGTTGACAATCTGTTGGAGTAATTGCTCAGGCATGATTTCGATCCTTGCAAGCACACCGACAGGCGGGTTTAGAACGGAGACCCGCCTGCCAGTGTCTTATCACAATATTAATTATTTCTTGCCTTTCCATCCGGGGAAGGGCCAGACCACATCCTTGGCGGCCGATGCAAAGGGCCAGACGGTTACATATTGCTGGTTCTGAACCTGCACCAACCCTCCCTGGGCGTAGATATTCTGGTGAGACTGGGGATCGAACTGGATTCCCTTCCAGGGATAGATGACCTGATTACCGGGAATGTTCGTTTCCAGGAGCGCTTTTACAACAGCCTCGCTGTTGGTGGATTTCGCCCTGTTGAAAGCATCCGCCAGAACAAAGGGGGCCATGAAGCTGCGGGCCGCGTTTTCGCTCATATCGATCCCGTATTTCTTTTTGAAAAGCTGACTCACTTTTGCCACAAGGGGCTTTCTCTTGCCGAGGTCCAATGCAAAAGTCGAACGGACGATGATATTGTTGCCGTCCACTCTTACAGCCGGCAAATAACCTGGTTCGATGTAACCAGCCATGGTAAGAATGCCTTTCGGGGCGAAACCCATTTCCTTGAAGGTCTTGGTGAAGAGGATGGCATCAGTTATATACGAGGCGTGCATCAATACATCCGGTTTGCTTTTAATCAGAGTGCCCACCTCGCTTGTTACATCAGTGGCGTTCGCTGCATAGGAAACATCGGCAACGACCTTATAACCAAATTCCTGCGCGTATTTCCTGGCGTATTTGCCCACGTTGGAACCAAATTCCGTATTTTCATAGAGGATGGCAACGGTCGTAAGTTTCATTTTCGTTTTATTTTCGACATCTTTCAGAAACTGAAACCAGTCCTTTGCAAAGATTGCATCATGGGGGCTAACCCTGAAAAAGTATTTGAATCCTCTTTCCGTCAGCGTGGGCGACGAAGAATCTGAACAGACGTAAGGCACCTTCAGCCTTTCCGTGGCCTGGCTGGCAGTCTTGGTTACTGAACTCTGATAGGCTCCAATAATCGCGACGACCTTTTCTTGGGTGACCAGCCTTTCGGTCTCTGACATGCCGTTTTTCGGTTCCCCTTTCGTATCGGCATAGATGACTTCCAGCTTCGCGCCTCCCAGATTCGGAAGGCCTCCCGTTTTCGCCATGGGCAGATCGAGGTCTTTGCCGTACTTGCCGTTGATGATGTCCACCGCGAGATCAACGCCCCTCTTGCAATCCAGTCCTGTAGAGGCAATGTTTCCGGTCAAGGGATAGACCGCTCCAATCTTGATTACCTCCTGCGCCAGCACCGTACCTGAAAAGGCCAGAAGCAGGAACATGGACAAGCAGATCGTAATCCAACTCTTCACCTTCATGAAATACCTCCTTTTTCAATATGATTGTTCACAATTTTGTTGACGCCATAATATGTTCAGGATTGCAGCTCCTCACAACAAACCCTGCCGGTAGGGCGGGAACATGCATATCTTGAAAGGTCAGGCGTACAGAAATATACCATGGATGCAACATAAGCCGTAATTTTCTAACATAAAAGAATCAGTCGAGCAATATAATTTGGAGGTCCATTACATTGACGCCTGTAGGACCTGTAATAAAGAGGCCGCCCACGGCCTTGAAGAAATTGTAGGAGTCGTTATTCTTCAAGTAATCCCGGGGATTAATGCCGGACGCTTCCGCTCTTTCGATTGTCCCGCCATCGACAATGGCGCCTGCGGCATCGGTCGGCCCATCGGTGCCATCTGTGCCGGCGGAAAGAAGGGTCATCCCCTTTTTACCCTTGATCTCCCGTGCAAAGGCAAGGGCCAGCTCCGTATTTCTTCCCCCCAAACCGTTGCCCCGAACAGTAACAGTTGTCTCCCCGCCTGAGATGAGGCAGATCTTCCCGTGAGAATCTCCGGCCAATCCCTGACGTGCTTCTATTGCTTTACCGGCAAGCCAGATGGCAACGTCTCTCGCCTCGCCTTGCAACTCCGCGGAGAGGATTATCGTCTGATACCCCTGTCCTTCAGCTTCTCTCTTCGCAGTTTCAATAGCTTTTATGTTGCTCCCTACAATGAGGTTTTGCACCCGCGCAAGGGCAGGATTCCCCTCCTTCGGCGTTTCAGAGATTTCCCCTGCGGCGCCTCGGATCAAGACGAGGCGGGCCTTATCAGGAATCTTATCCTCCAGGCCATAGAGCTTGATCACCTTCAGGGCGTCCAGGAAGGTCGTCTGATCAGGCGCTGTCGGGCCGGAGGCGATCACATCCAGCGGGTCGCCGATGACGTCCGATATGATCAAAGAAAGGACACTCGCCGGATAGGCGATTTCTGCAAGCCTCCCACCCTTGATCCGTGAGATATGTTTCCTCACGGTGTTTAGTTCCCGGATATTGGCACCGGCCTTAAGCAGCCGCTGCGTGATCTCTTGCTTTTCGGATAAGGAAATGTCCTTGTGTGGTGCAACCAGCAAGGCAGATCCTCCTCCGGAGATCAGACAAACCACGAGTGTTTCTCTGTCCGCTTTTTCGAGAAGGGTGATGACTTTTTCCGTTGCCCGGACACCCTGGAGATCCGGAACGGGATGGGCCGCCTCGAATACCTCGATCCTGTCGGAAATTCCTGATTCCAGAACATGACCATACTTGGTGATCATGATACCTCCAGTCAGGAGATTATCAGCTAAATCCACGACCGCCTTAGTCATCGGATAGGCCGCCTTACCAAAACTGATGAGGTACAGTTTCCGGTAGTTTCCCTCACGATAAATGGATTGAATCTGATAGATACGCTCTTTGATGATCCCATACGGATCGATCGCCTTCAATACTGCATGAAAGATATCCGAGACTTTCCGGTAACTGGGATCATTTTTCATATACATGAAGCCCTTCGGGGAACTGTGGCAGAAAATGATTCGATGTTGAAAGCTCAGTTACTTTTACGACAACAGATAAACTTCGTCAATTTGTTTTTTATCTGATGACATTTTTGTTAAATTGATTATAATAGAATCACCCTTTGTGTGTTCTGCGGTGTGACCACGGGCGGAGAAAACAATCATATCCGCAAATAGGTTCATGAAAGAAGAGAAACAGACCATGAAATTGAAGCTCTTCGCAGTAAACTGCGGAGAATCTCCGATCCTTAAGGAAGAATAATGTTCCCCATTCGCTCGCTTACCCCGCAGCAAGCTAAGGGGAATGCGCTCGCTACCGGATTCATGGGCTACCGACGTACTGATGGAACTGTCGGCATCAGGAATCATGTAATCATCATTCCATCCGTAGTTTGTGCAAACCGTGTAGCCAGGGGAATCTCCCAGCTTGTAATAGGCACTACATGGGTCGAGCACCAGCATGGATGCACGCAACTGGGAGCCGACGCGGCATTAACAAAACGGACCCTCGTCGCCCATGGGACGCATCCCAACGTTTATGGCGTTGTCGTCGTTGGTCTTGGTTGTGAGACCTTAAGGGCCCAGGATATGGCTGCAGAAATAAAAGAGACATGCCCGGATAAACCGGTTCATCTCGTGATCATCCAAGATGAGGGCGGGTCTGTTAAGGCGATTGCTGCAGGAGCAAGCGCCGCATGCGAAATGTCCGGCAGCGCCTCGTCCATGGAACGCACACTGAGCGATGTTTCCGAACTCATCCTGGGAACCGAGTGCGGAGGATCGGATGCCTGCTCCGGCATATCGGCCAACCCGGCATTGGGTGTCGCCTGCGACCTTTTGATCGATGCCGGTGGAAGTGTTGTCCTCGCGGAAACGACAGAACTCATCGGCGCCGAACATCTCATCGCTGCGCGGGCCGTCAGCGAAGAGGTTACTGCCCGCTGTTATGATGTAATCAGGAGATGCGAGGATTCGGCAAAAGCCATGGGTGTGGACATGCGGGGCGGACAGCCTACACCGGGAAATATTGAAGGCGGATTGTCGTCCATTGAAGAAAAATCACTCGGCTGCATCTACAAGGCGGGAACGAAACCCCTCCAGGATGTCATTGACTACGCAATGCCAGTGACAAAAAAAGGGCTTATCTGGATGGATACACCGGGACAGGATATCGAGCAGTTGACAGGGATGATTGCCGGCGGCTGTCATATCGTCGTCTTTACCACAGGGCGCGGGACCTGCTGCGGCTCACCAATTGCACCGGCCATCAAGATAGCAACGAACACAGCAATCTTTGAAAAGATGAAAGACAATATGGACATGAATGCCGGTACCATCATCACCGGTGAAGACTCGATCCAACAGGTTGGAAAACGGATTTTTGCAGAAGTCGTGCAGGTTGCTTCCGGTAAGCTGGTCAGGGCCGAGATTTTGGGATTCAACGACTTTGCCATCAAGCGTATCGGACCGTCTATGTAAATAGGAAACCCGTAAATAGGTTGCGGGAGGGTTTATCAAATCAACATTGAAGAAAACAGTTGAAGGTGTTAAATCATGCTGACAAGAAAAGCTATTATGATGGAAGGCATGGACAATGTGGTGACCGTGGTGGAGCCTATAGAGGCCCCTGCGGAGATCGTTGTGGAGGCGGCGGGCGGGAAGGTCGTTGTGCATGTTACGGACAACATCCCCTTCGGTCACAAATTTGCCATTCGAGATATTCGCGAGGGCGGCCTCATCCTTAAATACGGTGAGCCTATCGGCGTTGCCCGCGTAGACATTAAAGCCGGTCAGCACGTCCATGTACACAACCTGGAGAGCAGGCGGGGTCGCGGTGATCACTAAGCGAGCGAATGGTATTCCACCTCGCCTTCATAAGAGCTGTTTGAAGAAAGTCTTGCCATCATTAATATCTTCAGAAAAATCCTCAACCCGGATGGCCTCTTGAATCCAGGCAAGTTCTTTCTTTTATGCAAAAATATAGACATACAACAAAACAAAGGAGCGAACGATGAAGAAAATAGGCTGGATCGGCACAGGCGTTATGGGTAAATCCATGTGTCTTCACATTCTGAAAAAGGGCTATTCGCTCTCCGTGTACAACCGGACAAAAGAAAAAGCGGGAGAACTTTGCAGCCAAGGTGCCGCCTGGTTCGACACCCCCGAAGACGTAGCAGCAGCGAGCGATGTAACGTTCACCATGGTCGGTGAACCCTCAGATGTTGAGCGGGTAATACTTGGAAAGGGCGGCGTATTGCAGCGGAGCCGTCCGGGATCTGCCATTGTGGATATGACCACATCTGAGCCGTCCCTGGCCCGCCGGATTTATGAAGAAGCAAAAAGAAAATCCGTTTCCTCTCTCGATGCCCCTGTCTCCGGGGGAGACGTGGGAGCGCGGGAGGGCACGCTCGCCATCATGGTGGGCGGAGATGAAGATATTTTCAAGCGGGTGCTCCCGGTATTTGAGTTGATGGGAAAAAATATCGCATACATGGGCGGACCAGGCATGGGCCAGCACACGAAGATGAGCAACCAGATCGTTATTGCCTCCGCCATGATCGGTGTTGTGGAATCCCTTCTCTATGCCCACCGGGCCGGATTGGATCTCGACGCCGTCATCGACATCATCGGCAAGGGGGCTGCCTCCTCCTGGTCTCTCAATCAGCTGGGCCGTAGGATTGTCAAGGGCGATTTCGCACCCGGTTTTTACATCCGCCATTTTGTGAAGGATATGGGTATCGCCCTCCTGGAAGCGAGAAGAATGAAACTGTCTCTTCCCGGCTTGGCCTTGGCGAACCAATTCTACACGGCAGCTATGGCGGAGGGGCTGGAGACTGAAGGCACACAGGCCCTTTACAAGGTGCTTGACAGACTGAACCGTCCCTGACCGCATTTAAAACGGTCAATGTGACCATCTATAATACGGGCGCCCTGGTTGGTTCGCTTTTCCATATCTCTGGTGCAGTTCTCAGCTCTTTCGGGAGATCGCCGCAGTGGAGATTTGAAAGAGGAACGCTGGTAGTGGCATCTGCATATACGGCAACTAGAGTATTTACTTTTCTCCTGAAGCGAACTTGCTTCCGAGGTAGGCATTTACAAATTCTTCGTTGTTCTTCACCTGTTCCATACCTCGCCGGATCATTGTCCCGGTCTGGGAGCGGACAGGAGGGGCGGGAGCTTGAAGGAGGGCTTCAAGGAGGTCCTCCAGGATTTCCGGCTTGGTTACGTTGCGCGAAAAAAATTCAATGCCTCCTGCGCGTGGTGGCGGTGGTGCGGTGAGATTGAATGCTGCGGACAGAAGGAGGGGATCGCTCTGGTTTCCATCATCATCCCTTGCGGTGACCGCGATGCGGTAGATCCCCCGTTTCCTAGGAAATTCAGGCCATTCGTCGGGAATGACAATCTCGGTTGTATCTCGAGGGATGGTTTTTGAAATCACCTCCGGCGTGTCTCCCCATGAAAACGTTGCCGGATTGATTGGGTTGGCCTCAGTGCCGACATAGACCACATAGCTGGTGGCTCCGGCCACGGGCTCCCACCATATGTACCTTTTCTGAATGAACGGCATAGTCTGGCCCTCCCCAGGGAATTATTCGGTCAGATCCTGATTATGCTGTCGAAAGACCCGAAATTATTACTCTCGACGTTTTGATTCCTGTGATCAATGTTCCATTCCCCGTCGACGAGGAATTTGTATCGGTAGGTGCCCGGCGGCAATTCCATCCGTTTCTCCCAGAACCCGTTTTCACCGCGCAGCAACCTGCTTCTTTCGTCTGCGGCCCAATCATTGAATTCACCAACAAGGTAGATTTCACTTGCCGCCGGCGCTTCAATGACGAAGGTCACCTCCCGTAT
>Ga0326726_10005153_pt1 | contig 11870 bp, 9 predicted proteins | sample MHFenrmetagenome_2_FD_207603 | JGI IMG/M metagenome (GOLD analysis project Ga0326726, IMG submission 207603) | Lab enriched peat soil microbial communities from Michigan Hollow, Ithaca, NY, United States - MHF15MN | ecosystem: Environmental > Terrestrial > Soil > Wetlands > Peat | place: USA...
ATTCCCCCTATCATCGGGGCCATATAGGCAAGTGCAATGGCCTGTGTGTTATGGCCTGCCACAAGGATCTGAAAGAAAAAGGAAGAGAACCCGTATGCAATGGCTCCGGCAATTGCAAGCCATGGGTTTACGCCAAAAATCAGAAGCAATAAGTAGAATCCGGCCATCGAAATGAACAGTACAGATACAGGCATTTTGAAGACCCTCAGAATGGTATCGGCATGCTTCATCAGGTTTCCGGGGAACCTGGTCGAAATGAGATAAGCAGGCATCCCGCAGAATATCGAATTTGTCCATAGTGGTTCTTTGTGAAATTTTTCACGGTAATCCCTTATCTCTTTGGAGTTGATATTCGAAACCGTTGAGTCATTGGCTTTAAGAACTTTTCCTTCAAGAACAGGATAGAAGTAAGCAAATGATAATATAATGAACAATACAACCGCAATAATGTGAGGTAAGGCTGGCTTGATTTTCTCTTTTATTTCCATATGCCCGGATATTTTACTGTCTTAATGATGGACAAAATTATTTATTTACCTGTAACTATTCATGTTCAGGGCTGAAACAGTCAGTTATATTTCTCCCTGAATTCCTTTCAGCGACCTCAGATTTTTTCCCAGATTCCTCAGATCGGACCATTTAACTATAAATCCTTTTATCGCCTGCAACTCAACTTGTTCATAAAAATTGAACAGATAAAGCAGGAACGGGAAACTGACAACGCACAAAGTTTTGATTATCAGACGTGGAACAATATGCATTCCATTCAGGAAAAATCCTGCAAATGAAAGCAGGGCGCCTGTCAGGAACATTATCAGGATCTTTCTTTTTTCGTAAGGGATAAAGTACTCCTTCTGAGAAAAATAATAATTGAGCAGCCAGTAAACAATCTGTGTAACAAGTGTAGCCACTGCGGTCCCGAATATATTCCATACCGGTATCAGAAGAATGTTCAGCACTATGTTTAGAACCGTGGCAATTACTACATTCATCCCGATGATCCTCGATTTTTTGTTGATCAGCAATCCATAGCTTGTTGTTTCCCTCATATTCATAAAAAATACCGATAGCGCAAGTATCGGGACCACCATAAACGCACTCCAGAATTGAGTTGATTTTGAGATGACTTTTATAATCTCAAAGGAGAAAAGTGAGACTGAAATTATTCCCAGCATCAGTACAAAAGATGTGTACAGCATTGATTTTGCGTAAAATCTTTTATTGTCAGGCGAATTGATCTTCTGCAGGATCATAGGTGTCAAAGCCATTTTTATAGAATCTACGATTACCAGCTTAAGGACTGACGAGATTTTAAACGCCATCGAATAAATTGCGACAGCCTTAAGCAGGGCCATTGAATTAAGGGAATACCTGTCAATGGCTGTAAGAGCGGCTGAGGCAAAGTTTGCCAGCAATAACGGATACCCGTATTTGCTCATCGACCGGAATACTTGAGAACTGAAGAAAGGGGTACTGTTCTTTATTGCATAACCTGACAAAATGATTATAAACAGAAGATTTCCGATCACCTGCGCAAGGTATATTCCCGGCACACCCATACCTCTGTAAACAATGAAATAGATGGTAAGAAACAGAACGATCACAAGCTTAGCCAGATTAGCCGCGGAGAACAGAAATGATTTAGACTGCACCCTCATCAGTGTATTGATAAGGTTATTTATTGCCTGTAGAGCAGATGCCACTATTAATAACCTTATAGCTTTGCTCCAGTCGATGGTGCTGAAAATCACAGTTGAAAGCTGATTGCATAATGGTAAGAGGAACAGGCAGAACAAAATGCTGATCAGAACCTGAAATGAAAGGGACATGAAAAAGATCCCTTTCTGGTTACCGGCATAATCCTTGTCCCAGTACCATCTCATCATGCTCTGAGGCAGGCCTGATGCCATTAATGAGATCAGGATGAGCCCTGAAATGTCAAGCACTGCTATGGTTCCGAAGTCGTCTACTGAAAAGTATTTGGGATCGGTATACAGAGGGATTAGAAGGAAACCGATTACCTTGACTGCTATATTCCCGAGTCCATAAACAAGACTATCTTTAAAGGATAATTTTATGGATTTTAACATCGCTTCTTATCTCAAAATCAATTCTGAATGTATCAGACTTTCTGGTTAAACAGTTTCTGTATAATTTCCTGCTAAGATACCAAATACACTAATAAATCGACTTGTAATATGATTAATGCTTTTTCTTATTTTTGTCAGTTATCCGTTAAAATGAAATTCCATGTTCATTAAAATAGGGAACCTGAAACAGTCCGATTATAAGGGAATTCCTGAAATGGCAGCCTTCAGGCTGCATTCAGATATTTTTGAGATTCTGAAACCATATCTGAAAGAGAAACTGTACATCCTCGATTTCGGCTGCGGGCAGGGTGCATTCTCACAGCGACTTATTGATCTTGGAATGGTGGTTGATGCCTGTGATATTAATACTGATCAGCTTAAGGCAAATGTGAACAGAACAATAGAACTGGATCTTAACAAGGAGATTCCACCCGATAAATTCCCTGATAAATATGATATTATTTTAGCTTTTGAAATTCTCGAGCATCTGTACAATCCCTGGAAATACCTTGATGATTGCCTTAAGCTTCTGAAAAAAGGAGGGATAATTGTCCTTACCACTCCGAATATCTCAAATTTCATTTCACGCCTGAGGTTCTTTATGAAAGGTTCATTGCTCGCTTTTGAAAAAAACGATCTTAAACATGGACACATAACCCCGTTATCTTTTATTCAGATTGAAAACCTGTGTGCCCATTTCAATCTTGAAATATTAGAAAAAGGGCATGTGGGGCCCATTCCATTGATTCATATTTACGAGCTTTCCCGTTTTTCAATATTAAGAAATACCGTTCTCCCATTATTATACCCCTTTATGTCAGGACCTAAAAAAGGGCGAGCTTTAATCTATATTCTGAGAAAAAATGAATGATACCGATTTCGCCGTTTTTTATGATAACCAACCTGATTATGTTGCTTTCAGAAATGATGAGGAAAAACAGAAGGAGTATAAGATCCTGGTCGATTGGAAAGTCAGAAAGCTTACCGGCGTTATCCCTGATCATCTGACATTCAGTAATATTCTTGAAGTCGGATGCGCATTCGGTGTATTATTGAATAATATTGCCGATCGTCTGCACATTAAAGCACGAACCGGAATTGACATTTCAGGGGAAAACATAAAAACTGCCAGAATCCTTTACCCGGAATGCGGATTCTTCAAGGGTGCACTCGAGGATTACGTTAAGGAGAAGTCCTATGTACTGAAAAACCAAAGGCTCGATCTGATAGTCCTCTCTGATATTATTGAGCATATTCCTGATGATCTTGGGTTCCTTAAACTTGTGAGGGATGTTTCGGAGTATGTTGTGGTTAACCTGCCCCTTGAAAAGTCCTTTAAGAACCGGAATCGCAAATATGGCTTCGAAGATCCATCAGGTCATCTTCGCTGTTATGACAAAAAGCTCGCAAAAAAACTCTTTAATGATGCAGGATTTTTGATGATCAGGGATCAAACCTCAATTGCCACCTCCGATACAGAGTTCTCAGAGATATATAAGAAGAACCGAAAAATTAGAGTCATGTCCAAGCCATTAGTATTGAGGATTTTCTGGTCATTGTTTTATGCGGTTGAGGACAAATTCAAACGGATCAGCAAATATATTTCCGCAAAAATTTACGGGACCAATTATTTTGTGTTCCTCAGGAGTTCCTGATATACCTCTGAAATGGATGCTACAAAAAGATCCGGGTTGTACTTCTCAAGGACATAGTTCCTGATTGCTTTTCTGTTGTAAGATGCCATATTATCCGAAACATATCTGATTGCCTGCGAAAGCTCCTGCGGATTATCCTTTTCAATCAATACTCCAGTCTCTTTTGTAATTATCTCCTCCGGACCACCACATTTTGTTGCTATTACGGGTAATCCACATGCCATAGCTTCGATTACCACCACACCGAAAGTTTCATCCCTGCTTGGCAGGACATAAAAATCCAATTTCGAGTAAAAGTCCTGAATTGTCTCCGGTTTTATTTCACCGTAAAAAATACATTTCCCGGATACATCTAGCTCTTTGGCCATTTCCTGGAATGAATTAAGATATTTCCCGTCTCCCCCGATATGAACTGTCATCTCCATATCTTTCAGAAGTGAAACAGCTTTAATCAGAATATCCAGCCCTTTCCTGTAATTTCCCATACCTCCGAGGATTCCAATATTCAGCTTATTCTCCTTTTTTATGGCATCGGATATTGAGAACTTTTTCATGTCTATAACATTGGGAATGACCCGAACCTGACGTTTGCAATACTGGTTTATATCATCCCTCAGAGCCTGGCTGACAGCCACGATTTCCCCTGAATGTTTAAGTGTATAGAGTACACATATTCTGTGGATCCTGCTTCTGAAATATTTTTTTATCCACGAGTGCTCTGTAAGAACACAGGGAATCTTTTCCCGCTTCTGTATTATTGTCCCAAGAAAACCTGCCGGATACGAAAGATGGCTGTGTATGATATCTATTTTCTTTTTGTTTAGGATTTCCTTCCTTATAAACCTGTAGGTATCTCTGAAATATTTAAGTTGATTTATTACAGGGAAAGATTTACTCGTGGTCACTTCATACTCGGTAATTTTCTCGTTTTGCCTTTTCATAAAAGAATATTTTGAGAAAGGAGCAAACCGAGAATAGTCAACCTTGAAATAAACGACAATGATTTCATGCTTTTCGCTTAATGCCAGGGCCTGATCCTGTATAAAGAGACCCCTCCATTTGATTCTGGCATCAGGATACGAATGTGTCAGCAGTAAAATAGTCATTTCAGGCGCTGTATATTTTTAATAGATTCTTTTTTATATTGGATGTATTAAACTCATCCAGTATCGCCCTGTAACCGTTTTCTCCCATTTCACTTCTGAGATGAGGATCCGCTGATAGTTTTATAATGGCATCTTTCATCTCATCGGAATTTGAATAGATTATCCCGCAATTGTATTTTTCGATAAGTCTTTTTTGTGGTCCGCAGTCTGAAGCTATTACAGGCTTTTTGCCCAGCATGTAATCAAATATCTTATTTGCCACGCCTGATTCATGTTGCGGATTCTTATGGAAAGGTGCAATGCAGATATCAGAAATATCAAGGTATGCCTGAAGTTCTGAAAGGTCTATCCATGGGATGTATTTTACACGGGCCCTGAGAGATTCTGATTCTATTTTGCTGAAAAATCTCTCCCTGTCTTTTTTGTCGACAGGACCGATAACAAGAAATCCGGAAGGATGATTTTCCTTTGCCAGCTGTTCAAAAACTTCCAGGGTGTCGAATATTCCCCTTCTTTCGGCAACAACTCCGAAATAAAATACCACAGAAGTCTCCTTTTTAAAATGGACCTTCATTGTTAAATCCTCCTGGGGTACCATCCGGGAGAGATCCGGAACATTTGGCAGGGCTGTAAATTTTTCTTTTGATAATTCAGGATAGAGTCCGGTAAGTGTATCCCTGAATTCATCACTCAGGACAATTATTTTTTCAGCATATCCAAGATATTCTTTCTCCTTTTTCTGCCATTCAAGCGGTCTTGAAAGCGTATTCCTGAAAAAGCCTTTGGTCCAGTTATAGGTGGTTACAGCATAAGGATAATTTTCGTGCAGGTCAAGAACCAAAGGGATTTTTCTTCCTGATTTTTTAATTCCCAACCAGCCTGACTTCGACATGTAAAGATCATGTACGTGGAGGATATCAATTCCATTGGTTGTTATAAGTTTTTTGATACGGGTACTCCACAACCATTCATAAACAGGAATTGTGTTCAGAAAAAAGAACAGGATATTCTTTAGTTTTTTATTGATCCGGATCCTTGTTACACTTATGCCTTCAATCGTTCTGTACTTCCTGTTATTAAAGCCGAAACATAAAACAAAAATCACATGCCCGGCTTCCTTAAGGATCTCTATCTCCCTTAAAACCCGTTTATCGTCATTCAGTTCGTTATCGACAACAACCCCGATATTCATATTAATAATGCTATTACTTTTTTAACCAGGTTTTCCCTGGAGTAGATTGTATGAGAGACTTTTTCAGTTACCTCAGGATTTGAGGAAAGAATTGCCAGATATTCTGAAATTCCCTCTGAATCGTTATAACCGAAGGTTTTCCCATGACCTGTTTCTTCCAGTATCTCTGCTGCGTCGCCGTCAACCGGCCCGAGACAGATTACCGGTTTCCCGGAGGCAAGATATTCAAACAACTTACCGGTAATAATGCTTCCGGAACTGGCATGGTCGGGTATTATAAGAAGTAAAACACTGGCATCAAGCATATTTTTTACAGCTGTTGAATGACTGGAAAAAGAGAAGTATTCAATATTTGATCGGCCTGCAGCTGAACTAATCAGTTCTTTGTGTTCCGGAGAAACAACCCCTGTAAACCTCAACCTGAAGCTGATCCCTTTTTCGATTAGTAATTTAAGCGCTTTAAGGAATCCGTTTACCGGATATGATCCGGACAGAGTTCCTACATACGAAATGGTGAATATATCTGGTTTCGATGCGGTTAATCCTGAGAAATCATCTTCATCATAACCATTGGATATTATTTCAATTTTATCCTCAATTCCGGTGATCTTTGAACTGAATAATCCCTTCAGCGATTTACCGACAGTGATTATTTTGTCAGCAGATTTCAGGACGTTTTTTTCATAAGCCGAATCAATCTTTTTGGATAAAAAGGTCGGATAAAACTTTTCGTAATAGTAAATATCAGTCCATGGGTCGCGAAGATCGGCGATCCATTGTATTCCGGGATATTTTTTCTTCAGCTTCAGACCAATAAGCTGAGTGGAGTGGGGGGGACTTGTAGTAATGATATGGTCTGTTTCCAGGGTTTCAATTATTTCACATGCTTTTTTGAAAGCAAATGTGTTCCACCCTTTTCTTGGGTCAGGAATAAAAAAATTACCCCTGATGAACCTTGTGAAATGGCTGATAAAGCCTTTTTCTTCATCTATTGCAAAACCTGCCGAAGGTATCTTTGATTTATCCTTCTTATAGAGTCTGAAATAATCTCTCGCCCTGGTTTTATAAACGGTCAGATTTGCAGGTATTTCGTTGTTCAGGGAATTGTCAATCGCTGAATATACGGCAAAATCCGGATCGACAGTCAGTATGACAGGTTGCCAACCCTGTTTTGTGAGATACTTTGAGAACTTTAACCATCTCTGGACACCGGCACCTGAGCCTGGTGGCCAGTAATAAGTTATTATCAGTACCTTATGCATCCTAAAGCTTTTTCAGGAGTGTGCCTATGCTTACTTTTTCAGAAATAATTTTTTTAAGTCTGGAAATGTCTACGCGATCCTGTTCCATCGAATCGCGATACCTGATAGTTACAGTGCGATCATCAATGGTCTGATGATCGATTGTAATACAGTAAGGGGTTCCGATTGCATCCTGTCGTCGGTAACGCCTCCCGATAGAATCCTTGTCATCATACTGGCAATTGAAATCAAACTTCAGGTCATAAACGATCTTCTCAGCTATTTCAGGCAATCCGTCTTTTTTTACTAGTGGCATAACAGCCAGCTTGACAGGAGCAAGAAATGATGGAAGTCTCAAAACAGTCCTCGTGTCTGAGGTCCCGTCTTCCTTCTTAAGCTCTTCCTCAGCATAAGCTGCAGAAATAACCTGAAGGAACATCCTGTCGACACCGATCGATGTTTCAATAACAAAGGGGATGTATGATTCTCCTTTTTCCGGATCAAAATACTGCATCTTCTTACCACTGTACTGCTGATGCTGGCGGAGATCATAATCAGTTCTGGAATGAATTCCCTCTACCTCCTTGAAGCCAAAAGGAAACCTGTATTCAATATCAGTGGCGGCATTCGCATAATGAGCAAGCTTTGTGTGATCATGGAACCGGTAGTCATCTTCGCTGAATCCAAGGGCTTTATGCCACTTCATCCTGGCCTCCTTCCATTGAGTGAACCATTTAAGCTCTGTGCCCGGCTGGACGAAGTACTGCATTTCCATCTGTTCAAATTCCCTCATCCTGAATATAAACTGTCTGGCCACGATTTCGTTGCGGAAAGCTTTTCCGATCTGGGCTATTCCAAACGGTATCTTCATTCTGCCTGTCTTCTGGACATTAAGGAAATTGACAAATATCCCCTGGGCTGTTTCAGGCCGCAGGTAGATCTTGTTCGATCCTTCGAGTGTTGATCCTATCTCCGTGGAGAACATCAGGTTGAATTGTCTGACCTCTGTCCAGTTGCGGCTTCCGGAGATCGGACAAACTATTTCGTTGTCAACAATTATCTGCCTGAGCTCAGCAAGATCGGTCGCATTCAGTGCTTTTGCATACCTGGCATTCAGCTCATCAAGTTTAGCCTGGTTAGCCAGAACACGGGGATTTGTCTCCCTGAATTTTCTTTCATCAAAAGCTGATCCGAATCGCTCCTTAGCCTTTTCGACCTCCTTTGTGATTTTATCCTCGATCTTCGCCAGATGCTCCTCGATAAGGACATCAGCCCTGTACCTTTTTTTGGAATCTTTATTGTCAATAAGCGGATCATTGAAAGCATCGACGTGACCCGAAGCTTTCCAGATTGTGGGATGCATAAAGATAGCTGAGTCGATGCCAACAATATTGTCATGTAAAAGGACCATACTGTCCCACCAGTATTTTTTGATATTATTTTTCAGTTCAACACCATACTGACCATAATCATAAACTGCACTTAAGCCGTCATAAATTTCGCTTGACGGAAAAACATATCCATATTCCTTGCAATGAGCTACCAGCTTTTTGAAAACATCATCCTGAGCCATAAGTCGTTTTGTTTGTTGGTAAGCAAAAATAAAGTAAAACTTCGGTTTATCAATGTATATCACTCCCAAATGAGGTGTCATGCCTCATCCCCCAACCCCCTTCTCCCAGGAGAGAAGGGGGCTAACAATCAGATTAACAATGTTATAAGCCCCTCCCTCCTGGGGGATAGGTAAATTATAAAGAGGAAAGACAAGCAGCATATTCACCAATAGGGGTTGAAACATTAATTTGTATCTTTAGCCCTCAAAACTTTGGCTATGACAATGAGGAAAAGAACCGACTTTCTTGTAATCGGATCAGGAATAGCAGGTCTGACTTTTGCGCTTAAGGCCGCCAGGTATGGTAAAGTCACTATCGTTACCAAATCAGCAATTGATGATTCAAATACAAAATATGCACAGGGAGGTATTGCAGCAGTTTTCAGCGAACCTGACAATTTTGAAAAACATATTAGGGATACACTTATTGCCGGAGACGGAATTTGCAATGAGGAAGTTGTAAGGCTTGTGGTTCAGGAGGCACCTGCCAGAATTCAGGACCTGATAGATATTGGAGTTCCGTTTGACAAAAAGAAGGATGGAACCTACGACCTGGCAAAAGAGGGAGGACATACTGAATACCGTATCCTGCATGCTAAGGATAAAACCGGTGAAGCCATTGAGGAAACTCTGATTGAAAAGGTCAGAAACGATCCGAATATTGAGTTCTTTGAACATTATTTTGCAATAGAGATCCTGACCCAGCATCATCTGGGTATCGAAGTCAAAAGGAGCTTTCCCGGCATAAAATGCTATGGAGCATATGTAGCTGATCTTATCAATAAGAAAGTATATACTTTCCTTTCAAAGGTCACTGTGATGGCGACCGGAGGCCTGGGGAATGTATATCTCACAACAACAAATCCCGAAATAGCGACAGGCGATGGTGTTGCAATGGTCTACAGGGCAAAGGGTACTATTGAGAACATGGAGTTCATTCAGTTTCATCCCACCTCATTATATGATCCTGAAAAAAAACCATCGTTCCTGATCACTGAAGCATTGAGGGGTTATGGAGCGATCCTTAAGAACATGGCCGGTGAACAGTTCATGAACAGGTACGACAGCCGTGGATCGCTTGCTCCAAGGGATATAGTTGCCAGGGCAATCGATAATGAACTAAAGATTTGGGGTGAAGATCATGTATGGCTTGATTGTACACATCTGAATTCTGACGGGTTAAAGGATCATTTCCCAAATGTTTATGAACATTGCCTTCGGAGAGGGATTGATATCACAAAAGATATGATACCTGTTGTTCCGTGTGCTCATTATTCTTGTGGCGGAATTAAAGTGGATACAAACGGCCAGAGCAATATTGACCGGTTGTATGCCCTTGGTGAGGTATCATCAACGGGGCTTCATGGTGCAAACCGGCTGGCGTCAAACTCGCTTGTTGAAGCTGTGGTTTACTCGCACCGGGCTGTAATGCATGCCGAAAAACGGCTTAAGGAGCTTGATTTTGAGGAAAAGATGCCTGACTGGGACTATAAGGGAGCAACGCATCTGGAGGAAATGGTGCTCATAACACAAAGCCTCAAGGAGGTTCAGATGATAATGAGCAATTATGTAGGCATTGTAAGGTCCGATCTCCGCCTTGAAAGGGCAATGGTAAGGCTTGAAATACTGTACAATGAGACCGAGAGCCTGTACAAGAGATCTTTGATATCCAAACAAATATGTGAACTCCGGAATCTTATAAACGTCGGATATCTTATAATAAAAAATGCTATGAACAGGAAAGAGAGTATAGGACTCCATTATTCCATCGATTATCCCAAAAAAGTAAGCTCTCAACTGTAATAAATTCTCAATGTATGAATCATCTCGAATCATCATTTACAGGTAAGAACAGCCTGTGGAGGTATATAGTAATGTTTGCGGTTATATTGATTGCTACAAATACAGTAGGTGCCATACCATTACTGATAGGCTATATTACGAAAGCTGCTTCCGATCCTTCTATAGTATCTGAAATTGCAGAAAATCCTAACGACCTGGGAGTTTTAGGGCTCGATCCAAATATAGGTCTCTTCATGATGCTCTTCCCTTTTCTGATAGGACTTTTTACTTATATCATATTGGTAAAACCATTGAATAACAGGACATTCAAATTGACAGTTAACGGAACCGGTACTTTCAGATGGAACAGGTTCCTTGTTTCTGCCCTGGTATGGACAATTCTTTCAGCTGCCTATTTTTTAATCTACCTTAAGTTGGATCCTTCAAACTTCAGTTTGAAAAACACCTCTGTAACACTTGTACCTCTGATAGCAATTTCGTTAATATTCATGCCTTTTCAGGCTGCATTCGAGGAGGTTCTCTTCAGGGGTTACCTTATGCAGGGATTTGTCGTTCTTTTAAGGAACAGGTGGTTTCCCCTGGTGATCACATCAGTGCTCTTTGGCCTTATGCATGCCTTCAATCCTGAGGTTAAGGAGTTCGGCTTCTTTTCAATGATGCCCCAGTATATCCTTTTCGGATTAATCTTTGGGATTGTGACTATCTTTGATGACGGGATCGAAGCAGCAATTGGCGCACATGCTGCCAACAACATTTTCATTTGCATATTGGTGACACATGAATCTTCTGCATTGCAGACTCCGGCTGTATATGAACAGCAAAATGTGTACCCGGCTACTGAATTTGCAGCCTTGCTCGTAACAGGTATTATTTTCCTGGTAATTCTGAAGATTATCTTCAAGTGGGGTTCGTATTCTCTTGTTCTGAGTAGTGTCGAGCCAAAACCTGAACCTGATCAGAGTCCGTATACTGATGTTCTCTCCTCAGTTCGGTAATCACCCCATTTATTGCGGATATCAACAATTAGTTCCTTTATTTGGCCGGGATCGGCAGTTGTCAGCAATTTGAGCCGGGTCTCCTTAAAATGTGGTAATCCCTTGAAGTAATTTGAAAGATGCCTGCGCATCTCATATATTGCCCTCATGCCTTCCTTGAATTCAAGTGATTTTTC
>Ga0326726_10005154_pt1 | contig 11870 bp, 11 predicted proteins | sample MHFenrmetagenome_2_FD_207603 | JGI IMG/M metagenome (GOLD analysis project Ga0326726, IMG submission 207603) | Lab enriched peat soil microbial communities from Michigan Hollow, Ithaca, NY, United States - MHF15MN | ecosystem: Environmental > Terrestrial > Soil > Wetlands > Peat | place: USA...
GTCACCCCTGGTCCCGCCGGTTCCGCTCCCTTCTGAGGTTCCGCTCCCTTATGAATGGAAGCGCAGGATGAAGAAAAAGCGACGAGAGCGACGCAGATCAACAAAAATGTCCCTGACTTCATGTTGTCCATCCTTTGCTCGAAAACTGCTCAACGAGTACGGATGGTGATTCGATCAGCTGTTGGAATACCTCGACAATGCGGGGGTCGAACTGTGTCCCTGAGTATCGGGCCAGCTCGCGGAGAGCATCTTCGCGGGAGCGCGGGTTTTTATAGGGCCTCGCAGATGTCATGGCGTCAAAGGAATCGGCAACAGCGATGATGGCCGCATGAAGCGGAATATCTTCCCCCCGAAGCCCGTCGGGATACCCCTTGCCGTTGAACCATTCATGATGGTGCCTGACCGCAGGAATGTATTTCTGAAGAGAAGGGGCCCTGCTCAGTATGGCGGCGCCGTGTTCACTGTGGCTGGCGATCTCTTCATGTTCTATCGGGTTCAACGGGCCGTCCTTGAGCAGAAGATAGTCGGGAGTCTTCAGCTTTCCGACATCGTGAAAGAGACTTGCGATCTCAAGGTCTTCCAGTTCGCGAGCAGAAAGCCCGATTACTTCTCCGATTTTCAGCGAAAGTTTAGCAACCCTTGTGGAATGTCCGAGCGTATAGGGGTCGCGGGCGTCGATTGCCGCTGCGAGGACCTTTACGGTGGAGACATAGGACTCTTCCAGTTCCTTTGCGGAAGTGCTGAGCCAAGACTGTTGTCTCATGATCAGTTCAGCCATCTGGTTGAAACTTGCTGTCAAAGCGCCGAGTTCATCATGAGAATAAATCCTGAGCTTCGACCTCCTCCCTTCTTTGAGCTCGTGGACACCCATTGAAAGTTCTTTGATCGGCCGCGTTACGAAGGATGACAGCACAACGATGCATCCGACACCCAGTACCATGGCGATACAGAACCCAGCTATGATCCTTTTATGGGTTTCCGATCTGGCGTTAAGCAAAACGGATTTATTGATCCCGATAATGACGTTGCCGATCTGTTTGTTTTTAAAAAACATCGGCGTAAGAATTTCAAAAGTGTCCGAGCCGTTTTTCATTTCATAGACATGAGTGCCGTCTCGCGATTCCTTGACGGTGTCACTTAAGGGTAGATTAAACTGTTCCCCCCTTTTTGTGATATCAGTATGTGCCAGTATCTTCATGCCAGAATTCGTAACGGCAACATACTCGACATCCGCGTTTGCCTCCTTCACTTTCGAGACGATATAATCTATGCCGAGCAGATCGCCGGAAAGAATGCTATAGGGCGCTACGGCCGCTGTACTTTTACTGAGCGACTCGCCTCTTTTTATGACCTCATCCAGAATGTGCCGGTTCATGGTCTGGACTGTAAGAATGGAGAACATGGACGCAGTGACAAGAAGTAGAATAAAGATGAACAGCGCAATTTTAAATCTCAATGTGGTAAATAGATTGGCTCGCATCGCTATCCTGTATCCTGTCAATTATTTATTACGTGAGGTAAAGACGTCTTATACTTTATTATCACAATCGCCGCCGAGAGTCAAATTTTCTCAAATTCATATGGGCTAAAGCTGTAACAATTCTCTACTTTTTGTTTGAAACTGTTACAGAATGTATACATTGTTAAACAATGAAAAAATTTCTCATGTTTTGTCCCCTGCGCGGGGAAAAGGTGGTGAATGTGATCAACCATAGGGTAGCCCATTGGCCATGGGCATCAGGATACTTTTAGCATCGTTGTCTGGATTAGAAGGGATGAGTCTAAAAAAATAAAGCCGAGCGCTCTTATCAGGTCGTGGGTAAAATGCAACTTATAGTTGATTAATAATTGAAACTATGTTGTAATGGGACAAATGTGACACTTGCAGCGAGGCGGAAAGTGGATCAGGCTCATAAGGCATGCCCGAGGTGACTGATGGCTGACGAGGAACGGGTCGTGGCGCGGTTCAATGACGGACGAGTGGTCAAGGGATATACCAGGGACTTCACGGTTGAATCCAATTTTTTCCTCCTCGATGAAGCAGGAAGCGGTAAAGAACACCGAATTGCCGTTGCCGATCTTAAAGCGGTTTTCTTTATCAAGTCCTTCGAGGGCAACAAAACCTATCGAGAAAAAAAGGCCTTCGGCGTCAGTGCGCACGATGGACATAAGGTGTACATCAAATTCAAGGACCAGGAGTCTCTTGTGGGTTTTGTCGAAGGGGAAATCCCCTGGGATAAGGGGTTTTTTGTTTCCAGGGACGGCAGCAAGACAAAAGGTTTTTTTCTGATCCCCGTGGACCGCGATAGCAATAATGTGAAAGTGTTCGTTGTTGGAACATCGGTCGAAGATGTGGCGATCATGATGAAAGCAAAAGTATTCCGACCTGAAGAGCGAGGCTGAGGCTGGCTGAGCCGGAAGGCGGAATGAAAGCGCCGGAAGCATCAAACCATACTAATGTCTTGAACGGAGAAGTTTAATTCGAAGGAACATCCGTCCCGGATGTCTTCTGGTCCGGCTGCTGCTGTTCTGGCGCCGGCTCAGCAGGGGATGGAGCTGCAGCGGCTCGCGGCTGTTCAGTTTCAGTTGACTCTGGCTCCTGCTTTGCTTCCCCTGCTTTGGCCGGCTTGAACCTGCTCGGCGTGAAGCCCGGGTTCAGCTCATAAGCCTTATCGAAGCACTCAACCGATTTCCTTCTGCTCTCCGCGCCACCTTTTCTGCCCTTCATATAATAAGCGTAACCCAGGTAATAATATGCCTCTGCATCAGGATTGATCGTAGCAGCCTCCTCAAGTTCCTTGATGGCAGCGTCATATTTTTTCCCCTTGAGATGAGCGATGCCTTTTTCGACGTGCGCGGCAGCGGCCTTGGTATCGAAAAGCTCTTCCTCGGCATAAGCGAGCTGTACGCCCGCAAGAACGACCGAACTCACCAGCAGTATGACCATAGTTCTTCGCATCGTCCCTCCCCAAACAACAGATTTGATTAACCATATCATAGGCCTGCGGTAGATGTCAACAAGACTGTCGCTGGCGAGGGACGTCTGGACAAAATTGTCGAATGCTCAAAAGGTGCATGAATACCGCTGAATAAAGATGATTTTTAATGATGGGTGGTTTAGGTTTCGACAAAATATTCCTCATTTCTTAGGCGCTCTTTCACCGTACACTATAAAATCGCGTAATAACGGCATGTTATCTCTTGGCATGGCGCTTGAATATAGAATAAGCCTGAGCGTGAACGATGGGCACTGTCATCCCCCCATCTCCCACCCCGGAGATATACCCCTGACAGTGTCCATTGTTCGGCTTCTCTAAAACAAGAAAAGGTCAACAGGGGTGAGGGGCAGTGAAAGGAGCACAGAATGTTTTACAATAATTCTGGCATCGAGAACGTCAGCCCAGATCAGTTGAACGAAAAAATGGAGTCGAGAGAGGATTTTTTTCTTCTCGACGTAAGAACTCCCGCAGAGCATGCTCAACAGGCGATCCCCGGCTCTTATCTTATCCCGCTCCAGGAACTCGGCCACAGGATGCGCGATTTGCCGAAGGACAAGGAGATTGTCGTGTACTGCAGGGTTGGTAACCGTAGCGCAGCAGCAAGCTCCTTTCTCGCACGGCAGGGCTACAACGTAAAAAATCTTGAAGGCGGGATCATGCTATGGAATATGGCTGGAAATGTTTCAATGACGAGAGTGTAACGATAAAGACGAAGAATTGCAAACTAACTGTCATCGCGGTCTATACCGTGCTGGTTATCCTGCTGACGCTCGTGGTGGCGGCGTACAGCTACGCGACCGAAAGATTATAGGTGAGATGGATCGGTTGGGTGACCCACGTCCTAAACTCAAATTCAAAAGGAGGAAGAAGAAAATGGCTTTACAAGCAAAAGATCTTATGCGGAAGAAAATTGCGGTAGGAGCGGATGCTACGGTGAAGGAGGCGGCCCACAAGATGATTACGACAGGACTGCCGGGACTTCCGGTTGTCAATGAGCAAATGGAAGCCATGGGTGTGGTAACCGAGTTTAACGTGCTGGGAGCCATCCGGGAAGGCATGGACCTGGAAAAAATAGCCGTGGGAAGTATCATGACGGTACATCCGGTTACAGCGGATATCAATACCGGCTGTCATGACCTGATTCAGATGATGCTTCTGAACAATTATACGATTATCCCGATCGTAAGCAATGCTAAATGTGTCGGGGTTGTCAGCAGGCTATCAGTATTGGATGCGAATCTGTCGCCTCGCTATTCTTCGATTACGAGCAGGCGGCAGAACGAAGCCCTCGTCTATGGCTAGGCCGGAAAGCAAGTGATTCCAGTGGCATGAAAAGGAGAGAAAACAACTGTACACCACAGATACAAGAACTGAGGTACCTTGAAAGGCTCATCCGGTTCTGGCCGTGGTTCTCGTCTTCAGGAGCGTGCTCCTCGGACACTTCGTATGCCAGGGATGGTTCATCTTTACGGACTTTGTGGGCCTTATGCTCATGATTTTTGCCTTGACAGGGTTTTGCCCCATGAGTATTATACTGTACGTTTTCGGCGCACGAGAGCGGTGTACGTGATGGTTTTATGTAGATTGTTGCAGAAAGGGGTTTAAGACAATGCCGTTTTATGAATATGTATGCGAGTCTTGCGGCAAGGATTTCGTGCTTTTGCAGTCCATGACCGCTAAAACAGAGGACACGGTTTGCCCGTATTGCAGCGAGAAGAAATCAAAAAAGATGGTTTCCAAGTTTTCATCGCCCGGAGGCGACCATGCTAGTTGCAGTACCGGGAGTTCCTGGGGCGGCGGCTGAGGTGTCTAAAGAGTCCGCCGTGAGCGGATCATAAAAATTCAGGCCTGAGAATCAATAGATTCTCAGGCTTTTTTGTGCAACTTTAAAAGCAAGCACCAAATAACAAGCATAAAATTCAAATAAATTCCAAATCTCAAGTGTGAAATATCAAACGTTTCGATCATTGGTATTTGAAGCTTTGATATTATTTGGGATTTGGGATTTCAAAAATTATGTCCACTGTTTCCCTCAAAACATTTCTCCATCCCCGCTTCTGGTACGCATGGCCTGTTCTTGCGCTCATGCACGTATGGAGCTGGCTGCCGAGCCGCGCGCTCTGGGTTCTGGGAACCGCACTCGGAGGGCTTTTCTCTCTCTTCCCATCCCCGGCCCGCCGTGTTGTCGCGAGGAATCTGGAACTCTGTTTTCCGAAAATGAAGCCGCATGATCGCCGGCGTCTGATGCGGAGGCATTTCCGTCTCTGCGGCTTTGCCGTCGTAAGCCTCAGCGTGGCCTGGTGGGCGCCCAAGTGGCGGGTCAAGCGGTTTATCACGCTGCGTGATCAGCACTTCCTTGAGGAAGTTTTAGCAGACGGGAAGAATGCGATCCTCCTCGTGCCGCATTTCATTGGACTGGACGTCGGAGCCATGCGCCTATCCATGGACAGGAACTATGTGAGCATGTACCGGAGATCCAGGAACGATTTTCTCGAATACATTTTTCAGAGGCGTTCACGGTTTGGGGCCCTGGTCGTGGAGCGGGCGGGCAGTCTCAAGACCCTCCTCCGCCTCATCCGCCAAGGGGTGCCGTTCTATTATCTTCCGGACCAGGACCTGGGCGAGCGCTCGAGCGTGTTTGTTCCCTTCTTCGGTATCCCCGCGGCGACCGTTACGGCCTTGAGCCGCATCGCACAGAGCGCGGATGCGGCGGTCATCCCCTGCATAATGCGCATCCTGCCCGGCCGCGGGTGCGAAGTGCGTTTCTATCCGCCGCTTGAAAACTTCCCGAGTGATGACCCGAAGGCCGATGCCCTGCGCATGAACCAGCAGATCGAAAAATGGGTGCTTGAGATGCCGGAACAATACCTGTGGTCCGCCCGCCGGTTCAAGACGCGGCCGAACAACGAGCCGTCGCTATACAGCAAAAAATAGCATGTCAATCTCCTCCGTCATCTCAGACCGCGTAGTCCCCCATTTCTCTTGCAGGGACCGTTCCCTTTCCTGTATCATGCATCATGGATCCTGCCTGGCAATATATTGATTCCGGTTCAAACATCGGCGCCTACAATATGGCCGTTGACGAAGAGCTCCTCGCTCATGCGCAGGCGGGGGAGGCCATGCCTGTACTTCGGTTTTACGGATGGGATCCTCCTGCCGTGTCGCTCGGCAAGTTTCAGCACATTGAGTCAGCGGTCAATGCCGATGCGTGCAGGAGATATGGTTTTGACATCGTGCGCCGTATCACCGGAGGCAGGGCCGTGCTTCATCATCAGGAACTTACCTACAGCATCACTGCGCGCGTTGACAATCCTTTATTCCCTTCAACCGTCCTAGGAACCTATAAGGTCATCGCGACCGGCCTTCTCGCCGGACTCAAAAACCTCGGCATTGCCGCAGAGATGGTCTCGCGCGGGGGCCGGCACACGCCGCTCGTAGAAAAGAAACCGAAAGACCCGGCCTGCTTTTCCTCTCCCTCCTGGTACGAAATACTCGTGAACAATAAAAAGATCATCGGCAGCGCTCAGCGCAGGATGAGGGGGGCATTTCTCCAACACGGCTCGATCCTGATCGATTACGATCTCCGACTTGAGGCCGAAGTGATCCCCGGCAGATGTGGCGGCGATGTGGTCACCTGCATCAAGCGTGAGCTCGGGCATGATGTTCCGCTCGATGCAGTGAAGCAGGCGTTCGTGAAAGGGTTCTCGGAAGAATTAGGGATTGAATTCAAAGCGTAACATCTCTCGCGGAAAAGCAAAGGATCAAACATTGCAACTTCTCCCTGCCATGAGTCGGGGATGATCGCTTATCTATAATCGAGCGATGTTTGTTGTCGACCCACGTCAATTGTGTATTGTTTCTTTTATGGAGTGAATGATGAGAGCAGTCGTGTTCCACAAATACGGCGGAAACGAAGTGGTGGAGGTCGAAGATATGCCCGTGCCGTCCTGCCGTCCGGAGGATGTGTTGATCAAGGTCCGTGCAGCGAGCGTCAATCCGGTGGACTGGAAGATGCGTTCCGGCATGCTCAGGATCGTCACGGGTGTCGCGTTCCCCAAGATTCTCGGCAGGGAGTGCGCAGGAGAAGTTATCGTAATCGGCAACAAGGTGGCGAAGTTCAAGACGGGAGATCAGGTTGTTATTCTCCCCGCAATCAAAAGCATGGGTGCTTTTGCCGAATACGCGTACGCACCTGAGAAAACGACCTTTCTCAAGTCGCAAACAATATCTTTTGAAGAAGCCGCATGCCTCCCAATCGCCGGGTTGACGGCCTTCCAGGCGCTCCGGGACAAGGGCAGGATAATGCCCGGTCAAAAGGTCCTGATCAATGGCGCTTCAGGCGGTGTCGGGCACTTTGCCGTCCAGATTGCGAAGATACTCGGCGCAAACGTCACCGGGGTCTGCAGCAGGGCGAATAGAGATTTCGTAAAAAGTCTCGGCGCCGACAACGTGATCGATTATACAAAAGAGGATTTTACCAAGGGCCGCGATCGCTACGACATCATCTTCGATGCCGTGGCAAAACGCTCCTTCGGCGCGTGCAAGAATGTTCTCGCTGAATACGGCAGGTACATAAGCACCCTGCCGTCTCCTGCCGTCCTCCTGAACAGGTATCTCGCCGGTTTCCTGACGCGGAAGAAGGCCACGGACATCTGGGTCAAGCCGAATGCGGCTGACATGGAATGGATGATGGCCCAGATCACGGCCGGCAGGATCAAGATTGCAATCGACAAAATCTATGCCCTCGATCAGGCCAAAGAGGCCCTGGCTTTCAGTGAAACTGGGAAGGTGCGAGGCAAGATCGTGCTCAAAATCAGTTCATAGTTCAAAGTACAGAGTTCAGAATACAGAGTAAAATCCATGATGAACGTTTTAGCAAACAGGCAGAGAGGCCATGATTACGACTTCATAATCATCGGCTCGGGATTCGGCGGGTCCGTGTCCGCGCTCCGGCTTTCTGAAAAAGGATATAAGGTCCTCGTACTCGAAAAAGGGAAGCGGCTCACGGAGAAGGATTTCCCCAAAAGGAACTGGAGCCTGAAGAAATGGTTCTGGCTGCCGGCATTCAGGTTCTTCGGGTTTTTTAAAATAACCTGGTTCCGCCATGTCACCATTCTGTCCGGCGTGGGCGTGGGCGGAGGCTCGCTGGTTTACGCGAACACGCTGCCCGTACCGACACCTGAATTCTTCAAGGCCCCTTCATGGGCGCATCTCGCGGACTGGGAAAAGGAGCTTGGGGAATTCTATCCCCTGGCGACGAAAATGCTGGGTGCGGTCCAATGTCCGCGCCTGGAGATCGGGGACCGGGCGCTCAAGACCCTGGCGGAACAGATCGGCAAGGCAGAGGGCTTCGAGCCCACGAAGGTCGCGGTCTTCTTCGGCGAGCCGGAGAAGACAGTTCCTGATCCGTATTTTAACGGCAGGGGGCCGGAGCGCGCGGGCTGCGTGTTTTGCGGCGGGTGCATGGTAGGCTGCCGGTATAATGCGAAGAACACGCTGGATAAAAATTATCTTTACCTCGCAGAGCGGCACGAAGCGGTGATACAGGCTGAAGCGGAAGTCTATGATGTCGTTCCCGTCGGCAAGGCAGATGGATCAGAAGGCTTTCGGGTGAAGTGGAGGTCGTCAACAGCGCTGTTCAAAAAAAGAGGTGAATACACCTGCAGCGGCATTGTGTTTTCCGGAGGAGTGCTCGGCACCGTGCCGCTCCTCTTGAAACTCAAACAAACCTCTCTTCCGAACCTGTCGGACAAGGTCGGCTCTCATGCACGCACGAACTCCGAGAGCCTGATGGGAATAACGACTTTCGACAAGGAAACAGTCTTCTCCGACGGTATCGCAATCAGCTCCATCCTTCACACCGATGAGCACAGTCATCTGGAGCCTGTTCGGTATTCTGCGGGGTCGGGGTTCTGGCGGCTCCTGGGAGCGCCCCTTGCCCAGGGAAGAAATGTCGTGGTCAGAATGGCCATGGTCATTTTCGACCTCCTTCGTCATCCTGTGAAGAACCTCAATGTTTTTTTCATCGACGATTGGGCAAAGAGAACACAGATCCTTCTCTACATGCGCACGCTAGACAGCGCCTTTCGCTTCTCACGGGGCCTTTTCGGCATGAAGACCGAGGCAGAGATGGGAGTGCGGCCGACGGCCTTTGTTGCCGAGGCCGGCGATCTTGCGAAGCGGTACGCCGGGATCGTAAACGGTAAACCAATGGTGCTTCTTACGGAAACGCTCTTCGGCATACCAACGACGGCCCACATCCTGGGTGGGTGCGTCATGGGTAAAGACAGGAACGAGGGCGTCATCGACAAGGACAATCGCGTCTTCGGCTACCGGAATATGTATATCTGCGACGGCTCCATGATATCAGCCAACCCGGGTGTGAACCCTTCGCTCACGATCACGGCGCTTACCGAGCGGGCGATGAGCCAGATATCCGAAAAGAGCCGATACGTTTAGCGGGGAGAGATATATGCCCATTCATATCAAACGACCGACAATCATCAAAGCGGCGGGCAATAAACCGAAAACTATCGAGGAATTCGTCGGGCGCGTGAACTCGCGGACAAATCCTGTAAGCATCGCGCGCATGAAAAGCCCCTCGGGCTGGGAGGAACCCGGTCAGACGCCGGAGTTCGATGAGTACACGCTTGTGCTCAAGGGCTTGCTGCGGGTCTTGACGAAAAACGGGAGCCATGAGGTCAATGCCGGGGAGGCGATCATCACGAGCAAAGGTGAATGGGTGCAGTACAGCACTCCCAGTACAGAGGGAGCAGAGTACATTTCCGTGTGCCTTCCCGCTTTTTCCCCGGAGAACGTTCACCGGGAATGATTAAAGTTCAGAGTACAAAGTACAGAGTTCATCGTTCCGAATAATATTTCAATTTCCCACATCTGCTCCTTCTGATATAATGAATCCGTAAGCAGTTAAATCCATTGTGATCGTCATTTCCTGACATCAGGTGACCGTATGTCCGAAGTCCAAAAAACGCATAAAACCATCTACCTCAAGGACTACCGTCCACCCGATTACCTGGTCGAGACGGTGAACCTCGAGTTCGACCTCGACGAGACGCAGACACGCGTCAAATCGCTGATGACCGTGGTGTGCAATCACGACCGGTGCGAGGGCATCCACCCTCTGGTCCTGAACGGCAGGGACCTTGCGCTCAAGGCCATCAGGCTCGACGGGCAGCCCTTGAGCGAACACGACTACAAGCTCGATGATTCGTCGCTCACGATCCTGCCGGTCCCGGACCGGTTCACCCTCGAGATCGAGACCGAGATCAATCCAAAAAACAATACTGAACTTTCAGGCCTCTACATGTCCGGCAGCGGCTTCTACACCCAGTGCGAGGCCGAGGGGTTTCGCAAGATAACCTATTACCCCGACCGGCCGGACGTGATGGCGCAGTTCTTTACCACTATTGTGGGGGACGAAAAGAAATATCCCGTGCTGCTCTCGAACGGGAACCTGATCGGCTCGGGCGTGCTGAAGGACGGCCGGCACTTTGCCAAGTGGCACGACCCCTTCCTCAAGCCGGCGTACCTCTTCGCGCTCGTTGCCGGGGACCTGGCGCGAATCGAAGACAAGTTTACGACGATGTCCGGTCGTGATGTGACGCTTCATATCTATGTTCAGCATCACAACATTGACAAGTGCGGCCACGCCATGGAGTCGCTCAAGCTGGCCATGAAATGGGACGAGGAGACGTACGGCAGGGAGTATGACCTGGACCTCTTCATGATCGTTGCGACCGACGACTTCAACATGGGCGCCATGGAGAACAAGGGCCTGAACATCTTCAACTCCAAGTACGTGCTGGCGAGACCGGATACCGCCACGGACGCTGACTTCCAGGGCATCACGGGCGTCGTGGGCCACGAGTATTTCCACAACTGGTCCGGCGACCGCGTGACCTGCCGGGACTGGTTCCAACTCTCGCTCAAGGAAGGCTTTACCGTGTTCCGGGACCAGCAGTTCATGGAAGATATGACCTCGCGCGGCGTCAAGCGCATCAGTGACGTGAACGTTCTCCGCACGCACCAGTTCCGCGAAGACGCCGGCCCCATGGCCCATCCGGTGCGGCCCGAGTCTTACGTCGAGATTAATAATTTCTATACCATGACCGTCTACAACAAGGGCGCCGAGGTGATCCGTATGATGAGGACGCTCCTGGGACCCGCGGGATTTCGAAAAGGGACGGACCTCTACTTCTCGCGCCATGACCACAGGGCGGTGACGACCGACGACTTCGTCAAGGCCATGGAAGACGCGACTGGTGCGGACCTTACCCAGTTCAAGTTCTGGTACTCCCAGGCCGGAACACCGGAGCTTCATGTTACGCGCGATTATGATGCGAAGTCAAAAACCTATGCGCTCACGATCAAACAAACCTGCCTGCCCACGCCGGGGCAGCCTGTAAAAAACCCCTTTCATATTCCTGTCGCCGTGGGGTTGATTGGTGAGGACGGGAGGGACCTTCCGTTAAGGCTTGACGGAGAGACGGGGGGGCGGGGCGACGGAGCGGCGGGAATACTCGAGATAAGAAAACAAAAAGAAATTTTCATGTTCAGAGATGTCCCTTACGAGCCTGTTCCCTCGGTCCTGCGCCGCTTCTCGGCGCCGGTCAAGGTAAAGCTCGAGCTTACCGAAAAGGAGCGCCTGTTCCTCATGGCGCGCGACAGCGACGAATTCAATCGCTGGGACGCGGGCCAGCAGCTCGAGGTCAAGCTCCTCCTGGACCTGATCAAGGATTTTCAGCAGGGCAGGGCGCTCAGGCTCGACCGTTCATTTATGAGCGCATTCAGTGCGACGCTCGAAAGCAAAATGCGGGATCAGGCATTTCAGGCTTTTGCTCTCTCGCTTCC
>Ga0326726_10005155_pt1 | contig 11869 bp, 8 predicted proteins | sample MHFenrmetagenome_2_FD_207603 | JGI IMG/M metagenome (GOLD analysis project Ga0326726, IMG submission 207603) | Lab enriched peat soil microbial communities from Michigan Hollow, Ithaca, NY, United States - MHF15MN | ecosystem: Environmental > Terrestrial > Soil > Wetlands > Peat | place: USA...
TCGCTCCTCTTCTTGATGTTGAAGTGGAAGGGCTCGCCGTCCCCCCACCAGAACCACTCGTAGCGGACGGTCTCGATCGTCAGGTTGGACAGGACGACGTTTTCGACGGCGCCGCCGTCGAAGGTCATGAAGGCGATGCCCCGGTTCGATTTCGTGATGACGCAGTTGTCGATCGTGACATTGCGGATGCCGGCGATATTGCCGTCGCAGAACTTGATGGCGCTCGACGCCGAGCTCAGCCGGCAGTTGGTCACGGTGATGTTCTCGCACGGACGGGCGGGGCCGAACCAGTCCATCGAATAGAAGACCAGGGCGTCGTCTCCCGTTTCGATGGTGCAGTTGGCGATACGGACGTCCTTGCAGCCGTCCGGATCAATGCCGTCGGCCCAGACTCCGTCCGCGAGGCTCGTCCGGATATAGATGCCGTCGATGACGAGACGCTCGCACTGGACGGGATGCATCGTCCAGGAGGGTGAATCCACGAAAGAGACCCCGGCGATGCGGACGTCCGTGCAGCGGACGAGGAGGACCATCTTGCCGGTCTGGTCGGGCATGGGGAAGGAGCGCATGAGGGGCAGGCCAAGCTTCTCCATCTCGTTCTGGTTCGGACGGATGAAGTCGTCCTCATGGTCGCCCTTAAGGCGCCGGTCGTAGGCGCCTTCGCCATCGAAGACGCCCCGGCCCTCGATCGTGACATCCGTGAGGTCCTCTCCGTAAAGGAGCGCATCCTTGTCAAAATGCGATTTGTCGTGGAGGGAATAGACGGTGGCGCCGGCCTCGACGAAGAGCCGGACGTGGCTGCGAAGGTGGATCGTCCCGCTCGTGTACTGGCCGGGCGGGATGAAGACCGTGCCGCCGCCGGCCGCGGCGCAGGCGTCGACGGCCTTCTGTATGGCCTCTTGGGCCAGGTCCTCCTTGATCCCCGTGGCGCCGAAATCCCTGACGTTGAAGACGAGGCGCGAGGGGGGCGGCCCCTCGGAGACGGGTTTCTTGCAGCATGGAGTCAGAACGATGGCACCGATGACGGCTACGGCCAGAACGGAAGTTTTCGACATGGGACCCTCCCTTGACGGGACATTATCACGAGCTTCGGGCTGTTGGCAACGGCCACCGTCGCTGGAGCCGTTGCCTGTCACGCCGCGCCTGGATTACAATCCCCCTGCCGGTCGAGGTCGGCCGGCGCCTAAGACAAAGGAGTCAGGCCATGAAACGACGACAAGCCTTGAGAGACCTCCTGGCTGCGGGAGCGGCCTCTGGAGCGCTCGCGGCGCTCGGCGCGAAACCCGCGGCCGCGGCGGGTCAACCCCTCAGCGGCCGGGAGAGGTTCGTCGAAAAGGTCAAACTGTCCATGCTCGCCATGCAACGGGAAGCGTGGGAGCAGGGCGTGGCCATGCAGTCGCTCCTCGAATGGGGCGACCGGGACATGGTCATCCGCATGGCCCGGGGGGCCATGCTGCGCATCTATCCGGACGGACGCCTGGGGATGGTCTCCGACAACCACGGAGTTACCGACCCCGGCGCCAACGGCGAGGGCGTCCTCTTCGCGGCCGAGGCGACCGGTGACCCGCTCTTAAAGGACGGCGCCGTCCGCATGCTCGAATACCTGATGAAGAAAGCCCCGCGGACGTCCGACGGAACGCTCCATCACATCGATCACAAGCCCCAAGTCTGGGTCGATTCGATGTACATGGCCCCGCCTTTTTTGGCCGTGGCCGGGTCTGCCGTCGAGGCGGTGAAACAGGTCGAGGGTATTCGACGCCTTCTCTGGGATAAGTCCGCCATGCTCTTCTCCCATATTTGGGATGACGGAAAAAAGTCCTTCGAAAGGAAGGCCTTTTGGGGCGTCGGAAACGGCTGGGCCGCGGCCGGCATGACCCGGGTCATCCGGGCCCTTCCCGAGGGCATGGCGGGCGAGAAGAAGAAGCTCGTGGGCTACGTTCGCGGGGTCCTCGATGGCTGCCTTAAGCGCCGGCGTCCCGACGGATTCTTCCACGATGTCGTCGACGACCCGAAGTCGTTCGTCGAGACGAACCTCTCTCAGATGCTCTCCTATACGATCTTCCGCGGGGTCAAGGGCGGTTGGCTCCCTAAGTCCTATCTCAAGGATGCCGAGATCATGCGCCGGGCCGCCTCGGGCAAGGTCGACGACCTCGGCTGCGTCCAGGACGTTTGCGGCTCGCCGACCTTCGAGAAGCCTGGTATTGCCACTGAGGGCCAGGCCTTTTTCATCCTCATGGAGGCGGCGGCCCGGGACCTGGGGACCTGAGACTCAGCGTTTCTTCGTGAGCTCGGCGCAGCGGATGCCGCGCGGGTTGAAGCACTTGTTGCAGGAGATGCACTCGGACCCGGCGGCCAAGCCTTCGCGGAAGTGCTTCACCAGGAAAGGATCGCGGACAAAGGGGCGGCTCAGGGAGACAAGATCGGCCCGGCCTTCTTCGACGATGCGCTCAGCCACGGCCAGGGTGCGGATCCCCCCCAGGCCGAAGACAGGCACACGGACCGCCTGCTTGATCCTGGCGGCGTTCTCCACGAAATAACCTTCTTCGGCTTCGCTCCTGATCCCGGGCCAAATGGAGCCCCTGCCTGCCTCGGCCATGCCGCCGCTGACCTCGATCGCATCGATGCCGTCGGCCTCGAGCAGGCGGGCGATGAGGACCGCGTCCTCGACCGTCAGACCGTCTTCCAGGAAGTCCGTCGAATTGAGCTTGACGATGGCCGGAAAGCCCGCACCGCAGGCCGCCTTGACGCCGCGAAGGGTCTCGAGCAGGACACGGGCCCTGTTCTCCACCGGTCCGCCCCACTCGTCGGCTCTCCGATTGGTGTGAGGGGAGAGGAAGCTCGAAATGAGATAGCCGTGGGCGGCGTGGAGCTGAACGCCGTCGAAGCCCGCCCGCTTGGCCCTTACCGCCGCCGAAACGAAATCGCCGATGAGGGCGCGGATCTCGCCGCCCGCGAGCTCGCGCGGCATGACCTTCGACACGGGATCATAGACCGCGGAAGGGGAGACCGGGACACAGCCGCAGAGCCTCGTCTTGGTCTGGCGCCCGGCGTGAGCGATCTGGAGGAAGATGCGGGATGGATATCTATGAACGGCCGCAGGAATACGAGACAAGCCCTCGACGAAGCGGTCGTCATAAACCGCAGTCTGGCGCGGGCTGGCCTTTCCCGACGGCTGGACAAAGGCATGGCCGGTGATGATGAGACCGACCTCGCCTTCGGCCAGGCGGCGGTAGAGATCGACCTGGTTGTCTGAAACGTTCCCTTCGTCGTCCGCCATGTACTCGTGCGTGGCCGAGCGGACGAAGCGGTTGGCCAGGATCAGGGGGCCTATTGCGATGGGCGTGAAAAGGATGCTCATGGCCCCATTCTAGCGGAATCCGCGGACGTAGAATACCCCACCTTGCGCCTCGACGGCCTTTGGTCTATTGTGTCTGCTGAATGAGCCCCGAGGAGAGGAGGACGGTCGTGCCGGTGGCCGAGATCGAGCGCAAGGTCCTCGAAACCCTGGACAAGCTCGGCGTTCCCTATGTCCGCCATGAGCATCCCCCGGTCGCGACGGTCGAAGAGGCGGAGACGCACTGGGCCGGGCTCAAAGGCACACACTGCAAGAACCTTTTCCTCCGCAATTACAAAGGGAACCGGCACTATCTCGTCATCGCGCCCATCAGCCGCGGCATCGACCTCAAGCGCCTCGCGGCGGAGCTTGACGAAGACCGGCTGAGTTTCGCCTCAGCCGAGCGGCTGAAGCGCTGGCTCGGCGTCGAGCCGGGCTCCGTTTCGCCGTTCGGCCTCGTCAACGACGAAACGCATCACGTCCAGGTTGTCTGCGACATCCCCCTCAGATCGAGCTCCGCCCTGGGCTTCCACCCCAACGTCAACACGGCGACGCTCGAGATCGCGTTCGCCGATTTCGAGAAGTTCCTGGCCGCGTCCGGCAACACGGTCCGCTGGGTCGAGCTTTGATCCGATGGAGGTCAACATGAGACGCAGAACCCTCCTGGCCGCGGGGCTCCTTCTCGCCGCAGCCGGCTTTTCGGCCATCCCGGCCGTGAGCATCCCCGAGCCGAAGACCGCTTTCGCCCCCTTCGAATACGTCTGCCGGAGAGCGGCCGGCCCCATCAAGATCGACGGCCGTCTCGATGAGGCCTCCTGGGCCGACACCGATTGGACCGAGGTTTTCGGCGATATCGAGGGCCCGTCGAAACCCGCGCCGCGGTTCAGAACGCGGGCGCAGATGCTTTGGGACGACGAATACTTGTATATCGGGGCCTATCTCGAAGAGCCCCACGTCTGGGCCACTCTGACAGCGCGGGACTCGATCATCTTCCAGGACAACGATTTCGAGGTCTTCATCGATCCCGACGGCGACACCCACGATTATTACGAGCTGGAGATAAACGCCCTGAACACGGTCTGGGACCTCCTGCTCGTCAAGCCCTACCGCGACGGCGGGCCGGCCGTTCATTCTTGGGACATCCAGGGGCTCAAGACCGCCGTTAACGTCATGGGCACCTTGAACGATCCCTCCGACCGCGACAAGGCCTGGACGGTCGAGATCGCCATGCCCTTCGCCGTCCTCAAAGAGTGCATCCCGGGCAAGCCGGCGCGCCCGGCTGCGGGGGAGCAATGGCGGGTCAATTTTTCGCGCGTCGAGTATCACGTGGATGACGAAAACGGAGCCACCGTCAAGGCCAAGGACGCGGCGACGGGCCAGCCCCTGCCTGAGGACAACTGGACCTGGACCCCCCAAGGCGTCATCAACATCCACTACCCGGAAATGTGGGGCTTCGTCCAGTTCTCGTCGAAGCTCCCCGGCAAGGGCAAAGAGAAGTTCGACTGGCGGGCCGATGAAAAGGTGAAATGGGCCCTGCGCAAGATCTATTACGCCGAGCGGGCCCGATATTTCGAGACGTCGGCGTTCGGCGCCGACCTCGGTTCCCTGGGCCTTAAGGCCGACGCTTCCCTACGGGTCAAGGGCTGGTCCTACCCGCCGGTCATCCAGACGACGGCGAGCCTGTTCGAAGCGGTCTATGCGGCCAAGAGCGGCGAGACCTGGCACATCCGGCAGGACGGACTCCTCTGGAAGGATACGCCGTCCAAACCGGCGGCGAAATAGAGCGGGGAGGAGACCATGCGCAAGCTCGTGAGTTCGGCGGCCCTCGTCCTTCTCATCCTCTCCAGGACTGTCCCGGTGACAGGGGCGGCCCTTCCGGCCGCCAAGCCGGAGACCGTGGGAATGTCCTCGCAGCAACTGGCCTTTCTCGACAAGATCGTCAACGAGGCCGTCGTCCGGAAGGACTTCCCGGGAGCCGTGCTCCTCGTCGCCCATAAGGGCAAGGTCGTCTATCGCAAGGCCTTCGGCCTGTCCCAGCTCGTCCCGGAACCGCAGCCGCTCACGGCCGACATGATCTTTGACCTGGCTTCGGTCACCAAGCCCGTGGCCACGGCAACGTCGATCATGCTCCTCGTCGAGCGAGGGGCTATCCGGCTCTGGGACCGGGTCCGGATTTACGTGCCGGAATTCTCGACTTGGTACGGCGAGAAGGGGATCGCGGGCGAGGAAGCGCGTCTCTACAATCTGCTGACCCATACGTCGGGTCTCCCGCCATATACGGACCCCAAGGCCGCGGCCCAAAAGATCGGCGATCCCTGCACCACGGCGGACCTGGTCAAGCTCATCGCCGGCATCCCGAAGGAGCTTCCGGTGGGCCAGGAGTTCGTCTACAGCTGTCTCAATTACATCACCTTGGCCCACATCGTCCATAAGGTCTCGGGACAGGCCCTCGATGAATTTGCCGCCGAGAATATCTTCAAGCCCTTGGGGATGACCCGGACCTTCTACCGGCCTCCGGCGAGCCTCCTCGACCAGTGCGTGCCGACCGAGGTCATCGACGGGAAGCCGCTCCGCGGCATCGTCCACGACCCTCTGGCCCGCCTCCAGGGAGGCGTCTCGGGCAACGCCGGCTTGTTCTCGACGGCCGACGACCTGGCCGTTTTCGCCCAAATGCTGCTCGACGGCGGCGAGGTCAACGGAGTCCGTATTCTCAGCCCTCTCACCGTGGAGCACATGACCGAGATCTACCCTAAGCTCGGCGGGTCCGGCCGGGGCCTCGGCTGGGACGTCGACACCGACTACTCGACCGTCCGCGGCGACCTCTTCGGCTCCCGATCCTACGGTCACTCCGGATACACCGGCACCTCGATCTGGATCGACCCGGAAACCCGGACGACCGTCGTCCTCCTGACCAACCGGGTCCATCCGGACGACAAGGGGGACATCATCGCCTTGCGCAGCAAAGTGGCCAATGTCGTCGCCGCCGCGATCCGGGCCGAATAAAGGTTTTGACATCGGCCCGGTCCCGTGCTATCGTTTCGGCTGGATTCATGGGGATGCAAATCCAGATCGAGCGAGAGATTTACATCCGGGCTTCGCGGTCATTTGCCGTTCTCTCCGAGGCCATCCAGACGTTCAAGGGCTATCTCGAGTCCCACGTCGCGGCGACGGCGCCAGAATATTACCGGGCCCGCAATCTCCTCAAAGAGGGGAAGGCCTTTTACGACCAGACCGTCCAAGACGCGAAGAAGCTCCTCGGCCCGGTCCCCATCTACGCGGCCAAGGATTTCGAGAAGTGGCGCACCCAGGCCCTCCTCGAGAACAAGATCATCGTCAAGGGCCAGACCCCCGATGAGCTGACGCACGAGCTCGTGAACGACGATTTTCTCAAGACGATCATGAGGCCCGAGGACATCGAGGCCTATCTCCGGGCCCATTTCGAAACCCAGCGGTCGGGCAAGCGGAAGCTGGCCAACATCAAGGTCCGCATGGCGCTCGATAGGATCTTCGAGCTCGTCGTCGAGGGTCAAGAGCTCCAGAAGACGGCCCAGCGCAAGCAGCAGGGCCTGCCGATCTAAGTCCGCCTAGCGGACCGCGGCCTTCTCCCGCCAGTATCTCATCTTCCCAATGCCGCCCCGATCGGGCTTCGCGTCGTAGCCGAGGCCGTATTGACCCTGGGCGGCCTCGACGAGCGTCTTGCCGCCGTAGAGCGCCTTGGTCAGGTTGACGATGGTGTAGTCGAGCGCGCCGCCGCGAACCGAGGCATAAAGGAAATCGCCATCCGTCTCGAAGCCGCCGACCGCGATCCGCCCGGCTTGGTACGTGTAACGGGGGCGGCGGTAATCCCGGCTCATGTCCTGGCGCAGGTCGTTCTTGATCCCGACGACGATCTCCCGGTCTCCGTCCTTGATCACGACGCCCGTCGCGCCCCGCGCCGGTTCCGCCGGGGCCATGGCCACGCGGCCGAGCCAGCCTTTCGCTTCTTCCCCGGCGCCGTGCGGAACGAGGACGCTCACGAACGCGCAGGTCTCTCCAAGCTCGAAGTGCTGGGCCCAAGATTGGTCGATGAGCCACTCGTCCTGGTAGTGGCGCTTCTCCGGCTCGACGCCCTCCATCCTCGGCTCCGTCGATGGGAAGAGGATGAGGAGGCGCTTGTCCTGGGGGAGTTCGGACGTCTGGATCCGGTCATAGCCCGTGTCGTACCAGTGCGCGCCCCGGTCGAAGATCTTCCTTGTATGCCAGAAGGCGCCCAGCGTGAAGTAATCCTCGCGGAGGGCCTTGAAGACGTCGAAAACAATGTAACACTCGGGTTCTTTGATATAGACCACGACCCGGTCGGCCTGATAGCCCCAGCCGTCGTCGACGACGCGCGTCCGACTGTAATCGAAATCCTCGAACGTCAGGAAGTCGACTTTCCGCGTCCGGACCGGTCGATAAGATCCCGCGTTGTGCATGAACTCGAGCAGGGACTGGCCGGGAACGGCGTCCCGGACGCTGTAGCGGAACTCGCCGGCCTTCTGCCCCCAGAAGATCTTTTCGGGCCGGACGCAGAGGCGGTTGTGGAAGTAGTCTTGGCGGTACGCGCCGTACGGTCCTGAAGGCATGTAGTCGCGATAGCCGCCGTCGTGCAGGAGGACGGAACCGCCCGACATCAGAAGGACGATGCTGTTCTCGTCGGCGTGGCCGTGGGTCATCTTCTCTTCCTCGACGGGGATCGTGTCCCGCAGGTAGTCGCGGAAGTTCAGGCCGCCGTCGCCTTCGTCCCGATAGTTGAGCAGGAGGTAGCTCGAGAGGGGAGACCAGCCGTTGCGGAAGACGATCTTCTTTCCTTGGACGTCCTCCATGACCTCCATGGACAGGCTCGTCGGGGCGGCGGGCTTCACGGCGTCGGAGCCCCAGCGATAGGCGTCGAGGAGCATCGCGCCGAGGCCCGAGCTCGTAGGCTTGGAGAAATCAACGAACTTCGCCGCCATCGTCTCGGCGGCCCACTTGAGGCCCGGGTCCTTGAGGGCCGCCGCGGCGGCCTCGAAGTAGACCAGGAAATGGGTCCAGTTGGAGGTCCAGTGGGCGTCGCCGAGATCGGGGACGACGCCGGCCGGGCAGAAGAGATTGAGATAGTACCCGGCGTAATAGAACATCTCGGGCGTGGCGAAGAGGTCCGGGATCTTGTTCAAGGCGTCGGCGTAGCCCAGGAGCGAGTAGAGCCAGACGCCGTTGTAGATCGTGGCGTCTTCGATCTGCCAGTTCCCCCAACTGTCGTCGCCGAGAGCCCGCCGCTGCATCTCCCATTTCGAGGCGTCCGGATGTCCCGGCAGGGCCCGGACGGCCCAGGCCAGGGACTCGGCCCTGAGCGCCGAGCGGTTCATGGGCCCCCACTCGGCCGTCCGGAGGAGGTAGCGCATGCTGCCGGCGATCAGGTCAGAGGCGGTCCTCACCTCGGCGGGGGAGAGGCGGCCGAGACGGCGCAGGGTATCGAAAGCCCGGATGTAGCGCATGATAGTGAAGAAGTCCGACAGAGCCGGCACGCCGTCGGCATAATCGGACCTGAGCTTGATCGACGATTCGGGATAGGCGGAGCGAAAGTCGCCGTAGGTCAGGAGGACGTCCTTGGCCCGCGCCGCGTATTCGGGTCTCTTCTCTTTTTCATAGAGATAGGAATAGATCACGGCCATTTCCAGAAGCCCGCCCGGAGCCCGATAGCCGAAAACGTTGAGCGGGTCGAACGTCTTTTTCCATTGGACGAGGATCTCGTCTTTGTGGGCAAAGGTCCAGTCGGCCGAGGCCCTGGCGTACGCCAGATACCTGTCGCGCGGCGCCCCTTGGGCCGGGATGGCGCTGAGGAGAAGAACCAGCAGGGCGGCCGCGACGAAGACCCGCGGCCCCAGGGGATCCAGGGAATTCTTGTACATGGACGTCCTCCAGACGGGCTTCGAGTTTTTTCTATCACAATTCCCCCCTCGAATCCAAGCCTGCCGGGATGGGCTCGGAATGACTTCGTCCCCCACACAGGTCAATGGGACGGCCGGCTGGCGGGCACGCCTCTGTGCTATAATCGCGCCAGATGGAGAACGGCGTGAGACGAACCTTCTTTCCGCTCGCCCTCCTCGCGGCGTTTCTCCTCCTCTGCGGCTCCGCTTGGGCCCAGCTCGTCCTCGGCCAATACGAGGACGAAGCGCCGCTTGGGACCTGGAACATCTTCGGCTCTCTCCCGGCCCCTTCCCTCGGCCTCGGCGGAACGCAATTCGCGAGGACGTGGGACTGCTCGGCTTCGTTGGCGAACCCGGCTCTCCTCCTCGCGCTCCCGCGGCTTTCGGCCTCTCTCTCGGCCTCATTCGCGGCGGCCTCCATGTTCAGGTATTCACTAATCAACACGGGCGTCGTCGAGTCCGTCGGGAACCCGGTGGTGGGCGTCTTGGGCGCGGATGGCGGGGGATTGGCCATCCATCGCGGGCCCTGGGCCCTAGCGGTGGTCGCGGCCGCCCTCGAAAGCTACGTCCGGCCCTCGATCGCGGTCGGCGAAGCCGGCTACCGGCTGACCTTCGATCAGACCGGATATCTCCGGGTCTTTAACGGCGGGATCGCCCGCCGCCTGCCGGCCGGGCTGTCCTTGGGCTTGGGGCTGAACTATGCGACGGGCCGGCTCGACCGGGCGACGGTCGAACGAAGCGGGAACCTCCTGCAGACCGTGACCATTACGGACGACAAAGCCGAAACCTTCCAGGGATTCTTCGTGAACGCCGGCCTGGCCTGGGAGGCGACAAGCCGCCTGACGGCCGGCCTCGCCGTCCGCTCTCCATATGTCAAGAAGGGGACCGGCCGGAGTCTCCTGCATTACGAGGTCCCCGGCGCCGGGACGGACATCCGGATCGATGCCGAGGCCGTGAACTCCTACCGCCAGCCCTGGGTTCTTGGGGCCGGCGTTTCTTACCGGCACTCGGCGTCCTGGAGCTTCGCCGCAGACGCGGCTTTCTATGGCTGGTCGGGCTACCGGGTGACCTACTTCGATGAGCCGCTCGAAAGGCCGTTCCGAGACGTCCTCAAGGCGGGCGCGGGCGTGGAGTATCTCGCCCCGGCCACGATGTTCGGGGAATCGGCCCGGATTCCCTTCCGCCTGGGTCTTGTCGTCGATCCACAGCCGATGTCCACGGTCCATTCGACCTATCGCGCTTTGACCTTCGGGACGGGCCTCTCGCTCCGGTCCCTGGCGATCGACGTGTCAGCCTTCATCGGGCGGGAGAGAGGATCCGGCGATTCCCTCAAGACGGGGAAGATCGTGCTGTCCGTCCGCTATGTCTTTCAGGAGTGAGACAGCCGTGGAGAGATGACCATGCGCTTGACGAAACTTACGGCGCTCATCTTAGGCGCGGCCTTCTTTATCGGCGTCGTCCCTGTCCGCGGGGGCGCCGAGACCGGTCAGATCGTGAGCGTCGCCAAGGGGGATTTCACGGCGGCGCGCCTCGGACGGAAGGGTCTCGACCTGCTCATGGAAAAGGACGGCAGGGTCTACATCGTCGCTTCCCCGGGTGAGATGGCCGCACTGGCCGCGTTGCGGGTCGCCTACATCATCGAGACGGAACGATTTCTTCCGTCGGACCCCCGGGTCTCCGCGGTCGACGGCGGCATCAACGGGGCGTACCATAGCACGCTCGAGCTCGAGACCGACCTGCGGATCCTGGAGCGAGACCATCCCGGCCTCGCCAGCGTCTTCGAGATTGGGGAGACGCTCGAGAAGCGGAGGATCTATGCCCTGAAGATCAGCGACAAAGCCTCCACGGACGAAGGCGAGCCGGCCGTCCTCTTCATCGGCTGCCACCACGCCCGGGAGTGGATCTCGGTCGAGGTGCCGTTCCTCTTCGGGAAATACCTTCTCGAGAACTACGGGCTGAGCCCGGAGGTCCGGGCCCTCGTCGACGCGAGCGAGATCTGGATCGTCCCGATCGCCAACCCGGACGGCCTCGAGTACAGCATCCATGTCTATCGCTACTGGCGGAAGAACAGGAGGGCCAACGCCGACGGCACCTACGGCGTCGACATCAACCGGAATTATGGTTCTGCGTGGGGCTTCGACAATATCGGATCGAGCGGCCAGCCGAGTTCCGATGTCTACAGGGGGACCGGACCCTTCTCGGAGCCTGAAACGGCCGCCGTTCGGAGGCTTTTCACAGGCCACGATTTCCGGGCCATGATCTCATTCCACAGCTTCGCCCAGGACATCCTCTTCCCGTGGGGTTACACCACGGACGCGGCCCCGACCGACGCCGAGCTCGGGGCCGTCGCGGGGACCATGGCCGGCCTGATCGCGGGGGTCCATGGCAGCGTCTACAGATACGGGCAGGCTTCCCGCCTCCTGTACCTGACCAACGGAGATACGGTCGACTGGACGTACAGCCTTGCCGGGGCGCCGTCCTACACGATCGAGCTCCCGCCCGTCGACATCGACCACGGCGGGTTCTTCAATGACGAAGCCGCGATCGGGGCCATCTTCGAAGAGAACCTGCCGGCCATGCTCTATCTCACGCGATACGCCGTTGAGCA
>Ga0326726_10005156_pt1 | contig 11864 bp, 9 predicted proteins | sample MHFenrmetagenome_2_FD_207603 | JGI IMG/M metagenome (GOLD analysis project Ga0326726, IMG submission 207603) | Lab enriched peat soil microbial communities from Michigan Hollow, Ithaca, NY, United States - MHF15MN | ecosystem: Environmental > Terrestrial > Soil > Wetlands > Peat | place: USA...
GTTCATCGCGGGCCCCGGCGGTGCCTTGCGCTTGCCGCGCGCCGCCGGTTTGGCCGTGTGCCGCCGCAGTTCAATCCGCTGTTCGCCCTTCAGCACCGGCCGGCTCAACTCCGTCAGCCGCAGCACGTTGAACGTTTCGTAGTCGACCTCGACCAGGTGCAGCGCAACCAGCTGGCGCAGCAGCAGGCGCCATTCGGCCTCTGCAAGATCGGCACCGATCCCGAACGTGGACAACGTCTCGTGACCGAACTTCTTCGTCTTCTCGGTTTCCTTGCCGCGCAGGACATCGATGATGTGCGTGGCCGCGAACCCGAAGCCGCTCGCACGCTCGCAGCGGTAAATGCATGAAAGCAGCTTGCGCGCAGGTTCCGTCGCGTCCCACAATTGCGGCGGCTCGATGCAGTTGTCGCAGTTCCCGCAGGGCGCACTCGCCTCGCCGAAGTACGCGAGCAGGCGCACACGCCTGCATGAGCCGGCTTCGGCCAAGCCCAGCATCGCGTCGAGCTTGGCGGATGACAGGCGCTTGTAGTTGGCGTCCGCCTCGGAGAGTTCGATCAGGCGGCGCTGTTGCACGACGTCGGCGAGGCCGTACGTCATCCACGCCTGCGCCGGCGCCCCGTCGCGTCCCGCGCGGCCGGTCTCCTGGAAATAGCCTTCGATGCTCTTCGGCATGTCGAGGTGCGCCACGAAGCGCACGTCGGGCTTGTCGATACCCATGCCGAAGGCGATCGTCGCCACCATGACGAGCCCGTCCTCGCGCAGGAAGCGCGCCTGGTTGGCCGCGCGCGTCGCCGAATCGAGCCCGGCGTGATACGGCAGGGCCGGCACGGCGTGCGCAGTGAGGTGGGCCGCGACCTCGTCGACCGTGTTGCGCGCCAGGCAATAGACGATGCCGGCATCACCCTCGTGCTCGGCGCGGATGAAGTCGACGAGCTGCTTGCGCGGATCGTTCTTCTCGACGACGCGATAGCGGATGTTCGGCCGGTCGAAACTGGCGACGAATTCACGCGCATCGACCAGCAGCCGCTCCACGATCTCGCGGCGCGTCGGCACATCCGCCGTGGCGGTGAGTGCGATGCGCGGAACCTGCGGGAAACGTTCGCGCAGGATCGAGAGCTGGCCGTATTCCGGCCGGAAATCGTGCCCCCATTGCGAGACGCAATGCGCCTCGTCGATCGCGAAGAGCGCGATGCCGTCGGCCGCCGCGAGGTCCGCAAGCTGGCGCTGCGCGCGTTCGGTCATCAGGCGCTCGGGCGCGATGTAGACGAGGTCGAGTTCGCCGGCGCGCAAGCGTCGCTCGACGGCCGCCGCGTCGCTGGAAGAAAGCGTCGAGTTGAGGAACGCCGCGCGCACGCCCACCTCATGCAGGGCGGCGACCTGGTCCTGCATCAGCGCAATCAGCGGCGATACGACGATGCCTGCGCCCTTGCGCAGTAACGCCGGGAGCTGGTAAGTGAGCGACTTGCCGCCACCGGTCGGCATCAGGACGAGCGCATCCCGCCCGGAGAGGATGGTCTCGATCACCTCGCGCTGAAAGCTGCGGAACTGCGGGTAACCGAAGACGTCCTGGAGCAGCGATTCGGCGGTGGGTTGCGACATGTGCGCAAGGGTACCAATCGCCGGGGATCGCGCGCCCCGTCGATCAACGGGGGCGCTACCATCACCCCATGTCGACCCCTTCTGCCACTGCCTCCGCCACGCCCGCCGTCCCGGCGACCAAGGAATTCACCGCCGCGTGGATCGCGTACCTGGCGTACGCGCTTTCGTCGTTCCTGTTCTGGCCCGCAATAATTGGCCTCATCATTTCCTACAGCAAGCGCGGCCACGCCGAAACCGGCTTCATCGACTCGCACCACCGCTGGATGTTGCGGTCGTTCTGGTATTCGCAGCTCGCGTTCCTGGTCTTCTTTGTCCTGATCCTGATGGGCGTCTGGCCGATCGTCTCCGACATCGTTCAACAGGCAATCCGCAGCGGCGACTGGCAAGGCGGGCCTGACTTCACGATCAACATCGACTGGGTCTCGATCTTCAGCACGGTGGGGGCTGCGATGATCGGCGGGCTCGGTTTTGCCGTGACGTGGCTCTGGTTCCTGTACCGGATGCTGCGCGGAATGATCGCGCTGGCGGACGCGCGTCCGCTGCCCTGAGCTTCCTCAGCGCGCGCGCACGTTCGCCGGCAGTGCCGCGATCCGGCGCAGCGGATGCGCCGGCCCCACCGACGTTTCGATCTCGCGCCGCGCCGCCTCCAGGTTCTGCGCCGCGAGCGTCGCGTCCCCGCTGGCCGCGTAGGCATGCGCGAGCAAGAGCGTCGCGGTGCCGGCCCAGGCGTTGGCGAGATCGCCGAGTTTCTTCTTTCGCGCAAACGCCAGGGCACGCTCCGCCTGTTCCCGCGCGCGCTGCGCGTCGCCGGTCTTCAGGTAGATCCAGCTTGCCGCAAGGCGGCCCTTGAGCAGCACCACCCGACGGAACTCAGGCGCGGCATCGAGCGCACGCACGAGCGCCGCGGCCTGAGCGACCGCGGCCGCACGATCGCCACGATCCAATGCCAGCAGGCCGCGCAGCCGGGTCGCCTCGACGATCTCGTGGGCTGCGGCCGGTTTCTTTGCCAGGCGCCGCTCGAACCGCCGCAGCAGCGCCTGGGCCTCCGCCGGCCGGTGCAACTGCCAGTAGCCGTCGGCAAGATCGAGCAACGTTCCGCGCGCGTACCCTTCCGGACCCTGCTGTTCGTAGTGCGGCACGACGTCCTCCAGCAGTGCGACCGCCGGTTCGACTTTGCCGTTGAGCAAGGCGCGCCGGGCATACGCCGTGCGCGTGCCGACCGGCGGCTCCTCCTTCTCGTCGGTAAAAAGGCGCATCAGTTTCTCGTCGATGTCGGCCGACTCGGCAACTCGGCCCAGCTCCATCAGCAGCATCGCCGCGCGCTCGTAGTCGACCGTCGATCCCAGCGTTTCGCCGCTGCCGAGTTCCTGGTCGAGCGCGATCTTGCGACGCGTGGTGGTGAGCGCCGGGGCAATCTCGCCGGCGAGGACCTGCACGTACGCCAGCGAGCCGAGCGCACTCAGATAAATGCGCGTGCGCTGCTGCCCGTCGCGCTCAAGGCTGGCCAGGTAGTCATTCATGCGCTGCTGCGCACGCGCCGGATCGTTGCGCAGCGCGGCCATCATTGCGTCGGCGCGCACGCACTCGAAGTCGGCGAGGCGCTGGGTCTCGGGGTCCGACCGGGCAAGCGCGAGGCCGCGTTCCAGGAACGGTGCGGCCTCGTCGAGGCGGCGGTCGGCGATCAGGTCATACGCACGGATGCACTGCATCGATGCCTGCAGCGCCGGCTTGCCGCTCTTCAGCGCGAGCGCATCGATCTCGTCGAGCACTTCGGCCTCGCGCTTGTCGTCGCCCAGCTCGGCGTAGCGCCCGGCGACCTGCATCAGCAAGATGGCATGCACCTCGGGATCATTCGCGTAACGCCGCCGCAGCAGTTCGCGCGCGCGATCGAGGCGCTGCTGCATCCGCGCGCTTTCGCCGCCACGCATCGCGTCGCCGAACACCTGGCTCAGGAATTCGTGATTGGCGCGTGCCACACGCGCTTCGAACTCGGCTTCCGCGCGCCGGCGCGTGGCCTCTTGCGCGCTCGCCTCTGCGCGCGCCTGCGCGCGGCGTGCCTCGATCGCCTGCCAGGTGGTTCCGATGACACCCGCCACCAGCGTGAGCACGGTCACCGTTGCGGCACCGACGGCAAGCCGATGCCGCCGGACGAACTTGCGCACGCGGTAGGCAGCCGAATCGGGCTGCGCGGACACCGGCTCGTCGTCCAGGTACCGGCGCAGGTCGTCGGCGAATGCGGCCGCGGTTGCATACCGCTCGGCGGGCGCCTTCTTCAGCGCCTTGGCGAGGATGTTGTCGAGGTCGCCCTGCAGCGCGCGCGCAAGCTGCGCCGGTGTCGTCGCCCGTGCCGCGGCGGCGTCGGCCGACGCCAGGCGCGCGGCCTCGCTCGCGCGCACCGGCTCCGTTTCGAAAAGCGCGCGGATCTGCTCGACCGCCCCACGTCCGGCCCTCGCCGTGGGATGGGCACCGGTCAGCAGCACATGCAGCAGCACGCCGAGCGCGTAGACGTCGGTCGCGGTGGTGACGTCGCCGTTCTGCACCTGCTCGGGTGCGGCGTAGTCGGGCGTGAACGCCTGCGTGGGCCCCGCATCCGCCACCGCGCGCGCCGGCTCGTCGATCAACTTGGCGATGCCGAAGTCGAGCAGCTTTGCCGCGCCCTGCGCCGTCACCAGGATGTTGGACGGCTTGAGATCGCGATGCAGGATCAGGTTGTTGTGCGCGTGCTCGACCGCCGCGAGCACGTCGAGGAAGACGTGCACGCGTGCCGCCACGCCCATGCGCAACCGATCGCAATGGTGATCGAGCGGCTCGCCCTCGACGTACTCGAGCACCAGGTACGGCTGGCCGGAGAACACGCCGGCATCGAGTAGTCGCGCGATATGCGGGTGCGCCAGCCGCGCCAGCGCGCTGCCCTCGCGCTGGAACCGCTCGAGGCCGCCCCGCCCCAACAGGCCCAGGTTGAGAAACTTGACCGCCGCACGCCCTTCGTAGCGACCGTCGCTGCGCCGGGCAAGCCAGACACTGCCCATGCCGCCCTGCCCGAGCAGCCGCTCCAGCGTGTAGTTGCCGACGACCTGCTCGACGAGCGTTGCACTCTCGGGAAGTTCGAGTGCAGAGCCTTCGAGAAAATGGGCGGTTTCGACTTCGGCCTGCTGCGCAAGCAGGGAAACCAGGGCTTCGCCGAGCGCACGGTCCTCGTGCTGGATCTTCTGCAGCCGGGCGGCGCGGGTGTCGGCATCGGCGTCGAGCAGCTCATCGAGCAGCGGGCTCAATACCTGCCAGCGCGTTCTTGCGATCCCGGTCATGATTCTTCTGGTCTCTTGCGAAGGCGTATCGCTAAATCGGATTGCGCCCCGGCAACCCGACACGCTATTCGTCGCGCAGCACGTCGTGCAGGTAGAGCCGCGCCTTGTTCCAGTCGCGCTGCACGGTCCGCTCGGAAACGCCACGCATCGCCGCGATCTCGACGAACGAGAAGCCGCAGAAGAACTTGAGCTCGACCAGTTCAGCGAGCGCCGGCTCTGCCAGGGCGAGATCGTCGAGCGCGTCGCCCAGCGGCGCGAGGTCCTCGCCCTGCGGTACGGCATCGGCGATCTGCGTGTCGAGCGACGTGAGATGGAACTCGCCGCCGCGCTTCAGGGCCTGGCGCTCGCGCACGTAGTCGATGATCAGGCCGCGCATCGCACGCGCCGCGTAGGCAAAGAAACGGGCACGGTCGGGAAACACCGCGCCGCGCGCGCTGATGTCGAGATACGCCTCGTGCAGCAGCGTGGTCGCGCCCAGCGTCAGGCCGGAAGAATTCGCGTGCAGCTGGCGCCGGGCGAGGCGGTGCAGCTCGCGATACAGCGTCGTGAACATCTCGCCCGCCGCCCGTGCGTCGCCGCGCTCGGCGGCCGCCAGCGTGGAGGTGAGAGTCTGCAGATCCGCGGGCACGTCTTCGGCCACTTGCCGTCCTTCCTGACTGCCATTCTTCGCTCGGCGACGAACGATAGCGGCGCCGTCGGCACGGCTCAATCTACCCTTCTCGCGTCCGGACCGCCGATGCCAGCCGATACGTCACGTCCGGGTCGCCGTCAGGGGCATGCCAGGAGCAAGGTTGACGTTAACGTAAAGGGCAACTAACCTGCCGTTTCCCTGGCGGTCTCCCATGCAATTCGTTCCCAGCAACCCGGCCTTCGAGGCGCGTGTGCGCGATTCATTCGCGCGCCAGGCGGCGATGCGTCTCATCGGGGCGCAGCTCGTCGAGTGCCTGCCCGGACACTGCACGATCGAACTCCCGGTACGCGCCGACCTGACGCAACAACACGGGCTCGTGCACGGCGGCATCATCGGCATGATCGGCGACAGCGCCGGGGGCTATGCGGCGTTCTCATTGATGCCGGCCGATGCGTCGGTGCTGACCGTCGAGTACAAGCTCAACCTGCTCGCGCCGGCACGCGGCGACCACATGGTCGCGGTCGGCACGGTGATCAAGCCCGGGCGTACGCTTTCGGTCGTGCGCGCGGACATCTTCGCCCGCGACCAGGGCCGCGCGACGCTGGTCGCGACGATGCAGCAGACCGTGATGACGATGCAGGGCAAGAAGGACGAATAGCTTTGTGCACAGTGACGTCGCGCGGCGCTTCGGCCGCCGGTCGAAGCTGCGCACAACGATCTGGAGATTCCGATGCATCTGCCCGGACTGGACTTCGATCTCGGTGACGACATCAACGCACTGCGCGACGCCGTGCGCGATTTCGCGCAGAGCGAGATCGCGCCGCGCGCGACCGAGATCGATCGCAGCGACCAGTTCCCGATGGACCTGTGGCGCAAGCTCGGCAGCCTCGGCGTGCTCGGCGTCACGGTCGCCGAGGAATACGGCGGCGCCGGTCTCGGCTACCTCGCGCACATGATCGCGATGGAGGAGATCAGCCGCGCGAGTGCCTCGGTCGGACTCTCCTACGGCGCGCATTCGAACCTGTGCGTCAACCAGATCCATCGCAACGGCTCGGCGGCGCAGAAGAAGAAGTACCTGCCCAAGCTCGTCTCCGGCGAGCACGTGGGCGCGCTCGCGATGAGCGAGGCCGGCGCGGGCTCCGACGTCGTCAGCATGAAGCTGCGCGCCGCCGACAAGGGCGGCTACTACGTCTTGAACGGCACCAAGATGTGGATCACCAACGGCCCGGACGCCGACACGCTGGTGGTCTATGCGAAAACCGAGCCCGAGCTCGCCGCATCGGGCATCACCGCGTTCCTGATCGAAAAGGGCTTCACGGGGTTTGCGGTCGCGCAGAAGCTCGACAAGCTCGGCATGCGCGGCTCGCACACCGGCGAGCTCGTGTTCAAGGATTGCGAGGTGCCGGCCGAGAACGTGCTCGGCGCCGTCAACGGTGGCGTAAAGGTGCTGATGAGCGGCCTCGACTACGAGCGCGCCGTGCTCGCTGCAGGGCCGGTAGGGATCATGCAGGCATGCATGGACGTGGTCACGCCGTACATCCACGAGCGCAAGCAGTTCAATTCGCCGATCGGCGAATTCCAGCTGATCCAGGGCAAGGTCGCCGACATGTACACCACGCTCGCCGCGTGTCGCGCCTATTGCTACACGGTCGGCAAGAACCTCGATGCGCGCGGGCGCGAGCACGTGCGCACCGTGCGCAAGGACTGCGCGGGCGTGATTCTTTACGCCGCGGAGAAGGCGACGTGGATGGCCGGCGAAGCGATCCAGATCCTGGGCGGCAACGGCTACATCAACGACTACCCGACCGGGCGTTTATGGCGCGACGCCAAGCTGTATGAAATCGGCGCGGGCACGTCGGAGATCCGCCGCATGCTGATCGGGCGCGAGTATTTTTCCGAGACGATGTAGGCGCTCGCAGCACACAGTCCGGCCTTGGCCCTTCACACGTCGACCCCCGTCCTTTCCGTCGCGGCTGACTACAGCCGTGCCGGGCGGCCGCTCGCCTTCAAGCTCGACGCGCTGCAGCCCTGCGGCTCGTTCAAGATGCGCGGCATCGGCGCCGCGGCCGAGCGCGCGGTGGCGCGCGGCGCACCTGCACTGGTCTGCCCGTCCGGCGGCAACGCAGGGTTTGCTGCTGCGCACGCGGGCGCGCGCCTGCAAGTGCCGACCACGGTCGTCGTACCCGAAACCACGCTTGCCGGCGTGCGCGCGAGGATCGGTGCACTCGGCGCGCAGGTGATCGTCTTCGGCGCCGCCTGGGACGAATCGAACGAGCACGCGCTGATGCTGGCGCGCTCGAGCGGCGCGGCGTACCTGCATGCATTCGACCACCCGGACATCTGGGACGGCCACGCCACGCTCATCGACGAATGCTGTGCCGATGGTGTCGTTTTCGATGCCGTCGCGTGCTGCGTGGGCGGCGGCGGACTGCTGGCCGGGATCGTCGAAGGGCTGCGCCGGAACGGGCGCGCGAACGTGCCGGTTTTCGCGGTCGAGACGGAGGGCGCCGCTTCGTACGCGGCCGCGCTCAAGGCGGGCGAGCCGGTCGCGCTGCCGGCGATCACATCGATCGCGACAACACTCGGCGCCAAGCGCGTCTGCAGGCGCGCGGTCGAGCTGGCGCGGGAGCACGAGATCGTGTCGCTGACCGTCAGCGATGCGCAGGCGGTTGAAGCCTGCGTGAAGCTTGCCGATACGTGCCGTCTGCTGGTCGAGCCCGCGTGCGGCGCGACGCTGGCCGCGCTCGATGTGCACCCCCAGGCCTTCGCGCGCTTCGACCGCATCCTCGTCGAAATCTGCGGCGGCATCGGCGTATCGCTCGCCCAGCTCGCGCAATGGCAGAAGCAGTTTTCCGTCGACGGAGGCCGCGCATGAGCACGAGCTGGAAAGAGGACTACGACGCGTTGCTGGCGCGCGTCACGGGACCTGGGGTGGTCGAGCCTGCACGCCTGGCGAAGATGAGCGGGCTCGAACTGCTGCAAGGGATTGCGAACGGCACCCTGCCCTATCCGCCGATCAACCGGACACTCGACTTCTACCTGCTCGAAGTCGAACCAGGCCGCGCGGTGTTCCAGGGGCTGCCTTCGATGAAGCACTACAACCCGATCAGCACCGTACACGGCGGGTTCCATGCGACGCTGCTCGATTCGGCGATGGCATGCGCCGTGCAGTCGCTGATCGCGGCCGGCCAGGCGTACACCACGCTGGAATTCAAGGTGCACTTGGTGCGTCCGCTCACCGAAAAAACAGGGCCGGTGCGTGCCGAGGGGAAGATCGTGGCAAGCGGACGCCGCACGGCGACTGCGGAAGGGCGCCTGGTGGATGAAAGCGGCCGGCTTTGCTCGCACGGAACGACGACGTGTCTCATCTTCGACGTCGAGGCCCGCTGACGCGGTGACAGACCATGACGGAGGTCCTCGTCGAGAACCTTGTCCCGAAGAACGGCGCCGTCGACGCGTTCTGGCGATCGTACTGCCGTGCCGCCGGCGTGCCGCCCGAGACGCCGTACCAGGCGTGGTACTTCGGCGACTCGCCGGCGCTGGCACATGAACTCGCCGAGCTCGTGCTCAACGGTCCGAAGCGCGCGACGGCGAGCTCGATGTGGGTCAATGAAATGTCCCCGGAGGCCGCGCCGGTGCCCGATGGCTACAGCGTCGTGACGGAACATGACGGCAGACCGCGCGCCGTCATCCGCACCATCTCGCTCGATACGCGTCCGCTCGATGAGGTCGACGCGCAGTTCGCGTGGGACGAAGGCGAAGGCGACCGCACGCTGGCGGACTGGCTCGATGGTCACACGCGCTACTACACGCGCGAGTGCGCGCGGCAGGGGCGCATTTTTTCACCGTCGATGCCGGTGATGCTGGAGCGGTTCGAACTGCTCTACCCGTTCGATCGCGCGCTCGCCGCACCCGATGGACCACGCATCGTGCCGGGCTACCTGCCGGGCGCAATCGGGACGATCGGCCGCCTGCACGGCATCTACTACGCGCGCGAACACGGCTTCGGCGTGCCGTTCGAAGCGAAGGTGACGCGCGAGTTCGCCGAGTTCGCAACCCGCTTCGATCCGGCCTGCGACGGAATGTGGTTTGTGGTCGATCGCGGGGACGTCCACGGCTCGATCGTCATCGATGGGCATAAAGGCGAAGGACCGGCACATCTGCGCTGGTTCATCCTCGACGACACCTTGCGCGGGCGCGGGCTGGGACACCGGATGATGGAAGCCGCGCTGGCGTGCTGCCGGCGCGCGGGTTTTCGGCACATCTACCTCAACACGTTCAAGGGACTCGATGCAGCGCGCTCCCTCTATGAACGAGCGGGCTTCCGGCTTGTCGCGGAGCGCGCGGGAGAAACCTGGGGGCAGGTCGTGACCGAGCAGCGGTTCGAATGGACAGCGTGAACAAACCTGCCGCCTGACCGAATCCGTGCCCGTGCTCTTCGGCCTCGCCCCTGGCTCGCTCTGGCTCTACGCCGCCGCCGTCCTGCTGCTCGCACTGACACCCGGGCCGGTGTGGATCTACCTGCTCTCGCGCACACTCGCCCAGGGACGGCGCGCGGGTTACTTCTCGCTGTTCGGTGTTGCCGCCGGCGTCGTCGTGCACGTCCTGCTCGCCGCGGCGGGACTTTCCGCGCTTGTGCTCACGATCCCCGGCGCGTTCGACGCGCTCAGGCTGGCCGGTGCCGCGTACCTGATCTGGCTCGCGCTCGGCACGTTGCGCGGCGGCGGCTTCACGTTTGCGCCGCAGCCCCTGCCGCCCGTCGCGGCTCGCGTACTGTTCCGCCAGGCGCTGGCTGCCTCGGTGCTCAATCCCAAGGTCGCCGTGTTCTACTTGTCGCTGTTTCCGCAATTCATCAATCCGGGCGCCGGATCGGTGTTCGGGCAAAGTCTGGTGCTGGGTACGGTGCACGTCGCGGTATCGATGATCTTCGACAGCCTGCTCGTGACGGTCGCGGCGTTGCTGTCGGCGTGGTTCGTGCGCCGGCCGGGCTGGCTGCGCGCGCAGCGCTGGTTCCTCGGCTCCGCGTTCGGCGCGCTCGCCGTCTGGCTCGCGCTGACCCCGGCACGCTCGCAGTGAGATGAACGAACCGACGCCCAGTTTCGACCCCACGTTGCCGGTCGTGCCAGATCGGCCGTTCGAGCGCTTCGACCGCTCGATGCCGCATCCGGCGCGCATCGCGCGCGCGATCCTCGAGGGCTTCAACCGGCACTACTCGCTGTTCCGCTATGTTGCCCAGCAGGCGAAAAGCCGCTTCGAGCACGGCGACTGGTACGGCATGCGCGACTCGGCGCGCGAGCGCATCGATTTCTACGACCAGCGCGTCGTGGAGGCGGTGAGCCGCATCGAACGCGATTTCGATCTCGCGTCGCTCTCCGACGAGGAGCGCGACGCCCTGTGGCAAGCGGTCAAGCAGTCCTACATCACGCAGCTTGCCGAGCACCGGCAGCCCGAATGCGCCGAGACGTTCTTCAATTCGGTCTGCACCAAGCTCCTGCACCGCGAGTACTTCCGCAACCGGTTCCTCTTCGTGCGGCCCGGCGTGGCGACCGACTACATGGACTCGGAACCGCCTTCTTACCGCAGCTACTACCCATCGACGCAGGGCTTGCGCAAGGCGCTGCGCCAGATCCTGATCGACTTCGGCCTCGCCTGCCCATGGGTCGACGTCGAGCGCGACATCCGCCGCGTGCTGCGCACGGTCTGCGAAGCGCACCGGCGCAATGAGGCGCCGAACGCGCTCACGCGCCCGTTTCACGTCGAGCCCGACTTCCAGGTCCAGGTGCTCTCCAGTCTTTTTTATCGCAACAAGGGTGCGTACATCATCGGCCGCATCATCAACGGCACGCGGGTGACGCCGCTTGCGGTGCCGATCCTGCGCAACGAGCGCGGGCAGATCTACGTCGATGCCGTGCTCCTGACCGGGCAGTGGATCGCGACGCTCTTCTCGTTCACGCGCGCCTACTTCCTGGTCGACATGGAAGCGCCATCGGCGTACGTCGAATTCGTGCGCAGCCTGCTGCCGCACAAGCCCGAGTCGGAGCTCTACACGATGGTCGGGCTGCAGAAGCAGGGCAAGACGCTCTTCTATCGCGACTTCCTGCATCACCTGCGCCACTCGTCGGACCAGTTCGTCGTCGCGCCGGGCATCAAGGGCCTGGTGATGACCGTGTTCACGCTGCCCTCGTATCCGTACGTCTTCAAGATGATCAACGACGTCATTCCGTTTCCCAAGGAAACCGACGCCGAGCAGATCAAGGGCAAGTACCAGCTCGTCAAGATGCACGACCGCGTGGGCCGCATGGCGGACACATGGGAATACTCGGAGGTGA
>Ga0326726_10005157_pt1 | contig 11857 bp, 10 predicted proteins | sample MHFenrmetagenome_2_FD_207603 | JGI IMG/M metagenome (GOLD analysis project Ga0326726, IMG submission 207603) | Lab enriched peat soil microbial communities from Michigan Hollow, Ithaca, NY, United States - MHF15MN | ecosystem: Environmental > Terrestrial > Soil > Wetlands > Peat | place: USA...
GGCAATGTCGCCACCGATCGCAATTCCATGACCTCAGTGCCCGGCGTTTTCGCGGCCGGCGACATGCGCCGCGGCCAGTCTTTGGTCGTGTGGGCGATTTCGGAAGGCCGGATCGCCGCTGCCGGTGCTGATCGCTACCTGCGAGAGGGCCGGAGCAGCCATGCACTCGCCTCGCAAGTTGCCGGCGAGCCGGCATCGGTATCGTAGGTCACCGTCTTGCTCCCACATTCTCGACTATAATCGCGCACGATCCATGGATTTCGACCAGCTCATCACGTTTCTGGAGGTTGCCAAGCTGGGCAGCTTCTCGCGCGCGGGGCAAAAAGTGTTTCGCTCCCAGTCCGCGGTTAGTGCCCAGATTCGTCAACTGGAGCAGGAATATGGAGACCGGCTGCTCGATCGCTCGGGGAAGGCTGTGGCCCTCACTCCCGCGGGCAGAGTTCTACTTGCATACGCAGAGCGCCTGACCCAATTACGTGACGAATCGAAGCTGGCCGTGGCTGACCACGGCAGCGCTCCCCGTGGAAAATTAGTCATCGGCGCCAATGAAGCCACCTGCCTCTACGTGTTGCCCGACGTGTTTGCCAAGTATTGTCATCTCCATCCCGAAGTCCAGCTCAGCATTTACCGCAACTTCAGCTACAAGATCGTGGAAAAGCTCGAGAACGGCTCGATCGATGTCGGCATCGTGACCTTGCCTGTCAAATCGCCGAAATTGAAGACCACACCTATTTTCCGCGACCAGTTGATGTGGATGGTGAATCCGCAGAGCCCGCTCGCGAAACAGGACATTGCGTCGGTGAGCGAGATTGTCCGGGAGCCGATCCTTCTCCCCAGGACCGGCTACACGCGGCGGCTCATGGATAAGTTACTTCGTCCCTATGAGTCACACCTGCAGATCCGAATGGAGTTGCCCAGCATAGGAATGATCAAGAGCTTTGTCGCCGCTGGGCTGGGCGTGTCGGTGATCAGTGCCAGCTTTGCGCGCGACCAGGTGCTGGCCGGGCGCGTCAAACTCATCGCGCTTAAAGAAAAAGAGCTGTGGCGGGAACTGGGGCTAGCCTACCGCCGCGATCGCACGCTTACCCAGGCGGCGAAAACGTTCATCCTCACTGTTCGCCAGCTGGCTGCGGCCTCGAGGTAACACATCCCTGGTTTCTGGCGGTGCCGGCCGCGGGATTTTCGTCTTGACAACCGGGGCAAAGCCGCTATCATAACGAATAAGTATTCATCATGATGGATAAATATGCGTTATGACCAAACTCGCCCGACATAAAGCCATCCTTGAAATCGTACAACAAGGGCCGGTGGCCAGCCAGGAGCATCTGCAGCGCGTGCTCCACAAGCGCGGCTGCCGGGTGGGGCAGGCGACGCTCTCGCGCGACATTCACGAGCTGAACCTGGTCAAGACCGGCGATGGCTATGCGCGCCTGCAGGCCAGTTCCCCGGCCGACCCCGCTCTCCCGCCCGTATCAAGGTTGGTGCGGGAGTTTGTACTCGAGGTGCGTCCGGCGCAGAATCTGCTTGTGATCAAGACCTCCGTCGGAAGCGCCCAGCCGGTGGCCGCCGCGCTCGACGCTGAAAGCTGGCCGGAAACGGTCGGGTCCATTGCCGGCGATGACGCCATCCTGATCGTTTGTCCGGACCGGAAAGCCGCTGCCCGTCTCGGTGTCCGCCTTCGGGAGATGCTGGCGTAATGGCAGTGAAACTCAAAGCGGCGGTACTGGGGGCGACCGGCTATTCCGGCCTGGAACTCGCGCGGCTGCTTGCCCGGCATCCGCACATCGATCGCCCACTGCTGATGCGGCGCAGTTCGGAGAGTGCCGACGGCTCAGCAGAGGCATTCCCCCATATCGCGGGTAATGGCCACTCATCGGTCGAGCCATTTTCGTGGTCGAAGTTGCAGCAGCAGGGAGTGGAACTGTTGTTTCTGGCTACACCGCATGGGGTTTCGCGCGAACTTGTGCCCGAAGCCATAGCGCGCGGACTGCGGGTGGTTGATCTCAGCGGTGCCTGGCGGCTCAAGCACGAGCAGAATCGTGCAGTATATGGCTTCAAAGATGCCGACGGCCCCACGGCCGCGGAACTCACGGCGCGAGCCGTGTATGGTCTGCCCGAGTTGAACGCCGACCGTATTCCGGGCGCGGCTCTGGTGGCCAATCCGGGGTGCTATGCGACTTCCGTGATCCTCGCGCTCGCGCCGTTACTATCGGCCGATCTGGTGGACCGCGGGCGCGGCATCATCTCGGATTCCAAGTCCGGCGTGTCGGGCGCGGGCAAGGAACCTACCGCTCGCACCCACTTTGTTTCGGTAGCCGACAATTTCTCCGCCTACTCAGTCTTCGGCCATCGCCACACCGGGGAGATCCTCGAACAGTTGGAACTGGACGCACGCCAACTGATTTTCACGCCCCATCTCCTGCCCATCCCGCGCGGCATCCTGTCCACCATTTATGTGCACCTGAAACGGGAAATGACCGGCGCTGAGATCGAGTCCTGCTTCCGTGACTTTTACGAAGGCAAGCGCTGGGTGCGCGTTTTCGCCGCTTCGAACCTGCCGCAGATCACGTTCTCTCTGTACACCAACTACTGCGACCTGGGCTTTTGCCTGGCCAACGATGGACGCCGCCTGGTGCTCGTGTCCTGCCTCGACAACTTGCTGAAAGGTGCCGCCGGCCAAGCCGTGCAGAACATGAACCTGATGTGCGGCTGGAAGGAAGAAGAGGGCCTCGCATGAAGGTCGTCGTCAAGATCGGGGGCGCGGCGCTGGAAGACAAAGCCATCCTGCAGAAGTGCGCGCAGGCCGTGGTGCAAATGGCGCAGGATGGCCATCAGGTCGCGGTTGTGCACGGCGGGGGCAGCGCTCTGACACGCACCCTGAAGCTGCTCGGGAAAAAAAGTGATTTCATCAACGGTCTGCGCGTGACCGACGCCGAGACCCGTGACGTAGCATTGATGGTCCTCGCCGGCATTGTGAACAAGAGTCTGGTGGCAGCGATCGCTTTGGCCGGACAGCCGGCGGTCGGCCTGTGTGGAGGAGACGGCGGCGCGTTCCGCGCCCGCAAGAAACAAGACCAGGAACATGACCTGGGATTTGTGGGCGAAATCTGCTTCTCCGAGCCGCGCTGGATTCGCGCTATCTGGACCGAAGGCGGTATCCCGGTGCTCTCCTCGGTCGCTCTCGGCGGCGACGGCCAGTACTACAACGTGAACGCGGACCAGATGGCCGCCGCCTGCGCGATCGCCTGCCAGGCCGATGCGCTCATCTTTCTGACCGACGTGCCGGGCGTGAAGCAGGCCGACGGTTCCGTAATGCCCTGGTTGAACACCAAACAGGTTGCCGGACTGATCGAGCAGTCGGTGATCAGCGGGGGCATGCTGCCCAAGCTCGAAGCTTGCACCGATGCTCTTCGACGCGGCGTCGGACGTGTCCGCATTTTGCCCGCGGCACAAGCGGAGATTCTGCCCCAGTTCTATTTCACCAAGCTGGAATGCGGCACCGAGGTGCTGAGAGCATGAGCCTCGTCTCTCAGCACGAGGAGGCTCATGCGCACGCGTGAAGCTATCCTCCCCGATGCCGAGCAGGTGCACGCTCTCATCGCGGCTTATTCCGGCGACGGCACTCTTCTTCCTCGCAGCCTGGCCGAAATTTGCGAGAACGTTCGCGATTTCGTCGTGTTGGAGGACGAGGGCCGGATCATTGGCTGCGGCGCCCTGCATCTTTATGGCCCGCACCTGGCGGAAATTCGCTCCATCACCGTCGATCCCGCGCACCAGAGTTGCGGAGGCGGCAGGCGCCTGGTGAAAGCTTTGCTCGCGCAGGCCGAAAAGCATCGTGTCGATTGCGTGTGCCTGTTCACGCGGATACCGGAATTTTTTGCGCGCCTGGGATTCACTAACGCCTCGCACCAGGATCTTCCTGACAAGATCCACAAGGATTGTTACAAGTGTCCCCGGCTCCACCGTTGCGATGAAGTTGCCATGATCCGCGGCAACCTTCCCCGGTTCGCGATTCTGCCAGTACCATCGAACTGGTTGAAGATTCAGGCATGACGCGCCTGCGCCGTTCCCCGGAAAAGATTCGGATCCCGCGTGGATTCTCGTTCTCTGCGCTGGCCGCCGGCATCAAAGCCAGCGGGCGGCCCGATCTTGCGCTGGCTGAGGCCAGCCCAGGCACGACCGCCGCTGCGCTTTTCACGAAGAACCGGGTCGTCGCTGCTCCCTTGGAAGTGGGCCGCGCGTCTCTGATGGGGAGCGGCGGCCGGGTGCGCGCCATCGTAGTGAACTCCGGCAACGCCAACTGCGCCACCGGGCCAAATGGCCGGAGAGCCTGTGAGCGCATTTGCCGCGAGGCTGCAAAGCTCCTGGACGTGAGCGCCGAGGAAGTCTTTCCTTCGTCCACCGGAATCATCGGAGTACCGCTTCCCGCAGAAAAGATCATCACGAAACTGCCCAACCTGATTGCCGCATGCGCACCGAGCGAACATGGAGCGCTCGCCTTCGCCCGCGCCATTATGACCACGGACACGCGGCCCAAGGTTGCGTCCGAACGCTTTCACGTAACCTCCGGACCGGTCACGCTGCTCGGCATCGCCAAAGGTTCCGGGATGATACATCCGCAGATGGCGACCCTGCTCGTATATTTGTTCACCGACGCTGCTGGCAGCCCGCGCCAACTTCAGCATCTCCTGCGCGAGGCCTGCGACCAGTCGCTCAATTGCATGTCCGTCGACGGCGACACTTCTACGAATGACACAGTGCTACTGCTCGCCAGCGGCCAGAGTGGCTGCCCCGTTCGGGACGGTCGAGTACAAAAGAAGTTCGCCAACGCTCTGCTTGCAGTATGCCAGTCTCTGGTGGAGCAGGTTGTGAGCGACGGCGAGGGAGTGCAGCATGTGATCCGGCTTTTCGTCGAACAGGCGCGCAACCACGAAGAAGCGATGCAGGTAGCGAGGGCGATTGCGCACTCCGCGCTGGTCAAGACAGCATGGGCGGGAGCCGATCCCAATTGGGGACGCATCCTGGCGGCTGTGGGGAACTCTGGAATTCTGGCCGACCCAACTCACGTGCGAATTTTCATCGCTAGTCAGATGGTGTGCCGTGGCGGCGTCGCATGTTCATTCGATCAAGCCCGCGCTCACCGCTCTCTAGCCCAGCCAGTTTGTGACATTCGCGTGCAACTCGGACGCGGCTCGAGTTCTGTGCGGTTCCTGACCACCGATCTGACGGCTGAGTACGTACGGATCAACGCCGACTACTCTACCTAGCGCGGATCCCGCGTACTCAGCCGCGATCGCCCTGGGCGTCGCCCTTGGTGTCCGGCTTGACGCCTTCCTTCCCGGAGCTTCATCAACCATCTTCAACGCGGGAAACTACGCAGCTTTCCGCCCTGCAGCCTGCCGTGCCTCCTCTTTACCGGCCTTGGAAACCATAAAACGCCGGCCGGAGAGGAACGCGAAATAAAGACTCGCGAGAATCGACAGATACGTTCCCAGGCCGAGTGAGATCGCTTTCATGGCTTCATCCCGGGCCTGTTTCGCGGTTTCGGCGCCGGCTTCTTCGTTTCCTCCGCCGAGCGCATTTTGCAGACTGGCGCGGACCGCAATTGCTACGATCACCATAAAGATCAGTGGCAGTACCCCACCGAGGGCGGCACGTTTGTTCTTCCAGAAGTAGTGAATGAAAGGCCCTGTCAGCGCCACGATCGCGAGAACGCCGTAAATGCCGGCACTGGGACTACTGCGCCCGTCCAGCACTGCGAGAAGGTCACCGGCATTCAGGAGTCCCAGGACTTGCCAAAAGGTGAACTCCTGCATTTCGGGAAATGGAACCTGGATCGACGCCGCAGTCAGGAAAAACCACGCCACCGCGAGAACCCCGCCGACAACCAGGTTCGGCCCGCCGAATTTGGCCGCCAACAGAGAGAGCGCCCCGCCTCTCTTGCGCTCCGTTGCCATGGCTGCCTCAGACTGTTCCTTAGCCAGCTGGGAGTCGGGCACAACGGTGATGACCTGGACTTTGCCGTTCGCGTCCAGCCCAACGTCGACCACCAAGCCGGGCTTCGGGGGCGTCTCCGATTTCCACACCGCCTCCAGCGCGAACGGATACTGCTGGCCTTCTACAATCAACAGGCCCGGCCTCGAGTTCGGACTGCGCAGGACTTTTCCGCGCTTGGTCATGCCCACCCCATTTTTCAGGATTGAAACAAGTACTCTGCGGTTGTCGGACCCTCTTTAGAGTGTTAACATTCCACCTCTGTGGGTTTTGTTTCGCCGACACCTCCCCCCGTTCGGCCCGGGTTTCTCCGCATTCACTTGGCATTGCGCAAATTCCCGGGAAAAACCGTCATACCACTCCAAATCGTCATGCGGCTTCCGTTTGGCGAGGGGGGACAATGCCGCCGGAAAGACGAGCGCTCGACGATCTGTTTAGCGTGACCTACGAGGAGCTGCGCCGCCTGGCCTCCACCGTCAAGCGCGGTGACCAGAGCGCTACGCTGACTCCCACCGCCCTGGTCAACGAGGCCTGGCTGAAGCTGGCCAACTCGCCGCGCTTTGCCTCCACGTCCCGTCTGCACTTCAAACGGATAGCGGCACGCGCCATGCGGCAGGTGCTGGTGGAAGCCGCCCGCCGCCGCAACGCCAACAAGCGAGGTGGGCCCGGCGCCGTCGTCATTCCGCTCGATGACACAAGGGATGGAGCGGTGTGGTCGGGAAAGAGCGTACTTGCCCTGGACCGCGCCCTTGACGAGCTGGCGCAGATTGAGCCGCGTCAGGCTCTGATGGTGGAAAGCCGTTTCTTTGGCGGTCTTGACATTACCGAGACGGCTGCCTTGCTCGACGTTTCCGAAGCGACGATCCTGCGCGACTGGCGGGCGGCCAAAGCATGGCTCGCTCACGAACTTCGGCAAGCGAGCTGATACGTTTTTTCTTTAGATCGCCCGATCCGGGAGGGTAGGTGGACAGCACTCGTTGGAAACGTATCCAGGCCCTGTTCCACCAGGCCGCGAACCTTCCGCCCGCCGAGCAACGCGCTTTTCTGGTGTCCGCCTGCGATCAGGATGAAGGGCTAATCGCCGACGTCCTCGCCCTGCTACACGAGGACGCACGCGGCCCCTCACTCCTCGATCAACCCCTGGCCGAAGTCGCACACCAGATTCTGGATGAAGCCGCGCCCTCCTTGCCTTTTCAGGAGCTGGGGCCCTACCGGATTCAAAGAGTGCTCGGCGAAGGCGGAATGGCGGTTGTCTATCTCGCCCAGCGCCAGGATCTAGGAAGCCTGGTAGCTTTGAAACTGCTGCGCGACGCCTGGCTCTCTCCCGCGCGCCGCGAGCGCTTCGCCGCTGAGCAACGCACGCTGGCGCAACTCAATCATCCCCTGATTGCCCGGATTTACGATGCCGAGACGCTCCCCGACGGCACTCCCTTCTTCGTCATGGAGTACGTGGAGGGTCTGCCGCTCACCGACTACTGTGCGAAACACCAGTGCTCGATCGAGCGCCGTTTGCAGCTCTTTCGGCTGGTGTGCGAGGCCGTGCAATATGCGCACAGCAACGCCGTCATTCATCGCGACCTGAAACCTTCGAACATTCTCGTCAAGTCCGATGGAACCATCCGCTTGCTGGATTTCGGGATCGCAAAACAGGTCGAAAGCCTCGACGTGCCCGCCCAACAGACCATGACGGGTCTACGCCTGATGACGCCCGCCTACGCGGCGCCGGAACAGATTCGAGGCCAGCGGCTGGGCATTCAGACAGACGTCTATTCGCTGGGCGTCATCCTTTATGAGTTGGTCTGCGGCCAGCTTCCTTTCGACTTGTCGAACCTGTCCGCCGCGGAAGCCGAGACTGTACTCCTTGAGCACGAGCCTCCCAAGCCGTCCACGACAGTCCGAAAAACAAGTGCTGCGGCCGCTTCGCTGAGTGCGAGTTCGTGGGCGGACCTTGACGTCTTATGCCTCACGGCCATGCACAAGGATTCCGAGCGCAGGTACCGCTCGGTGGAAGCATTGATTCGCGATGTTGACCACTATCTGAACGCGGAGCCGCTGGAAGCCCGCCCGGACACGATCGGCTATCGTCTCGGCAAGTTCGTGCGCCGCAATCGGCGTGAGGTGGTCGCCGCCGTTGCCGCCGCGGCCCTCATGGTTGCCCTGGTGGTGTTCTTCACCGTCCGTTTGACAAAAGCGCGCGATGCCGCCGTGGCGGAGGCGGCCCGCACCCAGCGCATCCAGCGCTTCACCATGAATCTGTTTCAAGGCGGGGACGAGTCGGTTGGTCCGGCCGATGACTTGCGCGTGATTACTCTGGTCGATCGTGGTTTGCAAGAAGCGCGCGCTTTGACCGGCGATCCCAAGTCGCAGGCGGAAATCTATCAAACCCTGGGAACCGTGTATCAGAATCTGGGCAAGTTTGAAGAGGCCGACAAGCTGTTAAACACTTCGCTCGAACAACGCAAGTCGCTGTTTGGAGCCGACAGTCCGGAAGTTGCCGACAGTCTGGTGTCTCTCGCCGCCCTCCGTGACGCACAGGCGGAATTCAAGGAAGCCGAAACGCTCGCCCGTCAGGGCCTGGAAATGAGCAAAAGCCACCTTGCCCCCAACCACCCTGCCATCGGCAAAGCGACTGCCTTACTTGGAAAGATCCTGGAGGACCGTGGCACGTACGCGGCAGCCATCACGGTGCTGGAGGAGGCTGCGCGCCTGCAATCCACACCCAGCGCTCCCAGGGCTGATCTGTCGGAAACTCTCACCGAGCTGGCGAATTGCCATTTTTACTCTGGCCACTATGACATCTCGGAGTCTCTGAACCAGCGCATCCTCGTCATGGACAAGGAACTTTACGGCGAGCGTCACCCCCATGTGGCCGACGACTTGATCAACCTGGGAGCGATCCAGTACGAGCGGGGCCGTTTCAGCGAAGCGGAGCGCTACTATCGCCAGGGCCTCGATATCACCCAGTCGTTCTACGGCAAAGATCATCCCGCGACGGCCTCCGCCCTGACGATGCTCGGCCGCGGGCTGGTTTCCGAGGGCAAGCTCGACGAGGCCGCCGGCATTCTGCAACAGGCGCTCGCCATTCAAGAGAAGGTGTACGGCAAGGTACATCCGCGGGTAGCCGGAACCCTCAATGAGTTGGGCAAAATCGCGCAACGCCGTGGCCAGCTGGACGAGGCGGAGGCGGAACTCAGCCGGGCGGCCGAAATCTACAAGTCGGTGTATGCCGGAAAGCATTACTACATCGGGGTCGCGCTTTCCAATCTGGCGGGTGTGCTGGTGGACCGGAAAGAGTATGGCAGGGCAGAGAAGCTCTTTCACGAGGCGCTCCAGATATACTCCCAAACGCTGGCGCCCGACCACCAGAACGTAGGGATTGCGCACGTCCGGCTGGGACGAGCTTTGCTCCGTGACCATCGCTACCAGGAAGCAGAGGCCGAAAGCCGCACCGGGTACGACATTCTCTCGAAGCAGTCCAACCCGCCGCAAACCTGGCTGCAGAACGCGCGCACGGACCTCTCCGAGGTGTATGAGGCACTCCACCAGCCAGAGAAGGCCAGCAAATTCCGAACGGAACTGGCTGCAAACGGGGCCAAGGCGCCAGACGCCAACCGCAAAAACTGACCGCGCGCTGTGGACGGCTCGTAAGCCCCCGGATACGGCCCGAATTGACGCCGAAGGCCCTTCTGCGGTTGGATGGAAGTTACGTGGTTCCCGAACCCTCCATCCCCGGCGTCGGCCCCAGGCGGTTCAGCTGGCTGGACGCTGTCTGGCTGCTATTTCTATTCGGGCTGGCCGCCCTGCCTCCGCGCGACGAGTGGCATAAGCAAGTCATCCTGATTGCAATCGGGATGGTGCAACTGCTGGAGGGGTGGTTGATCAGCCGCCTCCCGAAGCGGGGCCCGTTCTACGTCGTTCTGATCAAAATTCTGCTGGCAACCTTTCTCATCGATCACACCGGTGAGGTGTCGATCAACAGCAGCTACTATCCGGTTTATTACCTCCCGGTCGTGACGGCTGCGTTGTACTTCGGGCCGTGGATGACGCTTCTGTGGACTGCCCTCACCTCGGCAGTCTACTGCTCTTATCTTTATCCCGCGTTGCAGGAGTACGACCTGACCGACGCCGGGATGGCCGAACTGGCGCTCCGCATCATGTTCTTCTTTCTTGCGGCCATGCTGGTGAACCGCTTCGCGCAGGAAAGTCGTCGCCAGACCCGGCTCTATCAGGAACTCGCGGAGCAACTGGCGGAAACAAATCTTCAGTTGAAACAGGCGCAAGAGGAGGCCCGCCGGTCAGAACGCCTGGCGGCTCTCGGCCAGCTCTCCGCGGGATTAGCGCACGAGATCCGCAACCCGCTCGGAGTCATCAGAGGCTCCGCCGAAATGTTGAACCAGAAATTGCAGGGGTCCGATGAACTCGCCCGCGAACTTGCGGGATACATCTCGACCGAAGTCAACCGGCTGAGCGCGCTGGTGACTCAGTTTTTGAACTTTGCCCGGCCCCTCCATGCCGATCGACGCCCGGCGGACTTGACGGCTCTTCTCGATCGCGTGCTGAAAAACGTCGCCGATCACTGGAAGGGCAAGCCCGTGAAGGTGGAGCGTGCCTATGCCAGCGGCCTGCCGCCCGTTCCTCTCGACGAGAGCCTGTGCGAGCAGGCCTTCCTCAACCTGGTGCAGAACGCGTACGAAGCGATGGAGGACCACGGCGGCACGTTGCGGGTGGAGGCCGGACCGGCAGTTCAGAACAATCGCCATGGAGTTACCGTTCATCTCACTGACAGCGGCCCAGGCGTTCCTGATGAGCTCCGCGAGGAGATCTTCAATCCCTTTGTAACCACCAAGAAAACCGGCGTCGGATTGGGCCTCTCCATCGTGTCCAAGATCATTGACGGCCATCAGGGGTCGATTCGTTTGGGGAGAGGTCCGCAGGGCGGCGCTTCATTTACGATCTTCTTTCCGCTGGAAGAGAGCAGCGAACTCCGGCCGATAACCGAACTCACGGCAGGATAGAAAATGGCGACCATCCTCATCATCGAAGACGAAGCCAAGATGCGCCGCCTGCTGGAACTGAATCTCGGCGACGATGGCTTCAAGACCATCTCCGCCGCGGATGCCGAAACTGGTTTGAAGCTGCTCGCCTCTGAGTCCGTCGATCTGGTGATCACCGATCTCAAGCTGCCGGGCATGAGCGGACTCGAACTCCTGCAATCTGTGAAACAACAAAATGCCGCACTGCCGGTCGTGGTTATGACCGCATTCGGGTCCGTCGAAACTGCCGTCGACGCCATGAAGGCCGGAGCCAGCGACTACGTCCTCAAGCCGTTCTCCCTAAGCGAAATGCGCATGGTCGTGCACAAGGAACTGGACGTTTCCCGTCTGCGCGAGGAGAACCGCTCGCTGCGCGAAGCGCTGGGCGAGAAGTACAGTCATCCCAATATCGTGGCGCGCAGTCCGAAGATGCAGGAGGTGCTCGCCACCGTCGAGCGCGTGGCGCCCACCAATTCAACGGTTCTGCTGGGTGGCGAGAGCGGCGTTGGCAAAGACCTGATCGCTCGCGCCATTCACGAGAAATCCCGCCGCGCCTCCGGGCCCTTCGTCAAGATCAACAGTACCGCTATCCCCGAGAATCTCCTGGAGAGTGAACTCTTCGGCTACGAAAAAGGAGCATTTACTGGAGCCAACACCAGCAAGCCGGGAAAATTTGAGCTGGCCGACAAGGGCACGCTCTTCCTCGACGAGATTGGCGACGTGCCGGCAGCCACGCAAGTGAAACTTCTGCGAGTTTTGCAGGAACGCGAATTCGAACGGCTGGGCGGTACCCGAACTGTCAAAGTGGACGTTCGCCTCATCGCCGCCAC
>Ga0326726_10005158_pt1 | contig 11855 bp, 11 predicted proteins | sample MHFenrmetagenome_2_FD_207603 | JGI IMG/M metagenome (GOLD analysis project Ga0326726, IMG submission 207603) | Lab enriched peat soil microbial communities from Michigan Hollow, Ithaca, NY, United States - MHF15MN | ecosystem: Environmental > Terrestrial > Soil > Wetlands > Peat | place: USA...
ACGAACCATTAACTTTCTGCAATGAACCGGTTCCCTTAAACGAAACTGATATAAAAGAGAGACTGGAAAGGGAATTACTAATATCTTTGGATAACAGCAACGAAGTTATCTTATGGATTAAACGCGCCAATCGCTATTTTCCTCATATCGAAAAAGTTTTGAAGAATAATTCCCTGCCCGATGATTTGAAATATATAGCTGTTGCTGAAAGCTCGTTGAGGCCGCACGTTAGATCCAATAAGGGAGCTGTCGGATATTGGCAATTTATCGAAAGTACCGGCACGAAATACGGCATGGCAATCAATAACGATATTGATGAGCGCCGCAATTTTTTTACCTCCACAGAAGCTGCAGTAAATTATCTCAAAGACCTTTATGCTATGTTTGGTTCATGGACATTGACTGCCGCTGCTTATAATATGGGGGAAGAAGGTCTAAAAACGGAAATACTGATTCAAAAAGTCAAGAATTACTATCAACTCGATTTATACCAGGAAACACAAAGGTATGTTTTTAGAATTTTAGCGGCAAAGATAATCATATCTAATCCGGGAAAATATGGCTACAGTCTGAGCCAGGATGATCTTTACAAACCTATTGAATTCGACCGTGTCGAAATATCTGCAAATCAACCTGTACCTGTGCAGATCATTGCTCAAGCGGCAAAGACTTATTTCAAAGTTATCAAAGACCTTAATCCGCACATAAAAAACTATTACCTGCCTGCCGGCAAATATAAACTGACGGTTCCTTTGGGCGCGGCCATGGGTTTTTCCGAACGTTACGAAAATCTCTTATCGCAATGGCTGTTTGAGAAAAATGAATATGTTTACTTAGTTCAAAAGGGGGATAATTTATCGACTATTGCCGAACGATTTAATGTCCCGGTAAAAGCAATTATGATCTGGAACGATATCACCAATGGCAAGAAAGTACTGCCCGGAAACAAGCTCTTCATTTTTTCCAATAAACTAAAGACGGAAACGAACGCTAATAAAATTGAAAATGTACTGACAGAGGATCCCGCTATAAAACTCTACTAATTAAATTTTCGAAGGTAACATATTTTAAAAATATTTAAGCTAAAATCTTCGGCAAAGCTCCTGTTTTCCCGGATGTCCTGAAAAATTAGGCTCCGACCATGGAATCCTGATTCTTTTCGCCAATCATCCGAAAACCAAAATCTAAAAGCTTTTTTGTTTGGCTGGTGCGTATTTTCAGATTTTTCGCTCCCAAAACGACGGATATCAAACGCGTATCGCCCTTTTTGCTGTGGCCACCAAATGATACCCGGCAGCGCGGATGTCTTCGTTGACCAAATAAAGCACTAATATTTTGGCAAGAGAAGCCGGGTGAATGCGTTTATCCGCATTCTGTTTATAAAGAATCTTACCGCTATCTATATCCACCAGCAGGGCAGCCTTTAGATTTAAACGTCTATTTGGTTTTTCCCAGGCGGAAGCAAAAACAGGCAATAAGAAGATAAAAACTGAGAAAAAAATCCTACTATTTTCAAATGAATCATTTATACTTAGCTTATTATCTTCACATAATTTTAACAGTTCGCTATAACAAAATCAGTAATAAATCTAGAGTAAATATATGGTTTTACCTTTCACGATAAACACAATACATTATCAATCGGAACCGCAATAACCATCCCTATTATGAGAATTTTATGTCAATTGTTTATAGTTGTTTTTGTATAGGATTTATTATAAGAAGTTCTGCACGCTTCATGAAAATTATTTTTTAAGGATATCTTTCATGATCAAGAAAACAAAAAATCATAACAAGATATTTTTGTTCATTTTAATTTTAATTTGCATAATTATTACAATCTCCTGCGGAAAATCAAAAACAGTTAAGCTCGATGAAGAAGTTGCCTGGAAAAAAGATATGCCGCTGGAAAAGATATATAAAAAAATAATTATTCAGAGATTCGAAATTGATCAGGATTTGGAAAAAGATTTGCCCGATGCGGCTGTTAACTGCGAAAGCACGGCAATGAATGAACTTTTAAAAAAAGATGTTGCCTCGAAAATTGAAAAGTCCCGTTTAAGCACGTCACGTGAGTCTAGCGCTCTTATAGTAAAAACACGTATCACTACCTTAAGGCTAGCCAGCAGTTCTGCCCGCGGTTTAGGCGGAGCATATGTGGGCAACTCGGAAATGGTTGCTGACATAAAATTAATTGACGCGGAAACAGGAAAAACTCTGCGTAAAAAGAACCTTTCTTCAGCTAATAACACTTACGCATCGTCATCGACCAATGTCAGCTCTGATCGTACCATGCCTTCTGATTTAGGCAAGATGATCGCTGAATATATTGCGGAAGCCGTCCGCGGTAATTAAAAAATATAAGCATTACATTATGAATTCCGTTACTTACCATGGTGAGACGAAGTGACTGACAATTTGAGAGAATCAATCGATGGCATTAAATTGATTGACCAGCATGCTCATCCAGGATTTGCCGGTTATTTCGAGGATTTTCCACCGGAAAACAGAATTATCCTTGCTACTGATTCTTACCGCACTCCTGAAAATTCCGGGGCCGACTTTCCTTATTTGCAGGAAGCTCACTATGAAGCATATGAGAAACTTTACGGATTCAGCCGCGAAGACATTAATAATCCCGCCAAACAAGACGCTCTGGTCATAGAGTACGACCGCCAGCGCAATAACCTGAAGCATTTTATCGATAATGTAATGGATGCCGCCAACGTGGAGCTCCTCATCGTTGATTCATTCCTTAACTATGACTTGACGAATAAACCTCGGATCAAATTTATTCCCGCAATAGATCCGCTTCTATTTCCTTTTGATAATACATACTTGACCAATAGAAGCCCTTTAACCACTTCCTGTCTAGCTGCTTTTGACCACATGCTAAATAGAATCAAGGTTAAAAACAATTATTCATCTAAAAATTTTACGGAATATTTCGAATTTGTAGATAGGGTTCTTGATAATTACGTCAAGGAGGGCGCAGTTGGTTTCAATTTTTTTACCGCTTTTGTGCGCAATACCTATTGCGAAAAAGTACTGCCATCCGAATGTTTAAGGCTTTTTGAACGCGCTAAGAAAGGTGAATCTGCCGCTTATAAAAGACTGCAAGATTTTCTTATTTGGCACATAATGCGCAAAAGTGTAGAATATAATTTACCTGTACAGTGGCATCTCGCTTTGTCCGACCCCTATATCAGTTGTTTTGATTGTCTGAATCTTTCCGAAATGATTTGCGATTCTGTTGTCGGCAAAGCAAAAATTGTTATTCTCAATGGCGGCTATCCGCGTTTTGACAACGCAGAATTGCTGGCTTTAGCCGGTGGAATCATGCCCAATGACGTGTATATTGATATTTCCGGGTGCATTATGTTTATGAATCACCCGCGTATTCTTGCCGGCATTTTAAGGAAATGGCTGGAAAAACCGATTCTTTGGAATAAGATTATGTACGGTTCCGGTTCTCTTCGCGGCGAAAGAGATATATATGTAAGCTCCAAAGTCGGACGTGATGCCGTTTACTTTGCCCTGAAGAGCATGATTGACGATGACATTATTAATGAGAATACCGCCAAGGTTATCGCGCGTAAAATTTTGCGGGAAAACGCGAAAAAAGTTTATAACCTTTAAACGGAAGATCTCTCGGTTCAATAATATTTTTCGCATATAACGGTCGCAACATTTGCCATTCTGGATTTCCCCATTGATATAAGTCTTGACAAATATTTTTTTCTGCTTTAATTACTATTAAACAAATAGTATTTACTGCCTTATGCTGTAGGCATAAAGTCTCGAAAGCAGCAGAAAAATATGCACTTTTCCCAATAACCTCAATTTGTTATATTATTTTAGGTTGTTTTAATGAAGCTTTCCACCAGGTCCAGATATGGCCTGCGATTAATGACGACATTGGCCTGCGGTAATGGAGTCAAACCTGTTTTATTAAAAGATATAGCCGCGAGTGAAGAACTATCGGAAAAATATTTGAGTTTAATTGTGATACCATTGCGAGCGGCCGGATTGATAAAATCACTGCGCGGAGCCCGCGGCGGATACAATTTAGCCAAAGATCCAAATGAGATTTCTTTGCGAAACATTATCGAAGCGCTTGAAGGAGAAATCTGTTTAGTGCATTGTATCAAACAACCTTCAAACTGCAACCGTTCTGCAATTTGCCCTACACGCGACATCTGGAATATTTTAGGAAATAAAATCAGCGAAACTTTAAACGGCATTACGCTTGCCGAATTGGCGCAAATAAAGAAGGAAAAATTAGCCAAAGCCAAACATATGCGTAAAACCGGGAGTTGATACTTTTGTATGGAAATAACCGATAAAATAAAAAAACTGAAACAAGAAAGAAACGCCGTCATTCTTGCGCACAATTACCAACGGCCTGAAATTCAGGATATCGCCGATTTTGTCGGCGATTCTTTGGGCTTAAGCATTGAAGCATCGCGCACAAGCGCGGATATAATAGTTTTTTGCGGAGTCCACTTCATGGCGGAAACGGCAAAGATATTATCGCCGCAGAAAAAAGTTTTGCTTCCGGATATTAATGCCGGATGTCCGATGGCCGATATGATTGATGCCGAATCCTTAAAAACTCTTCAGGAAAAACATCCTAATGCCGTAACTCTTTGCTATGTAAACACTTCGGCCGCGGTAAAAGCCCAGTGCGATTATTGCTGCACTTCATCCAATGCCCTAAAAATGGTGCAGCATATTTTACTCACTCATGAAGAGATCATTTTTGTTCCCGACAAATATCTGGCGCAATACGTTTCTGCACAGGTAGGACACAATTTCATTATGTGGGACGGCTATTGCCCGACACATGTTAAAATTTTGCCGGAAAATATTGTTCAGGCTAAAAAGAGACATCCGCAAGCGAAGGTGCTTGTGCACCCGGAATGTAAACCGGATTTAACTGCGCTTGCCGACCTTGTAGCTTCTACGGAAAAGATGTGCGGTTACGCCCAAAATACTGCGGAAAACGATTTTATCGTCGCTACAGAAAGCGGCATAATCCATAGGTTGAAAAAAGAAAATCCGGCAAAAAATTTCTACCCGGCAGCGGACGCGGCCGTTTGTCCTAATATGAAACGCATTACCGTGGAAAAGGTACTCTGGTCGCTCACGGATTTATCTTTCGAAATTACAGTGCCTCCGGATATTATGGATAAAGCAAGGCTCTCCATAGAAAGAATGCTGCAAATAACATAAGCTAAACAATATATTTTTTATCAAATACGGGATAGTTTAATTAGACCTGGATAACAACTTATGAAAAAAGATTCAGTAGGAATTGTTACTCCTCAATTTTTTTCTTTTGCCGAACCGCCTGCCACTTTAAAATTGGAATCCGGTCGGAGTTTAGGACCGATCACATTGACTTATGAAACCTACGGCCGGTTAAACGAGAAAAAATCAAATGCTATTTTGGTTTGCCATGCTCTTTCGGGAGATGCCCATGCTGCGGGCATCCATAAAGAAGACGGTACTCCCGGCTGGTGGGATGATATGATTGGACCGGGTAAGGCTCTGGACACAAATCTTTACTTCGTTATCTGTTCCAATGTAATCGGTGGCTGTAAAGGAAGCACCGGCCCTTCTTCGATAAATCCAGAAACCCGAAAACCTTACGCTCTTGATTTTCCTCTGATCACGATTGCGGATATGGTGGAGGCCGAGCGACATTTAATTGATTCTTTCGGTATTGAAAAGCTCCTTTGCGTTATTGGCGGCTCCATGGGTGGAATGCAAGCGTTACAATGGGCATCAGTCTACCCGGAAAGGATTATTGCGGCAATACCCATTGCCTCTGCGTTAAAACACTCACCGCAACAAATTGCTTTTGATGAAGTCATTCGACAATCAATAATGGCCGATCCGGCATGGCGTGAAGGATATTATTATGAACACGGACAGCCGGAAAACGGACTGGCTGTAGCCCGCATGATCGGGCACATTACTTTTATGAGCGATCTTTCTATGGAGGAAAAATTTTCGCGTAAACTTAAAAACGAAAACTTGAGCTTTCAATTTAAAGATGATTTTGAAGTAGAAGGCTATCTGCGTTACCGCGGATATAACTTTGTCAAACGATTCGACGCAAATTCTTATCTTTACATAACCAAAGCTATGGACTACTTTGACCTATCCGGCGAAAAGTTCATGCCCGATGTCAAGAAAACGGCAGTCAGGTTTCTGGTGATTTCTTTTAAATCGGATTGGCTTTATCCAACTCATCAGTCGCAAGATATTGTCCGTCTCTTGAAAAGAAAACATGCTTATACCACCTATTTCGATTTAATCTCGACCTACGGGCATGATGCTTTTTTAATTGAAATCAACGACGAGTCACGGTTAATTAAGAATTTCCTGGCCAATGTCAGCCCTGATTGACGAAATTTGAACACAGGTAAAAAACAGAAAAAATAATAATTGTAAATATGAAAGCCGACCATCAAATTATTTCTCAGATTGTTTCCGCAGGAGCGCATGTTCTGGATTTAGGCTGCGGCAGCGGTGAGTTGCTTGCTTTCCTCACGCAGGAAAAAAAAGCTCTCGTTCAAGGTATCGAGTTGGACGAAGATCAAATGCACCAATGCGTCGAACGAGGCCTGACTGTGCTCCAGGGAGATATCGAAAGCGGCTTAGTTGATTATCCCGATAAATCTTTTGACTTTGTGATTCTTAATCAAATCATGCAGGAAATACGCAAGGCCGATTTTGTCATCCAGGAATCGCTGAGGGTAGGAAAGCGTGTAATTGTTGGATTCCCCAATTTTGCTTACATCAAAGCACGCCTCACCCTCTTACTGAACGGTAAAACTCCAATTAACGATGCTTTGCCTTATTACTGGTTTGAGACGCCCAACATTCGCTTCTTGACTATTCATGATTTTCTCGATTATTGTAACAAGAAAGAAATTAAAATTGAGCAAGAATATTTTTTGGGGAAATCAGGACAGATTCATATTCTGCCCAATTTATTTGCTCAGAATGCCCTCTTCGTTATTACTCGTCGTTGACAACTGATAACGTGTAGCATTAAGAAATGGAGCTTGTATGAGAAAGAAAATTATCACTTCGGATAAGCTTCCTATTTTAGGACCTTACTCTGTGGCTGTCGAAACTGGCTGCTTTATTTTTATATCCGGACAAATACCGCTTAATCCGGTAACGGGCACGGTTATCACGAATATTAAGTCAGCCACACGGCAAATACTTGTAAACATGCAAACCTTGCTTCAGGAAAACGGCCTCAAGCTGGATAACATTATCAAGACAACCGTCTTTTTAAAAAACATGGCGGACTTTCCTGCCGTCAATGAAATTTACGCCGCTTTTTTCCCCAAGGGGCCACCAGCTCGCTCGACTATTGAAGTTTCGGCTCTGCCAAAAGGTGCTCCGATTGAAATCGAAGCAATTGCGATAAGAAAGTAAAAATTTTTATGGGCAAAATATTATCAGTCAATATCAGTGAAAAGAAAGGCTTTAAGAAACATAATGTTACCTCAAGCCGCGCTTTAATTGATTTGGGCCTGGAACATGATGCCCATATCGGAATGGAATTGCGTCAAATAAGTCTATTAGCGGCAGAAAGCATCGAAAAAATCCGTCAAAAGGGATTAAATATCAGTTACGGTGATTTTGCCGAGAATCTCACAACAGAAGGCATTGATCTCTATACCCTGCCGCTCGGCACAAAAATGAAAGTTGGTAAGGATGTGTTGCTGGAAGTCACACAAATCGGTAAAACCTGCGTCAAACCCTGCGCTATTTTTTATGCCGTGGGCGATTGTGTCATGCCGAAAGAAGGCATCTTTGCCCGCGTCCTGTCTCCCGGAAATATTAAGATCGGCGATGACATAACAATCTGTCATGATATCTAGACTATGCAGACATTTCTTCCTTATCCGGATTTTAAGAAGTCATTGCAGACACTGGACTAACGCCGCCTGGGCAAACAAAGAGTAGAGACGTATCAAATCATTTGTGCGATCAAATTCGGCGGTGGTTATAGCAGGCATCCGGTTGTCCGAATGTGGCACGGGCATATCAACGCTTTAAAACACTATCACAATCTGGCCATTGATGAATGGGTCAAGCGCGGTTACAGAAACAACATGCATAAAATGAAGATTTCCGGCAAAATTGCCTACCCTCGGTGGTTTGGCCGGGATGAGTTTCATGGCGCCCATCGCTTCAATATGCTGCGCAAGGACTCTTGTTACTACAGTCAATACGCGGCTGGTCGGAACCGCCGGACTTGCCGTATTTCTGGAAATGAAATGTCAATGACTGTATCCGGATTAACCCTTTTTATTGCCTATACACAATACGGGTTTGATGGTTTTGCCATTTCTGGAATCTTTCATCGCCCGATTGATATCCTTGAAATCATAAAACTTCAAAAGACGATCAAAAGGAAATTTGCCCGACTGGTATAATTTGATCAATTTCGGAATAAATAATTGCGGCACTGAATCACCCTCGATTACTGCTACAGCTTTTTTCCCCTTGGGCACAAAATCGGGAACGCCATCGCCGGTGAAGAAGGCCGCCGTGCCTCGTTTTTTTAACACCTTAACAGCAAGCTGTAACATCCGGGGGGTGCCGGTAATTTCCAGAACATAATCTACGCCGCCTGCACTAATCTTGTTTATGCCTGATGCTACATCAGCGCGGCGACTGTTGATGACATGAGTTGCACCCATCTCCAAAGCCAGTTTAAGGCGAGAAGGATTAATATCCACCCCGATAATCGGATGGGCGCGAACGATGCGAGCCGCCATAATGGCGGCCAAACCTACCGCCCCCGTGCCGAAAATGGCAATGCTTTCACCCTTCTGAACTTGAAGCGTATTCATCACCGTGCCCGCTCCTGTTTGAATTCCACAGCCCAGCGGTGCCAAAATTTTTAGCGGCAGTTTTTTGGAAACCTTGACCATGTTGCGTTCAGTTGCCAGAATGTGGGAAGAAAATGAGGACTGGCCGAAGAAATGTCCCCGCACGCCACTGGGCTTAAGGGCATTACTACCGTCCAGACGATGGAAGCCGAAATTCAATTCATAAAATCGGCGGCATTTTGTCGGACGCCCGTTTTTACACCTGCGGCATATGCCGCAGGATTGGTAAGACAAAACGACATGATCGCCTGGCCGGATAGTCTTTACTTTTTTGCCGATCAGTTCAACAATGCCCGCGCCTTCATGCCCCAACACCAGAGGGCCGTCATCTGTTTCCCAATGCTGAACCATACTGATATCTGTATGGCAGACTCCGGAAGCTACTGTTCTCACGAGCATTTCCGTATCCTGCGGGCCTTCCATACTCAGCCTTTCAATTTTGAGCGGACCGCCTTTTTTGCGTAAAACAGCTGCCCGAATATTCCTGGTTGTCATGTTTTCCGAGCGAACCATTGTCAATCTCCTTTTCTGATAAAAAAGATAATCCTCTTTAGTTTACCAATGCTGCCGCCCCCAATAGCTTGGCGACAATATTTAATAATTTATAAAATTGTTTATTGCAATACTCAAAGATAAATAGCATATTGTCAGGCAAATTCTCCTATTAATCTTCATTAAGGAGTTAATCATGCAGGCCTTTATCGACCCGCCAAAGCATATTCCATTTTACCTGAAAATAGGTATGTGGATTTCCAGAAAAGTCACCGGCCGCGATCTTTTACCCGCAAAACTTTTGGCCTGGTATCCCAAAACCGCTATCAGCTCCGGCATTATGGAAGCCCTGGTTGCGCACAGAGATGCCAATCTGGACAAACGGATTCTCAAACTTGTCCGGCTGCAGACTTCTTTTACCGTTGCCTGTCCTTTCTGCATTGATATGAATTCGTATGATTATGCCCAATATGGGATAACCACCGATGAGATTTCAGCCCTGCAAGGCCGGATGGAAATTGAAGCGGTAAAAACATTTTCACGAAAAGAAAAGATCACCATGGAATACGCGCGACTAATTTCCCACGCGCCCCTTTCTTTTTCTCCATCTTTTATTGAAAAATTAAAAGCAAATTTTACGGAAAGGGAAATAGTTATTTTAGCCAGTACTGCAGCTCAGGTCAATTACTGGGCACGTCTTTTACAAGCACTGGGCGTTCCACCGGCTGGATTCTCGGACCATTGTGATCTCAAACCAACTTCGTAATAATGACGGTCGCGCATGGCATCGCAGGCCGATGAAAGGCCAGCCGCTATTCTCCTAAAACATATTAGCTACTCTCTTTCTGCCATCCTCAATCCAACCAAAATAATTTCTTAACAAATATCGATATATTATGTATAATAAATCTCTAATTATTGTAGGGTTTACCGGACCAAATTGAGGTACTTTCATTATAAAGTTCAGGAAAGGTTAAAAGACTATGGTGGCTAAACCTAAAGCAACTGTTAAATCTAAGACAGTTATTAAACCTAAAGCAGCAGTCAAACCGAACAAAAAGATCAGTTCCAGACAGAGCGATTTTTCCCATCTGGCAGAAGACATTATATCCAATATAAGCGTGGGAATATATATCGTGCAAAACGGGAAATTTGTCTATGTGAGTCCGTTATTTCAAAAGCTTAGCGGCTATTCCTATGCAGATTTAGCAGGCACAAATCCTCTAGATTATCTTCATCCCGCTGATAGGGAAGCGGTCAGAAAAAAAGCGATCAAGAGTCTGAAAAAAGAAACCACTGCTAGCTATGAATACCGGTTCATCAGGAAGAACGGTAAGGTAATGTGGGTTTTGGAGATGGCTACTTCTATTACCTATAAAGGAGATCGCGCCGCGCTTGTAAGTTTTATGGACATCACCGAACGCAAGCTATCGGAAGAGAAGACAAGGCAGTCCGAGGAGAGATACCGAGCCATCCTTGAGAACATGCAGGAGGCCTATTATGAGAATGACCTTGCGGGTAATTATACCTTCGTTAATGATACGTTTTGCAGGAGTATAGGATATCTCCGGGAAGAGTTGCTCGGAATGAACTACCGGCAGTTTGAAAATGAAACATCCGCTAAAAAAACGTATGAGGCCTTCAATGAGATCTATAGAACGGGAGAACCGTTTAAGACATTAGAGTTGGAATATATCAGAAAAGATGGGACCAAACTGACTTATGAACTGTCGGCATCTCTTCTAAGGGATGCACACGGCAAACCGATCGGGTTCGGGGGTATTTCGCGCGACATCACCGAACGCAAGCAAATGGAAAAAGAACTCCGCAAAAGCGAAGAAAAATATCGACACCTTGTAGAAGATGCTCAAGAAGGAGTTTATCAAACGACTCCTGAAGGCCGGTATCTCACAGTAAACCCGGCGCTCGTACGTATGCTTGGTTATGATTCCCCCGAAGAAGTTATGCAAACTATTACTGACATTGCTAAGCAGCTTTATGTAAATCAGGACGACCGCAAGAAATTGCTGGAGATGGTGAATGAAAAAGGTTCGGTAGTGGATTTTGAAACAGAGCTTTATAAAAAAGACGGCGGTCGCATCTGGGTATCCATGAATATACGCGCTGTCCGGGATGATCAGGGACGCATTTTCTATTATCAGGGAACTAATCAGGACATTACAGAGCGCAAGTATGCGGAGAAAGAACTGCAAAGAAGCGAGGAAAAATATCGACACCTTGTAGAAGATGCTCAAGAAGGAGTTTATCAAACGACTACTGAAGGTCGGTATCTTACAGTAAACCCGGCGCTCGTACGTATGCTTGGTTATGATTCCTCCGAAGAAGTTATGCAAACTATTACTGACATTGCTAAGCAGCTTTATGTAAATCAGGACGACCGCAAGAAATTGCTGGAGATGGTGAATGAAAAAGGTT
>Ga0326726_10005159_pt1 | contig 11855 bp, 10 predicted proteins | sample MHFenrmetagenome_2_FD_207603 | JGI IMG/M metagenome (GOLD analysis project Ga0326726, IMG submission 207603) | Lab enriched peat soil microbial communities from Michigan Hollow, Ithaca, NY, United States - MHF15MN | ecosystem: Environmental > Terrestrial > Soil > Wetlands > Peat | place: USA...
GCTCCGAACTCTTGATCATCACCTCGAATGTGTTGACCGCCCGTTGACTGGTGAAGGTCCGCACCTGGGCGCGGGCGATGTTGGCGTCGGCGCTGGTAATCGCCGCGCTGATCGCCGCGAGCAATCCGGGTTGATCGACGCAGGTGACTTCGATCTTAACCGGCCTTGGCGGCTGGCCGTTTTCTTCCCAAGCGACTTCGATCTTGCGATGGGGATCACTCTCCAACACCGTCGTGCACCCGACCGTATGAATCGTCACACCCCGGCCACGGGTGATGAAGCCAACGATATGTTCGCCCGGCAGCGGGTGACAACACAGCGCGAAGCGCACCAACACATCGTCGACGCCTTTGACGCGAATTCCCAGCCTGCGCTTTTGCTTGGAAACCAGCTTGAACAGCGACTCGAGGGCACCGTCGGTTTTTTTGGCGCCGCTGTCCAGTTTATCCGGCGGCACCAGTTTTACGATCGCATGGCGCGTCGTGATCCGGCCATAACCGATGGCCGACAAAAGCGCCTCTTCATCCTTAAAGCCAAGCTCGTGACTCAGCCAATCGATCTTGCCATCCTGCTTGAGCTCGCCAAACTCCAACTGGTAGCGATGCAGATCGCTCTCAAATATCTCGCGGCCAAGCACCACACTGCGTTCGTACTGCTGGGTCTTTAACCAGTTGCGAATTTTATTTTTCGCCCGCGGCGTCTTGACCCATTTGAGCCAATCCCGGCTCGGCACCTGCTGCGGTGTCGTGATGATCTCCACCGTGTCGCCGCTGCGCAGAATATATTTGAGCGACACCAGCTGGCCGTTCACGCGCGCGCCGGAGCAGCGGTTGCCGACCGCGGTGTGAATCCGGTAGGCAAAGTCGATGACGGTGGAGCCGCGTAGAAAATGCAACAAATCGCCCTTGGGCGTGAAGACATACATGCCGGCGGCAAATAGGTCTTCCTTGAGGCTGTGCAGAAACTCCTGGGGATCTTGCAGGTTCTCTTGCCACTCGAGCAATTGACGCAGCCAGGAGAAGCGTTGAATGTCGCTCACCTGAAACGCTTCGCCCTCTTTGTATCGCCAGTGCGCCGCGATGCCCTCTTCGGCAACCCGATGCATCTCATGGGTGCGAATTTGAATTTCGATGCGCTCGCCGTAGGGTCCGATCACCGTGGTATGCAGCGATTGATACATATTCGGCTTCGGCAGCGCGATGTAATCCTTGAAGCGCGTCGGCACCGGCTTCCACTGGGCGTGCACGATTCCCAGGGTCTCATAACATTCCCGCTGCGTGTCGACCAAGATGCGAAAAGCCACCAGATCGTAGATTTGATCGTAAAGCAGGTTCTGGCTCTCCATCTTTTGATAGATGCTGAAGAAATGCTTGGGCCGCCCGGTCACTTCGGCATCGATCCCCTCGGCCTCCAATTTCTTGCCGATGATCGAGATTACTTCCTCGATGTACTTTTCACGGTCGCTCTTTTTCTTGGCGACGTTACGTTTGAGCTGATAGTAGACTTCCGGGTGAAGATATTTGAGCGACAGATCTTCCAGCTCGCTTTTCACCCAGGCGATACCCAGGCGGTGCGATAGCGGCGCATAGATATCCAAGGTTTCCTGAGCCGTGAGTATTTGCTTGTCCGGCGGCATATGGTCCAGCGTCCGCATGTTATGCACGCGGTCGGCGAGCTTGATGAGAATCACCCGCACATCCTTGCCCATGGCCAGGATCATCTTGCGAAAGTTCTCCGCCTGCTTTTCCTCATGGCTGGTAAAATTGGTGCGGCTCAACTTGGTAACGCCGTCGACCAATGCGGCGATTTCCCGGCCAAAGAGACTCTTGATCTCGTCCAACGTCGTCAACGTATCTTCCACCGTGTCGTGCAGCAAAGCTCCGACGATGCTCGGCACGTCGAGCTTCAGATCGGCAATAACATCGGCAACCGCTATGGGGTGAATCAGATAGGGCTCACCGGACAAGCGTTTTTGACCGGTGTGAACCTTGGCGGAAAAATCGTGAGCTTTGCGGATCAGATCGACATCCGCGGCGGGAAAATAGGCTCGAACTTTCTCAACTAGGTCTTGAAGTTTGGTTTCTTTGCTCATGGCTGCCCTGGGCGCGCTTACCGCGCAGCGGTCCGATGCGCCATTCGATTACCCTGGAAACCCTGGATCGTTCGGCTTCGACGATCCCGCTGAGCACGCGCACCGCCTGCTCGACGTCGCGGTTAACGACAAAGTAATCATAATGGATTATCTGACCCATTTCACCTCGGGCGTTGGCTAGGCGGCGCAGGATCACTTGACGGTCGTCGGTGCCACGGTAGGACAAACGGCGCTCCAACTCCGCCATGGACGGCGGCAGAACAAACACCGCAACCGCCGCGGGATACGCGGTTTTGATCTTTTCCGCCCCTTGGACATCGATATCGAGCAAAATATCGCGCCCCGATTTAACCGCGCGGTCAAGCGGCTTTCGCGGCGTACCGTAAGAGTAGTCATGCACTCGCGCCCATTCGGCGAAGTCGCCGCGCTGTTTGAGTTCATCGAATTGTCGATCGCTGAGAAAGCGATAATCACGGCCCGCCACCTCGCCACGCCGCTGCGCCCGAGTGGTGCAGGACACCGACAGCTGGATCTCCGGATAATTCTGCCGCAGTCCGTTATACAGTGTCGTCTTTCCGGCTCCGGACGGTGCCGATAAAATAAAAATAATCCCTTGCCGTTTGGCCAACTGAGGTGCGCGTGGTTTCATTCGATGTTTTGGGTTTGCTCGCGAATCTTCTCAACCCGTTCCTTGCCTTGAAGCACCAACTGGGTCACCGGCATGTAGGCCACTTTGGAACTGATGGTGTTGAGCTCGCGATTGACTTCCTGGAGCATGAAGTCGATCTTTTTACCCACTGGCTCCCGTTCGCGGACAACCTTGGCTAACGCCGCAACATGGGTTTTCAAGCGCACCAGCTCCTCGTTGATGTCGCCTTTCGCGACAGCCGTCGAAACCTCCGGGGAAGTTCGCTCCGGCTTTTCACCGTTTGGCCCATCCGGCCCGACGCCCTTAAGCTGGCGGGTGCCGTTCTCGGCTGCCCGCGCCTCGAGCCCGGCGGCGACTTCCCGTAGATGACCAATCTGTGATTCCATATCGCCGCGCAAATGCGTCCCCTCGCGCTCGCGCGACTGTTCGAGTTTCTTGAGCGCGCTGTTGAGCGCCTTGAGCACCGCCTCCCGCTCGCTCTTACTGTCGATTTCCACATCGCGCACATGAAACACATCGGGGATGTTTGAAACCAGCGCGACATCGACTTCGCCGCCCAGTCTGTATTTCTTTTTGAGCTGGGCGACGCCGGAAATAAATTGGCCGATCAAGGCTTCATCCATCTCGAGTCGGCGTTCTTGTCCCTTGGCCGCATAACGGTTGACAAACAAATCGATGCGGCCGCGGGAAATCTTTTCGCGCAAAAGCCTGCGGATTTCCTCCTCGAAGGACATGTACTCCCGCGGCGTGCGGACTTGTAAATCGAGGTGCCGATGATTCACGCTGCGGATCTGCACGGTAATCCTGGCACCGTGAATATTCTGCGACGCCTCGCCGTAGCCGGTCATGCTTTTCATGGTAATTCCTCGATTTTTAATTTCAGCTTGTTGAAAGGCACCGCCACGGTGCCGATTTCGTCGCCGACAAATCCCGCCGCCAGATTGGCGATCATCGCGGCAGCCGCAAAATCGCCGCCGCAGGCCAACACTAGAGCGCACACCGCTACCACGGTATCACCGGCTCCGGTAACCTCGAAAACATCGCGAGGTTCGGTGGGAAAATGTCTCGGCTTGCGGCGCGGCCGGAACAAACTCATGCCATCCGCGCCGCGGGTAATCAGGATTCCCTGGGCGCGCCACCGGCGCAACAACTTGGCGCCGGCGGCAAGCAACGTCTTTTCGTCGCGAATGTCGATGCCGGCCGCATCGGCGGCTTCGCTTTTATTGGGGGTAATCAACGTGGCGCGACGATAGCGAGCGAAGTTTTCTTTTTTCGGGTCGACCACGCAGATGATTTTTCGCTTGCCAACTCGAGCCGCGAGCGCCGCCAGAAGTTCACCGTGCACCGCTCCCTTGCCGTAGTCCGAGAGCACCACTCCGTCGCAACGCTCGACTCGCTGGAGAATAAACTCGCGCAGCCGTTTCAAGGTCGCGGCGTGAATCGGCTCGCGGTTCTCGCGATCCAGTCGAACAATCTGTTGATGATGCGGGCTGGCGATAATCCGGCTCTTCTGAATGGTTTGAAATTTTCGGTCGGTGAAGACTCCTGCCGTAGAAGCGCCGACCCGGCGCAAGACGCCACGAATACGCTTGCCGGCTTCGTCATTTCCGATAATGCCGCACGCGGTCACCCGGCCGCCCAAGGTGCGGATGTTATGGACGACATTTGCGGCGCCGCCGAGACGAAATTCTTCAGACACCACCCGCAGTACCGGCACCGGCGCTTCCGGCGATAACCGTTCGACATCGCCCATGACGAAACGGTCGAGCATCAGATCGCCCACCACCAAAAGGTGCGCGCCCTGGAATTTTTTGAGAATATCGAGGAGCTGGTTCATCGGTGCAATCCCAAAGTGGCGCTAATGCTCACTCTCCAAAAGTTCGTAATAATAGGCTTCGTTCTGCGCCGCCATCCGCGTCAATGTGAAATTTTCCAGCACCCGCTGCCGGCCGCGCAAGCCCATATCGCGGGCCATCGGTGAATCGGCCGTAAGTTTGGCGACCGCGTCAGCAATCGCCCTGCCATTGCGGGGTGGAACCAACAAGCCGGTTTCTCCGTCAACAACCGATTCGGCCAAACCGCCGACTCGGGTGGCCACCACCGGTTTTCCGGCCGCCATCGCTTCCAACGCCGCCACCCCCAAACCCTCGAACAATGAAGGCATGACGAAAATATCGATTCCGCGGAGAAACTCCTCGGATTTGGCAACGAAACCAAGAAACGCTACCGAATCGCCCAATCCAAGTGCACGCGCTTTATTTTCCAATGTTTCACGTCGCGAGCCGTCGCCGCCGATCAACCACTTCACGCGCACACATTGCGATTGCAGATGCCCGGCAGCTTCGAGCAAGAATTCGATCCCCTTGCGTTCCTCAAGAACGGCAAGACAGCCAACGTTGACAACTTCTTTATGAGGTTCGTCGATCCGATCAGCCGCCCCAAAACGGCGGGGATCAATGCCGCTATGAATCAGGCGAATCTTGCGCCGCTCGACTCCGGCTTCGACCAGACCGTCAAATATATTTTGCGAGATCGCCACCACGCCATCGACACGGCGATTGTAGAGGCAGCGAGTGTACCAATTTTTTCTCTCGGGATAATCCATCCGGCGCGTCACGACATACTTCGGCAGCCGCCTTCGACGACTAAGCCACAAGGACAGTGCGTGCGCTCTTTTGGTATGCAAGTGGACGATATCGTAATTCCCATCAGCGATCCGTCGCCGAATTCCGGAAACCGCACCCAGATCGACGTCGTTACGGACAATCATGGGGAATCGGACGACGTTCAACGTAGCAACTTCGGCAAACAAGCGGCCTTTAGGATGAGTGAGAAGATCGTTTTGGTGCCCCTTTGAGGTTAGATAGGACAGTAGACCGAAGACTTGAGCCTCCCCGCCACCCCAGTTTCGTTCCGGATCGACGTGCAGAATCTTGAGACGCTTGGCAGCGTCACCGCTTCCGCTCGCCGTCACGTTTCTCCTTCAATTCGAGTTCCCACAATTTAGCATACTTCAAAAATACATAAACCGCCGCCGTCACAGCGACGTGGAATCCGGCGAACCCTTCCATGAAACCACGCTTGAGAATATAGGAACGAAAAAACCGTACTGCTGGACGCAGCAAAGCATCGCTCAAGCGCCACCGGCCGCCGGCCTTTTTTAGCTCCGCCGATGAGATGGTCGTGAACCGATTGATCCGGTTTATATGGTCATCGATGCTTCGATAGGAAAAGTGATGCAACGGGTGGTGCAGTCGGCGCACCCTGCCATCGACGATAATTTTTTCGTGTGGATCGACGCCGCCCCAGGTCGCCCGATCGCGCCGAAACAGCCGCACGTCATAATCTGGATACCAGCCGCCGCGGCGCCACCAACGGTCAAGGTAATGCACTAACCGCGGAATTGAATAACCGGCGTAGTCATCCTTGTCCTGTGCCAGTCGTTCGGCTATTTCTCTTCGCAGTTCATCGGTCACCCGCTCGTCGGAGTCGACCAACAATACCCAATCCCTAGTGGCCAGCGAATGGGCATAGGCCTTTTGATCTCTGTAACCCGCCCATTGCCGTTGTACGAATTTCTGCGTGTAACGCTGGCAAATTTCGGGTGTTTTATCGGTGCTGAACGAGTCGACGACGACAATTTCGTCGCACCACGCGAGACTCTTCAAACAATCCTCGATGCGATCCTCTTCATTGAAACACACCACGATGGCGGAAATGCCGCCGGACGGTGTAGTCGGCATTAAATCAACCTACAGTGTTCGAATCTCTTCAGAATATGGTCCAAGTTTGCTATAGAAATCTTCGAGGTGACTTGGTGAAAGCGCTGGAAACTGTTTATGACCTGCCCGGAATGCTGACTGAGGCAGAAGTCGACTGTCTCTATCAACTGGGTCAATTCAACGACCGAAAAGGGGTGATCGTCGAGATCGGCAGTTGGAAGGGGAAATCCACCGTCGCACTCGCCCTCGGCGCTGGCAGCCTTCACCCAGAAAAAATATACGCCATCGATCCGCATCGCGTCATGCCGGAAGAGGGATATCTGGAAGATACAGAAGCCGAATTTCTGACGAACCTAAAGCGGGCTGGGGTTGAGAAGCAAGTCATCCCAATGATCATGACCTCCGAAGTAGCAGCGAGGCGATGGGACAAACCCATTCGACTACTGTGGATTGACGGTGATCATCGCTATGAAGCGGCGAAACTCGACTTTTCGCTTTGGGAACCTCACTTGGTCGAAGGGGGCATCTTGGCGATGCATGATACCATTCGCAAGAAGGGTCCCAAACGGGTGCTCTGGGAAAATGTTTTTCATTCAAACCGCTTCCAAGAGATTGCCATCATCGACAACATCACCGCAGTGCGCAAGGTCACCACTACAACTCCAGGGGCACAATTCCGCAAACGACTTTCTTTAGCTGCACGCGCTCTCTATATCGCGGCTCGCAAATGCCATCTACCTCGCTCAAAGCAAGTCGGGCGATGGCTACTCAAAAAGCTGACTCGTCAGACCTGGTTAACTTTCTTGTTACTCAACTTCGCCTCCAACATCGCCAGATAGTGAAAATAGCGCCCCTTGGCCCGGTACTTTTTGCGCACGTTCCCGGTCAAACTGTAGCAGCTTAACTGCATGATCGAGCGGGTGAGATTCGCAAGGATCGATGCCATCGACTGCTTCTTGTATATGAGCCGGCTGCGCCCTTGTTGTTCATGACGTTGCCGAAAGAATTCCTCAGAAAGCCGACGGCGATCCACTTCGTGAATCACACCAGCCGCGGGTTCATAGCCGATACGCATGCCAGTTTTTATCACCCGCTGGGCAAACTCGACATCCTCCGATATCCCTGAACAGCCGGGCCCCAGCGCCTCGTTAAAAACCCCGACCCGGTCGAAAACCATTCGCCGCATCGCCATGTTCGCGCCCGTGAGAGTCGTGATCTCAGTCATGCTTGCCGGATACTGAACGAAGTTGATGGTACGGTAGCGTTCATGTAGGCGTAAAAATTCCTTATCCTGGCGAAATTCCGCCGGCATTAGGATCGGCCCCTGCATGACGTCAAAGTCCGGTTTTTCGCGAAAAAATGAAGCCGATACTGTCAACCAGTCGGGTGTCACTTCAACATCGTCGTCGAAAAACACCACTATAGCGCCATTGGACTCGGCAATTGCGCGATTTTGCGCACGGCACTTGCCGGGAAGCGCTTCTCGCACGCGCCGAAAACGCGCCGGCATGGCATCGGCGTAACGAGCAATGACACCATCGATGTTTTGAGCCGCGGCTTCGTCCCGCGCGTTGTTGGCAACCAATACTTCAACATCAAACGAAGACTTAACGAAATGCTCGGTAATGCCACGCAACAATCGATCTAACCCGTCGGCGCGATCGAAGGTCGCAATGATGATACTAAAATCCATAAGTTAACTGCGCGGGTTCAAGGCCATCCATTGCAACTGATACAAACGGTATTTCGGGTTCAACGATGACAGGCCGACGGCCGAACGCAACGATTCGCGGGCCTCCGCGGCTTTTCCCTTTTTCATTTGAGTCTTAGCCAAACGATAATAGCGATACGCCAACCGGGCATGGACTCGGCGTCTTCCCAGGATCTCTTCGGCTTGTGGAAAGTCACGGAGCAAATATTCAATCACCCGAATATTCTCCGAAAGTCGCCGCTCTTGGTCCGAGCTGATGTTGGCGTTATGCTTGCGGTACGAAAACACCGGCGCGTCCAGATAGGCCAAGGGATAGCGCGCCCATAAACGGAAGGCCAGATCCAAATCCATACAGATCCACAGGCCCTCATTGTGACCGCCGATTTGATCGTAAGATTTCTTTGCGATCAAGCTGGCCTGCAAACGCACGATGCTCTTGTCGAAAATATCTTGGAGTTTTACGGGTCGGCGAGCCAATCTACAAGACTTAGACTCCGGTATGATCGTTTCTCGATTGTGCACCGGGCCGCCCAAATACGTACCATTAGCGAATACCATCCCAACCTCGGGATGGCTCGTCACATAACCGTGCAGGACATCAAGGTGGTTCGTTAGGCATAAATCATCGGAATCCTGGATTGAAATCCAGTCCGCGTTCGCATGGCGTACGCCTAAATTACGTGCGGCGGAGGGCCCGCTATTTTTCTGATATAAGTATCGAACCTGAGCCCCATAACCAGCGACCACTCGTCGAGTATCGTCCGTCGACCCATCGTCAACGACAATAACTTCAAAATTGCTGAACGTCTGCGCAAAAACGCTATCGAGGGTCGCCCCAAGATAGTCGCCGCGGTTAAAAGTGGCGATAACCACCGAAACGGCGGGGCTCATTGAAATGTCCTCAGGGTCACCTCGTTACGTTCCTCAGTCCTCGCCATGACACAGTACCCACTATTCGGCACAAGCATTCCATTCTTAACTCGATGGAACGGCAATGGTGCGATTGCGCTGCAATGCCTTGGTAGCATCCAGGCGATTGGACGCAACGATCACCTTGTTGATCACGCTTCGTCTCAAGCGTCGATCGACGAAGCACCGGCCGAGATAAGCGCGCAAGAATACCAATCGTTGCGTCTCGCTCAGATGGCGGCCAAGAGTTCGATTCAGTTGCACGAGATTCTTGACCCGCCGGCCTTCGGACAGATCGCGGTACCAGCGCACTCCTTCGAGATCAAGCAGATACAAATCAATCGAATCCCCGTCCCGCGCCGGCCCCGCAAGAATGTTCGCATCCTTCAAGTCATTATGGTAAACGCCCTGTCCGTGCAGGTTGCGAAATAACGTCCCCAAGGCCTGAAGAAACGCTCGGCGACGCTTACCCCCTTCAAGACCTCGCAGCGCCTTTAAGATGTTCAGCCAATAGGCATCAACAGTGACGCCCCCCAAAATCTCCTCGGACACATAAAAACTCCTGTGCACCATGCCTTGTATGCGCTCCTCGACAGCCGCGATCGGCTTTGCAGTTGCAATGCCGTGCTCCTTTAAGATGGCCGCGCCCCGCAAAGATTTTACCCCTCCCGAAGAGACAAAAGCCGATCCGAAACGCTGGCGTAGCGAAAATGAGTTGTAGCGCTTAACGTAGATCCCGTGCTTTTCACCCCTAACATCGACTACAACTTTCGCGACCTTAATTTTGTATTGATCCTTGATAACTTCGCATGTGGAAAACTTGAAAAGATCGTCGGGATTTTTTAACAGCATAATCAATTTTGGATCGGCATAACGGTTATCCAGCCAAATCCTGCATTTACCTTGCCGATGCAAAACAAAATTAGGATACACAGCTAGCGCTCGGCCGATAAACCACTTCCTTGAGCAGCGCTTGGAAGCGGTGAAAATGACTATCCCAAGAATACGCTTCGCCGAGCCGCCGCGCTGCCTCGCGAAATCCCGGCTGCGCACCCTGCTCGAGCATGCTCAGTATCCCGGCTTCGAGCTGATTTGGATCGCTGGCATCTTCAACGACCCCTCCCCGCAAGCACCCGGTCAAGATCGCCGCGGCGCCGACCTCACGGCCAACGACCACCGGCACACCGGAGGCCAGCGATTCGAGCACGACATTGCCGAACGCCTCCTGCAGCGCCGGCAAAGCGAGCAAGTCGGCACAGGCATAGTAGTTCTCGATATCATCCTGGCGACCGACGAAGATGATGCGCTCGCCGGCCACCGATTGCGCCCAGTTTTTGTAATAGCCCAAACGAGCGTCGTCACCCGCAACCAGCAAATAGATCTCGCTCAGACTGGAACGATGCCAAATGGCGATCAGCCGATCCAAGCCTTTGCGAGCGAAACCGCTCCCGACAAATAAAACCAATCGTGCCGTACGGGGAACGTTCCATCGGGCCCGCAGGACTTCGCGCATCGCCGGGCGTCGGGACGGATGGAAGCGTTTTTGATCGACGCCGTTGTAAAGAACGGTAATTTTGTCGGCAGCGATTGGGTAGTTAGCTTCAATGTCCTGGCGGACCTCATCGGACACCGCGATAATGCGTTGAAGCCGGCGGTCGGAAAACTGTCGTTTCTCAATCTGTAGCAGACTTTGGTGGTAGGGACTCATCGTTTGCCACAGTTTACGGGCCGCGCCACGTTGTTGCCCCATGCGCAGCAAGAAGCCGCGATGGGTGCCGCCGCCGCTGCGTAAAACATCCTGCGACAACAACCGCCCGAATCCAACAACGATGTCGCATTGATGGCTTTTGATCGTGCTCGGGGCGAGCCAGGAAAAACTCCACAGCCGCAACGTTCGTCCCAACGGGAGCACCGGAATGACGTGACCAACCGTACCCGGGGGCGCCGAAACGCCGTATTCACTGCAGAATAAATGTACTTCATGGCCAAGATCGCGCAACCCCTCGGCAGTCTGATAGAGATCTCGTTCCGTGCCGCCTCTGAGATCCAAGCGTTTATGAACCAGGCCGATTTTCACCGTTTGCCATTTTCTTAGCTTTGACCACGATGTTATTAGACAGCAAGATGGCGGGGTGGAACATGAAGGACATGATCTGCCGATTGTAGGCACGCTGCACCGGGTCTTTTTCGGCATAAACGATCGCGAACAAACTAAAAATCCGCATCAACGGCCAAAGTAAAACCAGCCAGACCCGCGATGGGAATTTTACCCGGGTTCGGCGAAGCTCCAACACCGCGAATCCGTAATGAAACAGCAGATAATAAAGTTCGTAAAAATGGAGCAAATAAATATTCGGCGCCTGGCCCGGCTTTTTGGAATAGTGCACTGGACGAATTCGGCCGCGCAGAAAACCGGTGAAGAGAAAGCGCATGCGCGACATCAGATTGAGCACGTTGGGTGTGCTTACCAGGAAGCTCCCGCCCGGTTTCAGAACGCGGCCTATTTCCCGGATCAATTGCGGCTGATTTTCGATATGTTCGATCACCTCGACGATATTGACGGCATCAAAGGTACCACTGCGAAACGGCAAGGGATTATTCAAATCGACACCACCGACTTGCAAAATGCCGGCACTCATCGGACGCGGCAAACCGTACTCGGTCGTCACCACTCGAAACCCAAGCTTAGCTAACATTTCAGAGCTAAGCCCGGCCCCGGCACTCAGATCCAAAATCGTTCGTCCCGCTGCGGACTCCCTCGCCCATGCGGCC
>Ga0326726_10005160_pt1 | contig 11851 bp, 14 predicted proteins | sample MHFenrmetagenome_2_FD_207603 | JGI IMG/M metagenome (GOLD analysis project Ga0326726, IMG submission 207603) | Lab enriched peat soil microbial communities from Michigan Hollow, Ithaca, NY, United States - MHF15MN | ecosystem: Environmental > Terrestrial > Soil > Wetlands > Peat | place: USA...
AAATCTAATTTATACTATAAAAACATACTTATAAGAACGAAAAACACCTCGTCTAAAATTCATATAGTTCTTATAACTATTCATCAATGTTCATACAAGAAAATTATTAATTGATATTTTCTTATTAATAACCAGATTTCCTTCATTCTTAGCAATTTTACATTCGCTTACTCTACCCGTTTACAAACATATTCCTCAGTGCCTTTATATGAAACGATTTTACCAGGATTACCTATAACAACAGCATTATCAGGAACACCAAAATTTATGAAAGCACCTGGTGCTATTAACACATTATTACCAATTTGTATTTTTCCAACTATAATGGCATTAGTCCCAATCCAAACATTATTACCAATTTTAGGAACCCCTTTATTCTTTCCACGGTTAGTTTGGCCAATAGTTACCCCTGGAGAAATATTAACATTACAACCAATTTCGGCATCTTCATGAATAATCACCCTTCCAAAATGACCAATATATAATCCTTTTCCAATATTACAATCAGGAGGAATATCAAAACCAAATTTATAAGTGTATTTTCTTAAAAACAATTTAAAAAAAAGATATTTTACCTTTGAGCCTTGATTTTTATAAAAAAAACATTTTCTAAGAAAATATGAATATTTGAATCCTGGAAATTTAAAGGCTCTTACAAATGTTAGAAATGAACTCTTTCCTAGATACCTATAAAGATCTGAATTAATGATTTCTCTTAAAAGTTTTTTATCCATTTTCTTACGTCCTTTTTTACAGTGACTATCATTTAACAATATAATAATAAGGCCTGGTTCATAATTCCTAATCTGGAGGAAGTACAATAAAAATGATTGAGTGCATCCATTTTTGAGGAAATGGGATGCACTCACAAGAGCAATTGCAGCTCTTGCTAGATAACCCAATCGTGCAAGAGCTCATAGATATTTTGGAAAATGAAGGCAAATGTGTTCTAAAAAACCTCGATCTAGCCTATGTCGACGAGGTGTTTGAACAACAGAAATCCACCAGCAGAGGACGACCATGGATCTATGCCCCAAGCATCAAACTGAAAGCGTTTCTCTATGGTCTCTCCGAAGGGAAGGACTCCATACACGGGGTTGCCCGCTCAGTCAAAACCTCAGTCGCTCAAGTGTTCCTTGGACTCGAACAAGGTGGCATGAGTTATACAACCTTGGAACGGTTCTGGCATCAACTCGCGGTTGTTGTAGAACAGGTGTTCGCTGAGCTTACGCGAATGGTCGCCGACCTTGAAATTCTCGGTGCAGTTCACGCCGTTGACAGCACGAGTATCTCCACACCATTCAAGGACGATCCTGATGCGGTATGGAGTTATGATTCCACAAAAGGAGAATTTTACTATGGTTATGGGCTGCTGCTCGTCGTCGATGTGGGCACACAACTACCTATCGCTGCACGATTCGTACAGCGAAAGCAGGCGTCCAAGGAAGAATGGGCTGCGGTTATCCAAGGTGGCATGTCGGTGAAAAAACCACGTGTGCTTCTTGGTGATTCAGGTTTGGACATCGTTGAGTTGCAGGAACATCTTATAGATGAACACGTTCTGCCAATTATTACGTACAATCCAAGGAATGCTGCTGATCCTCTCGATATCAAATATCGAGTGGAAGACCTTGTCCAGAAGAGAACCGACAAGGTTACCTTGAATCGGAAAGAACTCGACAGCACCTACAAACAACGAGTAGCTGTTGAAAACACAAACAATGTCCTCAAGCAGATGGGACTTGAAGACCTCAATGTCAGAGGATGGAATGCAGTGAAAACGCATGTGTTCATTATCTTGATTCTACGTCTTGCGATTGCCATCGCAAGGTATTGCAATGATCATCAATGCAATCTAAGGAAGATTTCAATAGGAGAATGAATTATGAACCAGGCTCTCTATTTACTTATAATCCTTTCAATACTGAGAAAAATAAGTTTATCGGGACATGGATGATAGGTAATGAAACAATGGATTTATTCTCAAATGGAGAATGTTCCACCAATACTAGTCAAGGTTTAATGGGGTGGTACGGAAGATGGTATGGAAGATGGGTTTTAAAAGATAATTTATTTGTTACCGTAATAAATGGTGATGTTGGCTTATTGACCACTGCATATTACTATGAATTTACTAACAATGATAGAACTCTTTTACTTACTAAAACTATTGATGGTTCAACTGAGTTATATTCAAAACAATAACTGTCTGAAATTGTCGATGATGTCTAAGGAATAATTTATTTTGATTCGCACAAAACCTGGGTTCAAAACTAAACTATCGGAAAACCCCATTTACCTTAACGATAACAAACAATCTTTTCCGAGGTATGTCGAATTGATATAACCTCATTTCATTCGTTGTCGTCGATGTAAACGGGGTTTGTTCAATCATTTAATCATTTGTAACTCGATATATAGGTCTGAAATGTGTCTGAAGAATAGATTTGAACCTCTGGAACGATTTCCTGATTAATAAGTGAGTAAATAACCTATTTATAGGAGAACGTTGTTATTAAATTGTAAAGGAGGAATGAAAATGTTGAAAAAAGGTTTGATAATAGGTATTATCTGCCTATTGATGCTGATGTCATTTCCGATGGTAACCGCTGATTTAATAATATATCCTAAAGCAGACGGACCATATACCGTTTTTATTGGTGGTAAAACAGGTGGTGGAGGTGTTTCAGAACCAATTTTCTTTAATTCAACGATAGGCTTTCAATTGGGTCCATTTTGTAAATATAAGTACCCTTATGGCCCAGAATATAATATGCTGAACTGGTCGATATTCATTGTGAATGGTGAAATACAAAAATATAAGTTTCCCGCTCAAATAGGTCTCAAAGGACTGAGAGGATTTGCTCCTGCATTAAACCAGTTGACGTTTAAAATAGTGACAGAAGGGCGGTTACGTATCTTCGGTGTCTGCGATGAAATATGGTTATGGTATGGATTAAACACAACACTCTATGATATTCCAGCAGTGAGATGATGGATAAGAAACCTCTGATTGGAGTAAGTATCTGTGCTGTGGTTCTTCTCGTTCTGGGTTCGTTAAGTAATGTCGTTGGGTATCAGTCTGTGAAATCAACTGCTGTCAATGATTCTCCATTATTTCAAACACGGACACAGAGAGCGACCAATCAACAACAGAATATCCTTACTTCTCAATATCTTGGCAAGGGAATAAATGCATTATCATTTCCTTTACGAGATACTACTACAGAAATGATTCAGAAGTTCATAGATAAAATCAGAACAATGGATGATGAGTCATTTAACCATTTCATAATAATTGTTCTTTATCAAATCAGACAAAGGAATTTATTTAATGATATTAATCCTCAAGAAACAGTAATCGTCCTCAATCAAATAAAGAATAATCCAAATCTTATACGGAATTATATAAATCAAAAAGCAAATGATATTACGTTTGTTGCTCCCACATGTTATGGGTTAACAATCCGTAATTGGTTACCTGGATGTATACCTCTAACAATTATTGGGCTTATATTCGCAGGGATAACCTTTTTTTTAGGAGTGCTTCTCAACTTCTTTGTTCCCACATATAATATTGCTTGTTGGTCTCATAAAAGTTTGTGCTTAGTGGGGAATAATCAATGAAAAGGAAATGGTTGGCGGTTGGAATAAGCACTATTGCAGTGATTCTCCTTACTCTTACATCTTTATCGAATGTTATAGGGTATCAAACAGTTCAATCATCAAACCAGCAAATCATAAAAGAAGAGGTCAATCAGAGAGAGTTGTTATTCCAGACCATTGTTGATATTTCAAACAACAAGGAGATACAGCGAATCATCCTCAAATCCCAGATGAGTAGAGGGATATTCCCAACATCAGAGTTTCCTATTGTAACAAAGAACCAACTTAAAATGATGTATTTCATTGGATTGATTCTTTCAAAGGTTGTCAGTAAATCAAGGATGCAATCAATCGTTGGGAAATATCAATTCAGTAATCAGGAGACGCAGAAGGAAATATCTGCTGTTATTGAAAAGGATGCTATACTCAATTCAGAAATAACACTATTGAAGAACTCTGAATGTGATTGTGAAAACGAGAAAATAACTCGTTGGAGTTTTCCTGTTCTCTGCATACTCATACTTCCCCTTTTTGCTATTTCTTTGGGAATGGTGATAATGGGTATTAGCGAAATTCCTATCGATATTATGATGATAATTGGATTTATTCTAAACTGTTTTTGGTACCAAGAAGTAGTTCCATAATTAACAGATTAAAAGAGGTAAAATCACATGAAAAGGAAATGGTTGGCGATTGGAATCATTCTCTTGTTCGTTGGAACCTGTATCATTCCAGCGATTGCACAAGATACCAATAAAGCACTACCATCATCAAGAGGTGATTGGTTATATGTTGGTGGGAGTGGACCAGGGAATTATACGAAGATTCAGGATGCTGTTGACAATTCCTCGAATGGAGATACGGTTTTTGTTTTCAACGGCACGTATTTTGAGAGCCTGCATGTTTGGAAAATTATTCTTTTATGTGGTCAGGATCGAGACTCAACCATTATTGATGGGAGCCATAGCACAGAAAATGTGATTTCCATTACAAGTGCAAACGTGCGTATCGAAGGTTTCACCATCAGAAACTCTCTTGATTACTCATGGGGGGTTTTTTCAAACAGGGACAATGTATCCATTTTAGATAATTATATTGAGCATAATTCAGGGGCGATCTACATTCGAGATTGTCAGAATGTGACGATCAAATGGAACCACATTACTCAAAATCATAGGCAGGCTATTGATTTATATAACGTTTCGAATAGTACAATTTCTTGGAATTTTATCTATGGGCATTATACCCAGTATTTAGGCGTGGGGGTAAATCTTTTTCAATCGAAGAATATTACCATAACTCGTAATACTATTCTGGAGAATTATTTTGGTGTGTCTTGTACAGATTCGTCGTATACGACCATATATGCAAATAAAATTGAATCATGTGAGGATACTGCGATTTATTTCTCAAATGCGAGTTGGTGTAATATTTCATCTAATAATCTCTCGAGTTATATCGATGGTGTCTTTTTTATATTTCATTCGAATTACAACAGTGTGTTCCTGAACGAAATCCATGCATCGTTGAGGAATGATGTGGATATCGCTTCGTCTTTTTTCAATACGGTTACTCATAATAACATGGAAAAAAAGGGAAATTCCGCGAGTTTTTTTAACTCGATGTTCAATCGATGGGATGAAAATTTCTGGGGTGCGCCTCGGTTGTTTCCGAAACCCATTGTCGGGCATTATTATATCAACAGCACTATTGGTATCCCATGGTTTCAGTTTGATTGGCATCCAGCTCAAGAACCTTATGATATCCCAGGGGTGAACTGAAGGAAATGAAGAAAATCTTAGCAGTAGGAATAATCTTTCTCTTCATCGGGGTCGCAGTCGCACCAAGCATCAACCAAAGTATGGTAAAAGCATCCACTGATGAACTTGTAGAAGTCACCACTGAATTATGTGGATTCCCTGGAATAAAACCACAAACCGTAACTCTTTCCAAACATCAGCTAAATGAAATAGAAACAGCTATTCACAAGTTTAAATCAAGTTTTTTACAATCTAGAACTTTAAATGAGAAAGTGGATGTATTCAATCAAATATTTGATGTATTTAGTAGATATGGACTGCTTGGTAATGTAAATATTGAGCATCTGAAGATGTATTTCAATCAATCAATACGAACACAGGAACAGTTAGTAAAATCTATCGACGATACTAAAAAGATTTCAAATAAGTTTGGAGACAAAATATTTGAAAATATATGTTGTCATGTCTATTCAGAAGCAGGTGATGAAATTGCATTTATTTCATCTCCTATGAGGACCTATTTTTATTATTTGATAATCCCTTATATATTATATTCTTCAGCACTGATTATTAGGTACATAGCATTCATTTTTATCATGTCAAGTTTACTTCAAAGATTTTTATTTATTACTTTACCTTTTGCGTTTAACTCATGGACTGAAATAAAAGGATGGGGTTCTCATGTCGATTCTATCGGAGTATATGGAAATAAAACACAATCTCTACAAGGGACATGTGTAGACCTTCTAGGTTTTTTTGGAATAAAAATACAATATAATCCAGTTCCTGCAGGTTTCATATCTTTCTATGATGGATATCTTATAGGATTTGCTTTTGCCATATCAAAAGTAAGAGATATAAATGACATTTTTCCTTAATTTGTTATTAAAATATTAAAAAGACCATCTGAAATTGTCGATGATGGTGTAGCTATCCTGTTTTTTCCTCGAGCAAAAGATTAATGAAGCGCTTGCTGGATTGTTTTACATAGGTGAACTGAAATGGTAAACCAACTGAGTAAAGAGCAGAACAGTTTACTTAGGAAGCCTTTTAATACAAAACACTATTCACATTCGCTACAACATCCATTATTATGCCGTCCTAGCTCAGTTGGTAGAGCACTCGGCTGTTAACCGAGCGGTCACCGGTCCGAGTCCGGTGGACGGCGCTCTAACCCTTTTTTTCTCCTGTTAAACACAATTTTTGTAAAAACGGATACGAACCTAAAGGCAAACACCTGTAGTCGGCGCTTTAAGTTAATAAGAAAAATTGAAAAAAAGTGCTTAAAGATAATGTTTTTAAAGAATAAGATATTCGATAATAATATGAAACGAGAACAGATCAATATCTATCGACTGGTATTCTATATTCTCGGTATCTATATCATCTGTGATGGTATTGGGTCGATAATTGTCTACCAGAGTCAACCATGGTTTTTTGATCACACGATGCGTATCATCAGAATGATTGTTGGTGTCGGTGTCATCTATATCGGTGAAAAAATGTCTAGATTATTGATATAATGACCTTTCGATTAAATAAGCTTGTCTAATATCCATATACAAAAATATTGGATTATTTAATCAGCAGAATCTTTATTTTCCAAATCAGGGAATTTTGCGATCAGAGGAACTTCAAAGGTATAGAGACAATCAGAACATTGCCATGTTGGATTTTCGTTATCAGTTTGATTTATAAAAGTGGATTGACATCTCGGACACACTTCAAAGGTAATTTTTTGCAGTTTCATTATTTCAACACCGATTTTTATAATATTCATATCTTTATAAAGGCTTCTCTTTTCAAAGTAAAATATGATAATAATTTTCAATATAATTTTAAAACATTTTGATGCATGAATGCTAACACGATTAAAGATTTCATGTTTTCTTGTGTGAATCATTAACAAAAAAAGAAGGAAGAAGGGATCCTTTGAATATATTTAACGAAGGATGCCTTGTTAGATACAACTGACTATGGTCTGAACATTCTCGAAACTGGCGCTTTGGGACCCTGAGGTCGGACAGTAGAGATACACATGGATCTGTATCTGCACCCCCGATGTTTTTTCCTGAGACGTGAGTTGGTGGTACCACGTGATTGAATTCATCTGACCTAGGTTTTCGTAATCAGAGGCAATAGTGCTTGCGAATGGTTTGCTGTATAAAAAGTGTGATGATGGCATACTCACCGAATAGGTTCCGCCTATCTGTTTCGTCTTGATTTCGAGGTCGGTTCCACCTGCATTGTTTTCTTTAAGATGGACATGACTATACGCAGTGATTTCTATTTTCAGATAAGTTCCTGTAAGATTACTTGCTTGGATGGGTGATAACTCGTAATAGTAATCATAGGTTCCAGAAGAATTATACCCGTATTTATTCGTATAGATGAGAACAGGGCTTCCATAGTGAGGGAGGTTTGTAAGCCGTGAGCCGTCTCCATAGAATGTGCTTGCAGCCACAGTGCCATTGACTTCTAACGTTGCAGAAGGGGTTTCCGTTCCAATTCCCACACCACCGAGAATATAGTAAATGTTCTGGCCAGATAATTCCCAGCGTGTATCTCCGGGGGTTCCTTGAGGTCCTTGTTCCCCCTGTGGTCCTGGTTCTCCTTGTGGTCCTAGTATTCCTTGTAGATTGACAAGATCTCCCCATGAGCCATCCTGATTTTGGAATTGAAGAAAGGTGCCGAACCATTGATGAGCCGGTGCGAATCCAATTGGTCCTTGTTCTCCTTGTGCTCCCGGTATACCTTGCGATCCATTTTGTCCTGGTGATCCTTGTTCCCCTGGCGGTCCCTGCGGCCCTTCTGGTCCCTGCGGTCCTTGTACTCCTTGCGGGCCTTGTGGTCCGGCTGGTCCTGCTGGTCCTTGTTCTCCTTGTGGCCCTTGTGGTCCTTGCATCCCGGTAAGGTCTCCGACCCATTTGCCTGACGCATCAATGATTTCCAATCCGTTTATCGCGATGTTACCGACGACGTCCAGTTTCGCGGTAGGGTTATTTGTTCCAATACCGACATTACCACTGTTTCTGGCATAGATATGTGGCGGGTTATCCCAGAAATCCCAGCTGAGGAGTTTGAAAGAATAGAGATTTTTAAGATACGTCGTCTTCAAGGTGGTTTGTCCTACCCCTGGTGATGTATCGGTATCTTTTGTACCCATGGATGTTGCTGTCGCTGCAAAACAGGACAGAACAATGAACATCGCACAGATGCCAAAACAGAACAACAGCCTACTTTTTCGATATTTTTTTTGTTGCATTTAAATTCCCCCACAATTGATAATTTTGTAATTTATCTCCCCTTTAAATAGATATCTCAAGGATATCCATCCAGTAGGTTATGCACATTTGTGGCAGAGGTATTTCAATTTAGAATTGCCTGGTGATGGTTTTGGTATCGAGAAGTGTGTTATTTAGATAGATTGTCGCTATCGTTTTATACGTGCTATTTGTCTCGAATGGAACGTCTGTAAACAAAGCGCTGTATGTCCCTTTCATGGTAGTTTGAAGTTGCAATGATTGTTTCTCTGAACCAACGATGTCATTATCTTTAATAAAAATAAAATTCAATTCTGCGTTAATGATATCATTCATTCCTGTGTTATGTACCGTCACGGTCACAGTAAAATTTGTTTCTCCTTCAGATTTTATCAATTCCATTGATACGATCTGTAATGTATTTTTTTTGTCGCTATTTAAAAACTGATTAAAACCTACATACACTACACCAATAAGGACAATACAAAGAACAATAGCAATAAGTGCCTTTGATGGTAATTTGACTTTCATAACTATTCCTCAGTCATCAAGTATCGTAATATTTCCTTCCTTAAAACCTTTTTTTTTTAGAAAACTATTTTATTTTCAGGGAAATAATGCAATGAAAAAGAAAGAAAACAGGGAAAAAACACCACCTCTAAATGTTTAAATATCTCTTCTTTTATGATGTTTTTTTAAAAGAGAAAACGATAGGTATGATAAAAAAGGACACAACAAAAAAGACTGAGCCACCAAAGTATGAAACTCCGAAAACACCACAATCGTCCTATACGATGAACGAGGTTTTCAAAATCACGGATGATCTCTTTATGCTTTCGAAAGAAAGAGAATATCCTCTTGGAGCATTTGTCCATGGGTTGATTTTTGCCTTAGAGTTCGCTCAGCAATCCTATAATATCCCACCACAGCAACTTGCGGAGATCAAACGAGATTGCCGACGTTACGTTGACGAGATTGTCCGTTCAAATGCTCTAAAAACCACACCGGAGCCAAAGAAAAAATAAAAAAAGATTTTTGTGGAAGTATTTTTGTTTTATACACTAGCGTTCTGTTGGAATGGTCATTTGATTTATCAGATGGCCGATTTATACTTTTATCCAGATGAGGAAGATGGTTCCACTGACCTTTTTTTCAATAGGTACGGGTACCTGGTCACAGGATGCAGAGACGGTTATGTCGATTTTCCCTAACCCGATGCAGCGTCCTGACGTGATAGTTTCCTCATCACCGGCTCCAATGCTGGAGAGAAGACCGCTATAGCTTTTATAAATGAGTTTGAAAATACCCCCCGTGATATAAATTTCCCATGTGACGTTGCTTGCATCTGCACTGCCGTTGTTTAGTATCACCGCAGAAACTCCTTTAGAACCAGTGATGACACCGATCTCCAAGGATGGGAGGTTTTTCTCTGTAGTAAAGCTCCAGACAGGACCATCGGTGAATGCTTCGAAGCTGTCTGTCGCACGTATCATCCAAGAATATGTCGTCATATAGGAAAGCGTCCCTGGGTCAAAGGTGGTTGTTGTGAGATTTTCCGCGAATAACGGTGGAGAGGGGCTTGTCCCAAGATAAAGATCATAGGTCAGCGAGTCGTTGTCAGGATCACTACAAGTCCAGCTAAGATCACTATCAATAAGAACGTTGCTTGAATTATTTGCGGGTGATGGGTTGGCTGGTTCGTATGGTGGAGTGTTGGTGCCCTGGTATTTCAATACCCATACGTCGACGAGTTCGTCTTGATAGGTACCTGTGCTTCCTACGACAACGTAGCCGCAATCAGTCGTCTGTATCCCATAATTCGCCACATCTTCTTTTCCTTGGTTATCGATGATATCTGACCATTCCTCAATCCCATTTTTATCGGTTTTGATAAGATACATATCAGGGACTTGTGTCACCGGATTGGTGTATTCACCTGCAATGAAATACCCACCATCGGTGGTTTGTTGCACGCTGTGCGCCTGATCATTGGCAGTCCCTCCAAAAGTATAATCCCATTCGATGTTACCGGTTCCATCTGTCTTAATCAACCAGATATCGCCTTCACCTGCCCCATCGGAGGTTGTTATTCCGCTTATGATGTACCCGCCATCGGTGGTTTGTTGCACAAAACTGCCTTCCTCGTACTCTGAGCCGCCCATTTGTTGGCTCCATTCTTCGTTCCCGTTCATATCTGTCTTCAGCAATAAAAGATCACTATTTCCCCCCGAGGATTCAATCACACCTGTGATGATGAACCCGCCGTCGGTCGTCTGTTGAACATGATTTCCGCCATCAAGACCGGTGCCTCCAAATGTATGATTCCATTCTTCGACTCCCGCTGAGTTCATTTTGATTAACCAGACATCAGCGCTACCAGCACCATAGGAGCCAGTCCATCCAACCGCTATGTATCCACCATCCGTTGTCTGGGAAGCGCTTTGGAGGTTATCATAATAATCGAAATTTCCAAAAAGAGACGTCCAAGAGATATTCCCCTGGTCATCTGTTTTTACGATATATCCATCGATGTGATATGTATATCCTGTGTATCCTGCGATGATATAGCCGCCATCCGAAGTCTGTTGAATCGACCTACCGACATTTTCATTGTATGCAACCCCATGGGTTTGAGACCATTGCTCATTTCCATCATTGTCGAGCTTTAGCATGTAGATATCGCCTCGCCATGGCATGAAAGCGTTTCTATCAAAAGCCCCGGTGATAATATATCCTCCATCAGAGGTCTGTTGCACGCAGTTACCCCAATCTATCTTAGGACTTCCGTAGGTGTACGACCAATCAATCGGGGGTTGAAAAGTTGGTTGTTTTCCTATTGCAACATGAGTTCCTATGGTTGATGCAATCATACTTCCTAATAACAATAATACCAGTATACGAGAGATTTTTCCATTCATTTTTTTAATTCCTCCTTTTAATATAAACATCCTAATGATATTTAAATATTTTCACAGAAGAAAAATCAAAATATATTTTCCTTGGCCCACTATCATAGTTTTTTATCAATTGTCTAGGGACGGTTATGTTGTGAAAGAAACATTCATTTAAACCAGTTTTTTCCCTAACTATAATTTATCGATTTAATAAGATTTAAAAAGGGAGTGGGTATTATAATATATTATAAAAAGGTAAAAATTATGAAAAAAACATTTTTCTCAGGGAAAAGAATCACGATTGGTGTCTTACTTTTCCTTCTGAGTA
>Ga0326726_10005161_pt1 | contig 11849 bp, 12 predicted proteins | sample MHFenrmetagenome_2_FD_207603 | JGI IMG/M metagenome (GOLD analysis project Ga0326726, IMG submission 207603) | Lab enriched peat soil microbial communities from Michigan Hollow, Ithaca, NY, United States - MHF15MN | ecosystem: Environmental > Terrestrial > Soil > Wetlands > Peat | place: USA...
ACCTGAGCATCAGTGCGCGCACGGTCGAGATCCACCGCGCGCGCGTCATGGAGAAGATGGAAGTACGGAGCCTGCCCGAGCTGGTCCGGCTCGCGATCGAGGCCGGCGTCGAAATGCCTGCCTGACGGTCAGGCGGCGCCGTTGGCCCGCGGGCGGCTCGCGGCGCCGCGGTTGCGGTGCAAGGCGGCGTCGATCGCATTCATGAGGACCTGATCGTCCACCGGCTTTTCGAGAAAGGCGACGGCACCCGCTTCGAGTGCTCGCGCCCTGGTCTGGGCGTCGCTGCGGCCGGTGATGACGATGACCGGCAACGGCACGCGGCGGCGGGCCAGGGTGTTCATCACGTCGAATCCGCCCATGGCCGGCAGGTGAAGGTCGAGGACGAGGCAGCTGTTGTCCACCGGCTGGAGCCCGTCCAGGAACTCCGGCACGGAACCGAAGTCGCGCACCGTCAGCTGATAGGATTCCAGCAGCATCTTCAGGGAGTCGCGGACGGCGTCATCATCGTCGACGACATAGATGGTGGGTTGAGGCGTGTGAGGCACGTCCGAACTCCCCATTCGTCCCACTTCGGGAGATGCAGTGACGGGCAGCATGACGCTGAAACTACATTCAGAACGGCGGCGGGAGAATCCGGAGTTTCCCTTATGGACGACAGATTCTTCGTGTACGCAGAACTACTTACGTAACACTCCGAATTTCGCGCCGACGGCGGCGGCGGCATACTTCCGTCCGAACAACGCGAAGAGCGCTATTTCGGAAAGGATGCCACCATGAAATTCTCTCGGGCCCTGCAATTGAACGCGACGGCGAGCAGCATTGTGCTCGCGGCCGCTCTTGCCTTCGGGGCGTCGATGCTGCCGACCGCGCCGGCCGCGGCCGACGATACGATGACCCAGGCCCACACCCAGATGCCGGGCGTCGCCGACATCGTCCGCGACCCGACCGACCTGCCGCCGCCGATCGGCGTGCGTCCGCCGGAGAATGTGCGGATCAACCTCGAGACCATGGAAGTGACGGGTCAGCTCAACGAGGGCACCACCTATCACTACTGGACCTTCAATGGTCAGGTCCCCGGACCCTTCGTGCGCGTGCGCGTCGGCGATACGGTCGAAGTGCATCTCAAGAACGCCGAAGACAGCTCGATGATGCACAACATCGATTTCCATGCCGTCACCGGCCCGGGCGGGGGCGCCAAGGCGACCGAGGTGGCGCCCGGCGAGACGAAGGGCTTCGTCTTCAAGGCCCTCAATCCCGGCCTCTTCGTCTATCACTGCGCCACGCCGATGCATGCCCAGCACATCTCCAACGGCATGTACGGCCTGATCCTGGTCGAGCCGGCCGGCGGCCTGCCGAAGGTCGACCACGAGTTCTATGTCATGCAGGGCGAGATCTATACCGAGCAGCCCTTCGGCACGAAGGGTGAGGCGACCGAGAGCTACGACAAGCTCATGAACGAGCGCCCGGAATACTACGTCTTCAACGGCGCCGTCGGCGCGCTCTCCAGCCAGAAGCCGCTGAAGGCCAAGGTCGGCGAGACCATCCGCATCTATTTCGGCGTCGGCGGGCCGAATGCGACCTCGTCGTTTCATATGATCGGCGAGATCTTCGACAAGGTCTACGACCTCGCCTCCCTGACCGGCGCGCCGCTGACCGACGTGCAGACGGTCACCGTGCCGCCGGGCGGCGCCGCCGCCGTCGACATCACGCTGCAGGTGCCCGGCAAATACCTGCTGGTCGATCACGCGCTGTCGCGCATCGAGCGCGGGCTGGTCGGCGTGCTCCAGGTCGAGGGCCCCGACAATCCCGACGTCTTCCGGAAGCTCCCGGACCAGAGCGCGGCGATCAACTAGGGCTGAATTCTGCGGCCGAGGCCGTCCAGCGACGGCCTCGGCCTGCGCTTTCGAAATGCGAGAGAGGAGGTCGTGATGACAAACGATAACGATTTGACACCGGCGATGTGGGGCATCCAACACGCCGCCGATCGGATGGTCCGGGGAATCTCCGCGACGGTGACGGACGCGGTCCAAGCAATCGCGGCGGAGCGCCGTCGTTGCGTATTGGAACGGCAGCTTGACGCGCTCAGCGACTCCGGCATGACGGACATCGGGATCGCGCGCGGGCAGATCCCTGCCATCGCCTCGGCCTATCCCGATGCGCCGCAGTTCCTGCGCAGGATGACCGAACGCCTCGGCGTCGCGCCGGAGGGGCTCCTCCGCGATGCGGACCTGCATCGGGAGCTGGAATGGAATTGCGTGGCTTGCTCGAACCGCAGCCAATGCCGGCGCTGGCTCAAGTCGCCGAGGCCTGCCGACGCCTATCGCTCCTTCTGCCCCAATGCCGAGGGGTTGGATCGGCTCGCGCGCGCGCAAGCCGCGAGTGGCTAGGCCGTCGCCGTCAACGCTCGCGAGGGAACTGGCGTGGCCATTCAAGTGAGCGAGCCCCTGACGGCGCCCGGTTCGCGATGGGGCTGGGCGCTCTTCGGTTATGGATTCCGCCCGTTCTTCCTGCTGGCGGCGCTCTATGCGCCGACCGCCGTGGCGGCGTGGCTGCTGGTTCTCATGGGCGTCCTTCCGGACCCGGCCTACATGGGCGGTCCGCTGCTGCACAGCCATGAGATGGTCTTCGGGTTCGCGGTCTCCGGCGTGCTCGGCTTCCTGACGACCGCGCTGCCGAATTTCGCCGGCGCCAGGCCCATAACGGGCCGGCCGCTGGCCCTCCTGGCCGCTGTCTGGCTGGCTGGGCGCTTGGCCCTGTGGACGGCCGACGCGCTGCCACCGCTGCTGGTCGCCGCCGCCGATCTCGCCCTCGTGCCGGTGGCGCTCGCGTTGCTGGTGCGCTCGCTGCCGCGGCAGCCGAACAGGCGCATGCTGGTGTTTCCCGCGCTGTTCGCGCTCTTCGAGGTCGCCAATGCGCTCACCCATGCGGAGGCGCTCGGCTGGACCGCGGATACCGGCGCCGCCGGCGTCACCCTCGGCATCAACCTGATCGCGCTCCTCGTCGCGATCATCGGCGGCCGCATCATCCCGAGCTTCACCGCCAACGCGCTTGCCGCTGCCGGTTCGCCGCGGATGCCGCGCTCGTTCCGCGCGCTGGACGCGACCGCCATCGGCGCGACCGCCGCCCTTGCCATCGCCATGCTGGCGGTGGGCGATGGCTTTCTCGTCGGCGCGATCGCGCTGTTGGCCGGCCTTGCCAATGCCGCGCGGCTCTCGTTCTGGCGCGGCGCGCAGACCGTTCGCGCACCCATCCTCTTCGTCCTGCATGTCGGCTATGGCTGGCTGGCGGCGGCGCAGTTGCTGAGGGCGGCCGCCGAGCTCGGCGCGTTGGTGCCCGGCAGCGCGGCCTTCCATGCCCTGACGATCGGCTGCTTCGGCACGATGATGCTCGGAGTGATGTCGCGCGCCGCCCTCGGCCACACCGGCCGCGCCCTCCGCGCGCATCCGCTCACCGTCGCTGCCTACGTCCTCGTCAGCGCCGCCGCGCTCTTCCGCTTCGCAGCGGCCATGCTCCCGGATCTCCAGATGGCTCTGCTGACGGCCGCCGCGGCCGGCTGGATCGGGGCGTTCGTCTCGTTTCTGGCAGTCTACGCGCCGATCCTCCTCAGCCGGCGCGCCGACGGCAAGCCGGGTTGAGCGCTCGTCAAGACAGGCCGAAGCGCCCGAGGTCGAGGCCAAGCCACGCTGCGCCGGTCACGACAGCGGCAGCGTGGATTGCAACGGTGAGGCCATAGCCCGTTGCAATGAAGCCGATCTCCAGGCCGCGCATCGGGCGGGCGCGCGCCGGCGCCAGCGACATGTGCCAAGCCTGCAGACCGCCGATGCCGACGATGCCTGCGAACAGCGGGTCGCCGAGCAAGGCGAAAGCGACGGTTGCCAACCCACCGATGCCGATCATCGCGCGCCTCGCCCAGGCGGCATGGAACGACTGCATGACGGCGCGCAGCACTTGGCCGCCGTCGAGCGGCAGCATGGGAACCAGCTGCAGAAGATTGAGCGCCCCGACGATCACGGCGCTCCTGAACAGCCAGCGCACTGTCGCCTCCCACTCCGGCGCGATACTGAGACTATAGAGATCCGCGGGGAGATCGCCGTCGAGATTGGAGCTCATCACTTGCGTGGCGAGGAGAAAGGTTACGCTCACCAGCGTGCTCAAGCCGGCTCCCATGAGGGCGCAGAAGGCATCGGCGAACAGCGACTTATGCGGGTGGTTGGCGAGCGCGATGCCGCCGAAGAACGGCACCAACATCATGCGCGGCGCCGGCTGGCCCGTGACCCGCATGGCGGTCCAGTGACCGAACTCGTGAAGGATCAGGGCGGCGGCAAGGATCAGTCCTCCCTGCCAGCCAAGCCACAGCACGAAAGTGCCGACCGCCAGCGCGGACAGCATCAAGTTGAAGCGTCCCGATCGCCGCGGCGTCGCCGGAAGAACCTCGCCGGTCTCGCAGAACTGCTGCAACCGGCGCAGGAAGTACCAGTTCATGCGGCGCACGCGCATGAACTGGCCGAGCGTCGCGGTCTCGCCCTGCCAGGTCATGGTCAGCGCCGTACCGCCGCCCTGCGGCCGCAGCGCCAGCGTCTCCGCATGCGCCCGCCCGAAGGGGAACGGCGCGCCGTTGCAGCTGAGGATGCGAGCCTGATGGTACTCGTTCTCGCGCTCCTGCTGGGTTTCGTACTGGACGGTATTGTGGTTTGTGCCGTGGCCGCCGCTGGCGTCGACGACGTATTCATGAACCGGCGGATCCTGCTGGACGAGCTTGGTCGATACGATCGTCGAAGCCAGACGGGCCGCGGCCGGATTGCCGGAGTCCACGCAGTACGCGTTCCAGATGCGCTCGGGCGGCGCGGCAATGGTGGCGCTGAGCCGGAGTTGCCGCAGGCGGCGTGCCGGCCAGCTCATGGCAATGGCCCACAGAATCCACCCGGCCATTCCGCCCCACATGATCCAGGTGCCAATCGAGTGATGCATGGGCGTCGTTGAGGTTTCGAGGAACCCTGGGCCGCTCAGACTAAGGCGCATTCTCGAACAACGTGCTTTCAAAAAGATGAACGCCAAACCGCCGAATCCCGGTGTAATCTCCTCCCATGACCCGCAAGCTCTTCGGCACCGACGGCATTCGCGGCACAGCCAACCTGGAGCCGATCACCGCCGACATGGCGCTCAAGGTGGCGCTCGCCGCCGGGGCCCAGTTCACCCGTGGCGATCACCGCCACCGCGTCGTCATCGGCAAGGATACGCGCCTCTCCTGCTACATGCTGGAATACGCGCTCACCTCCGGCTTCCTCGCCGCCGGCATGGACGTGCTGCTGACCGGGCCGCTGCCCACGCCGGCCATCGCCATGCTCACGCGCGCCATGCGGGCGGACGTCGGCGTCATGATCTCGGCCTCCCACAATCCCTACGACGACAACGGGATCAAGCTGTTCGGCCCCGACGGCTACAAGCTCTCCGACGAGATCGAGGCCGCGATCGAGGCACGCATGGCCAGCGGCAACGGCGCGCCGCTGCCGACGGGCAATCGTCTTGGCCGTGCCAAGCGTATCGACGATGCGCCCGGCCGCTATATCGAGTCCGTGAAGAACAGCTTCCCCAAGGGCCTCAGCCTGGCCGGCCTTAAGATCGTCGTCGATTGCGCCAACGGTGCCGCCTACAAGGTGGCGCCGACCGTGCTGTGGGAGCTGGGCGCCGAGGTCGTGCCCATCGCGGTCGAGCCCGACGGCACCAACATCAACCGTGACTGCGGCGCCGTCTCGACCTCGTTTATGCAGGAGCAGGTGGTTGTGCATGGCGCCGATCTGGGCCTCGCGCTCGATGGCGACGCCGACCGCCTGATCGTCGCCGACGAGACCGGCGCCGTCATCGACGGCGACCAGCTGATGGCCCTGGTGGCGCGCTCCTGGGGCGAGGCCGGCCGCCTCGCAAAGGCCGGCATCGTCGCCACCGTGATGTCGAACCTCGGCCTCGAGCGCTTCCTCGGCGGCCTCGGCCTCGCGCTCGTGCGCACGCCCGTCGGCGACCGCTACGTGGTCGAGCGCATGCGCGCCGACGGCTACAATGTCGGCGGCGAGCAGTCCGGCCACATCATCCTCAGCGACTACGCCACGACCGGCGATGGCCTGATTGCCGCGCTCCAGGTGCTGGCCGTGCTCGTGCAGTCCAACCGCAGCGCCAGCGAAGCCGGCCGCCTGTTCCAGCCGCTGCCGCAGCGCCTCGTCAGCATCCGCTTCGGCGGCGGTCAGCCGCTCGACGACGGCAAGGTGAAGTCAGCCATCCGCGACGGCGAAAAGACACTCGGCGCAGCTGGTCGCATTCTCGTCCGCAAATCCGGCACCGAACCGGTGATCCGAGTGATGGCCGAAGGCGAGGACGAGAAGCTCGTCGGCCGCATCGTCGATGATATCGCAACAGCAATACGGACAGTCGCCGGGTAGTACTCGACTGTGCGGGCGTTCAGTTCTGGATCATTCCCCTAGACTCGCCCGCCGCCGCCCGTCCATCCACTCCGATCCGATGACCAACGCCCCGCTGGCGATGATGAGGGCGGCGCCGAGGAAGACGGCGATTCGCGGCACGTCGCCCCAGATCAGGAACGAGAGGGCGAAGGCAGAGAGCAGGGAGGTGTACTCGAAGGGCGCGATCAGCGAGGCCGGGGCCAGCCGGAAGCTTTCGAGCAGGATGTACTGGGCGCCGGCGCCAGCGATCCCGATCGCCACCATGAGCGCGATCTCCCAGGCGCCCGGGTGGGTCCAGGACCAGGGCAGGGTCGCCGCGCAGAACAGGACGAAGGCGGCGTTGGAGAACAGCATCTGCATCATCGTCGTCTCGAAGGCGCTGATTTGGCGCACGAGGATATTGGAGTAGGCCCACAGCAGCGCCGCCAGCAGCGTCAGGAGGACGGGCACGGCGCTCACGTCACCGCCGGGCTGACAGGCGACGATCACGCCGATGAAGCCGACGCCGGTGCCGGCCCAGCGCTGCCAGCGCACCTGTTCCTTCAGCAGCATCACCGAGAGCGCGGTCACCATGAGCGGCGCCGCGAAATAGATCGTCACGAGCTCGGCCAGCTGCAGGTCGCGCGCCGCCCGGTAGTAGCAGAGCCAAGCCGCCAGGATGACCACCCCGCGCAGCAGCAGCGGTCCCTTCCTGGTCGATACCAGCACCTGCCGCGCCAGCGGCGCTCGTCCTATGACCAGGCAGAGGAGGGTGATGGTGAGGCTGCGGACCAGCAGGATCTCCCACACCGTATGATCGGCCACCAGCCATTTGACGGCCGCGTCCTGTACCGAAAACAGGAAATACCCGACGACCGCCAGGGCGATCGCGGCCATGCGGGGCGGCAGATGTCGTGTCAGAAGGGAATTCACAAACGGCTGTTGTCGGAGCGGAACATGCACACGGGATCCCCGTGCCAACCTGCCCAGACTCCCGCGGCTCCGTCAACCTCGCGCGGCAGGGAAAAGAAGGGGGAACGCAGACCTTCCTTCGCCCGCCGAAGCGGGCTTCGCGAAGGCGGGTGAACACAGAACGCCGCAGATGAGCGCAGATGCGCTTTCGCAACGCACACGGCGCGCAAAGTGCATCAGCGTTTATCTGTGTTCATCTGTGGCTGATTTTCTTCTCGCCGCCGCTACACGATCGCCTGCTGAAAGTCCGGCGTGCCCCGCGCCAGCTCGTTGATGATCGAGAGCGCGTGCCGCAACTCATTGCGATCGCGCGCGGCGGAGAGGCAGATGCGGATCGCCGGCGGCACCGGCTTGCCGACAGCGAAGACCTCGGCCGGCGTGATGATGACGCCGCGCTGGCGCATCTCGGCGGCGAAATGGGCCGGCATCCAATATTCGGGCAGCGTCAGCCAGCCGTGGAAGCCCGCGGGATAGGCGGCGTAGGAGAGCCCCCGCAGCATCTCCCGCGCGATCGATTGGCGCGCGATCGCCTCGTTGCGGTACTGCGTGCCCAGGCGCTCGCCGGTGCCGTCGGCGATCCACTTGCTCGCGAGTTCGGCCATCGGGGGCGATGCCATGATGGTGGTCGCGCGCACATTCGTGGTCACGCGTTGCACGAATTCGGGCGGCACCGCGGCGTAGCCCATGCGCAGGCCGGGCGCGATCGCCTTCGACAGGCTGGCGAGATAGAAGCCGAGTTCGGGCGCGTGGGTGACCAGGGGCGCCGGCCCGTTCTTGACCAGGAAGCCGTAGATATCGTCCTCGACGATCGGCACGCCGTGGCGCCGCGCGATGGCCGCGATCTCGCGCCGGCGCTCCTCCGGCATGTTGGCGCCGCTCGGGTTCTGCAGGCTCGGCATGCAGAAGAGGGCGCGCGGCCGGCCGCTGCGGCAGGCCCGCTCGAAGGCATCCGGCAGGATGCCTTCGGAATCCATCGCCAGCCCGACCAGCTCGAAGCGGAACAGGTCGGCGAGCGCCTTGACGCCGGGATAGGTTACCGCCTCCGTCAACACGATATCGCCGGGTCCGGCGAGCGTGCCGAGCAATACGGCCATCCCATGCTGGCCGCCGGCAGTCAGGACGATCTGTTCGGGGGAAACGCTCAGGCCGTGCCGCTTGATCCAGGCGGCGCCGGCGGCGCGATGGTCGGCGCGGCCGCGGTGCGGATGATAGTCGAGCAGGTAGCCCAAGCCGCCGTCGGCGGCCATCTCTTGCAGTCCCCGCGACAACACCGCATCGCCGTCCGGCCGGGCCGGGAAATTCATGCTGAGATCGATGACCGATTCGCCGATCGCGAAGTCCTGGGTGTGGACCGGCAGCGACCGTCCGGAACGGTCGCGGATATAGGTGCCGCGGCCGACCTCGCCCTTGATCAGCCCTCGTCGCTCCGCCTCGGAATAGGCGCGCGTCACCGTGCCGACGGTCACGCCCAGCCGATAGGCCAGATCGCGATGGGTCGGCAGGCGATCGCCGGCGCGCAGCTTGCCGTTGTCGAGGTCGAAGGCGAGGGCGTCGACGATCGCGAGATAGCGCGGACCGGAGACGCTGTTGAGGTCGGGCTGCCAAATTGTCATGGTGACAATATTTGGCTTGATCGGAAAACAATGTCAACACAATATTCGATTGTCACTGCATTGTGTGGTGACTTGTGAACGCTGTGGAGGATTGTATGCATACAATTGTGAGTAGGGAGCGGTTGCCTGATCGGCCGGCCGCTCCGGCAGAACGGGGGTCTGCGACCGTCAGACCCGGGATTGCCTCGTTGCTCCGGTATATCCTGACCTGGGCGGAACGGGCCAGGCAGCGGCGGGCGCTGCAGGCGCTCGACGAGTGGGTGCTCAAGGATATCGGCTTGTCGCGTGCCGACGTAATGCGCGAGTACGAGAAGTCGTTCTGGCAGGAGTGAGGGAAGGAATCGCCATGCAGCTCGCGATCTATCAAGTCGATGCCTTCACCGACCGTTTGTTCGCCGGCAATCCGGCAGCCGTGTGTCCGCTCGAGGCCTGGCTGCCGGACGCCACCATGCAGGCCATCGCGGCCGAGAACAATCTGTCGGAGACCGCCTTCTTCGTGCCGCGGGGCGACGACTATGATCTGCGCTGGTTCACGCCGACGCTCGAGACCGATCTCTGCGGCCACGCCACGCAGGCCTCCGGTTTCATCGTGATGAACCGGCTGGCGCCGCAAAAATCCACGGTCCGCTTCCACACCAGGAGCGGCGCGCTCACGGTGACGCGCCAAGGCGAGATGTTCGCGATCGATCTGCCGGCCCAGCCGCCCGCGCCGTGCGCGATGCCGCCGAAAATCATCGCGGCCCTTGGCCGCAAGCCCACGCAGATATTGGGCGCCGTCAAATATCTGGCGCTCTACGACGACGAGACCGACGTCGTTTCGCTGGAACCCGACACGGCCGCGCTCGAGAATATCGATCGCGACGGCGTCATCGTCAGCGCGCCCGGCCGCGACTGCGACTTCGTTTCGCGCTACTTCGCGCCCCACGCCGGCATTCCCGAAGATCCCGTGACCGGCTCCGCCCATTGCACGCTGGTGCCCTATTGGGCCAAGCGGCTCGGCAAGACCAGGCTGCATGCGCGCCAGATCTCGCGGCGCGGCGGCGAGTTGTTCTGCGAGCTGCGCGGCGACCGCGTCGTTGTCGCCGGCCGTGCGGCGCTCTATCTCGAGGGCAAGATCCATGTCTGACGCGGGCCGCCGCGAACCCGGGCGCCGCGGGTAGCGCAAGAAGCGGACGCAAGCCGCGGATATCGCCGCTCCCCGCGATCGATCTAGTCTGCGCCGACACCGAGAACAGCCATTCAAATCGGAGGGCGACCATGACCTCGACACTGACATCGAAATGCTCTCTCGCCGGCGCCGCTGGCACCGCAGCGCCGCGCCGTGCGGGATCGGCCGCCCCGATCGCCCGGCTTCTCCTCGGCCGGCTCGCGACGTGGCTCCAGCGGGCGCGTGAGCGCCGCGCGCTGCATGCCCTCGACGACGCTATGCTGAAGGATATCGGCCTGACCCGCGCTGACATCGATTTCGAGGTGCACAAGCCTTTCTGGAGGGACTGACTGTGCGGCATGCTGCGCCGCGTTGACGCGGTGCAGCATGAACCCTAGGATGCGCCGCTTTTTGTCGAAGCCGCGACGTCCGAGGGAACCGCCGGAAATGCAGCCTGCCGCGCGACCGCAGAATCCGCAGTTCTCGTCTGGTCCCTGCGCCAAGCGGCCGGGCTGGTCGCTGGGCGGGCTCGAGGCTGCCTGCGTCGGTCGCTCCCACCGCTCCGCCGAGGGCAAGGCCAAGCTGGCCGAGGCGATCGACCGCAGCCGGAAGCTCCTGGGCATGCCCGCCGATTACCGCCTGGGCATCGTCCCCGGCTCCGATACCGGCGCGGTCGAGATGGCGCTGTGGTCGCTCCTGGGTGCCCGCGGCGTCGATCTGCTGGCTTGGGAGGCCTTCGGCAAGGGCTGGGTCGCCGACGTCGTGCAGCAGCTGAAGCTGAAGGACGTCCGCAGCTTCGAGGCCGACTACGGCGCGCTCCCTGATCTGCGCCAGACCGACTCCGATCGCGACATCGTCTTCACCTGGAACGGCACCACCTCGGGCGTGCGCGTGCCGAACGGCGACTGGATCAAGCCCGACCGTCAGGGCCTCACGATCTGCGATGCCACCTCGGCCGCCTTCGCCATGAACCTCCCCTGGGACCGGCTCGACGTCGTCACCTGGTCCTGGCAGAAGGTGCTGGGCGGCGAGGCCGCCCACGGCATGATCGCGCTCTCGCCGCGCGCCGTCGCGCGCCTGGAGAGCTACAAGCCGGCCTGGCCGCTGCCCAAGATCTTCCAGCTGAGCAAGGGCGGCAAGCTGATCGACGGCATCTTCAAGGGCGACACCATCAACACGCCCTCGATGCTCTGCGTCGAGGACGCCCTCGACGGCCTGCGCTGGGCGGAAGCCATCGGCGGCCTGCCCGCTCTCATCGCGCGCAGCGAGGCCAACCTCGCGGCCATCGCGGCCTGGGTCGGGCGCACGCCCTGGATCGAGTTCCTGGCCGCGGATGCCGCCATCCGCTCGCCGACCTCGGTATGCCTCAAGATGGCCGATGCCAAGGCCGCCGGCGGCATCGCCGACCTGCTGGCCAAAGAGGGCGTCGCCTACGACATCGGCGCTTACCGCGACGCCCCGCCGGGCCTGCGCATCTGGGGTGGCGCGACCGTCGAGACCGCCGACCTGCAGGCCCTGTTCCCCTGGCTCGACTGGGCGTGGGCCGAATTGTATCGGTGACCGTGTTTGTGCTTCCACTCGTTGTCACCCCCGCGAAAGCGGGGGTCCAGGGCGAGTGACGATGCGGTTGCCCTGGATGCCCGCTTTCGCGGGCATGACAACAATATTGGGCACGAGATGAGGAGC
>Ga0326726_10005162_pt1 | contig 11848 bp, 7 predicted proteins | sample MHFenrmetagenome_2_FD_207603 | JGI IMG/M metagenome (GOLD analysis project Ga0326726, IMG submission 207603) | Lab enriched peat soil microbial communities from Michigan Hollow, Ithaca, NY, United States - MHF15MN | ecosystem: Environmental > Terrestrial > Soil > Wetlands > Peat | place: USA...
ACTGGAATACAGATCGTCGATCCGAGACCGGTGTGTATCGCCCCGGCGTAGGTTTCTTCCTCAAGATGGATAACGGCAGCACGTGGAATCCGGCGACGGATGTCACCCTTGCCTGGGATAATGCGGCAGCAGACCGCCCGATTGCCGGAGACTGGAATGCAGATGGTCGATCCGAGACCGGTGTGTATCGCCCCGGCGTAGGTTTCTTCCTCAAGATGGACAACGGCAGCACGTGGAATCCGGCGACGGATGTCACCCTTGCCTGGGATAATGCGGCAGTGGACCGCCCGATTGCAGGTAACTTTGTTTAAAAATAACAATCACTATCTTTTTTCCAGCCGGACCAAGGTATTTTTGAGGGTGATATGATCGCAGGATCACCCCGATGAGAGAACGTCGTTAAAATTTTCGTGTAAGGAATCACCGATTATTCCCGTAGGAAGAAGACGGGAAATGAAGTACCAATGATAGCTTCGTCGTGAACCGAAAGGGAATGTTCTAACTTAGGAACTGTACCACAAATGGTTTTTCTGACATAACCCTGGTTATGGAACCTTCGCAAGAGATAATCCTGAGTGAAATTCTGTGTTTGCGGTCAGAGGATACTACAGTCATTGCTTTGCGTTGCCGCCTTGCGCTTGTTTATTAATTTATATTCCTAATCGATACACTACTGAAGGCAATGATTAAGATCACAATCCGTAATAGGAATTTTAATAAAATTATAATTCTGTGTCTGCTGATTGCGCTACCCTTAAATGTATGTGCCCTTGAAAATTCAAATACCGGTGTGTATCGCCCCGGTATCGGGTTCTATCTGAAGATGGACAACGGCAGCACGTGGAATCCGGCGACGGATGTCTATCTGCCCTGGGATAATGCCGCAGGAGACCGCCCGGTTGCCGGAGACTGGAATACGGATGGTCGATCTGAGACTGGTGTTTATCGTCCCGGTATCGGGTTCTATCTCAAGATGGACAATGGTAGTACCTGGAATACGTCAACCGATCGTTATCTGCCCTGGGATAATGCGGCAGGAGACCGCCCGATAGCCGGAGACTGGAATGCAGACGGTCGATCTGAGACCGGTGTGTATCGTCCCGGTATCGGGTTCTATCTCAAGATGGACAATGGAAGCACGTGGAATCCGGCGACGGACGTCTCTCTTGCCTGGGATAACGCGGCAGTAGACCTCCCGATAGCCGGAGACTGGAATGCAGACGGTCGATCTGAGACCGGTGTGTATCGCCCTGGTATCGGGTTCTATCTGAAGATGGACAATGGCAGCACGTGGAATCCGGCGACCGATCGATATCTCCCCTGGGACAACGCGAACGGGGACTTACCGATTGCCGGACCTTTCACCATCAACAGGGTTCCCGTTGCAGCTTTCACGAACATAACACCCCGCTCCGGAACAGCCCCTCTTATAGTCGCGTTCGCAGACCAGTCGACGAATACGCCCACTTCGTGGGTATGGGCATTCGGTGACGGTAATACTACGAACTCTACTGTCCAGAACCCGGTTCACACATACCCTGCCGCAGGGAACTTTACGGTATCGCTGACCGCGAGTAATACTGCTGGGAATAACACTGTCACGAGACTCGGGTATATAACCGTGAACCCAGCCCCGATAGCACCGGTTGCGCAGTTCGAAGCCAATCAAACAACAGGTTTCACACCTCTTGCGGTTATGTTCACTGACCAGTCGACGAATACGCCCACATTGTGGAAGTGGGAATATCAGACGGGTGGTGGGAACTGGACCGAGTTCGGATCCGGAGCCCGGAACCCGTCACATGTATTTGCGGCCGGAACGTATGATATCCGGCTTACTGCGTCCAATTCCGGCGGCACCAACAACGTGACCAAACCCGGGTACATTACGGTACACGAGATTCCCGTTGCACCGGAAGCAGGTTTTATCACCAATAAGCGATCCGGCACTGTTCCCCTGACAATCATGTTCACCGATGCGTCAACAGGAACCGAACCCCTCACGTACGCCTGGGATTTTGACAATAACGGAACAACGGACAGCACGGTTCAGAATCCGCAATTCACATACTCACATATTGGAAATTACACTGTGAAACTCACGGTTACAAATAGCGTCGGAAGTAACAGCACGGTAAAAACAAAATATATTACTGTCCGGCAAGTGCAATCCGGGCCACCCCGTGCCGGAATTGCTCTTACTTTCGATGACAATAGTATTGAAAACTGGACGGGAATCCGGAATATATTAAAAAATTATACTGCAAATGTGACGTTCTTTGTCTCAAATTATGGAACTCTTGACGAGACCGATATCGATATGCTCAGAACATTGCAGGCTGACGGGAATGAAATCGGGTATCATGGATATGCGCATCTGGATGCTACTACCTATCTGGAAAATCATACGGTCAGTGAGTACATGAATAATGAGATAATCAACGGAACTACCCGCATGCAACACGATGGATTTAACCCAGTTGATTTTTCCCTTCCCAATGGTCACGGTGATGACAATGGTTCGCTGATTAATGCTTTAGAACAGCACTTTATCCATATCCGGAGCACGGACCGGGGTCCTATTTATTATGAGTATGGTTCGAATACAAGCGTCATATATGCCCAGGGGATTGATGATGTCACCTATAATCAGTCATTGGAAAATATTTACAGCTACATCTTGACAGCAAAAGAGAACGATGAAATAGTAATTTTCTATTGTCATGATCCCGTACCAAGCGATCCCCAGAGGTACCAGGTCTCCTATAGCAGGATACAAAATATTTTGGCAAACGCTTCACAAAATAACATGAAGTTTTACACAGTATCGGAATTAACCTAGCGAATTTTTTGTCGCTTTGAAATTTTTTTTGATTCCGAAAAAATTTACCCGGGGATACGTGTGAAGATAGTATGATGTCGATTCCCGTCTGGACCGATGCATGAATGGTTGTGACTTCTCTTAAGATCTTTGGGTATTGCGCTATCTCAAGATAGATCATCGGTATCAAAATTACACAAAGGAAAGTTTGCATCAATGTGTAGACGGATTCTGATACTTCGCTGTAAGAAATTGATGAAACATCGCAGAATGTCCAAAAAGAAATTTCCTTGTTTTTTCCTGCTACGTCACATATATGGAAAGACAGAATAACCGTAGAGAGAACGTTTATTCAGATTCTTGTCGCATGGATTGGACGAGATCAAATTTTGGCGGATATTCCAATGTCAGGAATCGTTTTTTATTGGTGATCCACATCTTGTTTCCCGATGCCCAATCCAGGGTTCATACACAACCTTTTCCGAATGGAGTAGAATGAATAAGAAAATCAGACCAGAATCCTTAAATTATTTCAATAGAATATACTCCACCAGTCTTCACTATAGCTAAATGTAGATTATAGTGGAGTCGAAATCTACGATTTCGTTACTCGGAAAAGCTATAAAGGATGTTAACTGTATGACTGAACGACCTGATATTTCAACAAAGCGGTCCGGACCGCTCGGCACGTCGGGTGGCGCATGGCGCCTCCTGATACTTTCGGTAGTGCTCATCATGATTCTCCCTCTGGGGGCTAGTGCATTTATGTTCCATGCGGACCCCCAGCATACCGGGATATTCAGCGACGGGGGAACGCATCCCAATAATGTCACGTTATGGAACTACAGTTTTGGAGGTTTTCAATACCTTAACGCAACTAATTTTACGTACATCATAGACAACAGCACGTACGCAAGTCCCGCTGTTGTGAATGGTGTCGTCTATGAGGGAAGCCTCGGCAATAATATGACTGCCTTCAATGCGGCGACAGGTGCAAAAATCTGGGACATCCAGGTTGGAGGAGACATTCACTCAAGCGCGGCAGTTGCAAACAATATCGTCTATTTCGCGAGTTACGACGGTTTCCTTTATGCCATTGATGCAACAACGCATGCAAATGCATGGGGACCTGTTAACCTCGGAGCGGCCAGTCACTCCAGCCCCGCGGTTGTTGGCGGTGTTGTTTATGTCGGGAGCGATAAAGGCAATATATCCGCGTACAATGCCGCAACCGGCAGCTTGATGTGGACTAATCGAACGAACACCACCCCGATGAGTGGCATGATGCACTCCAGTCCTGCAGTGGCGGGAAATGTCGTCTATGTAGGGAGCGAAAACGGGAATCTGTATGCCCTCAACGCCATAACAGGTGCGACGATCTGGAACACAAATCTCGGAGCCAGCGTGCAATCAAGTCCTGCCGTAGTTGGTAACGTAGTTTATGTCGGATACAAAACAACAGGCAACGGAGGGCAAGTGTCAGCCCTCAATGCCACTGACGGCACAATACAATGGCAGTCAACCGCTACAGGCAATGAAATTATCTCGAGTCCCGCGGTGGCAAATAATGTGGTCTACTTCGGAAGCGGTGATCACAATGTGTATGCGGTCAGCACGGCCAATGGAGCCGGTGTTAGCGGCTGGCCATTCACTACCGGCGGCATTGTTATCTCGAGTCCGGCGGTAGCAAACGGCACCGTGTACTTCGGAAGCTATGACGGTAATGTGTATGCTATTGATGTGAACGGTACAAAAAAATGGAGCTATTCCGCACCGAGCAACAATGCAGTTAACTGGATTTACTCAAGCCCAGCGGTGGCGAACGGTGTTGTTTATATCGGTGGTGGGGAAGGGAACACCCAGCTGTTTGCAATCGGGAACCTGACCGCAGTCGTCCAGGCGCCTGTTGCCGCATTTTTGGCTAACCCCACATCTGGTACTGCACCTCTAGCTGTCCAGTTCAATGATACTTCATCCAATACCCCCACAGCATGGAACTGGTCGTTCAGGAATGTAACGCCAGGTAACAACACACAGGTATGGTTTAGCACAGTACAAACCCCGACTCATACATTTGGCGTTGGTAATTATTCCATCGTGCTGAATGCCAGCAATAGTGCAGGGTCAAACCTCTCAACTCAGGTTACGTTCATCAATGTAACTGCTATCCCTGCCCCTGTGGTAAATGCGACGGCAACCACCGGTGTGTATCGCCCCGGCGTCGGGTTCTATCTGAAGATGGACAATGGCAGCACCTGGAATCCATCAACTGATGCCTATCGGCCCTGGGACAATGCCGCAGTCGACCTCCCGGTTGCCGGAGACTGGAATGCGAATGGTCAATCCGAGACCGGTGTGTATCGCCCCGGCGTCGGGTTCTATCTGAAGATGGACAATGGCAGCACCTGGAATGGCACGACAGATCGTTATCTGCCTTGGGATAATGCAGCCGTTGACCTCCCGATAGCCGGAGACTGGAATGCGGATGGTCGAACCGAGACCGGTGTGTATCGCCCCGGCGTCGGATTCTATCTGAAGATGGACAACGGCACCACCTGGAATGGAACGACGGATCGTTATCTTCCCTGGGATAATGCGGCAGTAGACCGACCCGTTGCCGGAGACTGGAATGCGGATGGCCGAACCGAGACCGGTGTATATCGCCCTGGCGTCGGATTCTATCTGAAGATGGACAACGGTACCACCTGGAATGGGACGACCGATCGTTATCTGCCTTGGGACAATGCAGCCGTTGACCTCCCGATTGCAGGTAAATTTACGTAAAACTACCAATTTCAATTTTTTTTTTCAAACAAGGATTTGATGTATTCCTGAATGGCACTTAATCGCCGGAAACATCTCTGAAATTACTGGCGATACAGACTTATGGTACGAAATAACCGGCATTTCCGCAGTAAAATGACGGGAACGGAGACGGTAATGATTCAATCGGTATGCCGTCATAGTACGTTTAACATCACAAACACGCCTCGAATGGTTTTGCCAACATGACCTCTGGTTAAGGGATTTTTGCAGGTCATTACCCTGGACCTGAAGATACCATGAGAATAGAATGGGAAAAACCCCTAAAATCTTTTTACGTATTTTTTTGCAATTCGACAGTGGAATTTTGTTTTCCAGATTCTCCGTCACTTATCAGAATAGGTTTATTATGAAGATCAAAGAAAGAGTGCAAACCACTTAAATATCTTTTTTAGATTTTCGAAACATTCTGTACTGATTTCCCAAGTCTTTCTTAGTACCTTGACAAAATTAATTTACAATTGACACATTATAGAAGTAATGATTAAGCTGACAATCCGTGTTATGGATTTGAGTATAATCATTATTCTCTGTCTTTTGATAGTGTTACCGGTACTAGTAGTTGCCCAGGAAAATACAGTAAATACAACACTAATAAATGAAAATTCTCCGACAAATGTCAGCCTGTCTTCACCACAAAAGGGGACTGAAACATCGCCCCTTACGCTTTTACAACCTTCAATCAAGGAAACTTCTGCAATTCCCCTAACTTCTCCAGGATTATCGAATTCCACAAACAGTACCCTGAAAAACTCTCTATTACAAGAGCGGGTTACTGAAAACAATCGCACTATTATTACGGATTCCCGGACAGGTCAAAAATATGTAAAAGACCGGGTAATTGTGAGATTTAAATCCCAGAAGAATGCGGGATTATCTGCTTCGCAGGAAAAAATTCGCGTGGCTCATGAAAACGTGGGTGCAAAGGTTGAGGAAGATCTGAGTACAGGAAGTATTGAAGGATTGCAACTCGTTCAATTGCCAAATGGAACAGATATACAATCGGCAATTACTTCGTATAAAGCAAATCCCGATGTCCTGTACGCAGAACCGGATTACGTATTATCGATATTGCCGGTTCAAACAGGACCTGTTACCTATGATGTGAATTCCGCACATATTCTCTCAATTCCCAATGATCCCTATTTTTTGGATAACCAATGGAGTTTTCATAACACGGGACAGACAGGAGGAACACCGGGTGATGATATCGATGCACCAGGAGCGTGGGATATCTCTACCGGATCGAGCAGTGTTGTTGTTGCGGTGGTTGACACGGGTGTTCTTTATACACATAGCGATCTCTCCGCAAATATATGGAATAATACTGATGAAATTCCTGGCAATGGAATTGACGACGATCATAATGGCTATATTGACGATGTAAGGGGATGGAATTTTATCACCAACACATCCGATCCGAACGATGATAACGGTCATGGGACACATGTTTCAGGTACGATTGGTGCCGTTGGGAACAATGCCATTGGTGTGGCAGGGGTGAACTGGCACGTCAGGATCATGCCCCTCAAGGCATTCGATCCTGCGGGTAGTGGCGATACTATTGATGCAATAAAATCCATCGAGTATGGAAATGCGAATGGTGCATCAGTAATCAGCAACTCGTGGGGTGGACCCGATTATTCTCAAGCCTTAAAGGACGCGATTGATGCATCTCCGGCCGTTGTTGTCTGTGCTGCAGGGAATAGTGCAAATCATAGTGATGATGATATCATACCAGTCTATCCTGCAAGTTATAACAGTACCAATATAATTTCGGTTGCTTCAACTGATCAATATGACCTCCTTTCTTCGTTTTCAAATATTGGCCTGAATTCTGTTGATCTTGCTGCTCCGGGTACGATTATAATGAGTACTTATAAAGATGGATATTATGCTTCTATGAGTGGCACATCAATGGCAACACCCCATGTCTCCGGTGTGGCGGCACTCGTAAAAGCAGTGAATCCATCATTGACTTCCGAACAAATAAAAAGAATCATTCTATCGACGGTAGATGAGAGAATTTCCCTTTCCGGGAAAGTTGCATCGGGGGGACGGTTAAATGCCTACAAGGCGGTTCTTTCCTCGAATCCCCCACTTGCGGATTTCATTGGGTCACCCAGGAACGGAACGACACCGCTTACCGTTGCGTTCACGGACAATTCAGCAAATGTGCCAACTACATGGCTCTGGACATTCGGTGATGGTAATAGTACGAACTCTACTGTGCAGAACCCGGTTCACACATACCTTACCTCAGGAAACTTTACAGTATCGCTGACAGCGAGCAATGCCGCTGGGAATAACACTGTCACGAGAGTCGGGTATATCATCATCCCGAACAGAATGTCCAGGACCGGTGTATACCGCCCCGGCGTCGGGTTTTATCTGAAGATGGATAACAGCAGCACCTGGAATTCGTCGACCGATGCATATCTTGCCTGGGATAATGGCGTCGGTGATCGCCCGATAGCGGGAGACTGGAATGCGAATGGGCGAACCGAGACCGGTGTATACCGCCCCGGCGTCGGGTTTTATCTGAAGATGGATAACAGCAGCACCTGGAATTCGTCGACCGATGTATATCTTGCCTGGGATAATGGCGTCGGTGATCGCCCGATAGCGGGAGACTGGAATGCGGATGGGCGAACCGAGACTGGTGTATACCGCCCCGGCATCGGGTTTTATCTGAAGATGGACAACAGCAGCACTTGGAATTCGTCGACCGATGTATATCTTGGATGGGATAATGCTGCCGGCGATCGCCCGATAGCGGGAGACTGGAATGCGGATGGGCGAACCGAGACTGGTGTATACCGCCCCGGCATCGGGTTCTATCTGAAGATGGACAACAGCAGCACTTGGAATTCGTCGACCGATGTATATCTTGGATGGGATAATGCCGCCGGCGATCGCCCGATAGCGGGAGACTGGAATGCGGATGGACGAGATGAGACGGGCGTGTATCGACCTAATATTGGATTTTTCCTCAAGATGAATAACAGCAGCACCTGGAATTCGTCGACCGATCGATATCTGGCCTGGGACAACGCGGATGAGGACTTACCCATTGCGGGCACTTTTGTTTAATCTTAATAATCTCTTTTTTTTTTACCGGCCAGAATTTGGTGTATTCTGAAATAGGTTCATGGTTGCTGGATTAAACCCGCAATTGCACCGAAAATATCTCATCTTACGGTATGGAAAATCCGGGGACATTGTTGTAGTAGGATGATGGAATGCAGGTCGCCTTTCAGATGTCGAATGTCCCGACCCTTCTTGGGGGAAATGGTTCTGAATTGCAACGAAAATACGGCAACCAACAAAAATGTCAATTGGAAAAACAGTGAGATGCTAAAAAGGTGAGAAATGGTACCTTTCGGCAATTCTTTTAATAATCATATGTTTTTTAATGAAAATCGGATTCTTCTACCTGTAAAATTTCATCGAATCTCCTATTTTTTGACGTTTGAAAATTTTTGGATTTATTCGGAGTATGATATTGGCAACCCTTAAGTGAATTGTGAACGAAATTAAAATCAATGAAATATTTTGTCACCGGTGGTGCAGGATTCATCGGAAGTAATCTTGTCGACAGGTTACTTTTACACGGTAATGATGTCGCGGTATACGATAACTTTTCCACAGGAATTCCGGAATATCTTGAAAATGCGAAAAAAAATTCCGGTTTCACGTTAATCAAAGGTGATCTTCTTGATTCAGATTTATTATACCAGGTAATGGCCGGTTGTGATTTCGTTTTTCACCTAGCGGCGAACGCCGATGTCCGTTTTGGCACCGAGCATCCTGAAAAAGATCTTCAGCAGAATACCATTGCAACGTTCAATGTTCTTGAAGCAATGCGGAAAAATTCCATCGACAGAATTGCATTTTCTTCAACGGGTTCGGTCTACGGAGAGGCAAAAGTCATTCCTACTCCAGAACATGCACCCTTCCCCGTTCAAACCTCCCTCTATGGTGCATCCAAACTGGCAGGTGAAGGATTGATCGAGGCTTACTGTGAAGGCTTCGGGTTCCAGTCATGGATTTTTCGTTTTGTATCCATCCTGGGGGAACGATACCCGCATGGGCATGTTTTTGATTTTTATAAGCAGCTCCGCTTACACCCTGAACAACTGGATGTTCTTGGGAACGGCCACCAGAAAAAATCGTACCTTTATATACAGGATTGTCTGGATGCAATATTCACTACAATTCAAAAATCACAAGAACGCGTCAACATTTTCAATCTTGGCACAAATGAATATTGTGAAGTAAACGATTCAATAGGCTGGATATGCTCACACCTTGGGCTTGACCCGGAAATTCATTATTCTGGCGGGGAACGGGGCTGGATTGGGGATAATCCATATATTTTCCTTGACTGCACAAAAATACGTTCCCTTGGATGGAAACCAGAGTACTCGATTAAGCAGGGAATAGTCAAGACTCTTGAATATCTTGAGAAAAACCAGTGGGTGCTGGAGAGAAGGAAATGAAAATTTGTGTGTTTGGGTTATGGCATTTGGGATCGGTGACTTCGGCAAGCCTTGCGAAATTGGGGCATATGGTCACCGGACTTGATTTTAATCCAGGTTTGATCAAAGATCTTCAGAACGCCAGAGCCCCTATTTCCGAACCAGGATTAAATAAATTAATATATGATTGTTTCCAGGAAAAGACATTGAACTTTACTACAGATCCGTGCCTCGCATTGAAAGATGCAGAGGTATTGTGGATTGCGTTTGATACACCGGTAGATGAACAGGATAATGCAGATGTTCATTATATTGAAAAAAGTTTTGATGCAGTTGCCAAATATATTCACGGAGAGACCAAAATTATCATCTCCTCCCAGGTACCGGTTGGATTCACTCAATATCTGCAAAATCATTTTTACGAAAAATTTTCAGGCAAAAAAAATCATTTTGCATATTCTCCGGAAAATTTGCGACTGGGAAAATCCATCACGATATTTTTGGAACCGGATAGAATTATTATCGGGGTTCATTCCGGGGAAAAAGATATATTTTCCCCACTATTCTCTACAATCAGCGACCGGTTGGAGTGGATGAGCATTGAATCCGCAGAAATGACAAAACATGCAATTAATGCTTTTCTTGCAACTTCCGTTTGTTTTGCAAATGAAGTTGCATCACTATGTGAATATGTAGGTGCAAATGCAAAAGAAGTTGAACGGGGATTAAAGACTGAAGAAAGAATCGGTCCAAAGGCGTATCTTAGTCCTGGCAATGCTATATCCGGAGGAACGCTTGCACGGGACATCCGTTTTTTGCAGAAACTGGGGGAGACAAACCATCTGCCTGTCCATCTCATCAATTCTGTCCTGGTAAGTAATGATTTTCATAAAACATGGATCCAGCGGAAGTGTCTCGAAACAATGGGGGATCTTAAAGGAAAAGCCATTTCCGTCTGGGGATTGACGTACAAGCCGGGCACGAATACACTCCGGAGATCACTTTCCGTAGAACTGTGTCAGTGGCTGAAAGAGCAAGGAGCTGTGGTTACCGCTTTTGATCCGGTGATAGAGAAAGTACCGTCTGAATTGCAACAAATTTTTTCATTATCAAAAAGTATCAAGAAATCTATCGAGAGTGCCGATTGTATTATACTGTCCACCGAATGGCCGGTTTTTCAAAAAATCGACAAAGAAACAATAACAAATATGAAGGGGAAAATAATTATTGACCCTAATGGATTTATTGAGAATATATTTGGGAATGCTCAAAACATACGGTATTTTGCTGTGGGAAGGAGATCTAAATGAAATTATCCCGGGGATATGCAATTCCACCCGGTTCAAAGCAGGATTCGGGCTTTGAAATTATTTTAAAAAATCTATTGAGTCTGGAAATGACCAAGGCGAAAAAAGGACGTTTTTGTATTATTGGAAATGCGATGGCAGAAATTTTACGGTGAAAAAATGATTATCACACGAAGTCCTTTGCGGATATCCCTTGGTGGAGGAGGTACGGATTTACCCTCGTATTACCGGAAACATGAGGGTTTTTTGATTTCAGCGGCGATCAACAAATATGTCTATATTAATTTACATGATACCTTTGTTGACAATCTCATCATAAAATACTCCAAAATGGAAGAGGTTACCCATATTGATGATATAAAACATCCAATCATTCGTGAATCCTTAAAATTATTGGGATTTGAAGCCCGTTATCT
>Ga0326726_10005163_pt1 | contig 11846 bp, 10 predicted proteins | sample MHFenrmetagenome_2_FD_207603 | JGI IMG/M metagenome (GOLD analysis project Ga0326726, IMG submission 207603) | Lab enriched peat soil microbial communities from Michigan Hollow, Ithaca, NY, United States - MHF15MN | ecosystem: Environmental > Terrestrial > Soil > Wetlands > Peat | place: USA...
AGTGCATCGGCCATCCTCTGGAGGCAGTCCCGCTCGAACGCCGCGTAGTAGACGACGATCGTGCGCGCGGAGCTACAGGCGCGGATGAGCCGTTCCGCCAGCGCCGGGCGCGGATCGCCGGGGCCTTCGGCCAGCCACTCGTGGTGGCTGAGACGCCCGCCCGCATCTTCCACGTGGCAGCTGAACTGAACCGGCACGGCATCGTAGGGATGGCAGCCGTTCCACACCGGAATGGGCAGGCCGACCGTCTCGAAATCCAGGAAGGCCAGCGGCGGCTCCAAGTCGCGGAGCGCCGCCGCGAGGTCGGGCTCGACGATCAACCGGCCGGCCTGTACGGCGCGGCGCTGCCGGTCCTGCACGGCCTTGAGGGGGATATCGTCGGGCAGCTCGTGAATCGTCGCGTACCCCTGTTCTTCGAGCAGCCGCGCCCGGCGCCCGGCGGCGTACAGCGTGCTCACGTGATGGGGCGGGAGCGTCGGCCAGCACCGACCCTTGAACGGGCATTCGTAGGGTGTGCTGCAATGCTCGCCGATGGCCACCTCGGGAATTGGTCCGGCGAGCATGGCCAGCTGCTCCTGTATCGCGCGAGGCATCATCTCGAGGGCGGAGCAGGCGGGCTCCGTCACGTCGGTACGCGTGAAGAGATTGCTCAGATCCGGATACGCGCAGGCCCGATTGAGGTGCATGATCTCGAGCCGCGCGGCCTTCACACCGCTTTGACTCAGGACATGCGCCTGCACCGCCACGTCGGGCAGGTGTTGCTCCTTCACTCGAGTCGTCGACTTCACCTCGATGAGGCTGGTCCCCTCCGGCCGGCGCTCCAGGACGTCCACTGAGGCGAATACCTGGCCGGCGCGGAACGAGGCCTCATAGATAACCGGTGTGCCACGTTGAAGGGCCGCTTCGGTCCTCGCGATCCGTTCATCATAGGCGTTGTACGGCAGGTCGATCAGCACACCGCCCGGCACATGCGTTCGGGCCACCCTGCCCACGTAGGTACCGTCGTCGAAGAGCGCCTGGAGCGCATCGTCGGGCTGGAGCTCCGGCGACGCCGGCTCGTGCACGGTCCACCACAGCCGCTTGTGACACTGGAGGCCGGCCAGGACACGGGACTTGGAGAGACGTATGGCGCCCGGAGACATCATGCGGACCCGCGCCGGTCAGACGACCCCTTTGGTGCGCAGCTCCGTGATCTGGCTGGAGGAGTAGCCCAGCTCGCCCAGGATCTCGTCCGTGTGCTCGCCCAGCGTGGGCGCCCGCCGTCGGAAGCGTCCCGGAGTCTCGGACAGATCCACCGGCGTCGGAGCCAGGGGCGCGGGGCGTGGCAGCCCCGGATACTGCGTGTCGGCGAGCAGGCCGGCCGCCCGGATATGCGCGTCTTCCAGCGCCTGCTGGGGAGAATAGAGCGGGCCGGCAGGAACACGCGCAGCTTCCAGGGCGGATAGCGCCTCGGCGGTCGTGCGCTCGGCCGTCCACTCCGCCATCCGCTTGGAGATGAGCTCGCCGTGGTCGCCGCGGGCCTGGTCGTCGCGAAACCTCGGATCGGTCAGCCAGTGTTCGTCGCCCATCAGCTTGGCCCACCGCGCGAACATGGGGTTGCCGATCGCGTAGACGACGATCCACCCGTCCTTGGTACGGAAGACGTCGGAGGGCGCCGAGGTCTGTCCGCGGTTCACAGTGGCCACGCGATTGACCTGGATCACCTGTTGCTCCACCAGCGCGGGATTGTTGTAGGCCAGCGCGGTCCGCAGCAGCGCGCCTTCGACCTTCTGGCCGCGGCCGGTTTGCTGTCGCGCCATGAGCGCGGCGAGCGTGCCGAACGCCGCCAGGGACGCCGTGCCGCAGTCGACCCAGGCGACGGCGGCACGCAGCGGCTGCTCCGGCGTGCCGGTGAGATAGGCCGAGCCACACATCAGCTGGCCGATGCCGTCGAAGCCGTGCTTGTGACTCCACGGGCCGCCGGCGCCGAAGGCCGTAACGGTGGTGAGGATGATGTCGGGTTTCACGCGGCGGAGGCTGTCGAGATCCAGCGCGAGCCCGCGCAGCACCTCGGGCGGCAGGTTGGCGACGACGACATCGGCGGTGGCCACGAGCTTGCGGACGACCTCGCGTCCTTCCGCGCTGGCCGGATCGAGCGTCATCGCTCGCTTGTTGCGGTTCATGACCAGAAACATCGCGCCGACTTCGTCCTCGCCCACCGGAGCGACCCATCGGTCCTCGCCGCCACCCAGCCGCTCGATCCGGATGACGTCGGCGCCGAGGTCGGCCAGCAGCGCCGCGCAGTACGGGCCGGCGATATAGCGCCCGAAGTCGAGAACCCGGATGCCTGCGAGAACGCCTCCCGTGTGCGTGTCGGGCTCGGTCACCTTGTGCCTCCTGCCTGCAGGGGATGGCCGGCTCTCCACCGGCGGCCGGCGGGCCCCATCATACCCGGTCTCGGAAAAGCTTCGCGAGCCACCTCGTGGCTGGGAAGATGGGCAGGTGAAGCTCTTCGACGAGAAGTTCGGCGCGCGATTCCTCGCCGGCGTCCCGTCGCGGCCCGGCGTCTACCGATTCTACGACGCCGCCGGAGGGCTGCTCTATGTCGGGAAAGCCAAGGATCTGCGGCGGCGCCTCGGCCAGTACCGGACGGCAGGCCGCAAGAAGCGCGAGCGCAAGCGCTTCGCGCTGGTGAAGACGGCGGCGCGGATCGCCTGGGAGATCTGCGAGTCCGAGCTGGCGGCGGCCCTCACGGAGGTCCGCCTCATCCAGACGCTCTCTCCCCGCCGGAACGTCGCGAGCGCTTTCCCCTTTCTGTACCCGTTCGTCGGGATCCATATCCATGAGCGTGAGACGTACTTTTGCCTGACCACGTCGCCCGCGGCCTTTCCGGCCTTCGACTTTCACGGCGCATTCAGGTCGCGCGAGGTGACCGGTGAGGCATTCTTCTCGCTGGTGCGGCTCTTGCGCTTCGTCGGGCACCCGGTGCCCCGACACCGATGCCGGCAGTTCGGCGCCGCTGCCCACTCGTACATGCGCGGCTTCCGGCGCTTGCCGCCGGAGGTGAGCGAGCGGTGGCCCCGCCTGCTCGAGGGCGAGTCACGAGAGGCGCTCGAATCGCTCGCGGTGCGCCTGCTCGAGCACGCGGGCGCCCGAGCGAAGCGCGCCGAGGTTCAGGAGGACTTCCGGGCGATAGCGCGCTTCTTCGAGGAGGAAGCCCGCGAGCTGGCCCGGGCGCGCGCGGCCACCGCCTATCCGATCTATCCAGTGCCGCAGACCGAACGTGACCTCCTCTTCGTACGCTATCGGCAAAAAACCATTTAGCCGTCACCACTTGCCGACAGCCGCCGCCCTCGGAGAACCGGCCTCGCAAGAATAAGTAGGGCCAAAGCCGCCCACGGGACTACGCTCTTCGCGTATGAGCAACGGTAGGCTTATCCTGCCCGTCATGGCTCTGGCGCTCTGCGTCGCTTCTCCCGCCGGGGCAGCCTCACCCACCGAGACCCTGCAGACGTTCTTCGCGAGCGCGAACTCTATCTTGAAGACCGCGGATCCGGGACAAGGCCTCGAGGAGCCGCGCCGGGCCATTCGGCGGCTCGTCGACCAGGTCTTCGACTATCAGGAAGCCGCGGAGCTCGTCCTCGGCCCCGTGTGGCAGACGAGGACGCCGGCCCAGCAGGGGGAGTTCGTCCGGCTCTTCGCGGATTTTCTCGAGCGGGGATTTGTCGCCATGATCGGCTCGAAGGCCAGCGTGGCCGACGGCGTGAGCGTGCAGTACCTCGGCGAATCGGTCGACGGCCAGTCCGCCACCGTGTCCACCACGCTGCTGACCAGAAGCGGCACCGATCTGCCCGTCGACTACTCGATGCTTCAGTGGGACGGACGCTGGATGGTGCGCGACGTGGTCATCGAGGGCGTGAGTCTCATCGCGAACTATCGGGCGCAGTTCACCCGGGTGATCCGTACCTCGTCCTATGCCGCCCTCATCTCGAGGATGCGGGGCGATGCGACCGACCCCCCGCAGCCCGAGCGGAGACTCGTGGTGACCGCCCAGTTGATTCCCGTCGCGCCGGCCACGCCGGCCCCCACGCCCATCGTGGCGACCGTCCCTCCGTCGCCCGTCGAGCAGCCCATCACCGCGCCCGCTCCGCCCCCAGTCTCGGCGCCCGCCGCCACTCAGCCGACTGCCCGCGCAAGCGTGGTGGCGACCATCTCGTATTGGGTGCAGGTGGGCGCGTTCAAAACCGCGGACGCCGCCGCACGAGTAGCGGAGCAGCTCCGTCGCGCCGGCATCACGGCCTTCAACAGCCCCCCCACCCCACTGCCCGGCCACTCGGACACCGCGCTTGCCCGCGTCCGTGTGGGTCCCTTTGCCAGCCGCGCCGATGCGCAGTCGAAGCTTCACGAGCTCGTAGGGCGCGGCTACACGCCGTTCATCGCCGCCGCTCCGAACTGACAACCCCACACCGGCGGAGCACACCGTTGCCCGTAGTCGGACTGGACCATGTGCAGCTGGCGATGCCCGCCGGCCGCGAGGACGACGCCCGGCGGTTCTATTCCGGGCTTCTCGGACTCCCTGAGATCGTCAAGCCGCCTCACCTCGCGAAGCGGGGCGGCGCGTGGTTCGAGAACGGGCGCGTGAAGATCCACCTCGGCGTGGATGCCGACTTCCGCCCCGCGCGCAAAGCGCATCCCGGCATCCTGATCGAGGGGCTCCCCGAGCTCGTTGCGCGCCTGCGTGACGCCGGCTATACGGTCGCCGACGACGAGCCGCTCCCCGGCTATGCCCGCGTCTACGTGAGCGACCCGTTCGGGAATCGTCTCGAGCTCCTGGAGCCCGAACGCTAGTCGCGCCCCCACGTTGCGGGGCAGCACCCCGCGTGGTCTAATCGCTGCGTCCCCGGCGCTCCACGTTACGACAAGGAGGCTCAACGATGACCCAGCGACTTCTGATTGCGTTTTCGCTTCTCGCGGTTCTCCTCACCGCTCCGTTTGCGGCACTCGCCCAGATGCCGAGTGTACCGAGCATGCCGAGTACGGGCTCGCTTCCCACGGGCATGCTCTCGAAGGACACGCTCCTTCAGCAGGCGAAGGGAATGGTGTCGGACCTCACCTCGATGAAGAGCAGCGGCAAGCTCGACGCGGCGCAGACCAAGCAGGTCGACGGCATGTTGCCCAAGGCCCAGTCGCTGACCAGCGAGCTCGAAAAGCCTAAGGTTCCGCCGTCCAAGCTGTCGCAGCTCGCGAGCTCCCTGAGCGATCTGCAAAAGCAGATGGCCACGCTCCAGAGCGCGGTCAAGTAAGACCCGCGCGGGCGCCACTGCCATGAGCGCACCCGATCCGGCGCGCGCCTGGCCCGACGCGACGCTCACCCGCGTCCCCTACTGGGTCTATCAGGACGAGGACAACTACCGCTCTGAGCTCCGTCGCATCTTCGAGGGCCCGACGTGGAGCCTCGTCTGCCTGGAGGCAGATCTCGAGCAGCCCGGCGCCTTCCGCACGACCTTCGTCGGCGAGATGCCGGTCATCGTCGTGCGCGCGGAGGACGGCGCCATCCGCGCCTTCGAGAATCGCTGCGCGCATCGCGGCGCCCTCATCTCGCTGGACGACCAGGGGACCGCGAAGCACTTCCAGTGCATCTACCACGCCTGGACATACGATCTCCGGGGCAACCTCACCGGCATCGCCTTCGAGAAGGGCTCCAACGGCCGGGGCGGCATGCCGCCCGGCTTCTCGAAGTCCGCCCACGGCCCACGCAAGCTCGAGACGGCGACGCTCCATGGCCTGGTCTTCGCCAGCGTCTGCCACGACGCGCCGTCCATCGAGGACTACCTGGGCCCGGAGATCCTCGGCCGTGTCGCCCGCGTGCTGCGCAAGCCGATCCGCGTGCTCGGCCGCTTCGTCCAGGCGCTGCCGAACAACTGGAAGCTCTACGTCGAGAACGTGAAGGACACCTATCACGCGAGCCTGCTCCACGCCTTCTTCGGCACTTTCCGGATCACCCGGCTGACGCAAGGCGGAGGCATTGTCGTGAGCGCCGACGGCGCGCACCACGCGAGCTACACCATCGACCGGGCGGAGGACCGATCGAGCACGGCCTATCGCGAGCAGGGCATACGCTCGGAGCGCCAGGACTATCGGCTCGCCGATCCGAGCCTGCTGGACAGCGTGGACGAGTTCGGCGACGGCATCCAGCTCCAGATCCTGACCGTGTTCCCCGGCTTCGTGCTGCAGCAGATCCAGAATTGCCTCGCCGTGCGCCAGGTTCTGCCCAAGGGCCCGGACGCCATGGAGCTCTGCTGGACCTACTTCGGCTTCGCGGACGACACGCCCGAGATGCACACGCGGCGGCTCCGGCAATTGAATCTCGTGGGCCCCGCGGGCTATGTCTCCATGGAAGACGGCTGCGTCGGCGGCTTCGTGCGCCGGGGCGCCGCCGCGGCGGCCGACGAGGTCTCAGTGGTCAATATGGGCGGCGACGGCACCGAGTCTGTGGAGACGCGGGCGACCGAAGCCTCCGTGCGCGGTTTCTGGAAGGCGTATCGCCGGTACATGGATCACTGAGGTGCCCGCCGCCGATCCGTCGCCGGCGAGCTGGGAGCCGCGGGTGGCGCGGCTGAACGCCGAGTACGCGCGCGCCATCGACGACGACCGCCTCGAAGACTGGCCCGGGTTCTTCTCCGACTCCTGCCTCTACACGATCACCTCGGCTGACAACCATCGGCACGGCATGCCGGCGGGGCTCATGTATGCCGACTCCAAGGGGATGCTGCGCGACCGGGTAGCGGCACTGCGCGAGGCGAATATCTACGAGCGCCAGACCTACCGCCACCTGATCGGTCTGCCGGCCCTCCTGGATGAAGGTCCCGGCGGCGTTCGCGTCGAAACACCCTTCCTGGTCGTGCGCATCATGCGCGACGGCCACATGGATCTCTTCGCGACCGGCCGCTACCTCGACACGCTCGTCGAGGAAGCGGGGGCGCTCCGGTTTCGCGAGCGCATCGTGGTCTGCGACAGTAGCCGCATCGACACGCTGCTGGCCATTCCTCTCTAGCTGACCCTCACCTTTATCCACCCTCACCCTTAACCACCCTCACCCTTAACCACCCTCACCCTACCCTCTCCCTCAGTGAGGGAGAGGGACTCCGATTCCCTCGCCCCCGGAGGGGGGGAAGGAGGGTGAGGGGGAGTTCCCAACCACACTCCGCGCTCGACTAGCAGCAGCCGCCGGCGCCGCCCAGAGGAAGGACCCGATCGGGCTCCCAGCCCCACGGTCTCGGCCCCCAATCGGGCTCGAAGACGCGGCCCTTCTTGACCGTGACGAACGGGACCACCGCCTGCGTCACGCGCAGGCTCGCTCCCAGCACGTCGTAGACCTTCCAGTCGCCTTCGCGCAGCTCGAGCACGGAGATATCAGCCTGCCTGCCCGTGGCGAGGCTGCCCAGGCGATGCTCGGCACCGATGGCGCGCGCGGGATTCTCGGTACACATCGTGATGACCTGGGCCAGCGTGAAGCCCAAGCCCAGGAAGCGCGTCATGATCTCCGTCATGCTGTGCACGGTCTCGAGACGGCCGGGCACCGTGAGATCCGTGCTGATGCAGTGCGGAGGCAGTCCCTGGTCGATCACGCGACGCCCGACGTCGAAGCTGAAATTCTTCCGCCCATGCGCGGTGTCGAGCCATACGCCGCGGTCCCGCGCCTCGCGGGCCTCGGGCACGAGCTTGCCGTTGGCGTCCAGCACACCGCCCGGGTTGGCGGTGAAGAGGTGGGTGAGGATGTCTCCCTCGTCGAGGAGCGGGAGGAGCGAGTGAATCACCTCCGGGTCATAGCGCTTCTCCGTGTCGCCGATATGCACCATGAGCCGGGTGCCGCTCTCGCGGGCCGCGCGCCGCGCGAGGCGCGGCATCTCCATGCCCATGATCTCGAGCGCCGGAGAGACCATGCGCGCCTTGATCCCGGCGATCAGACCCGCGTGCCGCGAGAGCACGTCGAGCGTGTCGTCGAGGTTGACGCTGCTCTCCGCGATGATATCCGGCATGGTCGCGAGCCCGGTCTGGCAGATGTGGAGGAACGGAACGATCTCGGTGTAGCAGTGGGGCATGATGTGCTGCGTGAAGCCGCTGAAGGTGGCCGACCCCGCGCTGCCCGCGTCGACGATGGTCGTCACCCCCGCATGCACTCCGGCGAGATCGGGATGGACGCCGCTTCGCGTGAAGCCCTCGAACACGTGCGCGTGAAGGTCGATGAGGCCCGGTGCGACGATCTTGCCCTTCACCTCGAGAGTTCTCGCGGACTCGGCGGTCGGAATGTTCGCGGCAACGCGCGCGATGATTCCGCCCTGCACCGCCACGTCCTGGATGCCGCCGAGCCCCGTGGAAGGATCGACGACGGTGCCGCCCTTGAGCAAGAGATCGTACATGTCACTCTCCCGATGATGTCCGGTTCGCGATGAAATCCCAGAGCAGCCCGGCCCGCGCGACCACGGCGTCGACGTCCTCGCTGAGGAGAAAGCGCGCGGCCACCATCACGTCGGCTTCCCGGCGGACACGCTGCAGGTAGCCCGCCCTGTCCCCGTAGCGCTCGCCGATCGACGGCCGCGGATCCTTCGTCCGGTCCCGCTCGGCGGCGGTCCGCGCGAGAGGGAAGGTCGAGCCCATCATGCTCATGAGATCGCCCGGCGCTCCCTGCTCGGGGTGCCGCGGATTCCAGCCGGTGAAGGTGGCCAGCGGCACACGAATCTCCACCGGCCGGATGCCCGCCACCTCGTTGCCGTCGGCATCCACGGCGGAGACGAAGGTCACGAACGGCGCCCCAACCTTGGGCGGCAGCGCAGAGATGATGCCGCGCTCGACCTCGGCCCCGAAATCCAGCCGGCCAGGCCGCACGACCCGATCCGGGAAGGTGACGCCCGGGATGGACTCGAACACCTTGCGTGTCTGCTCGGCCGCGATGGCCGTGCCGTCGGCGATCCGCGGGAACATGCTGTCCGGCGGCTCAGTCCCCTCGCTGACCCAGCGATCCAGATTCACGAGGGCCGCCCGGAGGAGCGGCGAGTAGTCCACGGGACTGAACATGTGCCGGCCGCGGCCGCCGGTATTCGCGTCGGCGGCGGGCGGCGGGATAGCTCCCGGCGTATGCTGGGTGCCGGCGAAGAGGTAAATGCGCACGTCCGCGGGCGGCTCGATGTCGCGCTGGCCGGCCACGTCCGTATGGACGAGGGAGCCGTCGCCGCGCCAGTACTCGGCGGAACCGTTGATGGTAAAGATCTTCGGCACGCTGCCGCGGCGGCGCAGCCGCTCGAGGAGGCCCCCGCGCTGGCCGGTCACCGAATCCTCCTGCTCGGCGTCCGTGAACGGGAAGAGGCTGCCGATCGAGCGCTGGCCGCTCAGCGACGGCTGCCCAAAGCGGCAGTTGAACTCGCCGCGACGGGCGCCCGCCACGTGCGGGATCACGGCATCGAAGACCGCGCGGCCCGCCTCGTCTTCGTCGAGGCCCAGGTAGAGCAGATGCCGCAGGAAACGCCCGCTTTGCGAGACTCCGAAGACGTAGGCGCGGTCGAGCCCCCCGGGGCAGGGATTGCCCGCTTCGCGGGAGCCGAAGCGCAGAAACGCCGCCGCGTCGCGCACCGCCGTGAAGCCGAGTCCCAGCACCGGCGGGTCTTGGGCGCGGTAGTAGCACTCGTAGATCTTTCCGGGCTCGAAGCCGTCGGTGAGGGAGACGAACGACGGGTCGGCAATCAACGCCCCGCCCTTCGCGCGCGCGAAGCGCCACGCGCTCCGCGGCACCGGCACGTCGGGCGCGCCGGCGTGCGCGCGCACCGTCAGCTCGTGCTCGGGATCCTCCGGCCGAGCCACGGGATACGGAATGTGGTAGCGGTCGGCGAGGGGCAGCGAGTCGGCCCTGGCATTGGGACGGAACTCACAGCGGATCCGGCCGGACGCGCCGGCGATGCGCGGCACCGCGAGGGCCATCATCCCATCCTGACGCGGGACGTCGGGCTGCCAGCCGACCCACGCCACCGTGTAGCCGTGCCGCATGAGGAAGCCGTTGCCGAAATCTTCGCGGGTCGACGGATCATTCGATCGGGGCGAGCTGTTGAACATGCCGAGCGCAATCTTCCGCCCACGGTTCGGAACATCCAGGAGGAGCCGCCGGTTGCCGCCGCCGAGAGGGCGGAGGAGATAGAAGTCCGCCGAGGATTCGACCCGCCCTTGCGCGTTGCGGGGCGCGAGCTGAATATCGGCGATGGGCTCGTGCACGGGCAGCGTCGGGTCGATGGAGAAGCGGAGAATCCCGGCGATCTTCTCGTAGGGGCCCGCGGCGCCGAAGGCCGCGCCGTCGAGCACGGGCTCGCGCCGCTCGATCTCGAGTGTGACGGCAGACATGGCAGCCCTCCGCACAGTGTCCATGGGATCAGCGGCCCCGGAATTTCGGCTGGCGCTTCTCGCGCCACGCCGCGTGGCCTTCGGCCTTGTCCTCGGTGAGCTCGAGCGCCGCGAAGCGATAGAGGTCCACGAGCGCGGCGTCCGACAGGTTGGGTATGTCCAGGCTCCGCAGCAGCGACTCCTTGGTCAGGCGCGCCGCCAGCGGAGGCAGCGAGGCGAGATGGGCCGCCACCTCGAGTGCCTTGTCCATGAGGCCCGCGTGCGGCACCAGCCACTGGGCGAGTCCGATACGATGCGCCTCCTTGGCGTCGAGAGGAATCCCGAGTGCGAGGCGCATGGCATTGCCCCGCCCGACCCAGCGGGCCAGGCGCACCGCACCACCATAGGCCGGCAGGATACCCAGCGCGACCTGCGGTAGCCGCCATTCCGCCTTATCCGAGGCGACGAGGAGATCGCAGCAGAAAGTCACGATGCATCCGATCCCGACGGCGTACCCGTTGACGGCGCCCACGAGGGGCTTCGGGAAATTGCCCAGGATCTCGAAGGCTCGGTCCCGTCGCTTGGGCAGGCTCTTGATGAGCTCCGCCGACGACCCCAAGGTGTGCGTCTTCGGGTCTTTCAGATTGGCGCCGGCCGAGAAGGCGCCGCCCGCCTCGTCGCCAGTGAGGACGGCGCAGCGGATCTCGTCGTCGTCCTCCATGGCGGCGAAGTGACGGGCGATGCCCTCGTTGAAATCCGCGCCCCACGCATTGCGGGCCTGCGGGCGGCTGAGGGTGACGATGCCGACAGGACCGCGCTTCTCATAGACGATGGGCATGGCGGGCTCCTTGCGTGCGACTACCGCAGCACGGCCTCGGCAATGCGTGTGAGCTCCGCGCCCATCTCCGCCTCCGTCTTGACCGTGGCCGGCCGCACGATGACACGGTTCGCCCCCGCATCGGTGAGCCGCCGGATCAGGTCGCGATCGGCCGGCTGGCCGTGGACGGAAATGGTGATGGCGGCGGGATCGCGGCCCGCGTCCTTGGCAAGCCGGTCCAGTGTCGCGCGGCTCGCCCGGAGCTCGTCAGGCGTGATGCGATTGGGCAGCCAGCCGTCGCCCCACGCCACCACGCGCTGGAGCACGTTCTTCGCGCCGCCGCCCAGGATCACCGGGGGGTGCGGCTTCTGCGCCGGCTTCGGATACGAGCGGACGGGCGGAAAGTCATAGTACTTGCCGTGGAACTCAGCCTCGGTCTTGGTCCACAGCTCCTTCATGGCCATGATCGACTCCCGCGTCTGCGTCCAGCGGTGGTCGAAGTCCCCGCCCATGATCTGCGTCTCCTCGCGCAGCCAGCCCGCCCCGATGCCGAAGAGAAAGCGCCCGCCGCTGAACAGATCGAGCGTCGAGATCTCCTTGGCGAGCAGCAACGGATGCCGCTCGGGCACCAGCACGATCCCGGTGCCCAGCTTGATGCGGTGGGTCACTCCCGAGGCGCGCGCCA
>Ga0326726_10005164_pt1 | contig 11846 bp, 6 predicted proteins | sample MHFenrmetagenome_2_FD_207603 | JGI IMG/M metagenome (GOLD analysis project Ga0326726, IMG submission 207603) | Lab enriched peat soil microbial communities from Michigan Hollow, Ithaca, NY, United States - MHF15MN | ecosystem: Environmental > Terrestrial > Soil > Wetlands > Peat | place: USA...
ATTTGGGAGCATATATCCTGAAAGTTACCCTGTTATCAGACTGGACTTCAGGAGAGATAATACGTCGACCCATTTGAGGATTAGGTCTGGGAGCTACCTGAGCCTGCCGGGCTGGATTATCTTGTCCGCTTATAACATTCAAAGAAAAGAACATAAATAGGCAAAAACTTACTAAAATCATTGATCTTATATTTCCTTTCATTTTGATAATTTATTAGTTTAAAACAATCAAGCAAATAAAACTCCCTTTAGAATGAACCAAAATAATAATTGATATCTTACCTTACTTTTCTTTTCTTTTTCTTGACACAATAAGTAATTCGACAACTATTTTAAGTTTATTAATCTCCAATTTCTTTCTGGGCAACTTTATGATAATTTAATAAATCTTTAAAAAGGGAGGAAAATAAGTATCTGACAAACCAAGTTCTATAATCCTCCCTTTGAACCCTAACTAACCAATTGCCAATTAACCATCTAGTTAAAGTTTATTCATAATAAAATTCAGGTGACCCTTTTTCCACCAGCTCACATTCCTAAAGAGTTCTGAGATGAATTAACAAATCCTCAATACTTATATCTTTATTATAAATCTTTATTAAATCTCCATTTTTATTGTACAGTGCCACAAAAGGAAGTTGTCCAACTTTGTAGTATTTACCGACAAAATAGGAGTCCTCTTCTGTGCCTATAAATATGTTTGAATACTTATCTAACTGATATTTAAAAATAAATTGTTTAACCATATCTTTAGGCTGGGATGTAATCATAGCAATTGATGCGTTCTTTAATTCATTTATCCGTTTTAATAGTTCTTTTGTCAATTGCTGGCAATCTTCACAATCCGGTGAAAAATAAATAATTACTATCGGTTTCCCCAAAGGCAAATTTCCGGCGAAAAAAACTTTGCCATCGACCTGAGTTATTTTAAATGGGGGAACTTTATTGGATTGAGAATGTGTAACAAATGACATTAGAAGCATCATTGCTGACAAAAGAATACACCTTATCATGTTGCTTATCATTGTGTATACTTTAAGTGTTTGCAAAGGTTTATAAGTAACTATTAATTCTATTTCGTAACTCTTTTGTGTATTCTGGCATAGCACCAGCATTTTCGCATACAAAAGCAGAGATCTCGACAGCTAAGGCGTGACACTTGCTTAATGTATCGCCATTAAGTAACGAAACCATCAAAGCTGCTGTAAAAGAATCTCCCGCTCCTATAGTATCCTTAACTTTGACTACCGGAGTTTTAAGAAAAGACTTTTCATCTTTGCTATATAAATAGCTGCCCTTCGTTCCGCAGGTGTAGGCAAGTAGCTTTAGACCGTAGTTATCTATCAATTTCCGGCATATATATTCTTCATCACCTTCCCACCCGAATAATCTGGAAATAATTAAAAGCTCATCATCATTAATCTTCAAGATGTTGGAGACCATTAATAATTCATTGATCAACTCTTTGTCATAGAAATGCTGTCGTAAATTAATATCAAATATTTTAAGAGAATTGTCAGGTACAAGATTCACAAATCTCACAATTGCATTATGCGATACAGTATTTCTTTGTGCCAGACTTCCAAAACAAACGGCATCAAGTTGTTTGGCCAGGCTTATAGTATCGTTTGTGAGCTCAATATAATCCCAGGCAACGTCTTTGGTTATTACAAAATCAGGCACTCCCTTTTCATCGAGAGTCACTTTAACAGTGCCTGTAGGGTAAGCTACTCTGCTTATTAACAGATTAATATTTTTTGCTGGTAACCTGAAAATAATTTCATTTCCCAGATCATCTTTTCCAACAGCACTAATGATATAACTTTCAGCTCCAAGCTGACCGGCATGGTATGCAACATTTGCAGGCGCTCCGCCCAACACATCACCTTGAGGCAATTGGTCCCATAGTACTTCTCCGATTCCTGCAACTTTAAATCTTTTATTCATAATAATTTAATTTTAAAGACCAAGTTGCATTTCGATCTCTTCCAGTGTTTTACCTTTTGTCTCCGGTATCCAGATCTTCACGAAAACAAATGCTAAAATACTTAACACTCCAAATATGCCGAATAAATAATTCAACCCCAAAGCGCCCTGGATAACTGGCGCAAAATAAACGGTCAGGAAAGTGCATAACCAACTTACAGCAGTTGAGAATGACATGGCAACACCCTTTATCCCGTTAGGATAAATTTCAGAAATGATTACCCACATAACAGGAGCGAAAGATGCGGCAAAAAAGGAGATATAAACTAATAAAGCGATTAACACACCTGTGCCGTTTTGGACAGGTTTTGTAAATTCAAAGCTTAAATAAGCTAACGAAATAATCATGCCGGCTGCACCCCAGAGTAATAAGGTCTTGCGACCTTTTTTATCGACCAGCCAAAGAGCAATTATTGTCATTAAGAAATTTACCAAACCGACAATCACTGATAACATCAGGGAATCTACTGCTGCTGAACCTGCTGACTGAAAAATGTTTGGAGCGAACATAATAACAGCATTGATACCGGTTATTTGCTGAAAAGCGGCAATCAAAGTCCCAATAAGAACAATTTTCCCCATTCTGCCTTTGAAGATGTCTCCCAGACGTATTTTTTCTTTGCCTTTTTCAATTAAAAGGATTTTTTCCATTTCCGGCAATTCATCATCGATAAGTTGCTGTCCGCCAATTTTCTTCATAACATTTACAGCCTCTTCCTTTCTATTTTTAGACAATAACCAACGAGGACTTTCAGGAAGTGATGTTAAAAGGAAAATCAGATATAATGTCCCAAAAATGGCTGGTATTGCTAACATATAGCGCCAACTGTTTTCCCCCAAACCGATCAGTAAATAATCAATCACATAGGCCAGTAAAATGCCAAAAGTAATGGCAAACTGGTTCATCGATACCAATCTTCCGCGACTATGTGCCGGTGATATTTCTGAAATGTACATCGGCCCAACTACCGATGTTGCACCAACTGCCAGGCCTGAAAGTACACGAAATATTATTAATAGCGATGATGATATGGCAAATGCACAACCCAGGGCAGAAATTATGTATAAAACTGCAGTTGTGATCATTACTTTTTTTCTGCCATATTTTTCGGTGAAATTACCGGTAAAAAGTGCGCCGATCAGACAGCCAATTGTTAAAAGCGCGGCGACTGTTCCCAAACCGCTGTCGCTTAGCGTGAATTCACCTTTTATCATATCAACTGCTCCTGATATTCCGGCCATATTTAACCCGAAAAGCAAACCGCCGTTAATGGCAACGAAGGTTATCCAATAAAGATATTTCTTGTTCATTTTGATACTATTATTATTTATGAAACCATACCCCAATATTGACAGATAATTTGCAAAAACTTAAGAAAATGAGCATGATGCTATGAAAATAAAATCTCAGACACCATGCTCATATAATCAGATACTTAGATACTCTGATATTCGGATTAATCTACCAGGTTCCTGTATTTTGAATGTAAAGTCCCTCGGATAATGTAATTTCTGGATTAGGTATTGGCAGATACTCATCCTGATTTTTTCTAAAATGACCGGCTGTCAGATATGAGCGTAATGATTTCTCAGTATTAAGATATCCATTCAGTGTCTCAGCTGCAATACCCCAGCGAACCAGGTCAAAGAAACGAGGACTTTCCATGGCAAATTCAAGCCTTCTTTCCGTTCTTAGTGCTTCTCTGGCAAAAGCCTGGGTCCAGGTACAGTTGACTCCATCCTGATATGTTGCAATATTGTAATTTGAAAATGTGGTATTGTCCGCAAATTTCAGCCAGGCCGTGTTTGCCACCCTTGTCCTTATCTGATTTATCAGAGGAAGTGCAGCATCTTGTTGTCCAAGCTCAATTAAAGCTTCAGCTTTCATAAGGAGTACATCGTCATAACGAAGGATATCCTGATTCTTTGATGATCCGAAAAATGGACCAACTGCTTTAAATGATGGACTGGTAGGTAACTGGGTTTCTTTCATTGAAGAATAATTGCCATAAACCGAAGGAGTTCTTGCCCAGGTAGTAGAGTAAACAAAATTAAGTGCGTACTTAAAAGGATGTGTAGGTATACCTACTGTATGATCAAGTCTTGGGTCTATAGTATTAGTCTGAAAGTCTGCAGGATTTTGCATAGTTACACTGTTATCTCCGGGAAGTCCGTTGACAGTTCTGAAAGAATTCACCAGAGCCTGACTAGGAATATTAAACCAGCAGCAACCATAACCCGGGGCCATGTTATAATTAAGCAAATGAACCATATCAAGCTTGCCAACTCCGACACCATCATTGATAGAGTACTGAATGGCAAAAATAGACTCCACTCCATTATCGTAACCATAAGTGAAGTTTTTTCCAAAATTATCAAACAATGAATATTTACCGGAATTGATAACAGCATCGCACATAGTCACTACTTGCTGGAGTTTTGCCTGATTAATACCTGTTACATTATTGTTCTCATCCTGTTCGTAGGCCTGGTATAATCTGGTTTTAGCGAGGTAAGCGGCAGCTGCCTCTTTATTAGCTCTACCAATTTGCGATTGAGTTGCAGGAAGTTTATCGTATGCAAACTGAAAATCTTCGGCTATTTTGTCCCATAATTGATCGTTGGTGTATGTTTTGTTAGAGAGTTTTTTCAGATCATCAAGTGACACTGTTTCATCAAAATAAACCGGATATTTAAACAGCTTTTTCAGCATAAACATGTAATGGCCCCTTAGAAAACGCATTTCCCCGATACGTACCTGACGCAGAGGCATTTGTTCATCGGTAAGTTTATTGAGCACTGCAAGGGCTTTATTGCACCTGGATATCTTGGTATAAAGGCCCCCCCACATAGCTAAAACACCGTTATCAGGAGTTATAGTGTTATATAACTCAAGCGGATGCCAGTTACCCACGTCGCCTGGTCCGGCTCCACCTTTATAGGCATCATCGGAGCGAATGGCTCCAAATATGAAGTCATCAAAATTAGCTCCAAAAGAGGCCTCTGATAAGAAGGCATAAGCAGAGATAACTAGAGCGTCAGCATTTGTGGGAGTTGTAAGCGATGCCTCCGAAACTGTTCCTAGTGGAGAAACGTCAAGAAACGATTTTTCACATGACATTAGCATTAGCAATGCCATTAATAGCGAAAGTTTGAATATATGTTGTTTCATAATTGTATAATTATATGGTTCATCAATATAGTTAAAATTTGATATCGGCTCCAAAAGTGAATTTTACAGGTCTTGGATAGCCACCAAAGTTTGCTGATGGTGTCTCCGGATCAGGTCCTGTAAAGGCAGAAGTACCTTTTTTCGGAAACAATAACAGCAGGTTTTCACCTGAACAGTACACCCTTACAGATGCCAGTTTGATAGCACTAAGAATAGTTTGAGGGAGATCATAATTTAACTGCAATGTCTGAAGTTTAACATAAGATCCGTTTACAATTGCATAATCTGAACTGCGGGTTTCATTATTATTATTGTTAAAAGAAAGCATCGGAATAGTTGAACCTGTATTTTGAGGGGTCCAAGCATTCAACAAAGATGGACCTTTATTCATACCTGCAACACTACCCAGAAAACTATTCTTCTCCCACTTATATGTGTCGTTTACCAATACACCTTGCACACCGATTACAAAAAAGCTCAGACTGAGGCCTTTATAAGAAATTCCTCCTGTGACACCATATAACAATTTTGGATTGAGTGTTCCAAGCCAGGACTGATCCAATTGATCAATTTTGCCGTCATTGTTAATATCTTGGTACCTGATTCTGCCAATCCCCTTACCGGGTTGTGATGCCCATGCATCTACTTCAGGCTGTGACTGAAACAAGCCATCAGTTTTATAACCGAAAACGGATGTGCGAGAATGACCAATAATTGTTTGTTCGGTGTTTCCGGCATAATTTCTTACAACTGAAGGTGGCAAATAAGTGATTTTATCAGCAAAATGTGATAATGTGATACCTAAATTATAACCAAAATCACCGGCTTTATTTGTATAACCCAGAGTAAATTCCCAACCCTTATTTTGCATTGTAGCACCATTAACCGTCTGGCTTGCACCTTCACCCATAACTCCAAGAATTGGAGGAGTAGTTAAAATATTCTTGGTTTCGCGTGAAAAATAATCGAAGCTTCCTGTGACTTTTTGGTTTATAACACCAAAATCAATTCCGAGGTTTAATTCTCTGGTAGATTCCCATTTAAGATTATCGTTGGCAGCCTGGGTAGATCTAAAACCTGAAGGTAAAGTGCCAGTATCCACTCCGTTAATGTCGTAAGCAGTTCCACCGGAGCCTCCAAAGAATCCTACTACTCCTGCATAATCGGGCCTCCAAATCTGAAACCTGGAATAATCTCCGATTGCCTGATTTCCTACAACACCATAACCAGCTCTTAACTTAAGATTGGATATTAACTTTATCCCTTTCATGAATTCTTCTTTGTTTATTACCCAGCTTGCTCCAACAGACGGGAATAATCCAAATCTGTTATTCTGACCAAACCTTGATGATCCGTCATAGCGTACAGTACCTGTTAACATATACTTGTCGGCAAAAATATAATTAACGTTGCCAAAATAGGACAATAACTTACTTGCACTACCTGATCCACCATTCGTTTGACTACCAGTACCGGCATCGAGATAATAAAAGTCCGGGTCATCAACTGCAAATTGTTCCCGTTTGGCTTGCAGTGAGTTTGAACGATTACTGATTGCTTCGGTACCAACTATTACAGTCCCTCTTGACTTGCCTTTGACGAGTTGATATGTTAATGTGTTTGACCATGTCCAGTTATAACTCTCTGTTTCGTTAAGATTTACATAGTTTGTGCTATTACCAAGAGATCCTTCCTGCCACTTTGGATAATATACATTTGCTCTGGATAACCCATACTCAAGACCTATATTGGATCTGAATAACAGATTTTTAATCGGTTTGATTTCCACAAAAAGATTTCCGAATACACCATTATTGAGATTTCTGTTATTTTTATTAACATCAGCCATATGAACCGGATTTGCCCTGTCAGAAAATCCTGCACCAAGAGGACCTGCGAATGTTCCGTCTGTTTTATAAACGGGCATCATAGGAATAATATCGGATGATAAAGCTATGACTGATCTTGCAGCGTCAGCAGGAGTAGGTACATAGGATGTCCTTGTAAGCATTACATTTTCTCCAAATTTCAATTTTGTGTTAAAGAAGTTTATAGAATTATTTACTCTCACATTTACTTTTTTGAAACCAGTCGTGATTATTGTACCTTTTTCATCATAATAAGCTAAGTCCACCAGAGTGCTTGTTCTGTCAGTACTTCCCGACAAAGTCAAACTGTTTTGAGAGATCAACCCTGTTTGAAACACCTCATCCTGCCAATTAGTATTTGCTGAAGGATAAAGTGGATTACCATTTCCGTATTCAGTCGGCGTGGCAGACCCAAGAAGAAGCGTTGAACCTAAAAATTGAACCGGACGCACACCATCTAGAATTGCAACACCATTGGCATCTCTGTGCCAATCGTAATTAAACAATGCATTATTAGGATTATGATTTGCAACACCAGGATTAAACAGGGCATCATTAGCGACCATAGCGTCATTGATTGCACCCTGCCAAAGTACTCTGCCATATTGGTCGGTGTTACAAACATCGTATCTCCGCATAAATTTCTGAATTGAATAGCTTGAGCGAAGTTCAACATTTATGCCACCTTTTCCTGACTTAGTGGTTACAATAATGACTCCGTTAGATGCGCGAGATCCATATATAGATGTTGCTGATGCATCCTTTAAAACCTGCATTGACTCTATTGAGTTTTGATTCATGTTCTGGAGTACATTTGGATCAATTGTAGGCACACCATCAATAATATAAAGAGGGTTTGTATTACCAAGTGTATTAACCCCACGGATATTAATAGTACTTGATCCACCCGGATCACCGGTAGTTCTAATATACACTCCGGGAACTGTTCCCTGAATGGCCTGCAATAAACTTCCGGTAGCAATGTCTTTGGTCTCATCAACCTTGACAACTGAAATTGCTCCGGTCAGATCAGATCTCCGTTGTGTACCATAACCAGTTACCACAACTTCATTAAGCATACTTACGGTTTCCTTCATTGCGACATCAATTATTTTTTGTCCGCCAACAACCACTTCCTGAGTCTCCAATCCGACAAAGGAAAATACCAGGATTGAATTTGCATTGGTTACTTTGATGGAATAGTTACCAAGAGCATCTGTCAATGCTCCATTCGTTGTGCCCTTTTCAAGTATTGTAACGCCAATCAAAGCTTCGTTGGACTGGACATTTGTTACCTTGCCAGTGATGTTAATCTGTTGGGCCAGAATAGCTTGTCCATTCATCAAGCCCAAAAAGATTATAATACCACATAGCAGACCTTTAATAGTTCTACATTTTTTTTTCATAGACTAATTAGTTTAGCTTGTAAAAAAATCATAGTTATTTGTAGTTAGTTTATAAATTATAATTGTGCCAAAAATAGAATTGAGTATTGATGAATTAAATTTATGCCTCAGTTTAGATTACTATGTATGAAAAACAGATCAGAATGGTATGAAAAAATCATCATTCACATTTTTCGATACATCAAGTGGAAAATCTATTATTATTTTAGTGTTTAATTTACAATAGGATTCTTTATCATATTTATTAAATCAATATTCCAATTGTTCTTAGATTTGAAATCTAATTCTCTGATATATGTTCTATGGTATTAATATCGGCACCTCTACATTTTATGTAACGAAATTTTTAGTACCGTAGAGAGATTTGTTTGAAAGGTTATTACAAAATATCGGATGAAGTTTTTATTCTATTCTATTGCGAGAAAGATAGATTAAACGATTTAAACCTAAAGGAAAAGAATGTGAAATGAAAAAATACTTCTTGATAGGTTTGATACTTCTTACTGGTTGTTCATATAACCATGATAAAAGATTTGAAAAAAAAATTGTAATAGGATTTTCTCAATGCACCATGGTTGATGAATGGCGCAAAGCGATGGTTGAGGAGATGCAAAGAGAAATAGTCTTTCACCGTGAATTTAATATTGACTTTATTATCAAAGATGCAAATGACGATAGTCAAAAACAAATAAAAGATATCAGGGAACTCGTTTCTCTGGGAATTGACCTCCTGATTGTTTCTCCCAACGAAGCGGAGGAACTTACTCAGATAGTCGAGGAAGTATTTAATAAAGGAATACCGGTTATTGTTATAGACAGGAAAATTAATTCACTTAAATATACAGCTTATATAGGAGCTGATAATTTAGAGGTTGGACGGGAAGCTGGTTATTTTGTAAGAGAATTACTGAGAGAGAAAGGGAAAATTCTTGAGATAACAGGATCAAAGGGATCCACCCCGGCCATTGAAAGGTCTAAAGGATTTCATGAAATAATCGATAAATATCCCAAAATCCTAACCACCAAAATAATTGAAGGATCATGGCTTGAGGAAAAGACGCTTAGATTGACAGACAGTCTTTTCCAGGCATTTTCTGATTTCAATCTGATTTTTGCACATAACGATTTTATGGCAAATGCAGCTTCCAAGTCAGCAAGAAAGCATAATCTTAAAACTTTTATTATTGGGATAGACGGTATGAGCACACCTAACGGAGGTGTAAACATGATTATGAAAGGAGATATTGATGGAACTATTTTATACCCGACAGGTGGAGATAAAGCAATTCAGCTCGCGGTCGAAATACTTACAGGGAAAGCCTTTGATAAGAGTATAACTCTGAGTACATTCAGGATTGATAAAAACAATGCGAGGACAATCTGGCTACAGGGTCAGCAAATACGGGATCAGCAAAACAGGATAGATAAGCAGGGAGAACAAATGAAGGACTTATCGAGTATCCTGTACAAGAGAAATACTTTTTTGATCCTGACCATTTCAACTATAATACTTCTTATTCTGGTAATAACTATTATTTTTATTTCATATAGAAATAAAAACCGGATGAACAAACTATTAGATGAAAAGAATAGAACCATAATTCATCAGAATCAAATTATTACAAAACAACGTGACGATTCACTTCATCTCCTTATAGTGGCTGAAGAGGCAAAAGAGAATAAACTCCGTCTTTTCACAGATCTGTCTCATGAGTTAAGAACTGTCGTAACGCTTATTACAAATCCGATTAATGATATCCTTAGCATTTCAGGAAATGAAATAGTCAAGAATAAGCTTAAAATGGTTCAACGAAATACAGAAAGACTTGCACGCCTAACTGATGGAATATTAAAATTCCGGAGCATTGATGAAAATAAATATCACCTGACTTTTTACACTGCAAACTTATCTCATTTTGTGGAAAACATTCTTGAATCATTCCATGAAGAGGCAAATAAGAAAAACATTAAACTTTATACAGAAATTGACAAAGACATATATGCTGAGTTTGATCTGGGGGTTATTGAAAAAGTAATGTATAATCTACTCTCCAATGCAATTAAATTTACTAACAATTCTGGGACCATCTCTGTATTCCTGAAGAGTTGTGAAGCAAAAGTCATTTTAACAGTTCAGGACACTGGAATTGGTATTTCGAAAAAGGAGTTGCCATTCCTTTTCAATCGCTTCAACAAAATAAGCAATTCTAACAATTTCAACGACTATGATAAGATTGGGATTGGAATGGCTTTGACCAAGGAACTGATTCAGCTGCATGGAGGTCAGATCTTAGTTGAAAGCGCAGAAAATAAGGGTACAAAATTTTGCATTTCAATACCTCAGTTTCATACCTTATTAGAAAAAGATGATAAAAAAGGAAGAGCAACGGAATTAAATACTTTAAAACTGGAAAATATATTAAATCAAAAATTTGAAAAGACAGTATTAATTGTTGAGGATAATCCCGATATATTAATTGTTATTGCCAACATTATTGGCAAATATTATAAAGTTTTGACAGCCGGCGATGGAATCGAGGGGTTGCAAATTGCCATTAATAAAATTCCTGACTTAATATTAAGCGATATTCTGATGCCTTCCATGGATGGGATGCAAATGTGTATTGAGATTAAAAAGCATGTGGCAACCTGCCATATCCCGGTAGTTTTGCTTACTGCAATTGAATCTCAGGAGTACACAATTAAAGGATTTGACATCGGGGCGGATGCATACATTACAAAGCCTTTTAATGAATTCCTGCTTTTATCTAATATTAAAAACCTGATTGAGGGGAGGGAAAAACTGAAGGATTTTTTCTGTCCTTCACCATTTTTCAAGAATCTTCTTTATTCAAAAGACAATCCAGTTGGTGATTTTATAAAAAAATGCCTCAACAATATTTATGAAAATCTTGAAGATGAAAATTACACCCTGGAGAACCTGTCAGAAAAAATGAATATGTCAAGATCTTCACTTTACCGAAAGATAAAAGAGGTAACTGCTCTTAAACCTATTGATTTCATTAAGAAAGCCAAACTTAATTATGCAGCAAAAATAATCTTAACACGTAAGGATCTAGCTATGAGTGAGATTTCCTGGAGGTCAGGTTTTTCTGATCCAAAATATTTTAGCCGATGCTTCATTCGGGAATTTGGAATGAATCCGAGTCATTTTACAGAGTCCTTCATGAATGAAAAGAAACATGAACAGATACAGGCTTTGAGCTGATTAAATGGATTACAGTACTTTCACTTCAAGTTAGTTTTTAATTGTAATATTTCCTTTTTTGTTGAGACGCACCAATCAATCTCTATTAATCTTTGTTTCAGACAAATTTTAGAAGTTTTAATTCAGTTATTTTAGATCTTTTAGTGTGATTGGTATCTAAGATCTCACCCGAACTCCGACCGGCC